>Ga0187776_10001367_pt1 | contig 12173 bp, 5 predicted proteins | sample 0216_BV02_MP12_2_FD_132426 | JGI IMG/M metagenome (GOLD analysis project Ga0187776, IMG submission 132426) | Tropical peat soil microbial communities from peatlands in Department of Meta, Colombia - 0216_BV02_MP12_20_MG | ecosystem: Environmental > Terrestrial > Soil > Wetlands > Peat | place...
CGAGGCGCTGCGCATCGGCGAGCTCTGGGCGGTGCCGATCGCGCTGCGCCTGGCGCTGGTCGAGAATCTCCGACGGCTCGGCATCGAGATCGTACAGAGCCGCGAGGCTCGGCTCGAGGCCGACCGGCTCGCGAACCTCTTGCTGGGCCAGACGGACCGGCCGGCCGATCCGCAGGCGTTCCGCTCGGTCGGCGACGGCCCGCTGAACCAGACGTTCGCGGTCCGCCTCTCCCAGCGCCTGCGCGATCAGGATCCGATCACCACGCCGGCGACGCGCTGGCTCGACGAGCGCCTCGCCGCGCTCGGCACCTCGGCGCACGATCTCGTCCGGGCCGAGCACCAGCGCCAGGCCGCGGCGAACGTGACCGTGCGCAACGTGATCACCAGCCTGCGCATCATGACCAACTTCGACTGGCGCGACTTCGTCGAGAAGGTCAGCCTGGTCGATCATCTGTTTCGCGCCGAGAGCGAGTTCGGCGCGATGGACTTCACCACGCGTGACCGCTATCGCCACGCCGTCGAGGATCTGGCCCACGGATCCGACCGGACCGAGCTCGACGTCGCGCGCCAGGCGCTCCACCTGGCCGGCGGCCGCGAGCGCCACACCGACGATCTCGGCTTCTACCTCATCTCCAAGGGCCGCCCGGGCCTCGAGCGCCTCCTCGGCTACCACGTCTCCCTGCGCCAGGCGCTGACCCGCGCCTACATGGCCTCGGCCACGTGGAGCTATCTCGGCTCGATCGCGATTGTCACCGCCTTCCTGCTCTGCCTGCCCGTGCTGTTCACCGAGGGCCTCGGCGTGGGCTGGCCCCTGCTCGTCGTCCTGGCGCTGCTAGCGGCGCTGCCCGCCTCGGACGCCGCGACGGCGCTCGTCAACCGGGCCATCGTGGAGATGCTGCCGCCGCGCCCGCTGCCGCGGCTCGAGCTGGCCGACGGCGTGCCGCCCGAGCTCAAGACGCTCGTCGTCGTGCCCACGCTCCTCACCGGGCCGGCGCAGATCGCCGAGCAGGTCGCGCGGCTCAACGTCCACTATCTGGCCAACGACGACGGCGAGCTTCGCTTCGCGCTCCTCTCGGACTGGGTCGATTCGAGCGAGGAGCACGCGCACGACGACGAGCAGCTCCTGGAGGCCGCGCGGGCGGGCATTGCCGAGCTCAATCGCCGTCACGCCCCGGCCGGCGGCGGCGAGCCGCGCTTCTACCTCTTCCACCGCCGGCGTCTGTGGAGCGCGAGCGAGGGGCGCTGGATGGGCTGGGAGCGCAAGCGCGGCAAGCTCCACGAGCTCAATCGCCTGCTGCGCGGCGCGACCGACACCTCGTTCATCACCGACCAGCTCGGGGTGCCCGCGGCGGTCCGCTTCGTGATCACGCTCGACGCCGACACGCAGCTCCCGCGCGGGGCGGCGGCGCGCCTGATCGGAACGCTGGCGCATCCGCTGAACCGGCCCCGGCTCGAGCCGCGTGAAGGCCGGGTCGTCGAGGGCTACGGCATCCTCCAGCCGCGGATCGCGCCGACCTTGCCGAGCGAGCGCGAGGCCTCGTTCTTCCGCGAGGTGTTCTCGGGCCCGGCCGGCATCGATCCGTACGCCGCCGCGGTGTCCGACGTGTACCAGGACCTCTTCGCCGAGGGCTCCTACACCGGCAAGGGCATCTACGACGTCGACGCGTTCGAGCGCGCGCTCGAGGGCCGGGTGCCGGACAACACGCTGCTCAGCCACGACCTGTTCGAAAGCCTGTTCGCCCGCGCGGCGCTGGTCACCGATATCGAGCTCTTCGAGGACTTCCCGGCGCGCTACGAGGTCGCGGCGGCACGCCAGCATCGGTGGGCGCGCGGCGACTGGCAGCTCCTGCCGTGGCTGATCCGAGGCGCCGCCGGGACCGGCGCCTCGCGCGCCCGGATCCCGACGATCGGCCGCTGGAAGATGCTCGACAACCTGCGGCGGACCCTGTCGGCCCCCGCCGCGTATCTCACGCTCCTCCTCGGCTGGACCTTGCCCGGCGGCGCGCCGATGGTGTGGACCAAGCTGGTGTTCCTCTGCCTGGCGGTGCCGGCGCTCGTTCCGGTGTCGATCGACCTCATCCCGCGGCGCCCCGGCGGGTCCAAGCGCGCCTACCTGCGCGGCCTCGGGAGGACCCTGGCCCTAGCCGGCGCGCAGATCGCCCTCGCGCTCACCCTGCTCGCCCACCAGGCGTGGCTCATGGGCGACGCGGTCGTGCGCACCCTGCTGCGACTGGTCGTGACGCGCCGGCGGATGCTCGAATGGGTCACGGCCGCGCAGATGAAGTCGAGCGCCCGTCTCGGTCTCGGCGGCACGTACCGGAAGATGGGGGGCGCCCTGGCTCTGGCGCTCGTCGCCGCGCTCGTCGCCGCGACGACGTCGGCCGAGACGCGGATCGTCGGCATGGCGCTGGCGGTCCTCTGGTGTCTCTCGCCCGCGGTGGCGCGCTGGATCAGCCGTCCCACGGCCATGCGGCCGCCGGAGCAGCTGACCCCCGAGGCGCGACAGCTCATCCTGGCCGCGACGCGGCGGAGCTGGCGCTTCTTCGAGACCTTCGTGACCGCGGAGGACAGCTGGCTCCCGCCCGACAACTTCCAGGACGACCCGCGGCCCGTCGTGGCGCATCGCACGTCGCCCACGAACATGGGCGTCTATCTGCTCTCGTCGGCGGCGGCGCGGGATCTGGGCTTCATCGGCACGCTCGACGCCATCGACCGGATCGGGGCGACCCTGGCGACGATCAGCGAGCTCGAGCGCTATCGCGGGCATCTCTACAACTGGTACGACACGAAGAGCCTCAAGCCCCTCGAGCCGCGCTACGTGTCCTCGGTCGACAGCGGCAATCTCGCCGGACACCTGACCGTCCTGGCGGTCGCGGCGACGGAGCGCGCCCGCCGTCCGGTCGTTGGCGTCGAGGTCCAGCGGGGCATCGACGCGGCGCTGCTCCTCGTGCGCGACGCGCTGCCCGCCGAGTCACGCGCTCCCGTCGAGGAGCTCCGCGAGGTGCTCGCCAAGGAGCCGCCCACGCTCGCCGCGTGGCCGAATCGCCTGGTCGAGATCGCCACCGCCGTCAAGACGCTCGCCGATCGAGCGAAGGCGCTCCCCGACGAAACGGGCGCCGAGGCCGCGGCGTGGGCCGACATCGCGCAGGCCACGATCGCGTCCCATCGCCGCGATCTCGACGCGATCGTGCCGTGGATCGAGGGGCTCGACGATCTCTACCGGGCGCTCCCGGTGGATCGGCGGGACGCGAGCGTCGCCGGGCGGCTGCTCGCGGGGCCGCCGATGCTCGCCGACCTGCCGGAGCTGGCCCGCGCGGCGGCCCGCGAGCTCGGCGAATGGATCGACGCCTTCGACCGCGGACGCGCGACCGCGGTGATCGCCGCGCTCGAGGACTCGGCGCGGGCCGCCGAGGAGCTCCTGAAGAGCCTGGAGAACACCGCGCAGACCGCCCGGGCCCTCTTCGACGCGATGGACTTCACGTTCCTGTTCGATTCGTCGCGGCAGCTCTTCTCGATCGGCTATCGGGTCACCGACGGATCACTCGATGAGGGTCGCTACGACCTGCTGGCCTCCGAGGCCCGCCTCACCAGCTTCATCGCGATCGCTCGCGGCGACGTTTCGGCCGTGCACTGGTTCCGGCTGGCCCGGCCCATGGCCCCCGTCGAGTCCGGCATCGCGCTCGTCTCGTGGTCGGGCTCGATGTTCGAGTATCTGATGCCCGGGCTGGTGATGCGCGAGCCCGACGGCAGCCTGCTCGAGCAGACGTGCCGCCTGGCCGTGCAGCGCCAGATCTCCTACGGCAAGGAACGCGGCGTGCCCTGGGGCATCTCCGAGTCCGCGTTCAACGTGCGCGACCTCAACCTCAACTACCAGTACTCGGGCTTCGGCGTCCCCGGGCTCGGGCTCGAGCGCGGGCTCGGCGACGATCTGGTCATCGCGCCCTACGCCACGGCGCTGGCTGCGATGATCGACCCGTCGGCCGCGGCGCGAAACTTCGGCGAGATCGCGCGCGCCGGCGGGGTCGGCGCCTACGGCTTCTACGAGGCGCTCGACTACACGAGCGAGCGCCTGCCCGAGGGCGCGAATGTCGCCGTCATCCACACCTACATGGCGCACCACCAGGGCATGACGATCGTGGCCCTCGCCAACGTGCTGCTCGACGGCCGCATGCGCGAGCGGTTCCACGCGCAGCCGATGGTGCAGGCGACGGAGCTGATCCTGCAGGAGCGCGCGCCGCGCGACGTGCCGGTGATGCGGCCGCGGGCCAAGGAGGTCCCGGCGCACGACTGGCTGCGCGGGCCGGTGGTGCCCACCGCACGGCGCTTCACGTCGGCGGCCGATCCGCTGCCGCACACGCACCTCCTGTCGAACGGCCACTATTTCCTGATGCTGACGACGGCGGGCGGGGGCTACAGCCGGTGCGGGCCTCTCGCGGTGACGCGCTGGCGCGAGGACACCACGCGCGACGCGTCGGGGACCTTCATCTTCCTGCGGGACGCGCGCAGCGGCGCCGTCTGGTCGGCGGGCCTGCAGCCCTCGGGGGTCGAACCCGACAGCTACGAGGTCACGTTCCTCGAGGATCGGGCCGAGATCCTGCGGCGCGACGGCCAGTTGCTGACCCGGCTCGAGGTGCTCGTCTCGCCGGAGGACGACGCCGAGATCCGCCGCGTGACCCTGACCAACCTGGGTACCGAGACGCGCGAGATCGAGGTGACCTCGTACGCCGAGGTCGTGCTGGCGCCCCCGCGCGACGACGCGGCGCATCCCGCGTTCTCCAATCTCTTCGTCCAGACCGAGGCGGTCGCCGAGCTCGACACGCTGCTGGCGACCCGCCGGCCGCGCTCGCCCGACGAGCCGCGCGTCTGGGCCGCCCACGTCGTCTCGGTCGAGGGCACGAGCACGGGCGGCTCGCAGTACGAGACCGAGCGCGGCCGGTTCCTGGGCCGCGGCCGCGGCATCCGCACGCCGATGGCGATGATCGAGGGCCGGCCCCTCTCCAACACGACGGGCGCGGTGCTCGATCCGATCTTCAGCCTGCGGCGCCGTCTGCGGCTCGGGCCTTCCCAGAGCGGCCGCGTCGTCTTCTCGACCATGCTCGCCGAGTCGCGCGCCGCCGTGCTCGGCATGGCCGACAAGTATCGCGATCCGGCCCGGTTCGAGCGCATCACGACGATGGCGTGGACGCAAGCGCAGGTTCAGCTCCATCACCTGAACATCACGCCGGAGGAGGCCCATCTCTTCCAGCAGGTCGCCAATCGGATCCTCTACTCCGACACGCGGCTGCGGGCGCCGGCCGCGGTGCTGGCCCGCAACACGCTCGGGCCCGCCGCGCTGTGGGCGCACCGGATCTCGGGCGACCTGCCCATCGTGCTGGTCACGATCGACGAGATCGAGGATCGCGAGATCGTGCGTCAGCTCCTGCGCGCGCACGAGTACTGGCGAATGAAGGGGCTCGCCGTCGACCTGGTGATCCTGAACGAAAAGCCGCCGTCCTATCTTCAAGATCTGCAGGCCGCGCTCGAGGGGCTCGTACGGGCCGGACGACCCACGCTCGGCGCGACGCCGGAAGGCTCGATCGTGGTCGTGCGCGACGACCTCCTGTCACCGGCCGAGCGGGACTGTCTGGCGGCGGCGGCCCGCGTGATGCTGTCCAGTCGCCTGGGCACCCTGGCCGAGCAGGTCGGCCGGATCGAGCGCGGCGCGGCCGCGCCGCCGCGGCGGCGCGAGCGCCGTCCGGCGCCCGCTCCGGAACCGGCGCCCGAGCCGACGCCACGGCCGCGGCGCGAGTTCGACAACGAGCTCGGTGGATTTGTCGACGACGGCCGCGAGTACTCGATCGTGCTCGACGAGGGCCACTGGACGCCGTCGCCATGGATCAACGTGATCGCCAATGAGCAGCTCGGCTTCCAGGTATCGGAGTCGGGCGCCGGGTACACGTGGGCGCTCAACAGCCGCGAGAATCAGCTCACGCCGTGGTCGAACGATCCGGTCAGCGACGCGCCCGGCGAAGTGCTCTACCTGCGCGACGAGGAGACCGGGCGCCTCTGGACCCCCACCCTGCTGCCGATCCGCGAGGACCCGTGGGCGTATCAATGCCATCACGGACACGGCTACAGCCGCTTCACGCACGACTCGCACGGCATCGCGCTCGAGCTCACCCAGTACGTGCCGCTCGACGATCCCGTGAAGATCTCGCGCCTGAAGATCACCAATCACTCCCGGCGCTCCCGGCGGCTCTCGGTCACCGCCTACGTCGAATGGGTGCTGGGCCCGGCCCGGACGACCACCGCGCCGCACATCGTGACCGAGCTGGACGAGGCGACCGGCGCGCTCTTCGCCAAGAACGCGTGGACGATCGACTTTCCCGGCCGCGTCGCGTTTCTGGATCTCTCCGGCAGTCAGATCGCGTGGACGGGCGATCGCGCCGAAATCCTCGGCCGCAACGGCTCGCTCGATCATCCCGACGCGCTCGAGCGCGGCGAGCGGCTCTCGGGCCGGGTCGGCGGCGGCCTCGATCCGTGCGGGGCGCTGCAGGTCTCGGTCATGCTCACCGCCGGCGCCAGCGCGGAGCTCGTCGTCTTCCTGGGTCAGACGGCGTCGGCCGACGAGACCCGCGCCCTGATCCAGCGCTATCGAGCGGCCGATCTGGATGCGGTGCTCCGGACGGTCAGGACCCGGTGGGACGATCTGCTGGCGGCGGTCCAGGTGCAGACGCCGGACCGATCGTTCGACCTGATGCTCAATCGCTGGCTGCTCTACCAGGCTCTCGCCTGCCGCATCTGGGCGCGCTCGGGCTTCTATCAGGCGAGCGGCGCGTACGGCTTTCGCGATCAGCTCCAGGACGTCATGGCGCTCACGGTCGCGGCGCGTGACGTCACCCGCGCGCAGCTCTTCCGCGCGGCGGCGCGCCAGTTTCCCGAGGGCGACGTGCAGCACTGGTGGCATCCGCCCTCCGGCCGCGGCGTGCGCACCCGCATCTCCGACGATCGGGTCTGGCTCCCCTACGCGACGGCGCACTACCTGGCGGTCACCGGCGACACGAGCGTCCTCGACGAATCGATCCCGTTCATCGAGGGGCCGGTCCTGGCCGACGACAGCGTCGAGGCGTACTTCGAGCCGACGGTGTCGGCGCAGCGCGCCTCGCTCTTCGAGCATTGCGCGCGCGCGATCGATCGGAGCCTGGGGGTCGGCCGCCACGGCCTGCCCCTCATGGGCACCGGCGACTGGAACGACGGCATGAACCGCGTGGGCGCGAAAGGACATGGCGAGAGCGTCTGGCTCGGCTGGTTCCTCCACGCCACGCTCACGGAGTGGGCGCCGATCGCCGAGGCGCGGGGCGAGACGCCGCGGGCCCGCGCGTGGCGCGAGAGCGCGCAAGCGCTCAAAGGCGCGCTCGAGGCGTCCGGCTGGGACGGCGACTGGTACCGGCGCGCCTACTTCGACGACGGCACGCCGCTCGGCGCCGCCGAGAACGCGGAGTGTCGCATCGACTCGATCGCCCAGTCGTGGGCGGTGCTCTCGAAGGCCGCCGACCCGCAGCGCGCCGCCCGCGCGATGAACGCGGTCGAGGAATATCTCGTCCACCGCGAGCAGGCGATCGTCCTGCTCTTCACGCCGCCGTTCGTCCGGGCCGCCCGCGACCCGGGCTACATCAAGGGCTACCCGCCGGGCATCCGCGAGAACGGCGGTCAGTACACGCACGGGGCGATCTGGGCGATCATGGCGTTCGCCGCGCTCGGCGACGGCGATCGGGCCGGCGAGCTGTTCGCGCTTCTGAACCCCATCAACCACACGAGCACGCGCGCCGGGCTCTATCGGTATCGCGTGGAGCCCTACGTCGTTGCGGGTGACGTCTACGCCGAGGCGCCGCACTCCGGGCGCGGCGGCTGGACCTGGTACACCGGCTCGGCGGGCTGGATGTACCGCGCCGGGATCGAGTGGCTCCTGGGCTTTCGGCTCCGCGGCGCCTCGCTCTTCATCGATCCGTGCATCCCGCGGAGCTGGGGCGGGTTCTCGATCACGTTCCGCTACCACAACACGCGCTACCAGGTGCAGGTCGAGAACCCGCACGGCGTGAGCCGCGGAGTGTCGCGTGTCGAGATCGACGGCGTCGAGACGGCCGGTGGACAGGCGGCGGCCCTGCCCCTGGTCGACGACGGCGCCATCCACCAGGTGCGCGTCTGGCTCGGCTGAAGGTGGTCTTCCGTTCCCACCCCTCCGTGGTCCTGCCTGGACTCGGGGCCGTTCGAAGCTCGAGCTGGAAACCCCGGGCCCGATGCCCGAGGGCTCCGGCTCGCTATGCAATGCGCCAGGAGTCGCGACGTCCTTTCGTCTCGCCGAGAGATCGAGCGCGTCGTGCCGCGCGTGGAGAAATGACCGGCTGGGTAAGAGCTACCGAGTAAGATCCGGCATCCGGTATCCGGTGCCCGGCGTGCCGCACATCGCGCGCGCGCGCCCGCCAACTTCAATTCCGTCGATCCCCGTCCGCGGATGGCACTTGTCTTGCCCGATACACGACGGACGTCTCGCTCGAGGAGACGCTCAAGACGAGAGGAGGCGGCGATGTTTCGATTCATCTTTGGAGCGATCGTCGGCGGGCTCGCCGTGTGGTACTGGGGCGAGGAGGTCCGCGACTACGCTCAGAGCCGGAGCACTGGCGTGCGTCGGACCGCGGCCAACGTGATCCGCTCGGTCGGCAAGAAGGCCGAGGACGTGCTGGACGCGACGAAGGACCAGGTCGGCCCCGCCTCCACGACGGGTCAGGGCGCGATTCGCCCATAGCATTCGGTTCACGCCCGCCCACGCGAGGAGGCACCGTGCCGAGGGGACGAAGACATCTGCGCGGCGTCGGCTCGAAGGAGCAACGCCAGTACGAGCACATCAAGGAGTCGGCCCGGAAGTCCGGCCGATACGGCCGGCGCGTCAGGGAAGTCGCGGCGCGGACGGTGATGAAACAGCACAAGGCCCAGGGACACGCGAAGGGCCGCTAGCCAGAATAGCCGCCGGAGTCGATCGCCCCATCGTTTTTGCGGCGTTTCTCGCCTCACGGCGCGCGTCCCGCGTGTGCCGCCGCCGGCACATATTGCCGCTTCACCGGTCGTTGCTGACCTTACGAATCGGCGGATCGAGAGAGATGCGTATGCGCGCGGACAGATCGTCCGTGGCGCGAAGCACGTTTTCGGGTGTCGTGAACAACCTGACGGCGCGGACGACCCTCGGTGAGGCACGAAGCGATCTGGTCCGTCTGACGCCGGCGCCGGTGCGAGTCGCGCCGGCGAGCGCCGACGAGCACCGCGAAGCCGACCAGGTCGTCGCGTCGATCGGGGAGGCGTGACGACGGTTGAGTCGTATCCGCATGCGGCCAAGGTCGCACTCGGCCGCGCGGCCCACTTCCGAAAGCGGCAGGCTCGAAGCTGTGCTATATCCGAACGCACCGCTGCCGGGCCAGATCCTCGAGGTGACGTTGCCGAAGGAGATTCTCATGACATCCATCACGTCGCATGCCTCCATCGATCCGGAGACCCAGTCGCTCTCGACGCGCCAGCTGCTGACGCGCTTGCTCGAGACGGTCTCGCTCCTGGTCACCAAGGAGGTCGAGCTCGCCCGGGCCGAGATCCGGGCCGACATGAAGGCCGAGCTCAGCATGGTGACCTTGCTCATCGGTGCAGGGGTGTTCGGCGTGTTCGGCGTGACGATGCTGCTCGTCGCCGCCGTGTTCGCCCTGGCGGTGTGGATGCCGGGGTGGGCCGCGGCCCTCGTCATCGCCGGAATCCTGCTCCTGATCGGCGCCGTGCTGGCGCTGGTCGGATGGCAGCGGCGCGTGAGCGCGCCGCTCGCCGTGACCCGCCAGACCGTGAAGGAGGACGTGCAATGGGCCAAGGAACGACTCGCGTAGTGGACGACAACGGCGCAGGCGGCCGCGTCCGCGAGCTCGGCGCCGAGATCGCCGACGTGCGTCGCCGGCTCGATACGCTGATCGTGGAGCTCGACCGCCGACGCCACAACATGACCGACTGGCGCCGCCACCTGCGACGGCACGGCGGGGCGATCGCCATCGGCGCGGCGGTGGTCGCGGTCGCGGTGACCGCGCCGGTCCTGCTGGCGCGAGCTCGTTCCCGCCGCCGTGTCGGCCTGCTGGCGCGCGGCGCCGCGCTCGCCGGCAAGGCGCGAGGCCTCGGGCAGGTGTTCGAGCGCATCGCGGACGATCCCGGCCGGCTCGCGCCGGCGTCGGCCGGGCTGGGATCGCGCACCGCCGTCGCGGTCGCGACCATGGCAACGCAGATCCTGGCGACCGGCATTCTCCGCGCCGTCGCCCGGCAACGCGGGCGGTGATCGCCTCGTGAGACGACCGAGGACCATCCTCGGGCTGGCGCTCGCGGCCGCGCCGATCGTCGGCGTGATCGTGCTGGCCTGGGGCTGGTGGGCGCTGTCGCTGCCGCGGGGCGCGCCGCCGCCGATCACCTACGTGGACCTCGACGGCCGCGAGATCGCGACGCTCGAGAGCCACGGCGGACGCATGCAGATCTGGGTGCCGCTCGCCCAGATGCCGCCGGCCGTGGCCGCGGCGGTGATCGCCGCCGAGGACCGCCGCTTCATGCGCCATCACGGCGTGGATCTACTGGCGGTGGCCCGGGCCGCCCTCACCAATGCGCGCGAGGCCTCGGTGGTGCGCGGCGCGAGCACGATCACGCAGCAGCTCGCCCGCGGGCTCTTCCTGAGTCGCGAGCGCACGTGGTGGCGCAAGGCGCGCGAGATCGTGATCGCGCTCGTCCTCGAGGTGCGCTACTCCAAGCCGCAGATTCTCGAGGCGTACCTGAACACCGTGTACCTCGGCCAGGAGCGCGGCGCCGCCGTGGAGGGCGTCGCCGCCGGCGCGCGCCATCTGTTCGGCAAGAGCCTCGACTCGCTCCGGCTCGACGAGATCGCGCTGCTGGCGGCGTCGATCCGCGCACCAAACCGAATCTTCGCCGAATCGCCGGCGCTCCTGCGCAGCCGGCGGGATCGCGTGCTCGAGGCGATGGTGAAGGAGGGCGTGGCGAGCGAGGCCGAGGCGCGCGCGGCCATGGCGCAGCCGACCCGGCCGGCGCAGAAGGCCGTTGCGGTCGCGCCGTGGTTCATGGAGCTCGTCCGCGCCGAGGTCGCCCATCGCGGCGGCGAGGCGCTGGGCGGCGTGACCCTGGTCACGAGCCTCGACCGGCGCCTGCAGGAGGCGGCCGAGGCCGCCGTGCGCGATCGGCTGGCGCAGGCGGAGCGCGCGCGGCGCCAGCCGCCGAACTCGCTCCAGGCGGCGGTGGTGGCGATCGAGCCCGTGTCGGGCCAGATCCGCGCGCTCGTGGGAGGCCGCCACTACGCGCAGAGCGAGTTCAACCGCGCGACGCGGGCGCATCGTCAGCCTGGCTCGCTCTTCAAGCCGTTCGTGTACCTGGCGGCCTTCGAGGCGCGCGCGCGCGAGATCACGCCGTCCACGCTCGTCGAGGACGAGCCCGTCGTGATCCAGGCGGGCGGCGGCGCGTGGGCGCCCCACAACATCGACGGGGAGTTCCACGGACCCGTCACGATCCGCCACGCGCTCGAGCAATCGCTGAACGTGCCGGCGGCGGTGGTGGCGCGGGGCGTCGGCCTCGGCTACGTCACGAAGGTCGCGCACGCGGCCGGGATCTCGAGCCCACTGGCGCCGGTGCCGTCCCTGGCGCTCGGCACGTCGGAAGTCACCCTGCTCGAGATGACCACGGCGTTCGCGACCATCGCGAACGGCGGGCTCCGGGTGTGGCCGACCACGCTCGGCTCGGCCGGCGCGGTGGCCCTCAAGCCGCTGCCGGAGTCCAAGCGCGTGGTCTCCGCGGAGTCGGCGTTCATCGTCACCCACCTCCTGCGCGGGGTCATGCGTCGCGGCACCGGCGGCTCGAGCGCCCGCTGGGGGCTGCAGGACGTCACCGCGGGAAAGACCGGCACGACCGACGGCCTGCGCGACGCGTGGTTCATCGGCTACACGCCCGACCTCGTGGTCGGCGTCTGGGTGGGCGCCGATGACGCGCACCCGATCGGATTCGTGGGCTCGGACATTGCGCTGCCGATCTGGGCCGACGTCATGGTGAAGGCGATCCGCCGCACACCGCCGGCGCCGTTCACGCCGCCGCCGGGCATCGTCATGGCCCCGGTCGACTCGACCACG
>Ga0187776_10001368_pt1 | contig 12172 bp, 8 predicted proteins | sample 0216_BV02_MP12_2_FD_132426 | JGI IMG/M metagenome (GOLD analysis project Ga0187776, IMG submission 132426) | Tropical peat soil microbial communities from peatlands in Department of Meta, Colombia - 0216_BV02_MP12_20_MG | ecosystem: Environmental > Terrestrial > Soil > Wetlands > Peat | place...
ATCATGCCGTCCACAACATAGCACCCCGCAACTGTCCCGATCCTCGATATTGGAAATACCTGGCGGACTTCCGCCCTTCCTAAAGTTTTTTCCCTGAGAGTGGGTTCGAGGAGGCCTTCAAGAGCTTTCTTCACATCTTCGATCGCTTCATAGATAACGTTGTATAACCTGATATCTACGCCCTCTTTTTCCGCCAGATGGGAAGCTTTCAACTCCGGCCTGACACTGAAGCCTATAATTATTGCGCTGGAAGCTGTAGCAAGCATAACGTCGGATTCGTTTATGCCTCCGACTGAAGAATGAATGACCTTTACCTTGACCTGCGGATGGGAGATGTTTTCAAGGGCTTCTTTCATGGCTTCGACCGAGCCCTGGACGTCGCCCTTAATGATGATATTAAGCTCTCTGATCTCCCCTTCCTTTATTTTTGCATATATCTCATCAAGAGTAAGTTTCCTTGTCCTGGCAATCTCTGCGAGTCTCTGCTTCTGCTGTCTTCCGAGTGCAATCTGCCTTGCCCTCTTTTCATCTTCAATAACAGTAAAGATATCGCCGGATGAAGGGACGTCCGAGAATCCGATTACCTCGACTGGCGTTGAAGGGCCGGCTTCTACAATCCTCTTGCCGCTGTCATCGATCAGCGCCCGGACTTTACCCGCGTGAGTGCCCGCAAGGAAGGCGTCTCCGACAGAGAGTTTGCCCGACTGCACGAGCACAGTGGCTACAGGGCCCCTTCCTTTATCGAGTTTAGCCTCTACGATGGTGCCCCGTGCATGTTTTTCGGGATCGGCCTTCAGCTCCATGACCTCCGCCTGGAGAAGGATCATCTCGAGGAGATGTTCTATGCCCATGCGCTTTTTTGCCGAGACCTCAACAAAGATGTTCTGTCCGCCCCAGTCCTCCGGGATAATACCGCGTTCTGCGAGTTCGTTCTTTACTTTGGAGGGGTTCGCCTCGGGCTTGTCGATCTTGTTTATCGCGACAACGATCGGCACATTTGCCGCTTTCGCGTGGTTGATAGCCTCCACCGTCTGAGGCATCACACCATCATCCGCTGCAACGACAAGGACAACGATATCGGTTACCTTTGCTCCCCTTGCCCTCATCGAGGTGAAAGCCTCATGCCCCGGGGTGTCAAGAAATACGATATCTTTGCCTTCAAGATTGACCTTATACGCGCCTATATGCTGGGTAATACCTCCTGCTTCCGTCTCAGTGACCTTCGTTTCCCTTATTGCGTCAAGGAGAGAAGTCTTGCCGTGGTCTACGTGTCCCATGATGGTTACCACGGGAGGCCGTGAAACCAATTTACTCAGATCCTCGGGCGCCTCAATATCCACATTATCTTCTTCGATGGGGGCCAGCTCTATCTTAGCGCCGAAACTCTCTGCAATAAGAAGGGCTGCATCCGTATCGACGGGCTGATTTATAGTGGGCATATATCCCAGTTCCATGAACTTCTTGATTACATCAGATAGTTTTACGCTGATGAGTTCTGCGAATTCCTTTACAGTCGTACCTTCCTGAAGCTTGAGCATCTTCTTCCTGGGCGCAACAAGCTGGACCTGCGGTTTCTTTTCCTCAGGTTGGAATCCCCTTGTTCTACCGCCTCTCTTAAGTGGTCTCTGTTCATGCCACCTCTTCGGTTCTATCTTCCTGATAGTTTGAAAGGCCCTCTGCATACCGGGTTTTGCCTTGAACTTTTCTATTTTTTCGACCCCTATCTCCTTCTTGAACCTTTCCGGGATTTTCAACTCTTCTTCTTCCTCGGGTGCGGGCGGTGCCTTTGCTGGCTCCGCTTCCTTCTCCGCTGTTACTGTTACTTCCTCCTCTTCAGGTTTCTTCTCCTCGGGAGGGGGCGCGGGCTCGGCCACTTTTTTAGCGGGGACCTTGTGCGCCGGTTTGACTCGTGCCTGTTCCGCCGGTTTCTTCTTGGGCGCGGAGACGGGCCGTGATGGTGACTTCTTCCTTAGAGCTTCTTCCACCTTTTTTGCAACTTCGGGTTCTATGTTTGAAGAGTGGGTTTTACCTGTCACCCCGAGATTTGAAAGCTCGTTCAGAATGGTCTTGTTGGGTACGCCCAGTTTCTTCGCCAATTCATAAATTCTTATCTTGTTCATCTGTAGTTCAGCCTGCATTAATTCATCTAAGAATACTTGCCGGGAAAGGATCCGACCTCGCTACTCAGACTCTTGTATCAACAACCACTACATGTTATCATAATAAACCTTTTTAATGCAATGAGTGTAAGTCATTTCAAAGGTCGGCGCGGAAGGAATTTCTTTCAGAACTCCTGCCAGTGTTGTGAAGCGAATTCGAATGATGTAAAGGAGGTAACGAGATGGCAAGTTGTGCGGTGTGCGGAAAAGAGAGGACAATCGGCAACAACGTCAGCCATGCGAATAACAAGACTAAGAAGCTGGTTAAGCCTAACCTGCAAAGGATGCGGGTGGAGACGAAAAAAGGTGTGAAGAAAATCTATGTCTGCACAAGATGTCTGCGCTCGGGGTTGGTTAAGAAAGCGGTTTAGTGAGAAGAGCGGATTCTTTACTCACACCTCTCATCAGCGATCTGGGAATCAGAGACGGTGTGAGACTTGCCGGGATCAGAAAGGATTGGTCTTCTATTTTCGCGGACCCGGTGCCGCTTCATACATATCCTCTGACGTTGTCGGGCGATGAGCTGGTTGTCGCCGTCGATTCACCCGTGTGGCTCCAGGAAATGCAGTTTTATAAAGAAAATGTTATTAAGAGACTTGCTTCCTACGGAGTGAAAGCAGTCCGGTTCAGGATCGGCAGGGTGTCGGCCCCGGCAAAGCCGGCAGGCAGAAGTCGAGAGGCCAGGGTCAGGAGCCTCACAGATAAAGAACTTGCTTTCATACGGGAAGAGACAGCGAAGATCTGTGACGGAAACCTCAAAGATAGGCTGAAGACAACGATCGAAAAGGCAATAATGTCGGGGAAAACCAGAATAAGTTAAGAGAACCGTAAATCGTGAAGTGTGAAGCACAGAAAAATTTTTTTTACACTTTACTCTTTATACTTCACTCTTCATGGTCTTTACGCTGATTCTGCTTTCTTTTCGAAGATCAGGATAGGCTTCTCGCGCTTCTCGATCGAATCTTCCGTGATGAGACAGTCCTTGATCCCTTTCCGGGACGGGATTTCATACATCACGTCGAGCATTATTTCTTCAAGTATGGAGCGTAATCCCCTGGCGCCGGTCTTCCTCTTGATAGCTTTCTTTGCTATTGCGGAAAGAGCTCCTTCCGTGAATTTAAGTCTGACGCTATCGAAAGAGAGAAGCTTCTGGTACTGTTTCATAAGCGCGTTCTTTGGCTCTGTCAGTATCTTTATCAGGGCTGTTTCATCGAGTTCGTCGAGGGCCGCCACAACCGGCATTCTGCCGACAAACTCGGGTATGAGCCCGTACTTTATTAAGTCCTCCGGTTCAACAAGGCTGAGTATCTCGCCGATCTTTCTTTGTTTTCTCGCCGCCTGATCAGAGATAAACCCCATCGCCCTTTGTCCTATTCTCTGTTCCACTAAATTATCCAGGCTTACAAAAGCACCACCACATATGAATAGGATATTCGTGGTGTCCACCTGGATATATTCCTGCTGCGGGTGTTTTCTTCCACCCTGAGGGGGGATGTTGGCTACCGTGCCCTCGATAAGCTTAAGGAGCGCCTGCTGCACACCTTCACCCGAGACATCCCTCGTTATAGAAGGGTTGTCCGTCTTTCTGCTTATCTTGTCTATTTCGTCGATATATACTATACCCCTCTGCGCCCGTTCGGTATCATAGTCCGATGTCTGAAGCAGTTTGAGAATTATATTCTCCACATCCTCTCCCACATATCCCGCTTCCGTAAGGGTTGTCGCATCGGCAATCGCAAAAGGCACGTCCAGTATCTTTGCGAGAGTCTGGGCAAAAAGGGTCTTACCGGTGCCCGTAGGACCTATCAGGAGGATATTGGTCTTCTGTAGTTCTATATCCGAATCAGCAGGGCTGTGAATTCTCTTATAGTGGTTATGAACCGCAACCGAGAGTATCTTCTTTGCTCTTTCCTGTCCTATGACATAGTCATTAAGAGAATTATGAATCTCCCTGGGTGTGGGAACCTTCGGAAATGAAGGGATCTTTACCTCTTCCTGGAGTGTATCCGCGATAATCTCGTTGCAGAGTTCCACGCACTCGTTGCAGATGTATACGGTGGGTCCGGCAATCAGCTTTTTTACCTCATTATGTCCCTTGCCGCAGAAAGAGCATTTCAGAGCATTCTCGTCTTTCTTAGCCATTCGTCCTCCTGTCCTTAATGCTGCTTATTACTTCATCAACAATACCGTATTCTTTCGCCTCATCCCCCGACATAAAGAAATCCCTGTCGGTGTCTATATGTATCTTCTCAAGAGGTTGCCCCGTATGTTTTGAAAGTATCCCGTTGAGCGTCTCTTTCATGCGCAGAATTTCCCGGGCGTGGATCTCGACGTCAGTAGCCTGGCCATGGAACCCTCCCATTGGCTGGTGCAGCATGATCCTCGAATGGGGCAGGGCAAACCTTTTGCCTTTGCTCCCGGCCGACAGCAGAAGAGCTCCCATGCTGGCCGCCTGGCCTATGCAGTAAGTTGCGATGTGAGGTTTCACGTATTGCATGGTGTCATAGATCGCAAGACCCGATGACACTATGCCGCCCGGTGAATTTATATATAGATGGATATCCTTGTCGGGGTCTTCCGTCTGCAGGAACAGCAACTGCGCGATGACGATATTCGCAATATTGTCGTCTATGCCCGTCCCGATAAAAATAATCCTGTCCTTGAGAAGCCTTGAATATATGTCATATGCCCTTTCGGAACGTCCTGTCTGCTCTATCACAATGGGGATGATACTCATGTGTTCTCCTCTTTCACGATCGCAGCTCTCGAAAGGAGTAGGTCCATAACCTTCTCTTCATATATGGAATGTTTCACTCCATCCAGAGAGCCATGTTTATACATATAGAAGTTCCTTAGTCCCTCGGGTGTTGCCGAGAGTCTTTTCGCCATGGTGGATATACGTTCGTCCACCTCGCTGTCCGTCACGACGATGCCTTCTTTCTCGCCTATGGCATCAACAATAATGGATGCACGGACATTCATCAGCGCCCTTTCTCTCAGTTTTTCCGCCTGTTCTTCTGCCGTATTTTTTTCTTTATCCTGCGTCTCCGGTCCAGCCTCCAGTACTTCCGGTGGTATCTCAGGGGTTTCCGAGTCTTGTTCCTGCTCGGCAGCGGACACGCTCTTTTCGAGAGAAATAGATTCAATCTCCCTGTTCAGGAGTGTCTCCGGCACTTCAACACTGTTCAGGTCCAGGAGTTTCCTCAGAATCTCTCCCTTCTGGATTTTTCTGAGATGTTCTTTTTTTGCATCGTTTATTCTTTCTCTTAATTTTTCTCTCAATTCCGGAAGGTTTCCCAGGCCGAGGTCTCTTGCAAATTCATCGTCGATTTCGGGCAGACTCTTCTTCTTCACCTCGTTTATCCTGACTTTCACATTCACCGTCTTCCCGGCCAGTTTCTTAGATTTACTTTCATCGAGTGTAGTAGTGAATTCGACTATGTCGCCCTTCTTCTTTCCGACTACTTCCTCCATGAGGTCCGGAGGGAATATCTCGTTGCCCATCTTCGATATCAGTTCCTTTACTGAAGGGTCGGTCTCACTTCCGGCAACTTCACTATCAACGTAATCGAAAGTGACAAGATCATCCGTTTCAGCAACCTTGTCCGCAACTTCAAAGACGGCTTTCTGGTCCCGGAGTTTCTTCAGTGTTTCATCTATATCTTTCTCTTCGACAGTGAGAGGTATCTCTTTTACGGTAATATTTTCATAATTCAGGTTTTCGATCTTAGGCATTACTTCAATAGTGACCGAGAGATTAATCGGGTTGTTCCTCTCAAAATGAAACTCTTCGTCCAGAGACGGCATTGTTACGGGGTTTACGGCAGCTTCCCTTATCGCACTCGTGAGATGTTCAGGGATGAGCCTGTCGAGCACTTCTGCCTCAATTTCCTTGCCGAACCTCTTTTCTATAAGACTCATTGGCGCTTTCCCGGGTCTGAAGCCCGGTATCTTAGCGTTCTGCCTGACTTTCTCAAGCGAAGCCTTGATTTCTCTCTCCACAACATCCGCCGGTATCTCTATCTTAAGCCGCTTTTTAGTTGTATTTATATCTTCTGTAGATTTGAGCAAGACTTACCTCCCCCCTCAATTTTATTTTACTGTAAAATACGTATCAGCGCTTTGTCAATTTAATGAAGCTTCACCAGCGCGCATATTATTAAGGTATAATCACCTGTGAACCTTTACCTGATTGACGGCAATTCCTATGTCTACCGGGCCTATTACGCCATCAAAGGACTCTCCAACTCCAAGGGCCTTCCGACAAATGCGATTTATGGCTTTACAAATATGCTTCTCAAGATCATCAGGGAGAGGAAGCCCGACGGACTGGCGATATCTTTTGATTCGCCCGTCCCGACCGAGAGGCACAGGGTATACGAAGAATACAAGGCTCAGAGGCCTGAAGCCCCGGGGGAACTCATCCAGCAGATACCGCATATAAGGAGAATGATAGCCGCCTTTCGGATAAAAATATTCGAGATGCCCGGCTACGAAGCGGACGACATCCTCGGTACGATTGCAAGAAAGGCGGAAACTGAAGGCGCAGACGTATTTATCGTAACGGGAGACAAGGATATGCTCCAGCTGGTTGACCGCAAGGTCAAGATTTATGACCCAATGAAAGATAAAGTGCTTGATGAAGAATTCGTCAGGAACAAATTCGGTGTCGGGCCCGGGAGGATTCCCGAGTTTATGGCATTGACGGGCGATGCGGTCGACAACATCCCGGGCATCAAGGGAGTCGGTGAAAAAACGGCAAGAGAACTCCTTTCCGATTTCAGCAGCCTCGAAGATCTCCTGGGCAATGCGGACAAGATAAAGAAAGACAAATTGAGGGCTCTTGTGGCCGAAAACGCTGATATTGTCAGACTCAGCCAGAAACTTGCAACACTCGATACAACTGTTCCGGTTGATGCAAGTGTAGAGGAATTCCGCCTGCAGGAACCCGACTGGTATTCTCTCCTTTCTCTGTTCAAGGAATTCGAGTTTGGAAGCATGATGAAACTTATCCCTTCCGGCGCAACGAGAAAACTGCACTGCGAAAGCATCCTTACACTGGAAAGAGCCGAGGAGCTGGTCGAGTCAATACAGAATGGATTTGCCTTTGACACAGAGACAACTAACAGGGACCCGATGATAGCCGGTCTTGTAGGCCTTTCGATCTGCAGCGAAAAAGAGCGTGCGTTCTATATACCTGTTTCACATTTCTATGCCGGAGCGCCACCGCAGATAAGCAAGAAAGACTTATTCGAAGTTTTTGTTCGTGTCTTTGAAAATGAACTGATCGAAAAGACGGGACATAATGTCAAGTATGACATAATGATTCTCAGGCGGGAAGGCATAGAAGTAAAGGGCCCCGTATTTGACACGATGATAGCGGCATACCTGCTCAACCCCAACAAGCCGAATCACAGCCTCGAAGAAGTCTCTTTTGAATACCTGTCGTACCGGAAGAAGACTTTTATGGAGGTTCTCAGGAAGAGGAGTTCTTTTTCGGAAGTACCGTTGGAAGAGGCCGTCCCTTATGCCTGCGATGATGCGAGTCTGAGCCTTGAATTGAAGGAAGTGCTTTCTGACAAACTCAGGGAGAACAATCTTGAGAAGCTCTACTTTAATATCGAGGAACCCCTGATCCATGTCCTTGCCGATATGGAAATGACAGGGCTGAAGATTGACTCCGGGAAAATCAGTGAGATTTCGAAGGAACTCGAACGGGAACTGGATAGCATCAGTAGAAGAATTTATTTCCTGGCGGGTTGCGAATTTAATATCAACTCGCCCCGGCAGCTTGCGGATATTCTGTTCAATAGCCTTGGTCTGCAGCCGGGGAAGAAGACCAAGACCGGTTTTTCTACCGGAATGGGTGTGCTTGAAGAGCTTGCCCGGACTCATGAACTTCCGCGCGAGATACTCAATTACAGAAGCCTGAATAAGCTGAAGACCACATATATCGACGTACTGCCAGGACTTATTAATGCCGGTACCGGGCGGGTACACACTTCCTTTAACCAGACGGTGACCGCTACCGGCAGGTTGAGCAGCAGTGAGCCGAACCTGCAGAATATCCCTGTCAAAGGGGATTGGGGCAGGCGCGTAAGAGAAACTTTTGTTGGGGAGGAGAACAATCTTCTCCTTTCGGCAGATTACTCTCAGGTGGAGTTGCGGATACTTGCCCATTTGAGCAATGACGCCGGTCTTATCGAAGCATTCAAGGGCGACCTTGATATACACGCGAGGACCGCCTCCGAGATATTCGGCATACAGGTAGATAAGGTTACGGCTGATGTCAGGAGAATAGCCAAGACCGTGAACTTTGGTGTGATCTACGGAATATCACCATTCGGCTTGTCTGAAACGCTCAGTATTTCCCGGGAGGAAGCCAAAGACTACATAGATCAGTATTTCAGGAGGCATCCCGGCGTTAAGAGCTATATAGAAAGATGCCTTGAGGAGGCGAGGGGAAAAGGATATGTTGCAACAATTTTCGGAAGAAGACGCGCGATACCGGAGATTAGGAGCAAGAATTCAAATACGAGACAGCAGGGAGAGCGGCTGGCTATAAATTCTCCGATACAGGGAGCAGCTGCAGACATCATCAAAATTGCGATGATAAATATAAGCAAGAAATTTATAGAGAACGGGTTGAAAGTGAGAATGATTCTTCAGGTGCATGATGAACTTTTGTTTGAGCTGCCCGTACCCGAACTTGAAGCGGTTAAAGGAATTGTGAAGGAGGAGATGGAGGGAGTCGTCGCACTTTCGGTTCCTCTTCGCGTCGGGATAAATTACGGCAAGAACTGGGCGGAGGCGCATTAAAGACCGTAAAGCGTGAAGTGTTAGGCGTAATAAATTCAGAGACCGGTTTGAAATAGTAAATCGCAGAGACAAGGCGTCAAATTCCTTAACTTTGAAAGACAGTTTCAGGTAAAATATTGGCCATGGGGGGAAAGTGGTGAAAAGAACGACAACTGCTAAAAGGATTTCTGATACAAGGAGGAAGAAAGAAACTACTCAGAAGGTAAAGAACGCCCGCCGAACTCCGGAAAAGACTGAGGAGAAGAAAAAGAGGACGATTGCTGCCAAAGTCGTAAAGAAGACGACGGCAAGGAAGGCAAAGGCCGGGGAGAAAAAGATCAAAAAGGTCAGAAGAGGAGAGGAAGAAAAGGCTGCGGGGAAGAAGAAGGTCGTACCGAAGGCGGAAAAGAGGGAAAAAGCCAAGACAAAAGGAAAATCAGGAAGGAAGATCACAAAGACGGAGGTCTCCGGGAAAAAGAGGATAGGAAAGGCTGCTGCCGGGACCCGGAAAATGAGAAAGATTGAGGAGAAGGCACCGCCTAAAGAAGCAAAGGTCCCGCGAAAGGTTGCAGCAGGAGTCAGAAGGAGTAAAACTCTCGCTCCGAAAACTGTAGGAGAGATGAGAGTCGATACGGCGCCAGAAATCCCCAAAAAAGAAAAGATATCAGAAAAACGGATGGGAGCTGGAAAAGGCGACGGAATAAGGGGAGCAGCAGGAGCCCGGCAAGGCGAAGCAGGCAAGGCGGCAGAAGTAAAGGGACTTACGGGAATACAGGAAGCTAAGGGGCGGAAGGAAGCCCCTATTCGTGCACTTCAGGCGGTTCTGCCCGAGGAATATGGTGAGAACTCCTTATCCCTCATGATCGTTGACCCTTACAGACTTTTTGCCTTCTGGGAGGTGAGAGAAGAGACCCTGGAGATATTCAGAGGCGATGTTGATATCAGGGTATACGACGTGACAGACGTCGATTTTGGTATGGCGAATGCAAATAGTTATTTCGACGTAAGAGCGGACGCCAGGATAGGGAAATGTTATATCAGAGTCAATCCTGAAAGAGACTATCTTGCAGATGTAGGAATCATGTGCAATGGTATTTTTATTGCCATAGCCAGGTCCGCGAGAGTTTCAACTCCCCGTGCGTCACTTTCGGAAGAGGGAATTTTTCTAGACGGTATCGGGGAAACGGACTCTCGAACCGGCTATTGATCCTGAATAAGATTACCATATCTTTTTTATGCCCTTTATAAAATTTCTAAATACACGAATAACTCCGGTATGACGCAAAAGAGATGTGATATAATGAGGCCGTAACGGTTGGAGGGATGCCAAGATAGGGTTGCCATGCCGGGCGATCCGAAACTTTTGTAAAGATCTTTTATTAGAAGGAGGGAAACATGAAAAGGGTAGGGGTATTGTTCTTAGTACTGACCTTCGTTTTCTGCATGTCTGCTGCGCCTGTACTTGCCGGAGACGGATCCAGCGAACTTGATCAGCTCAAGAGCCAGGTGCAGAAGCTGATGAAGAAGATCGAGGAGCTGGAGAAGAAACAGGCTGAGACACGGACAAAGACAATCGAGACCGAAAAGAAAGTAGAGGAAGTCCAGAAGACAACTGAAAAAGTTGCAAAGAAAGCTCTTAAGGACCGTATCGAACTCGGCGGAGAGGGGCGTTTCCGTGCTATGATAGAAAACGCTGATACTCCCACTGGCTTTTATGGTGACACGAAGCCAAGTAGGGAGCAACACTTCAGAGACGAGTCGTCTTTCCCGACCCGAATCAGGCTAAATGCTCATGCCGAGGTAGTGCAGGACTGGGTTGATTTCTACGCCCGGCTGACCATGAACAAGAGGTGGGGGGCTTATGATACTTCTGTTTCCGCCGCATCAGACCCGTTTAACAAACCGAATTCCATGGAAGCAAGTCTAGGGCATGACATGACACCCAGGTTTGAACGGGCATATATGACCATGAATCTGCCATGGGTTAACGGCAAATGGTACATCGGGCGTCTCCCCGGACTGGACGGAGCTCCTCAGAGGCAAGAAGGTTATGTCTTCCCGAGGATGTTCATAGATTCCGAGATAGACGGAACCTTGCTCCAGGTGAATGCGCCGAAAACATCTCTGGATGATGTAAATCTCCCCTGGACATCGACAAGACTCTGGGGAACGCAGAGCGAACCGGGTAAAGCCCCTACACTCAAGCAGTACGAGGCAAAGGTCAAAGAAAGAACCGGAGTCGTTTTCGGATACCTTAAATACCAAGAGAACAAACTGAAAAGTACGGACACATTGGAAACGACTACTGCCGACTCGGATGCATTCCTCGCACAGGTTCAGCTGAAGTTGGGTAAGGATACTTCGATTATATGGGATGGGCTGACCATGGACTCATGGCATATGCCCAATAACGCGGGAATTACGGATTCCACCGGCAAGAGTGTTCTTGACGTGAGATCTAATTATCTTTTGTCGGGCGTTTATGCCGACACCCAGCTTCTGGGTTTGGAGATTTACGGAGCTCTGTATTATAGCGGTCTGGACGTTGGGAGTTTCGGTTACACTCCTGTAGGAGGTAAAGCGACGAATGTCGGAGCGCATAACTATTGGGGCCATATGTGGTTTGGCGGGTTCAATACCGGGGATCTTATAACGCGTAACATGCAGTTTACTCTTGAATACGCCTCCGGAAGCGAAAACTGGATTAATCCGTTCAACTACCGCGGTTTCAGGAGAAAAGGTACGGTTGAGCAAGCCGCGCCTAACTATTTCTTTGATCCTACCGGCAAAGGCATAGTAGGATATTATCCCTGTAATGCGCGAATCTGGGACATCTACTATGATTACTATGCATGGAGGAATGTACGGTTCCGCGCGGGATATATAGATCAGACATTTGGGATGCATAACAAGACAGAAGGCAGCGTATACTCGTTCTTAGGGACCTCGAACTTCAGGCACGATTGGTGGCCGTATCTCGAAGTGAACATCAGCTTCTAAGATTTGCTTGAATCGTAACAGAGAAGGCCGGCGTCCTGCCGGCCTTCTTTTTTTTCAGTCATGTCATTACTGATGGTCATGCAATATTATCTGCTGACTTGCAAGCGATTCAGTAAATACATTAGAATTTAATTCAGCCTGATCCTGTATTTTTTCTTGATTAATGCCTTGCCGCATGCCGGTGTAGCTCAGAGGCAGAGCAGCTGATTCGTAAT
>Ga0187776_10001369_pt1 | contig 12171 bp, 11 predicted proteins | sample 0216_BV02_MP12_2_FD_132426 | JGI IMG/M metagenome (GOLD analysis project Ga0187776, IMG submission 132426) | Tropical peat soil microbial communities from peatlands in Department of Meta, Colombia - 0216_BV02_MP12_20_MG | ecosystem: Environmental > Terrestrial > Soil > Wetlands > Peat | place...
CGCTTGGGCGAGGTGGAAGGCGGCATGCGCCGCAACCTGTTGCGCTCGCTTTCCCTGGACGCCTTCGTTGCGGCGTTGGAACCTGCCTAGACGCCTTTTGCCGCACAATCAGCCGCACAATCAATTGTCAGGCCGCTAGGGCTGTGATACGGTAGTGACAAATTTAACCCGCTCGGAACTCCTAGGTCATTCCTGAGACGATTGCGAAGCGCGTTGCCGGTAACGACAATGCGGGGCGCTGTCGCCGCTGCCTCGGGACGTCGGGCGCCAGCCGGAGAAGCGCTATGAAGGACGGAATGGATGCCACCGCAGTGCGCCGGGCCCCAGATGCGGCGGACGATTTCGCCAATCGCAAGCTGATCCGGCCCTCGCTCAGCAACCCAGAGAACAATCGCCTCCCCGGCGAGCGCCGCGACCGCCCCATCGTCGCCAAAAAAGCTCCGCCCCCAGAGCAGACCCACGCCGAAAACTTCTATTACCAGAAGCAGATCCAGGCCAAAACGCCGATGGTCGTGGTGCTGCGCGACGGCGAGGAGGTGCACGGTACCATTGAGTGGTACGACAAGAACTGCATCAAGATCATCCGACCCTCCGGCAGCCTGCTCATCTACAAGCCCGCAATCAAATACATGTTCAAGGAAGCGGAAGAGCCGAAGAGGGGCTAAGCAGACGGATCACGAGACGAACGCAATACCTCGTTGTTATTGAAGCTCAAAATACGGGACTCGGTGGGCATTTGGCGACTTGCCTTTCCCCGTTCGAGGCTCGCCATGTCTGCACCCCGGTAGTCGCGTGCAGTTTACGTGCCACCGTGTATCCCGATGTGAACCTTGTCTTCTGGTGGGGCGGAGTATGCTAGCGGCTCGCCCACACCACCTAGAGGCTGGACGCCCGGAGCTTACGCGATCACCTTGGGTAGAACTATCCCCTTCTGCGCCTGATACTTCCCTTTGCGATCCTTGTAACTGGTCTCGCAGGGCTCATCTCCTTGGAAAAAGATGATCTGGCACAGCCCCTCATTGGCGTAGATCTTGGCGGGCAGGGGCGTGGTGTTCGAGATCTCGAGCGTGACGAAACCTTCCCATTCCGGCTCAAACGGGGTGACGTTCACGATGATGCCGCAGCGTGCGTAGGTGGACTTGCCCACGCAGATGGTGAGCACGTCGCGCGGAATCTTGAAGTATTCCACCGAGCGCGCCAGCGCAAAGGAGTTGGGTGGGATGATGGCGCAGTTCGAGCGCACGCTCACGAACGAACGCTCGTCGAAGTTCTTGGGGTCGATCATGGCCGAGTTTACGTTGGTGAAGATCTTGAACTCGTCGGCAACTCGCAGGTCATACCCGTAGGAAGACAGGCCGAACGAAATCACATGGTTCGAAACCTGCTTTTCGGAGAAAGGGTTGATCATGTCATGTTCCAGCGCCATCTTGCGGATCCAGCGGTCACTCTTCAGCATGCTTGTCCTCATCTGTGGCCGGCGGGTAGCCACGGCTCCATTCAGGGAAGGAAGGGTCAGGTCATCTTAAATGCGCAAGAGCGTCATTGACAATGCCCGCTATCTCCTCTAGCATCTGTTGCTTGGCGACTTGCAAGGGCCGGTAGGGCTGGAGCTCTGGCGGAGGGAGCAGCAGGTGTGATCAAGCTCGATATCATCAATGAAGTGGTGACCAAGACCGGCATCACCAAAACCAAAGCGGAGCTGGCGGTGGAGACCGTCTTCGAGGGCATGAAGAAAGCCCTGGCCCGGGGAGACCGCATCGAACTACGCGGCTTCGGCGTGTTCAACGTGCGGCCGCGCAAGACCGGGATTGGCCGAAACCCTCGCACCGGCGCCGAGGTCAACATCCCTCCCGGCAAGGCAGTGCGCTTCAAGCCCGGCAAGGAACTGCAATCGATCGATTAGAAGCCGGCTCACTCGGGCGCGTTGCGTTTCCGGGCCTTTTTCTTCCATGTCTGAGCCTAATGCGCGTGTGACCTCTTCCACCTTCGAGCTGTACCGGCCGGTGGAAGTGTTCGTCGCGCCCCTGCCCCCGAAGAAGCGCTACTGGCTGCACGCGCTGCTGCTCCTGCTGACCGTTTTCAGCACGCTGGTCGTGGGAGCCCGCCTGCAATACAACTTCGACCACAACCTGCCGGCGTTCTCGCTGGAAGAGTCGGTTTTTCCCTGGCGCTGGGCCCTCGGCCCCTCGCACCTGCTGCTCGGCGTTCCCTTTTCGGCAACCCTGCTGCTGATTCTGCTGGCGCACGAGATGGGACACTTCCTTTACTGCGTGCGTTACCGCGTCTGGGCCACGCTGCCGTTCTTCATACCCGCGCCTACCCTGATCGGGACGTTCGGAGCGTTCATCCGGATACGCTCGCCGATCCGCTCGCGCGCCGCCTTATTCGATATTGGCATTGGCGGGCCGATTGCCGGGTTCGTGGTCGCCGTCGTTGTGTTGGCATTCGGGCTGACGTTCTCGAAGCCCATGACTCACGGCGCCGCAGGCTCCGACATCCAGCTTGGCTATCCGCTCATCTTCCACCTGGTGCAGAACGCGCTGGCTCTGGTGCTGCCCGCGAGCAACCACGTGCACCTCAGCCTGCGCCACGTTTACCTTCATCCCACAGCCGTCGCTGCCTGGGTAGGAATGTTCGCTACCGCGCTCAACCTGCTGCCAGGCGGACAGCTCGATGGCGGCCACATTGTGTACTCAGTCGCGCCACGGATCCATCGCTGGGTTTCGCGCATCACAGTGGCGCTGCTGGTGGTGATGACTGCGTTCTGGTTCGGATGGCTGCTGTGGTCGGTGCTGCTGATGGCCACGGGCATGCGCCATCCCCAGGTGACGGTCGAGGTCGACATGGGTCCAAGACGCCGGCTTCTTGCCGCCTTCGCCCTCGTCATGTTGGGGCTGACATTTGTCCCTGCGCCTTTCGGTGGTGCTGGCGTGTACTCGCTATTCAGGTAGGTTCGCCGCCTCGGCGGCTGTGCGCGTGGGCGTCCCGCCCACGCGACTGAGGGCAAGCTACCCTCAGGACAGCCGGCAAGATGCCGGCGCTAACGAAACAGCTACAGCAGCGACAGGGGATCCACGTCCACTACCAGCTTGCCGCGCGGGATCTTCTGGGTGGCGGCGAAGTCGAGAAGGGCACGCAGTGCTGCGTTCAGGCGCTCGCGGCTCTGTGACTTTAAAATAAAGTGATATCGGTACTCGCTCTTCAGGCGCGCAAGCGGAGCCGACGCTGGTCCGAGCACGCGCACTCCTTGAGGCGGGTTCTTCTCCAGCCAGCGACCCAGCAGGCCGGAATACTGTAGCGCCTGCGCCAGTTCGTCCGAACGCACCACCATGTTGGCCAGCGCGGTGAACGGCGGATAGTGCATCCAGCGGCGGTACTGCTGCTCCTTTTCGTAGAACCCGCGGTAATCGTGATCCTCAGCGAAGCCGATGGCATAGTGGTCGGGAAAATACGTTTGCAGGATGACTTTGCCCGGCGTCGAGCCGCGTCCGGCGCGTCCGGCCACCTGCGTGAGCAACTGGAAGGTGCGCTCGGCGGCGCGGAAATCGGGAAAGCCGAGGGCGAAATCCGCGCCCACCACGCCCACCAGCGTGACGCCGTGGATGTCGTGGCCCTTGGCGATCATCTGCGTGCCCACCAGCAGGTCAAGTTCGCCTGCATGGAGCGCGGAGAGCACACGCTCGAAATCCTCGCGGGCGCGCACCGTATCGCGGTCGAGACGACCAATGCGCGCTCTAGGAAACGCGCCGCGCAGCAAGTCTTCCAGCTTCTCGGATCCGGTGCCAAGAAAATAGATGTACTCGGCCGCGCACTTAGGACAGACCTTGGGCACAGGTGCCTGATAGCCGCAGTAGTGGCACATCAGGCGCTGCGCCCGGCGATGGTGCGTCATCGCAATCGCGCAGTTCCTACATTGCACCGTTTCGCCGCAGGAGCGACAGAGCACCACCGGCGAGTATCCACGACGGTTGAGCAGAATCATGGCCTGCTCGTCCCGCTCGAGCCGCTCGCGGATCTCCTCCACCAGCCTCCGGGAGAAAACCTGGTCTTCGCCGGTCTGCTGGAATTCGGCGCGCATATCCACCAGTTCGACTTCTGGCAGAGGGCGCTGCTCGACGCGCTCCGGCAGTTCCAGCAAGGTATACTTGCCGCTCAGCGCGTTGTGGAACGACTCCATCGCGGGCGTGGCCGAACCTAGCACCACCACCGCGCCGCAAATCTTCCCGCGCATAATGGCGACGTCGCGGCCGTGATACCGCGGCATCTCTTCCTGCTTGTAAGAGCTGTCCTGCTCTTCGTCCACCACGATCAGCGCCAGATCGCGAACTGGCGCGAACACCGCCGAGCGCGTTCCCACGACCACCCTGGCATCGCCCTTGCGGATGCGGTGCCACTGCTCAGCTCGCTCGGCATCGGAGAGCGCGGAGTGCAGGATGGCCACCTGGTCGCCAAAGATCTCGCACAGGCTGGCGGCGGCCTGCGGCGTCAGACCGATCTCGGGGACGAGCAGGATCGCCGACCGGCCCGCCGCCAGCACGTCCTGCATGGCCGCCAGGTACACCGCCGTCTTGCCCGAGCCGGTGACGCCGAAGAGAAGGGTCACTGAAAACCGCTTCTCCTCAACGCGCTTGCGAACCTGTTCGAGAGCTGCCGCCTGCGCGGGATTCAGCGGGAAGTCCAACACCGGCTTCGCCTCAAGGCGGGAGACTCCAAACTCCGCCGGCTCTTCGAGGATCTCAACGAATCCGCGCCGGACCAACGTTTGCAGAGTGGTTTGTGGCAGGTCGAGGCTGCGGAGATACTCTATCGGGGCGCGGCCGCCGGCCGCGGCTAGAGTCTCCACCAGCTTGCGCTGATTGTCGTTCAGCTTGCCGCCGACCTCCTTCAACTGCGCAACACGGCGGGTACGCCGGGCATCGCGCGCGCTGGAAATATCCTCGGCAGTTATCCAACCCTTCCGCACCATACTGGCCAGCAACTCGCGGCTTGCGCGCAGCGTCGAACGCAGCGTCTGCTCGCGGGTGCCGTCTCGGGCAGAGAGGTAGTCGAGCACGCGGTATTCGAGCATCTGTTCATCCGTGCTCTTCTTGGACCGCCGCGAGGACCCCCGCTCTGCCGATTGGTGCAGAGCCCGCCATCCCGCCTCGGTGATGCTGAAAGCCCTCGCGCGCTTGACCTCCGCGCCCAGCGGCAGCATGGTGCGGAAGACCTCGCCCAGCGGCGCTAGATAGTAGTGAGAGATCCATTTGCCCAGGAGCATCAACTCGGGATCGAGGACGGGGACGGCGTCGAGGATTTCGAGGATATTTTTCGCCTCGACCGATGGCGCGCGGTCGTGTAGCGCGGTCACCACGCCCGGCAGCCGCAAATTGCGGAAGGGCACGAGTACGCGTCCGCCGATGACCGGCTCCGTTCCGTTCAGCCGGTAAGTGAAGCACGTCTCCAGCGGGACGGGCAGGGCGACATCGCAGAATTGAGGCATCGGGCTAAAGGATTGTAGCAATCACGAGCCGAACGGGTTACTCGGCAGCCCGGCGCGGCTCCAGCCCCAGGTACTCCATCACCATCTGCAGGTCTTTCCAGGTCTCTTTTTTCTGGCGAGGGTCGCGCAGCAGAAACGCAGGATGGTAGGTAACGGCCAGGCGCGCGCCGCGGAAGTCGAACCAGCGCCCGCGCAGCCGAGCCATGGGCTCGTTGAGGCTGAGCAGGCAGCGTGCCGCGATCGCCCCCAGCGCGACGATCGCCTTCGGCTGAATCACGGCGATCTGGCGCAACAGGAAGGGAGAGCAAGTCTCGATCTCCTCGCGCTCGGGCGTGCGGTTTCCCGGAGGGCGGCACTTGACCACGTTGGCGATATAAACCTGCTCTCGCTGGAGGCCCATGGCTTCGATCATCTTGTTGAGCAACTGGCCCGCGCGCCCTACGAACGGACGCCCTTGCTCGTCTTCGTCTGCACCCGGGCCCTCGCCGACGAACATCAGTTCGGCATTGTGATTGCCTTCGCCAAATACGACGGTCTTACGCCCCAGGCGCGAGAGCACGCAGCGCGTACATTCGCCCAAGTCTTCCTGGAGAAGCCTGAGCGCCTTAGCGCGGTCGGCGACGCCAGCTTCCGGCTTGGGGGTGGCGAACATGTCTTCGGGACCACTGATGTAGGCAGCAACTGACATTGTCGCCGGTCTCTCTACTTCAGCCGTCTCTGGCGAGACTCCAGCCGCGCCTGCCAGCGCTTGCTCCGGTGGAGCATTAACCTCCCGGCGGTAGAAGTCGTAAATCCCGAGGTCGCGGTAATACTGCAGGCGGGCTGCAAGGAGTTGCTGCGTGCGGGGATCCATCAGCGACGGGTGCCGGCGGGCGTGGCCTGGGATCGTTGCTGCCTGATGCGCACTACAGCGTCGAGTACCCGGTGTGCGACTTCCCACTTGGTGGTCTCAGGAACGTCGATGGTTTCCGTGAGCGTAATGATCGTGACCGCGTTGCGTTCCGAATCCATGCCGATGCCCTTGCGCGAGACGTCGTTCACTACGATGGCATCAAGCGACTTGGACGCCAGCTTGCGGCGGGCATTCTCCTGCACGTTTTCGGTCTCGGCAGCAAAGCCCACGACGATCTGCGACCTCCGTTTCGACGCTACCTCGGCGAGGATGTCAGGAGTCGGCTCGAGCTCGAGTGTCAGTGCGCCCTTGCGCTTGATTTTCTGCTCCGCACGTTGCTTGGGCTTGTAGTCGGCGACCGCGGCGGTTTTGATGACGATAGTCGCGTCCCCGAGGCGCGATAGCACGGCCTGCCGCATCTGTTCGGCAGTCTCGACGGCAACCACCTCGGCGGCGCCGGGTGGCGTAAGCGCAGTCGGCCCGCTTACAAGAACCACGCGCGCGCCGCGACGCAGCGCCGCTTCCGCCAGCGCGTATCCCATGCGGCCGCTAGAGCGGTTACCGATGTAGCGCACCGGATCGATGGGCTCGCGCGTCGGACCGGCGGTGATGAGCACGGTCTCGCGCGCTAGGTCCTGTGCCGCGCCCAGTGCCTGCATCACCGCCGCGACGATGGTTTCGTTTGTGGTCAGCCGGCCGGGACCGGTCATGCCGCAAGCGAGGTATCCGACGTCGGGCTCCACCACGTACACTCCGCGCTGCTTCAATGTCTCAAGATTGGCGCGGGTCGCGGGGTGCTCCCACATGTTGACGTTCATCGCCGGGGCGACCACCACCGGCGCGGTGGTGGCAAGATACAACGTGGATAGGAAATCGTTGGCGACCCCCTGGGCGAACTTGGCGAGGATGTCGGCGGTGGCAGGCGCGACCACCAGGGCGTCGATTGACTGTGCTACCGCTATGTGCTCGACTGCGGAGTCGATGTTGGGCTGTCCAGCGCCGGCGCCGAAGAGGTCGGTAATGACCTTTTCGCCGCTCAGCGCGGCGAAGGTCAGCGGGCGAACGAATTCCTGCGCCGCTGCGGTCATGATCACCTGCACGCGCACGCCCTGGTCCTGCAGCTGGCGAACCAGTTCCGCAGCCTTATAGGCTGCGATCCCTCCGCTGACCCCAAGTGCGATCCTCATGGGTGACAGTCCCGGAAAACTACGCTTCGCCCTTATTTATCGCTTGTTCCAGAAGCTCGCTGGCGACATCGGCGGCCGAGCGCGGCGCATCCGTAGTCCACTTAACCTTGCCGGCGGCGATCTCTTCTTGGGCGATCTTGCAGGGCTTGCGGGAATTCGTCTCCACCAGCGGACGCGATCCCGACTGCAACTGGCGGGCGCGGCGCGCTGCGACCAGAATATAGCGGTAGTTGCTGTCGAAGCCATCCATCAGCTTCATGCTGTGACCTCTCTCACTTCAACTTCGGCGTCCGCCGGGGATTGCGGACAAGGAAAAGGATTCCAAGATAGGCTGGAGTGTCTGCCGCATGTTGGCTTGCCGGTGACGCTCCGCAGTGACCAGCCATCTCTCTTCCTCAGCCGAACGTGGCCCGCCCGAGCGGCTAACCCGCACGGCCAGCACGATAGCCTTTAGCTCGTCGATGGATCGCTCAAGCTGGTCGTTCACTAAAATATAGTCGTAATTTCCGTAATTCTCAATCTCCTGAGCCGCGGTCACCAGCCGCCGCTGGATGACTTCTTCCGATATTTTGCCTTCGGCCTGGCTGCGCCGGCGCAGGCGGCGCTCTAGCTCCTGGCGTGTCGGCGGCAGGATGAAGATGCTCACGGCGTCGGGGATCTTCTCCTTTACCTGCTGCTCGCCCTGCACGTCGATATCGAGTAACAGGTCGTGGCCACGCTCGCGGGCGCTATCGAGAAACCGTCTGCCGGTGCCGTAACAGTTGCCGAAAACGTCAGCGTGCTCGAGCAACGCATCCTCCGACACCAGGCGCTGGAACTCCTCGCGCGAGATGAAGAAATACTCCTGGCCATTTTGCTCGCTGCCACGCGGCGGGCGCGTGGTGTAGGAGACGGAAAACTCCAGATTGCTGACCGTCTTGCGCAGCTCATTCACCAGGGTGGATTTTCCCGAGCCCGACGGCGCCGAGATGATGTAGACGACGGTCATTCCACGTTTTGCACCTGCTCGCGCGATTTTTCGATCTCGGCTTTCATCGCCAGTCCCAGCTCGGTGATGCGCAGACCTTCGCCGGTCACCCCCGAGGTCTTCGACAGCAGCGTGTTGGCCTCCCGATTCATCTCCTGCAGTAGGAAGTCGAGCTTCTTGCCGGCCTCTCCGCCTGCTTCCAGCACGCCGAGAAAATGCTCGATATGGGCATTGAGGCGGACGATCTCTTCCTGGATGTCGCTGCGATCGGCCAGCAGCGCCGCCTCTTGCAGAATGCGGTCCTGGTCGGCGTGGCCGCCTATCAGCTCCTTCATGCGGGATTGCATTTTCTCCAAGTAAGCGCGCGAGACCGCAGCACGCAGCTTTTCGACCTCTGTCGCAGCGCTGCGCAGGCGGGCCATGCGCTCGCGCAGTTCCCGTTCGATGCCGCGTCCTTCTTCGAGGCGCATACGGTCGAGCTGGACGATGGCTTCCGCCAATCCCCCGAGCACGCGCTCTTCGCTATCTGCATCGAATTGGGCTTCGCCCACGCTGAGTGCTCCCGGCATCCTGAGCACGACATTCAGGTCGGGTTCGCCGGCGATGCTAAACTGACGGGCAGCTTCCCGGAATGCGCTGACGTATCCAGCCACGAGCTCGTGATTCAGTGCCAGCGCCGAGGCGCAGGCGCCGTCGAGCGCCAGGGCCAGCTCGATGTGTCCGCGCGCCACCTTCTCCTTCAGCAGGCGGCGCAGCTTGATCTCCAGCGCATCGGATTGCGGCGGCATGCGCAGGTGGAGATCCAAAAACCGGTGGTTCACCGACTTGAGCGCCAGTGTGAAGCCCGAGTCCGGGCGCATCTGCCCTTTGAACTGGGCGAAGGCGGTCATGGAGCGGATGGCCATGGAGTCAACTGTCCAAACCCGCGGACATCCCGGACGGCTCCACGTTCAGGAACTGCAGGTCATAGAGCCGGCGATAGGTGCCCAGGCGGCTGAGAAGGTCCTCGTGGGCACCGATGTCGGCGATCCGGCCATTCTCCAGGACGATAATGCGGTCGGCGCGGCGCACGGTGGAGAGCCGGTGCGCGATCACGAATACTGTGCGCCCGACCATTAGGTTCTGTAGCGCCGACTGCACCAGCGCTTCCGACTCGCTATCGAGTGCTGAGGTAGCTTCGTCCAGAATAAGGATGGGCGCGTTCTTCAGCAGGGCACGGGCGATGGCGATGCGCTGGCGCTCACCGCCGGAAAGCAGTAACCCGCGCTCACCGATGATGGTGTCGTATCCCTCGGGCAGCTTCTGAATAAAATCGTGGGCGAGCGCTGCTTTGGCGGCCGCGATTACGGCACCGGCAGAGACGTGTGGCTGTCCGTAAGCGATGTTGTTGCGGACCGTGTCGTTGAAGAGAATGGTGTCCTGCGTCACGATGCCGCTCTGCTGCCGAAGCGAGGCCAGCGTGACGTCGCGCACGTCACGGCCGTCGATCAGGATACGCCCGCCGGTCACATCGAAGAAGCGCGGGATCAGGTGCACCAACGTGCTTTTGCCGGCGCCGCTCGAGCCCACGATGGCTAGCACCTCTCCCTTCTTCACCTCCAGGTCGATATCGCACAGCACCTCGCGGTCGCTGTCTCCGTTGGTCCCATAGGAAAAGTTGACGTGCTCGAAGCTAACACTGCTGGTGAAGCTGGGTAGCGTGGCCGCGTGCGGCTTATCGCGTACATCGTCCTGCTCGTCCACGAACGAGAACAGGGTGGCAGAGGCGCCCAGGGCCTGCTGGAAGCTGTTGCTATACAGTGCGAACTTCCGTACCGGATCGTAGAGCTTATAGATAGCGAAGATGAACGCCAGGAAGGTGCCGGGCGTGAACGCCTGGTGATTGATGCGGTCGCGGCCCAGCAGAAGCAGAATGGCGATCGCGACCGCGCCGAACAGATCCATCAGCGGCGAACTCAGTGCGACGGTGCGTACCGAGCGCATGTTAGCGCGGAACAGCCGCCGGGATGCTCCGTGGAAGCGCAGGCTCTCCCAAAGTTCGGTGCCAAAGGCCTTCACGATGCGGTTGCCAGTGATGGTCTCGTGGAGGATGTTCTGCACGTCGGCCAGCTTGTCCTGGCCGCGGCGGGTGGCGTGCCGCACGCGTCTGCCTATCCTCCCCACCGAAATCACGATGACGGGGATGAACAGGAGTAGCACCCACGCCAGCTTGCCGCCGAGCGAAATCACAACGTACACCGTAAATAGCAGCACGAACGCCTGCTGCAGAGATTCCGCCAGCACTGAGCCCATGGCGACTTGGACGCGCTCGACGTCATTGACGATGGTCGAAAGCAGCGTGCCCGTGGAGTGGCGCGTAAAAAAGCCCGCCGAACGGCGGATGATGGCGTTGTACAGATCGTTGCGCAGGTCGGTAATAAGGCCGAACCCTGCGTAGTACACGAGATAGGTGCTAACGTAATCGCAGATCCCTTTGATCAGCGTGGCCATTACCAGCGCGAACGCCACCATCGTCCACGCATTCTTGAAGTGCTCCGGAACGAACTGCTGCAGGTACAGGGTGTAGTGGGTGCCGGGCAGGCGCGCCAGCACGATGGCGTAGCTGCCCGAGGCTGGCCGCAAGACGCGGTCGAGGATGGGGCCAATCAGCAGAATCCTGAAAGCTTCAGCGGCGCCCACACCCGCTGCCAGCGGCAACGAAAGCAGCAGTTGCGGAACGTAGCGGTGCACGTAATGGAGCAGCCGGATCAGTCGCCGCATCGTGCCTCGGGGCGGGTGGAGATTTTGTCCAATGCCCTATTCTACTGAATTTGGCCGCAATGTTCGCTACCGCGGGCTGTCGCGGTGGATCACCTTCACTGGGTAGCCCGCCTTTGCCAGCCGCTTGTAAACCTCTTCCGCGATAAATACCGAGCGGTGCTGGCCGCCAGTGCATCCAAACCCGATCGTCAGGTAACTCTTGCCCTCGTGGACGTAATGGGGTAGCAGGTAGATAAGCAGCTCGGAAATACGGGAGATGAATTCCTGCGTTTGCGGGAATGAGCGGATGTACTTGGCCACCCGCGGGTGCCGTCCGGTATAGGGCCGGAACTCGGGCACAAAATGCGGATTGGGCAGAAAGCGCACATCGAAAAGCAAGTCAGCTTCCTCTGGAACGCCTTTCCGGTACCCGAAACTCATACAGGAGACCAGAATGTTCTTGTCCGTGGATCGCCGCTGGAAGCGCTGGGTCAGGTGAGCCCGCAGTTCGTGCACGTTGAATTTCGAGGTGTCGATCTCCACATCGGCCAGATTGCGCAGCGCAGAAAGCCGGCGCCGCTCGGCTTTGAGAGACGCCTTCACGGGCGCGGAGGTTCCCAGCGGGTGGGGACGCCGCGTTTCGCTGAAACGGCGCAGCAAGGATTCATCCGTGGCTTCCAGGTACAGTACCGTGGTGGGAAGCAGTTTCCTGACTCCGTTCAGGATGGACGGCAGCTTGTCAAGGCGCTGCCCTTCGCGAACGTCAACCACCAACGCCGAGCGCTCGATCTCCGAGTGCAGCACCAGGTCGGCGAAATGCGGAATAAGGTCCACCGGCAGGTTGTCCACGCAATAGTAGCCGAGGTCTTCGAAGGCCTTGAGCGCCGAACCCTTACCCGAACCA
>Ga0187776_10001370_pt1 | contig 12171 bp, 6 predicted proteins | sample 0216_BV02_MP12_2_FD_132426 | JGI IMG/M metagenome (GOLD analysis project Ga0187776, IMG submission 132426) | Tropical peat soil microbial communities from peatlands in Department of Meta, Colombia - 0216_BV02_MP12_20_MG | ecosystem: Environmental > Terrestrial > Soil > Wetlands > Peat | place...
CACTCGGATAGCCCGGTTGAGGGTAGGTCTCCCAGCCTCCCAGCTGGAAATTTTTTTAGACCGATATGGACGAGGCCGCGGAGAAAGGTTCCTGTAGTAAGAATGACAGCCTTGGAAAGAAAACGTTCCCCGATATTGGTCACTACTCCCTCAGCTCTACACCTTTGAATGATGAGCTCGTCTACCAAGGCCTGGCGGAGGAAGAGGTTTCTCTGGCGCTCCAGGACCCTTTTCATCTGCAGGTGATAGAGTTGCATGTCTGACTGGGCCCTAGAAGACCGTACTGCAGGTCCCTTCTTGGTATTCAACCGCCGGAATTGAATTCCCGTCTCGTCGGTGCTCTTGCCCATCTCCCCCCCCAGGGCGTCGATCTCTTTTACCAGCTGTCCCTTGGCCAATCCCCCAATGGCCGGATTGCAAGACATGCGCGCCACCGATTCCAGAGTGATGGTTAGGAGAAGAGTTGAATGCCCCATGCGGGCGCAGGCCAAGGCCGCTTCACTTCCGGCGTGGCCTGCTCCCACAACGATGACATCGTAATTGGTTGGGTAAGTATTCAAAAGAATAATTTAAATCCTTTGGAAGCGGGTATGTTTCACGTGAAACATGTATCGATTGTATTCCTAAGACGTTCGCAAAACGACTTTTTAAGTATCATTGAAAAAAATATTTGTCAACCCTTCTTTTACCACCTTGTGTTTTGCATTTTTGCGAAAAAGCAAGCTTATGGCCTGGCAATGCTTGAAATTCAATAGTTCTAATGCATATTTGCCGAAAAGCTAAGGGGATCAATTTATCTTACTTTGCCTTTTCCTTTGGAGAAGAAGTGGGTTTCTTGAAACAAATTATTACCTTCTTGGGGTTTCATTGAGGTCTTCTTATGATTCACCCGTTTCTTTAAAGGGGGGGATCAGAATAGAAATCTCTCAAGTGAGATTCTATTACACGCTGAATATTTTAGTCAGGTTAATGAGATGGTTTCACAGATATTCGAATTTTTATGGACGGTCAGGCGTTATCCTCTATCTGGCACAGCGGGGCGGTCCATTTGCTCATTTCCTTTAGGGTCATGAATTCTAATCTTATTTTACCCATGGTTTGAGTATGAGCCTGAACATTATCTCCACAGACGATCCAGTTACGCCCTTCAGGATACCGACGTCGGAAGGCAAGCAAATTTTTTGACTGAAAATCCTTTTCTCTCCATTGGCACACAATGGCCGTAATCCCCATCTCCTTGGTTATGAGAATAAAATCAACTTCGTGCCCTCCTTTATCCCTCCAATAATGAATAACCCTACTTTGGAGATGGCTGTTTAGTTCATTCAAGACCCAATGCTTCCAGAGAATTCCGAAATCCTCTTGTCGCAGTTCCTGCCATCCCCGGAAATAGCAGAAGAACCCGGTATCAAAGGCGTACGTTTTGGGGATAGAAATGATTTCCGAGGCATGTCTCGTGGAGAATGGCCGAATAAGCTGGACCAACCAGGAAGATTGCAAGGCCAAAAGGTATTTCATTACCGTAGGATGGCTCATTCCGCAGGGGTTAATGAACCTCTTAGCCTCAAAAAGTTCGCCACTTTGGGCAAAGAGTAGTTCTATGAATCTATTGAAAGAATTCCGTCTCTCTACCCGAAACGGCTCCTGAAGTCCTCTCGCCCAGAACAGATTAACCCATTCTTGGAATTCGCGTCCTGGTTTCCTGCCATTCAAGAAAAAGGATGGAAGTCCACCTCTTAGAAACCGATCAGCCAGGTTTGTTTGGCCGAAATCTAGGAGGTCCTGGGACATCATGGGAGTGATCCATACCTGCGTTATTTTTTTCCCTATAGTATCAAAAAGATTTGGATTTGAATGGAGACTTAGAGGGCTCGTGGCAATGATTTTGGGAGGGGAGGATTGGTTTGCAACTATGCTGAGAATTTCTTGATGATTGGAGACCTCCTGAATTTCATCCAGGACCACTGTCTTACCCAGCAACTTTCTGAGAAATCCTTCGGAATCCTCCATCTCCATCCGAACTTTTGGAATAGTGCAGTCAAAATACTCAATATCCCCAAAGCCCTGGCACAGAGAACTCTTTCCTGAACCCGGAACTCCTGTCAGCCAAATGACCGAATTACGTGCCGATGCTGTTTCAAGGAGCTTAGCCCAAAAAGATCTCTTAACCATTTTTATATGATATCACAAATAGTAGTACTTTATGAAAATATATTTTCATAAAGTAGAACTAAAATAAATATCTTCATCAAAAAGATTCAAAAAAATATTCATGTTCGATAAATTCTACCATGTTCAGATCCAACTCGCCTCGTGAGATAATTCTAACTCTAGGAAAAAAATATTTAATCATGGGTTTTGGCGAACCACCTTATCCTTTCCCCGGGAAAGGAATCCAATGAACGATCGTCCGGTGAATGATCAATAATCGCTAAAAGAATTAAAAGGGCTTGCCCCTTCACTTTTGTCTTTTTCATTTCTGCGAAAAAGCAAGCTTTTGGCCCGGGGGCAGTAAGGGCGTTGCGCGGAAAAACCATAAGCGGAAAAAGAATTACAACCGGAGGTCCAATCGTGTTTCCGGAAGATGAGGCGGGCCTTTCAGGCCCCCGGCCGGGCGCCTCTGCAACGGAATATCCCTGTTCTTGGCAAAAGAACAGCTTACTTGCCCGGTCCAAGAAATGATCCGTGCCTTATGGCCTTTTCCGCCCAACGCCCCCCTTCCAGGTAGGGCAATGTTTGAAATTCAATAGAGCTCACGCCAACTTGCTGAAAAGTGAGGGGGCAAGAAATGAAAGGGGTTTGACTTTTGTATTTTTGTCTGCTAATTTAGCTTTTTAATGCCTAATCTTTTCTCATTCAATTATGAAAAAAGAATTCCGATTTCTCAACCAAAAGCTGGGCAAGCGGATTACCGCCCGCCCCAAGCCATGGGCCGGAAAACCAAAAAAGAAGGTATTGAAATCTTCAGATCGGCGGGGCTAGGAAAGTTTTTTCTCTGTTTCCTGATTCTTTTAGGTGTTTTCGTTTCGATTTCCTGCTCATCCAAGCCCAAGACCAGCCTTCTGCTCAGAGATCCCGCTGAACCTCCAAAGATAGTTCAAGAAATTTATGCTCGGGAAGGAAAAAGCGATTATTTCCTTTTTCATGACGAAGGATATTCCTTCCGTTTGATCTATCTCTGCGAGAATCGAGTATTCAATTTTATCGAGGAACCGCCCAATAATCCTGTTCTGGTGAGCATGCAGGCGATTCTGGACACTCCCATAGAGAAGAGGCTTTCTCCCGATGACCGGGTTCGAGTCTGGGCTTGTATCGAAAGAAAGGTCTGGGAAGAGCAGTCTCGAACTGAGGAGTTGAAAATTCGCCTGGTCCGGGAAAGAATTCAGCTGGAAAGGGAAATCCAAAAAACCCTAGCGGAAAAGGGGAAAATCATAGCTGAGATCGAGGAGAAGAAAAGGCTGCAAGCAGAAAGCCAACGTCGCCTGGAACAAGAGCGGCGAAGGGCTGAGGAGGAACGGCAAAGAAAGGTGGTGGAGGAAGCTCGCAAGGTTTCCGAGGAGGATCAAAGGATCAAATTTTATAAATCCGGAGGAAAGGAGGGCCTTCTTCTCTCCCCTCAACCCCCCGCTTCTGCTCCCTTACCAAAAATAACCGAGAGCGGAGTCTTTCTGGTTATGAAGGAAGCCGCAATTCACGAAGAGCCAAGAGAACAATCCAAGGTCCTATCCAGGGGCGAAAAATATGACCTATTTGAAGTAATCCAATCCCAAAAGGATGAAGACGGAAACTATTGGCATCAAGTCAGGGTGGGAGAACGGGTCATTTCAGACAAGGGGAAAAAATATGGCTGGTCCCCCGAAGAGAGGTCCTTTTGGGTAAAGAATAAGTTGCTCGTCTGGGTTTACCTGGGTGACTTTGCCAATATAGCGAATGCCAAAGCTGTAAAGATCAGGTCAGAGGATGTCCACTTCACCAGCAGAATAGCTTTAACCCCTCAGAAACAAACCTTTTACGAAGTCACCTATGGGACCAACTCTACCTTTAGGGAAGAAATTCTTGGATGGGTGGCGGAAAATAATGGGATCCGACGAAGCACTAAGAATAAAGATGAGATGAGAACTCTTCTAAAGGACCTTTCCAAGACCCTATGGCCCATTCGTATTCAAGAAGATGTTCTTCGCGGTTTTATCCGCCAGGGATTCACCCGAGAACAGGTCGTTCTGTCCTGGGGAAAGCCGGATCATGTGAATACTACCCGAACTCTCGTCGGGATTCACGAACAATGGGTATACGGGGAACCCCCTTTTCCCAAATCCTACGTTTATTTTGAAAACGGACTGGTTAAAAGCTGGGAATTTATCAGAAATACTGACAAATAGAGTCCTGAATCAACAGCGGAGCCAAAAAATTAAATGGAGGGGGAATATGAGTCTGCAAGACTTTACTATCTACGATTTGATTGCCCGCAATGCGCTCATCTTTGCCCGCCGAATAGCATGGGTCATCGACCAAAAACGCCTAACTTTCATAGATTTTTATAATAATATCAACTCATTAGCTTATAATCTGGAGATTGCCGGATTAAAAAAAGGAGACCGGATTGGAATTTTATCCCAGAATTGCTATGAATTCGTCCTCCTCTACGGTGCTGCTGCCAGGCTGGGGGCTATTATGCTCCCCCTTAACTGGCGGCTTTCTGCGCCGGAGGTGGAATACATCCTTTCCGACGGCCGGCCCCGTTTTCTTTTTGTGGGACCGGATTTCAAAACCACAATCCGTGGATTAATGCCCAATATGGGGTTCATTGAAAAATGTTATTCCTTTGGAGAGGCAGAGGCAGAATTTGAAGCCTTTAGCACCCTGATGAAAGGAGAAGGAAAGGCGACCGAAGTTGATATTCAAGCGAGCGATCCCTATTTAATTATTCACACCGCGGCAGTTGCCGGAAAGCCGCGGGGCGCAACTCTATCCCACGGGAACATCATCGCCGGGAATCTACAGCACATGGCGACTATGGGCTTGCGCGAGGTGGATAGTTACCTTCATATGCTGCCTCTCTTTCATATTGCCGATCTGGCCCTTTCCTTCGCGGTCATGCACGCCGGGGGAAAGAATGTCCTGATGACCAAATTTGATCCCGAACTTGCCCTGCAACTCATCGAAAAAGAAAAAATCACGACTCTTGGCGAATTTCCTCCCATGCTGGGGATGCTCCTGGAGAAGTTGCAGGGGAAGAATTATGATATCTCCTCCCTGAAGCATGTGGGGGGAATCGATCATCCATCGAATATCGAAAGACTGAAGAAGAAAGCAAATGTCGAATTCTGGATCGGCTTTGGCCAATCGGAAACCACAGGGATGGTCACGGTGTGCGCCTACACCGAGCGACCGGGTTCGGCGGGAAAAGAGGGACCTCTGGCGAAGATCAAATTGGTGGATGATCATGACCGCGAAGTCCCGGTGGGAACTCCGGGAGAGATTTGCGTACGCGGCCCCCTGGTTTTTTTAGGGTACTGGAAGCTGGAAGAAGACACCCGTTACACCTTCCGCCAGGGCTGGCACCACACGGGGGATATCGGACGCCTCGACGAAAACGGATACCTCTGGTATGTAAAACGAAAGGCAGAAAAAGAATTGATTAAGCCCGGCGGGGAGAATGTCTACCCCGCCGAGGTGGAAAAAGCAATTTTGGAACACCCGGAGGTTGCTGATGTCGCGGTCTTCGGGGTGCGAGACAAGGAATGGGGAGAAGCGGTCAAGGCGGTCTGTGTGTTGAAGACCGGAAGCGTTCTCACCCAGCAGGGGCTGATCGATTTCGTAGCCTCCAAGATTGCCCGTTATAAAAAGCCGAAATACGTGGACTTCGTCCCCGCCCTTCCCAAAACACAGGAGGGGACGGTTGACCGGGAGAAGGTCAAAGCGGAATACGGAAAAGCGTCCTAGAATGGGGACACATCAGCTTTGAAGAAGTTTGAGTAAACCGATCAGTTGTATCAATTGATCCAAGGGAGAATCAAATGAACGGAAAGGAACGAAGCGGAACATCACAGATCATCCGCGGGCTCATAGCCATTGCCATCGGGATCATCATCTGGTATTGGCCCGCGCCGGCGGGGGTCAAGAAGGAGGCCATGCATCTTCTGGCCATTTTTGTCGCCACCATCGTGGGGCTGATCTTGACTCCTCTGCCTATGGGGGCGGTGGTGATCATCGGCGTCATGTTGACTGGCGTGACGGATACCCTCAAAGTGGGACAGATCCTTTCAGGATTCGCCAATAACACCGTCTGGCTGATCGTAGCCGCATTTCTTCTGACCCGCGGCTTTATCAAGACCGGCCTGGGAAGGAGAATTTCTTATCTCTTCATCCGGGCTTTCGGACGGAAGACCCTGGGACTGGCCTATGCCATCGCGGCCAGCGATCTCGTTCTCTCCCCCGCGACTCCTTCCAATACCGCCCGGGCAGGGGGAATCATTTATCCCATTGTTAGAGGTCTGACCAGCACCTTCGGGTCCGAGCCGGGAGCTACTGCCCGGAAGATCGGCTCTTACCTGATGATGATGGAGTACCAAGCGGTCATCGTGACCTCCGCCATGTTCATGACCTCGCAAGCGGCGAGCCCGCTTCTCATTGAGCTGGCCAAAAAGACAGCCAATATAACCATTTCCTGGGGAATGTGGGCCCTTGCTGGGGTCCTTCCCGGGCTCTTGTGCCTGATCCTTACACCTTATATTCTTTATAAAATCTATCCGCCGGAGATCAAGGAAACGCCCCAGGCTTCTCAGATGGCCCATGCCGAACTGCAGAAAATGGGTCCCATGAAACGGAGCGAAAAGATTCTGCTGGTGGTCTTCTTCATGATCCTGGCCCTTTGGGTAACTTCGGAATTGAACAAGCTCGACGCTACGGTGGTGGCCCTCATCGGGGTGGGGGTCATGCTCCTGACCGGAGTCATAAGCTGGGAAGATGTCCTGGGCGAAAAGGGCGCCTGGGACGCCTTGATCTGGTTTGGCGGCCTGGTCATGATGGCCACGGGCTTGAGTCAACTCGGATTCATGAAATGGGTCGCCACTTCGGTCGCCGGCAGCGTGACCGGTTTGGCCTGGCTTCCCGCTCTGCTCGTTCTGGTGCTGGTTTACTTTTACAGCCATTACGGTTTTGCCAGCGTCACCGCCAAGGTAACCGCCATGTTCCCCCCCTTCCTGGCCATTGCCATGGCCGCTCAGGCTCCTCCCCAACTGACGGTGTTCCTCTTTGGAATGGCTTCGGCCCTGGGAGCCGGAATTACCCATTACGGAACAGGCCCTTCTCCCATCTATTACAACGCCGGGTATGTGGACCTCGGCACTTGGTGGAAATTGGGACTCCTGGTCTCCATCATCAACCTCGTGATCTGGTTTGGGGTCGGCTTCCCCTGGTGGAAGGCCCTAGGGCTCTGGTAATAAAAAGGTGGGCAAGAATCTCCCACCTATCGATCCGGCCCGGGCATTCGCCCGGGCCCCTCTTCTTAGATCATCCCCACCAAAGGGTCCATATCCATCATCGTCAGCGATGAAACCCGGGTGGCCCGGATGAATATTCTTCTCCCGATCCTACTGGACGAAATGAACCGCGCAGGCTTCCAGGATTGGCGGATTTCGGTGGCCATCTCCAACGGAACCCACCCCCTGATTCCGCGGTAGGAGATTCAGGAGAAGGCCAGCCCCTTCGCTTTCCAAAGAATTGAGGTTTATAAATTAAGGGCCTGTTCCATCCGGGCTAGCTTCATTTTAGCACGGGATTGCTCGGTGACTTTCTGCTTGAGCCAGCGGTGGAATTCCTGAAGGGTCCTTTTCAAGGTAGAAATATTGCGATCCAGGGACCGAGGAGAAGGGCCTCCGACAGCGACTCGTTTCGAAATGAAGTCATATCCCTTTTGAGATCTTCGGGCAAAAGACTTAGTCATTTTGATCTTTAATCCTTCCTCCTGCGACGCCTTCTGCAGCAAAGGAAGAGGGAGCACTTTGAATCCTTCCTTCTCGGCATAGCGGATCGCCTTTTCGACCGCCCCTTTGGCCTGCCGGAAGGGTATTTTCCACTCTTGGACCATCTGCTCCACCAGCTCAGGGGCGGCAATAAAGCCTGCTTGGCTTCGGGCCTCCATTTCTTTCCGGCTTATTTTGAGCGAAGAGATTATTTCCCCCATGAGCGGGGCGGCGGAAAGGCATTCATCCACAAGGTCCAAGATTAAGTACTTCGTCCATTGAGTGTCTCGGTTGTATCCCAAGAAGAGCGCTTTGCCAATGGAAAGGAGAGACGCCAGGAAACCCTGAGCTGCGGAAGCCTTGGCTTTCATCACCTCCAACGTATCGGGATTACGCTTTTGGGGCATCATGGAGCTTCCCGTACTGTAGGCATCATCCAGCTTGACGAAACCGAACTCGGCGGTACTGAAGAGAATCAGAGTCTGGGCGAGAGAGCTCAGGTGGTTCATCATGGCAGAGACTGCAAAACCGAGTTCAGCCTCCGCTTCCCAGCGATTCTGGATCGGATCCAGGGAATTCTCGTACAGACCGTCAAACCCGAGAAGCTTCGAGCTAAGAAAGCGATCAATGGGAAAGGTAGTACCGTATCCGGTCATGGATCCCAGAGGGTTCTCATTAAACCGGTTGTACCAGTCCTGAAAACGCTGGACATCCCTGGAGAAGGCTCCAGCAAAAGAAAGCCATATATGCCCCAGGGTGGTTACCTGAGCCGATTGGTGGTGGGTATATCCAGGGGTGATGACCCCGCGATGCTCCTTCGCCCGGCGAAGGAGTGTTTGAATCAGGGAGGAAAGGCCGGATACAAAGCCCAGATTGCAGTCCCTTAGGTAGAGGCGCATGTCCAAGGCGACCTGATCGTTCCGGCTCCGGGCGGTGTGCAGTTTCCCCCCTACCTCGATTCCAAACTTCTCAATCAACCATCCCTCCACATTGGTGTGAACGTCTTCCAGTGAAGGATCCAGATTAAAGCTTCCCTTTTGCCAATATTTTTCTATTTCTCGTAAACCGGTTACCAGCAGCCTCGCGTCCCGCCGGGGGATAATCCTCTGCCTGACCAGCATGACCACATGAGCTCGGCTGCCCCAGAGATCATAAGGGATCAGCCGCTGATCGGCCGGAGAAATTCCTCGCACGTCCCTGCCTGAAGTGAAGGCTTCAGCCAGCGCCGAAGGTTTTTTCTCAAACCTCTTTCCCCAGAGTTTCTTATTTTCCATAAATATGGGCTATAAACTTACATTGATGAACGCAGAAAAAATTTTTCGTTCTATTTTAGGCGCTAAAATCCTGAAAATCTGCGTTCATCTGCGTTCAAATACTGATTCCGCAATCCGATTTCCACTTTACCCAAATACTCCGCCCATGCGCGAGCCGGCGAGTCGATTGATCAGCCAAAGACAGAACGCTCCCAGAAGGATCAGGATAAATCCTAGGGCTGCCGCCTCATTCACCGACCCGCCGATGTAGAAGTTGAAGATCCCCACGGTCATCATCTCCCTGCCGGGAATCACCAGGAGGAGAGTGGCCGACGCTTCCTGCAGGGCAAGGATAAAGGAGTAGAGGGCCCCCACCATGATTCCTTTCCAGATCAGCGGAGCTACCACATCCCTGAAGGTTTTGGATTTTGTCGCCCCCACGGACTCGGCGGCTTCCTCGATGGATTTATGGACCAGGAGGAGGGAAGCAAAGGTTCCCCGCACCGTGTAGGGAAGACGCCGCACTCCCAGGACGATGGGGATCACGACCCACATTCCGATCAGGGCGGTGTCCATGAAAGGCAGGGCATCGCGGAAAGCCCGCATGTAGGCGATCCCGATGCCCGTGCCGGGTAACGCCAGGATCAAGGTGGTAAGGGAGTCCAGCATATCCTTTCCGGGAAGCTTGGTCCGGGCCATCACCCAGGCCACGGGGACTCCCACGATGATGCAAATCAATACGGAGATGCCGGAAAAAAGCAGGCTATTGACAATGAACTTGGGGGTTTCGATCGCCACTCGCTCGAAGTACTGGAGGGTGTACTTCACCGGGATCGGGGTCAGGGCCCATCCTTTGCCAAAGGAATCCAGAGCGATCCCCAGGTAGGGAATGAAGGAAAAGACCAGCACCGCTACTAGAAAGACGATGACCAGGACCTTTCCCCACGCTGAAATTTTTCTCCTTTCGACCTTGGAGTAGGAGAGGGAGCTGTAGTCTTTGATGGCCACGTATTTCTTGGCGATGATGAGGAAGAGAATCGCCAGAAGGACCATGATGGCCGAGATCACGATCCCCATCTTGAAAAGCCGCCGGTCCACAAACTGGACTATATTCAGGTAGGCCTGGGAAGCGAGGAGGTCATCCACTCCCACGACCAGGGGAGTGGCGAAGTCGGCAAAGGTCCAGATGAAGACCAGAAGGGCGCCGGACACATATCCTGGGGTCGTCAAAGGAAAGGTGATGTCCCAGAATTTCCGCAGCCCCCTGGAGCCCACACTCTCCGCCGCCTCGTCCAGAGAGAGGTCGATCTTCCCCAGGGCATCGACGATGGAGAGCGTCATGAGTGGAAAGAGGTGAAGAGTTTCCACCAGGAGGACCCCATGGACGCCGTACATGAAATTAATGGGCTTCTCGAACCCGAGATAATCCATGAGGATTATGTTCAGGGTCCCGGCCCGTCCCATGATGAAGACAAACCCCATCACCCCCACCATTGGGGGCATGATCATGGGAATGATGGTGAGATAGGAGAAAAGCCTGCGGCCCGGGAATTCGTACCGGAGAAGGAGATAGGCGATGGTAATACCCAAGATCGAGGTGGTTACGACCGTGGCTCCCCCGAGCCAAAGAGAGTTGACTAGCGATTTGAGATAATAGGAGTCGGTAAAAAAATCGAAGAAATTATTCAAGGTAAGGACGCCTTCCGTGGTGGTGAAGGCGTCATAGAACAACCGAATCAGGGGATAGATGAGAAAAACGCCGAAAAAGGCCCAGATGGCCAAATACCCGAGCAGACCCCCGAGTTTCATCTCGGCGAAGGGCCGGGCTTGAGGGATCGCGATCGATGTTTCGGTTTGGGGACTCAAGGAAAAACTCTCTCTTCAGGAAATGGGAATTCCCAGAGTGATCTGCTGGGGAATGGAAATATATACTTTTTCCCCCTGGGCCAAAATCTGGTGATACCAGGGATTCTGAATATCCACCTTGAAGATTTTGCCGTTCTGCATTTCCAGGTCATAGCGGATCGTATTCCCTATGTAGGAGGCAAAATTCACCGTGCCTGGCAAAACATTCGTATCTTTTTCCCGAACTTCCTCCTGGATGATGGAAGCCGTCTCCGGCCGGATGGTTACCATGCAACGGTCCCCCGGTTTAAAAGGACGCTCGATGGTGCAGAAGATCAACCCCACCTCGGTTTGAACCTTCATCTTCTCCCCATCCAGGACCTCCCGAACCTCCCCCGGTATCAAGTTATTGATCCCGATAAAATCGGCCACGAAGGGGTTTTCCGGCTTGGCGTAAAGTGCGCGGGGTGAGCCCAGCTGCTGCATTTTTCCACGATCAATCACTGCGATCCGGTCCGACAGGGTCAGCGCTTCTTCCTGGTCGTGGGTGACATAGATCGTGGTGATCCCCAATTCCTTCTGCAGTTTGCGAATCTCGGCCCGCACCTGGATGCGGATCTTGGCGTCCAGGTTGCTCAGGGGTTCATCCAGGAGGAGAACGTCCGGGTTTAGAACCAGGGCTCTGGCCAAGGCAACGCGCTGCTGTTGTCCTCCGGAAAGCTGCCCGGGGTAACGTTTTTCCAGTCCGGACAGGTTTACCAGCTGGAGAGCGCGGGAGACTTTTGAAGAGATTTCCTCCCTGGAAAACTTCCTCAGTTTGAGGCCGTAGGCGACATTGTCAAAGATGGTCATGTGCGGCCAGAGAGCATAGTTTTGGAAGACCATGCCGATATTCCGCTCGTAAGGGGGAATAGGGGCCACAGGTCTGTCTCCGAAATAAATCTCTCCCCCATCCGGTCTGTGAAATCCTCCAATCAGCCGCAGAAGGGTGGTCTTCCCGCATCCGGAGGGTCCCAGGAGGGTGAAGAGTTCTCCATCCTGAATCTCCAAAGAAATATGGCTCACCGCCTCCAGGTTTCCAAACTTTTTTACTAGGTCTTTGAGCAGAA
>Ga0187776_10001371_pt1 | contig 12171 bp, 7 predicted proteins | sample 0216_BV02_MP12_2_FD_132426 | JGI IMG/M metagenome (GOLD analysis project Ga0187776, IMG submission 132426) | Tropical peat soil microbial communities from peatlands in Department of Meta, Colombia - 0216_BV02_MP12_20_MG | ecosystem: Environmental > Terrestrial > Soil > Wetlands > Peat | place...
AAGTCCTCCTGCCCGAGCATCTTCTCCTCCGCCTGCTCCATGGCACCCTCCAAAAGCTGCTGGAGGCGGCTCTGCAATACCTCCCCGAGCTGCTGCTGATAGTCCTCGGTGCGGTAGGGTGACTGCTTCAGCCGCTCAATCTGCCGCTCGTAATCCTTCTTGAGGTCGGCGATGCGTCCGCTCCTCCGGAGGCGCTCGAGGATACGGTCAACCCCCAAACGGTCCCGAAAGAGGAGGCTCACCACCAGTTCTTTGGGATTACATCTGAGCATCAGTCCAACGGGGCTCCTTGTCAGCCTGGCGAGGAGACGGGAGTCTCGGAAGAGCCGCTCCGCCTGCAGATTGTCCAGCTCCTCAGTGATCGCCTTGTGGCGCCGACCGATGGCGGCGGCGAGTCCCTGGAAATCCACCGCCCAGGTACCGCTGCTCCTGTCGCGATAACGCTCAACCGCGCGGATGGCCAGAAGGAGTAACTTCAGCCAGTTCCCGGGCTCCAGGTGACGGGACACCTGCTCAAACCCGTAGAACCGAACCAGATCGCTACCAGGGTTGAGCTTGTCCAGCAGGGCCCGGCGCATCTCACCGTCGAGGCTTACGAGGACCTTATAGGCGGCCACGGCTTGGCGAAGGTCCCTCTCGAAGTCCTGAAGCCCTGTGCTCTTCATCCCCTTCTTGTGGTAGATGAAGGTCACCGGCATGCCAAGGATCTTCATTTGTACGTCCGCGAAATTGATGTCCGCCAAGCCAATGAGTCGGAAGACCCGTTCTATAGCGGCTATGCCTTGCCCTCTTCCCTTCGAGGCGTCCTCTCCCCTGACCCCTTTCCATTCGGGCAACAGAACCGTAGGACTCTTCCTCCCGGGAGTCTCCTCCGTTTCCGCCAACAGTCCCCGCCCCTTTTCCATGAACATGGCCTGGGCATAAGAGTCCCACGTCATCTCGCCGCCGATCACCCGGAGAGCCGCCTGTCTCAGGTGGAGAAAACGGTCCAAGAGGTCTTCCACCAGGGTGCCTTCCCGGTAGGCGGCCGCGGCAAGGACCGAATGAAGGAAGAAGGCGTCAAACAACAACTCGTCCCTGCGGCCGGTTACCTTCGCCAGCGTGGTCACGGCCGCCTCCCCCCGGAGGACATGGCCGATCAAACCGTGAACCTCCACCAAGAACTCCGCGAGTTCGTTGATCTCCTCATCCATCCCCAGCCGGCGGATAAGACCCTGACGCCGAAGCATCTCAGCACCGGCCTCCCCATGGGCGACCCTGGCGGACAGATTCCGGTACTCCTCGAGGTACAGACACAGCTTGCCGATATCCTGAAAGACCAGGGCCACACCGAGAGCCTTGAGTAGAGCGGGCCGAGAGGCCATTCGTTCGATGATGCCTTCGAGAACCTCGATCTGGGCGTTGCTCGCACCGATGCTCTCCCCGGCCATGGGACCGAACTGCTCCCGGGCATGGTGGTAGAACAGCCCTACATCCTGTAGCCCCTCGCGCTCCTTGTTCACGAGAGCCTGGAACTTCTTTACGCAGCGGAGCACGTACGCAGAAATGGTCTCCCCGTCGGCGGATTCCTGAATGGGCTTGACCCGGTAGAGTTCCCAGAAGTCGGGGAGCAAGTGTCGGCCGATGGTTGGGCAGTGTTCGTGGAGGATTTCCAGATTGTCGTACAGGTGCTGGGGAACGAAGAGCAGGCCGGCAAAGAACTGCTCCAAGCGAGTACAGATTCGACTGATATCCGCACTCAGCTCTTCCACCGCTTCGCCACCCATGCCGTGTGCCGAGGCGGCATCGTGCAAATGCTCGTGGTAGCTGGTGAGCTCGCGAAAGAGTTGATCGACCTCCCTGAGGTCGGCGGTGGGGATATCGTAGATGCTTCGTCTCCGGGCCGAGTCCAGGATCCCTCCCAGCCTCTTGAGGTTACCCGGGACATCGATGAAGGTGACCTCGGTCGCCTGGGTCACCGGATTGTGGCGCAACTGAATCCCACTATTAAAAATAAATGCCGCCTTGCCTTGAGCCAGGGCCCGCCTGGTTCCGTTCAGGTAGTCGAAATCCAACGTTCCCACGTCGAGCGCTTCCAGCGCCGCCCGCACCCGCGCCGGACGAGCGTCACCCTCCTGGCCGTCGTACCCTGCCAGTGGGTTGAAATTGATCACATTTCCCGCCGAGGCATTGCCAACAATCCAGAGGAGAACGAATCCCGCTCGCGTGCCGAGGAGGGAGAAGAGGTGCCCCGTGCCGTGAAACTGGCAGCCGAGGAGTTTACGAAAAAAGTATGTCCGTCCGAAAGCTTCCCGCCCATAGAAGCGCTCCTTGAACTCATTGGTGATTCGGATCAGTCCCAGAACTTGGTCGATCTGCTTGAGTTTGTCCTCACTGTAGTTCGCCAGAGCCTCTTTCTGGAACGGACCCTTGTCGGTGAGTTCGGTCCAGCCGTCCAGGAAGGGGAAGAGGTTGAACATCTTGAGCATCTGGCGAACGGCGAGGTTCTGCGCCCCACCAAGGCCGGCGATCTGTTGGTCGTGGAGCGTGTCCCAGTCAAGGTGAGCGTCGGCAGCGACCCGGATCGCCCGGTCATAGAGGGTGAAGATCTCCCTGGCCTGCTCCCGAGTCAAATGCTCACCGAGGGACGCCGCGGTTTCCGCCACGCTCATGAGCCGGATGGTCCTGAGCAGGTCCACGACCTCCTCGAGGCTCTGTTGCCCGGCCTGATCGGTGATGGATTTCAGCGACTTCTCAGGGAACTTGCCCACGGCGATCCGGCCCATGGTGGAGTGCCCCACCACGATGAGGTAGATCTCCCTGAGCAACGCCGGAGACAGGCCCAGGAGCCCTAGCTTCTCCATGTGTCCGAGGACCTTGGTGGTCGGTCCGTCGATGCCTCCGGGATTGAGCAACGACTCCAAACGGCGGAGCCGCCCGGTCTGCTTCATGAGCTGTTTCATCTGGTGGAAGGTACGGTACCGGTGTCTGGGAGCGGCGAAGGGATCGTGGAGACGGTTCAGGTCCAGCTCGGAGAGCCGGTGAAAGCGACGATCCCGAATCTCGCCGAGGATCTCGAGAACGGAGAGGAGGTAATCAAAGGTGTTCTTGTACGCCGCCACCAGCGCCAGGGAGCAGCCGGCCATGCCGCTGGCACGCTCCTCCTGCTCCAGTTCCTCCATCAGCACCGGTGGTTCACGCTTCGCCCCCACATACACCTGGAGGTTGTCGGGGAGTTCAGTCTCGATGATGTAGTTCCGCTGCCAGCTCTCTGTCAGGGAGGGGGTTGCCTTGCTGTCACAGGTGATCTTCTCGAAGAACGGACTGACTACTTTCTCCCACTGGCTTTCCAGGTCGGTGCGTCCAGGCCCTGAGATGCGAAGATCCAAGTGAGGCGATTGGTCGATCTCCTCTACCGAAAGCTGGGAGGGATCCCGGTCCCCGGCGAGCCGTTTCAAATCCTCACGGTAGACGAAGATTCCGCTCAGGTAGTTGTAGAAATCGGCGAGATGGACTCGTTGAAGGCTCCCGGTCTTGCCGCGGTAACGCTTCTTGCAGCGAAAGGCGTGGTTGAAGAGCAAGAAGCTCCGCAGGTCATCGTGGTTCAGGAATTCGACCGAGACCTCCTGTGCCGTTCGGGGGAAGGGTTTGCTGGCGACCACGAGGAGCAGCGCGCCCGGCCCCAGGATATCGTAGATTTTTCCGGCCACATAGGTGCCGTACGTAACATAGCTCTCCTGGGACAGGGTTCGCCCGGCGAGGGTGGGGAGGTCCAGAGAGAGAAGGAGCTCGCCGATGTCCTTGGGGATGACCATGAGGTCGAGGGGGCCCCTGATCTCCCGGAGCTTTTCGATGGAGTCAATGATGACGTAACGGTGGCTCGGCATCCTCCCGGTAATCTCGTGGACGATGAGGTCATTCGGCGCGGTGAGGAGCCCCACGCTAAGCTTTTCTTTCTTGCGGGCATAGATGTGCTTGATGGGCACTCGCCCGATCTCGTCCACCTTGTCCCGGATATCTTCGAGGGAATGGCTCACCCAGTTGATGGGGATCAGGAAATAGCGTTTCCCCTGACTGCTCAACCTGATCAGGAGCCCGAGCTTTCGATAGATGCCGTTGATGCGGCGGAAATACTTCTTGAGGTTATTGCGGTCGCTGAAATCCACCTGTTCGAGGAAATCGATTTCAGCGGGGGCCAGCTTGTCCCGGTGCTCCACGATCCCGAAGCCGTAGGCGTTTCCTCCGAACCGACTCGCCAGGAACGGGGGATGATCCTCAGCTACGAAGGTCCCCATCGGCACGTCCTGCGGGTCGATGCCCCGGGACGCGAATTCCTCGGGTCGAATGAAGCGGTAGGATATATCGTAGGTTCGCATCCGGTCGGGCGGGGGTAGGCTCCGTGGGATGCTGGCTGTCTGGCCCTTAATGTCAGCATTCATCGGTGAGGCATCTCCCCGTGTTACGGGGGCAGCGATCTCGGCGAAGAAACTATATCATGGTATGAGCGCGATGGGAAACAGCTCACCCGAAGCGGGCACCGCTCGACTCGCCACGACCCGGCGCCGGTGACAGCGTTCGCCGTGAGCTTGGCCCAGGTGGCCCTTCTTGAATCACCTCCGACCTCCCCCAGCGCGCCTCCCCGTCAGAGCTGTCCGTCTTGCCCCCGAGAGGCTCAGAGTTCGTAGAGAGTGTCATCTCTCCGGGGCGGCCGCTTTCGGCGGCTCGGGCCCTTCTGACCCTCCATGACAAAGGGATCTTCCCCTTCCAGAAGGTCGCCCAGTTCCGCCTCGATCTGCTCTGGGTCCTCCCCCGCCTCCATGCGGCGCAGTGCCTCTTCCATACCGGAACCCATCCTCAATCCCGTCATCTGGGTAAGCTTCCGCATGAGCTGAGCAGCCTGGCGGGGGTCATCTTCGTTGAGGTGCTCCGCCTCGCCGCCCAGAGCGGCCATGGCCTGTTCGAGTTTGTTCTCGTCGATATCGGGGAGGCCGCTATCCGCGTCCTCTTTGAGGCCGCGGACCACGACAAAAGGCGACATCTGCCGGGTGAGTTTGATTTGCCCGCATCGCGGGCAGAGCGGCTGCTTGTCGGTGTCGATCCTCCGCGAAAAAAAATTGAAGATCACATGACAGGGCTCGCAGTAGAATTCGTAAATCGGCATACCCTCCTCCCGAAAACCGGCATGGAACACCTCTCCGCTACCCAAATCTTCCTCCTTGGTAAGAGATTTGCTCGGAAATGTCAATGCGGGAGCCCACCCCATTGACCTTCTGGTTCCGCACCGCATATGATGCCGGCTCAATCCGGAGAACCTTTAGCCCGGGCACGTCCTTGGGGAGAGAGGGGGGCCTGGCATGCCGCCGCTACCGCTTGTGCTCGCCACGAGAAATGCAGGGAAAACGCAAGAGCTGCGAAGACTGCTCGCCGAGTTTCCGGTGGTGATCAAGAATCTGGCCGACTTCGGCCCAACGCCATCGGCGGAAGAGGACGGCCTGACCTTCGAGGAGAATGCCGTGAAAAAGGCGCGACGCACGGCCAAGTTCTTGGGATTGCCGTCCCTGGCCGATGATTCCGGGCTGGCGGTGCAGGCCCTGGGCGGGGCACCGGGTGTGAGGTCGGCCCGGTACGCGGGGGAGCAGGCTTCGGATGCGGAGAACAACGCCAAGCTCCTCAGGGAACTCCGGGACGTTGAGAATCGGGCCGCTGCCTTCGTCTGCGCGATTGCCATTGCCGTGCCCTGGGGCCCGACCCTCGTCTATGAGGGGCGTTGCGAAGGCCTGATTGCGACAGAGCCGGCGGGAACGAAGGGATTCGGCTACGATCCGATTTTCTTCTACCCTCCTCTCCGGCAAACCTTTGCCCAGCTCACCACCGAGGAGAAGAACGAGGTGAGCCACCGGGGCCGCGCCCTCAGGGAATTACGAAATGAGTTCGACCAGGTCCTTCTCTGGCTCCGCCAGCGACTCACCAAGTCAGGGTGGCAGTGGGCGGACCCTTGACTACGCCGCTTGCCGCCTTCACGTCCGCTCCTCCCCAAAAAATGGGCCGACTCTACTCTGTACGCGAGTGAGTCGGCCTTACGGGATCGTGGTCTCGCCCGTTTTGGGCAAGGTCCAAGCGTAGCTCGTCCTCTCTTTTCCTCCACCCCTCTCGGTGCACCAATGGCTGCTGGGGTTAACAACTGCAGGGGCCGCAGCTTCCCGGTTTTGACAGCCTGGTGCTTATGGAGAACCCGCAGCGCGCGCCCTCGTCAAGGAAGTCGACCGTCATGGGGCTCGCCTGGTCAATCAGGCTTGTCTCCACGAGATAGGTGATGCCACCGAGTTCAAAGACCTTGTCATTCTCTCTTGGCTCATCCAGAGCCATACCCATCGCGGGCCCACCTCAGCCGACGTGGGTAACGTAGATGCGAATAGGTGAGTCGATCTCTTTCTCTTCCAGGTACTGCTTCAGCTTCTCTGATGCTTTCTCCGTGACTTCGAGCATGGACATACCCCGTTCTGGCTTGATTGGTGAGCTGGCCGCCGGCCAAATTAATAAATGTTAATCGATCACCGCGTCACTGTCAAGACCGGCCCGGTTTCTCCCTAAGACCGACATCCTTTGGCGCCCCAGGCCGATCCCCTTGGTCTCCCTTGAGCGACAAACGCCGGAGTCTTAGCTATAGAGTGAAGGCACCAGCCAGGTGTGGAGCCGCACTTGCCTCCAAGCTCTCTCAGATGGGGGAGCAGGACTCTCTCTGCGGCCTCTGACTGTCACGTGGAAACGGAAGGCAAATCATGTTACAAGAGAGCCGATGAGCCTCTTCCTCTTGATGTATCTCTGCGTCTACAGCGCCCTTCACCTCTACCTCTTTCTCAAGGCGAGAGCGGCCCTTCATTTCAGCCTCGGGCCAGGGCTGACCCTGGGAGTGTTCATGGTGGCCATGGTGACGGCTCCGGTTGCCGTGCGCCTTCTGGATCGGCAGGGAACCGTGCTTCTCGCCCGCGGGCTGGCCTACCTCGGCTACATCTGGATGGGGCTGGTCTTCTTCCTTGTCTGGTTGAGCCTGTGCGTGGACCTCTACAACCTGGGCATGCGCCTCGTTGCCGCCCTGACCGCGTGGCCTACGACTCGCCTCCTCTTGGCGGGGAAGAAGGCCTTTTTCTCCCTCCTTGTCGTTGGTCTCACCCTTGGGCTCTGGGCCACGGTGGAGGCGTGGCGCATCCGCCTGGAACACGTCGAGGTGAAGACTGACAAGTTGCCGGCTCGCCTCGATCGGCTCAAGGTGGTGCAGATTTCCGATCTCCACCTCGGCCTCATGGTGGGTGAATCTCGGCTGCAACGAATTCTTTCCCTAGTTCGAGAGGCGGACCCGGATCTCCTTGTCTGTACCGGTGACCTGGTCGATGCCCAGATGGACAATTTGAACCACCTGGCCTCCTTGTTCGAAGAGATGAGACCACCCCTTGGCAAGTTCGCCGTCACCGGAAACCACGAATTCTACGCCGGCATCGACCAGAGCGAGCGTTTTCTGAGACTCTCCGGGTTTACCGTCCTCCGCGGCGCCAGAGAGACCCCGGAAGGTCTTCTGGCTGTCGTCGGCGTGGACGATCCTGCGAGCGCTTACCGCGGAGTTGGCGCAGTTCCTCCCGAGCGGCAGGAGGCGGCTGCGCTGGCCGCTCCGAGGTCGCCCCTGTTCACCCTGCTCCTCAAACATCGGCCTTCGGTGCGGACTGAATCTCTGGGTCAGTTCGATCTTCAGTTGAGCGGCCACACCCACAAGGGGCAGCTCTTCCCCTTCACCCTCGTCACGAGACTCTTCTACTCGATGCAGGCCGGACTGCACCGCCTCGAGGGTGGAAGCCTTCTCTACGTGAGCCGCGGCACGGGTACCTGGGGCCCGCCCATGAGGTTCCTCGCGCCTCCGGAGGTAACGCTGATCACGGTAACGAGAACAGGCGGGTGAGCGACGAGAGGTGTGACGGACTTGATGGGGCGCGGGTCTAGCGATTGATCTTGGCCACGTCTTTTTTCTGCACTTTGAAGCTGTAACGGCCGCCAAAACGGTAGTTTTCCAGGGTGTAGGTGGTCTCATCCTCGGATAGGACCACACCTTTCTGGGTCTTGCCGTTCACAAGGATGAGCTCGACCATCTTGCCGACGAGGCCTTCCTCAGGCTTCTGGAGCCCTTGCCGGATGCTCTGCTCGAGGTCACGGACGGAAACGCTGCCCCGCTGATTTCGAGACTGGGGCGTACTATAGGTGTTCAGAACGGCGTCGTAGTGAGGTCGTTGCTGGGGGTAATCTTTGGTGCTGGCGATGAGGGTGGCGACCACATAGGTCTGTGAATCGTGGTCGAAGACGGTGATCGCCATCTGCTTGTCCGCAACAGTCCCAGTGAGTTCGAACACACTGAATTCTTTGATCTGCTTCCTCTTCTCCTCGATGTTCCGCGCGCCTTGCTGGTTCATCGTGGCTCGCAAGGTCTTGGCCAGGTCTTCCCCGGGCTCCCGTCGTCGCGCATACACTTGGATACTCGCGTCTGCCCCGGGCAGCTCGAGCCGGATGCCCTCAAGCACCCCTTGCTGGGCTGGGACCTTGGTATCCTTCCATGTGCCTGGAAACAAAATCTGGCGACCGTCCGGGAAGTCATAGCTTCGCAACTCCCGGGCATTAACCCCCTCCGTAGCGGTCTTCGACGTCTGAGGTTGTATGGGCGGGGCCGACGGTGTTTGTCCGGGCGACTCGGTCCCGGTCCCTGGGGAAGGCGAGCCCTGCACCTTCGTGTCCTGACTTCCCGCCTGCCCGGCCCCGACAGATCGGGGCTCCGCCCCGCCTCCACCCGTCCCGCTCGCTCCTGGAGCCTCCTGCACCTTCTCCGTAGCCGGCGTCGCGGTCGCTTGCTTCCGGTTGGCGTCAGCGAGATCCTTGGCGATACTGACCACCAGATAGACGACGTAGGTCACCACCATGACCCCGATAACCAAGTAGAGGGCGAGGATGGGGCGACGCCGCACATCAGTGGTGAAACGCTGTAGTCGGGCTTTGAGATCAGCAACAAAGCCGCTCGGCTCCCCAAAGTTCATGGTGCACCCTCTGCTGAACGTCCCAGGTCAGCCAGCATGGTATTGTCCGCTACCGATAAGGTCTCTCTCGGAATACGCAGCAAGATGCCATGCATCCTTTGTGCCACTTCAAAGGGGACCGCCCACGTCCAACGTAACCCTTACCTGGAAGACAAAGGATCATCAAATCACAAGCTCGTGCACTGGAGGCGAGGGCAGGTTGAGTCCCGCCGACCCTCCCTCCCCCACGGCTGGTCTTTGCCTGTAAGTCAGCCTGGTGGACACAGGGGGTCGCACGTGCGAGCCATGGCGGTTCTTCTGAAGTGACCGCAGGAGGCCTGAGCCACTTCCGCGGCGAGCTACGAGCGACGGTCATCCGCCAGGCGCATCGGCGCGGCGTGCCGCCCCTCTCGTCGGAGAGACGGGGTCTCTACCGCATTTGGTTACCCACCTTCGAAAGATGCGGGCACACTCCTGTACATGTTCGTGCTCCCTTAATTCTTCAAGGCTGTAGGCCATCTTCACGGACCAGCTCGGGTACTCCGCGATCGTCCCGGGCAGATTCTGTTGCCTCGCGTCCCGCAGGAGATCCTCCTGACTTATGACGACAAGCTTCGCCGACGACGACATGAGGAGACCGATGACCGCGCTCTGGATGCCACGGGTGAGCTCCGGGAAGGTCTCTGGAACCGGAGGCTTTCTCACCTTGAGGAGGCCCGAGGCAAACAGTCGCTGGAGAATCCTCCCCTTGTCTTCCTTCCTCTTCTCCAGGGCGAGCTGAAACTCCTTTTCGCCGGGAAACATTCCCAGCCCCTGTCGCACGTAAATGTCCTCCGCCTTCCAGAAACCGGCCAGCGTGGGTAGGTCATGGGTGCTCACCGTGGCCAGGGCCAGCTCCGGGTAAGACTCGGGATCCCGGAAATCGCCGCGTTCGTCTTTCTCGAAGTAGAACACCTTGTAGGAAAAGATGCCAAAGCCTTGAAGGGTCTCCCTCACCCCTGGAGAGACGGTGCCCAGGTCCTCGCCGATGATGAGGGTCTCTCGTCGTTGGCTCTCCAACGCCAGGAGCCGCACCAGGTCAGCAGGAAAATCCTCCACGTACGCCCCGGCCGCGGGGGATCTCCCGTTCGGGATCCAGAAGAGCCGGAAAAACCGCATGATGTGATCGATCCTGAGCGCTCCCCCTTCCGCACAGTTTTTCCGAATCTCTTCCCGAAACAAGCGGTAGCCTTCTCTACGGTGGGCATCCCGCCTCGGTGGGTGGAAGCCCCAGTCCTGGCCCTGCAGCGCGAAGTCGTCCGGCGGCGCCCCAACCGTTACCCCATCCACCGCGAAGTGGCGGTAGGCCCAGGAATCCGCTCCCGCCGGGTCGCTCCCCAGGGCGAGATCGTGATAGAGGCCGATGCCGGCTCCCAACGAACGAGCCAGGGTCTGGACCTCGTCGAGCTGGACCTCTATCTGCCATTGGAGGTACTGGTAGAAAAGTATCCTCTCCCGATGCCGGCGGCAGAACTCCACCGCCGCTTGGGAGGCCGGATCCTGGAGGGGTTCCGGCCACTGTCGCCATGTCCACCCCCCAGGGTTCTTCCGCCGCATGACCTCGTCCAGGGTGCAGAAGGTGGCGAAACGCTCCAGCATCTCTCCTTCTCGCCTCAGGTACGCCTCAAAGGCTCGGCGCCGTCCGCTCTTGCCCCCCCCCTTCCCCCAGTGCTTCCGCAGAAAGGCAGCGAAGATCATCTCCAACGCCTGGCGTTTGATGGCGGCAACCTGCTCGTACTGCACCAGCGGCGCGGCGCGGAGATGCTCCAGGAGACGCCGGGTCTCTGTCGCCTGTACCAGGGCCTTGGCCTCCGGGGAGTCCCCGTAGTCCTCGATCGCCTCGATATCCAGGTAGATGAAATTCCGGTAGAAGCGGCTTACCGGATAGTAGGGACTGATCCCGTAGGGTTGTCGATTGGTGAGGGCGTGAAGGGGATTGAGACCGATCATGTCCACGCGGAGCTCTCGCACCGCCCATGTGACAAACTCCTTGAGGTCGCTGAAGTCACCGACGCCCCAGTTGCGCCGGGAGCGGAGACCGTAGAGGGCGATGGCGATCCCCGCCCGTCTCCCCTTGTCCCTGAGCGCCAAAGGGAGGTGAACCCGCTCCGGACAAATAATGACCGGGACCGTCTGCTCGTACCGCTTCCCGCCCACGTCCACCGAGAGGCGGAAGTGACGGCGGCCCAAGGAGAGCCCGGTGGGAAAGGGAAGACCCCAGCGACGGTAATGGACGCCGTCGATCCCTGCCTCCGCAAGGAGGCTCAACTCATCCGGGGCAAAGGAGTGCCGGGCCTGCGTGCCGTCTTCCTCGATCACCTCGAGATGAACCCTCGGGGGTTCACCAGATGCCGGGACGGTAAACACAAGCCGTTCGGGCAGCTTGCTCGCGCCCTCCACGAGGACCGGCTCGGCGAGACTGGTCCAGGCGTCACGCTCGATCTCCCTGAGCGCCTCCTCGGGGTTCTCGGCATCCAGCCCCAGGGCCGAAAGCAGTTCTCTCAGGGTCTCCGGGGAGGTCTCCCGGAACTGCCCCCTAAGATCCCAGTAAGAGGGCTGAATGCCATGGGCGGCGCCCAACCGAACCAGAGCCCGTTCCTTTTCCCCCCTGCTCTCCCCTTGCATCGTCCTCCCTTCGCGCCGATAAGAACCCACTTGGGCAATAACCCGTTCTCTCTCCGCCAGACGATCAGCTCTCAAATCGAGCGGCGATCGGCATCCTCCTCCCCATGCCAAAGGCCTTGGACGTCACCTTAAGTCCGGGGGCGGCCTGTCTCCTCTTGTACTCGTTTCGATCCACCGTGCGTATCACCCACCTCACCGTCTCGGGATCGAAGTTGAGCTCCAAGATCTTCCTCATGGGGTAGCCTTCATCCAGGTAGTAATGAAGGATCTGATCCAGGGTCTCATATGGGGGGAGTGTATCCTGATCGGTCTGGTTCTCTCGAAGTTCCGCCGACGGGGCCTTGTCCAAGATCTCTTGGGGGATGACCGCCTTCTCCTGGTTGATGTATCCCGCCAGCTCGTAGATCATGGTCTTTGGCACGTCGGCGATCACGCTGAGTCCGCCGCTCATGTCGCCGTAGAGGGTGCAGTACCCCACCGC
>Ga0187776_10001372_pt1 | contig 12170 bp, 12 predicted proteins | sample 0216_BV02_MP12_2_FD_132426 | JGI IMG/M metagenome (GOLD analysis project Ga0187776, IMG submission 132426) | Tropical peat soil microbial communities from peatlands in Department of Meta, Colombia - 0216_BV02_MP12_20_MG | ecosystem: Environmental > Terrestrial > Soil > Wetlands > Peat | place...
AGAGAACTTCTGAAGACACACAAGAAATCAGATGCTTTAGGAACCATCGCACTTTGCAAAGTTGAAGATCCATCAAGGTACGGCGTAGCTGAATTAACGAATGGCAATTGTATAAAACGGTTCATTGAAAAACCACCAAAGGGCGAAGCACCAAGCAATCTAATTAACGCAGGAGTCTACATTCTAAGCCCAAAAATCTTTGATTATATTCCTAAAGGAAGAGCGGTATCCATGGAACGGGAAATCTTTCCGAAACTGGCCGAGGAAGGAAATCTGTTTGGACATTTCGTCAATGGCCTTTGGATAGACATTGGCAAACCAGAAGAGTATCTTCAAACAAACAAAATCATGCTTGATTCACTCGCTCATACAATCAAACAAGAAAAAACAAAAAGCTTCAAAATAAAGAACCCTATCGCCTTCGATGAAGGCGTTTCAATAGCTGAAAAATCAGTTATCGGACCATATGCAATCTTAGGTAAACACGTAACTGTGGGCAAGAATGTGCAGATAAGCAATTCAGTAATTTTTCCAAATGTAACAATCAACGATTTTGCAGTAATTGACGGAGCTTTAATTGGTGAAGGAGCAAAGATTGGTGAGAATATTAGAATCAGCAGTGGTTGCATTATTGGTGACCATGCGAAAATCAAAGATAATCTTTCCTTGTCTGGAGAAGCAGCTATTTGCCCTGGAAACGACGTATCTGAAAACTTATAAAACCCCCAGATTAACTGATAAATAGCCATTGAGATGAAATTTATGAGCGAAAGAAAACTTTTCGGAACAAACGGCATTCGAGGACTAGTCAACATCGAGTTAACACCTGAAATGGCAATAAAAGTTGGATGTTCAATTGGAACTTTTTTTGGAAAAAAGAATTTACTTTTAGGATATGACGCTAGAACCAGCGGTCCAATGCTGGCTAAAGCGGTAATCTCCGGTCTTACAGCTGCGGGGTGCAACGTGTTCTTCGCTGGGATGGCACCAACACCTGCCCTGCAATTCGCCGTCAAAAATCACAAGATGGATGGCGGAGTGATAATAACCGCTTCACATAATCCGCCTGAATATAACGGTATCAAGGTTATCTGGAGTGATGGTATAGAAACCTCACATGAACAAGAGGTCGAGATTGAGAACATTTATTTTGATGACAAAATAGTTTTTGCAAAATGGGATAAGCTTGGAGTTCTGAAAGAGCTGCCTGGAATTAACGACGAATATATCCAAGCGATTGAAGCACAAGTTAATCCTGAGAAGATAGCGGAAAAGCATTTTCATGTTGTTGTAGATGCAGCCAACAGCGTCGGCGGCCTAACTGCCCCTCAATTGCTAAGAGAACTAGGCTGCAAAGTAACCAGCATCAATGCTAACATTGACGGCACTTTTCCTGGAAGATTACCTGAGCCCAGGCCAGAGAGTCTGACTGATTTGGCTTCAACAGTAAAAGCTATTGGTGCTGATTTGGGTGTAGCGTTTGACGGTGACGCTGACAGGTCAATCTTCGTCGACGAGAACGGTGTGATTTATTGGGGAGACAAAACTTTTGCAGTAATTATAAAGCAATTCCTTCTAAAAAATCCAGGCGCAAAAATAGTTACGCCTGTGAGTTCTTCTACACTTATCAAAGATACGGTGGAAGCTTACAAGGGAGACTTGGTCTGGACCAAAGTTGGAAGCGTTACAGTTTCTCAGAAAATGAAAGAGTTAAACGCCAAGTTGGGTGGAGAAGAAAATGGCGGAGTATTTTATGGTCCACACCAAGCGGTCAGAGATGGAGCCATGACAACCACTCTGCTACTTAATATAATGGCTCAGGCTGGACAAAAGCTGTCTGAACTCGTTTTGGAGCAACCGCAATATTATATTGAAAAAGGAAAAATCGAATGCCCAGACGATAAGAAAGAAGTTTTGCTCCAAAATCTGTACGAACAAGTAAAAAATGAGAATATCAGCACTATTGATGGGGTAAAAATCTGGTTTAATGACAACAGTGCAATATTAATAAGGCCAAGCGGGACGGAACCTGTATTCAGGCTATATGCTGAGGCTAAAGATCAAGAAAAAGCATTAAAGCTAGTTGAAGATTACAGTTTAAGGCTTAAAAAAATCCTCGAAAGCAAGCGGTAGAAAAGCTAAGTTATCGGGGAGTCCAAGTTCATGCCCGTTGTTCTGAATATAAAACCAGAAGATGTTGACAATAACGAAAAGCGTTCAAAGTACACCGTAAGCGTTTTAGGATGCGGGCAAACAGGTATTTTTTTCGCCATCGCCTTCGCCATGGCAGGGTTCAAAGTCTCATGCTTCGACGCGGATTTGAGTGTCGTCAGAAAAGTTGCAAGAGGAAAAACACCTTTTTCCCAACAAGAAATTGAAGGCAAACTGAGGAATTTAATCGGTTTAGGACAATTGAGCGTTACTAGCGACATAAAAAAAACAGTTTCGCAGAGCGACATTATGGTTATCGCAATTCCGGCTAAAATTGACGCCCAGAAGAAGGTTGATTACACTGAACTAATAAACGCTTGCAAACAAGTTGGAGCCTCACTCCATCCAGGAGTACTAATAATTTGTAGTAGCATAGTAGGTTTCGGATGCATAGAAGGTACCATGAAGGAAACAATTGAAAACTCGTCGGGATTTAAGGTTGAACAAGATTTTGGTTTGGCCTATGTACCTGTTCACAACACGGAAGCTTGCCTTATGTTCCAATCACCTAGTTTTGAGTTCAAAGTTGCAGCAATTGGGAAAAATAGTCTTGAAACATCAGCGAATATTCTAAAAACAATTACAAAGAATGTCAATTCAATAAGTAACGTAAAAACAGCTGAAATTGCAACGCTTTTCGCTGTTGCAAAGGCAGATACAAGCACGGCACTTGCTAATGAGCTAGCTATTTTTTGTGAAAATGCGAATGCAGATTATTTTGAAATCATAAAATTGTTAAAATTGAATGATGAGCGTTCTTGCCCTACTGCCGTTAATGAAGACAACAGGGACGAAGCATATCTTTTGCTTGAAAGCGCAGATAACATTAACGCTAAACTTAGACTTCCAGCCTTGTCTAGGCAAATCAACGAAGACATGATAAAGCATGCGGTTAATTTAACCCAGGAAGCGCTTCGAAGCTGTGGTAAAACGCTTAGAAGAGCAAGAGTTGGGATTTTAGGTTCACTTAATCCGACTACGGCTACAGCGGTTTTTGTTAAAATGCTTGAGTTGAAAGGCGCCAAAGCCAGCCTCTATTGCACAGCGCCGAAAAGAGAAATATCGGATTTCGCAGTAGCAAAGTCTAGCTTAAATGAGGCAGTAGAAGGCTCTGACTGCATAGTAGTACTCACGAAAGAGGAACCGTTTAGACATTTGAACCTAAAGAAACTAAAAGCACTCACGAAAACGCCTACGGTAATTGTAGATTTGGCTGGTGCTTTTCAGCCGGAGGAAGTAAGAATAGAAGGTTTCATATACCGTGGCTTAGGAAGAGGGAAAGAAGAAAAATGAAGAAACTTGGAGTAGCGGTAATCGGTACTGGTTTTTGGGGAAAAAATCACGCAAGAGTCTACAAAGAACTTCCTTCTACAGAACTGATTGCTATTTGCGACGTCGACCCAGCAAGAGCTGAGAGCGTTGCTAACCAGTATGGCGTAAAAGCCTACACCAGCAGCGGACACATGCTAAAAAACAAGGATATTGAAGCGATAAGCGTATGCACATGGTCAACCCACCTTGCGAATGAAACACTCAAAGGGTTAAGAGCTGGGAAACATGTTCTTGTTGAGAAACCCATGGCGACTAATTCCAAACAAGCAAAGAGACTTTGCCAAACTGCAGAAGAGAACGGACTCGTTTTAACAGTAGGTTTTTTGATGAGATTTATCCCTGGACTACAAAGCATCAGAGAAGCGTTAGAAAGAAATAAAATCGGGCAATTGGTCTGTGCAAATGCTAAACGAGTGTCACAATGGCCCGAAAGAATTGGAGATGTTGGCGTCGTCAAAGACACAGCGATACATGATATTGACGTCATGCGATTCATCTCCAAACAAGACCCAACAACCGTTTACGCGAAAATGGGGAACATGAGGCACCGAAAATTCGAAGACTACGCTCACATCATGCTCACATACAGAGGTGGCGAAAGCGCTTTCATAGAATCCAACTGGCTTACACCATACAAAACCAGAACACTTACAGTCACCGGAAGCGACGCCATAATGAGGCTGGATTACATAACTCAGGATTTATGGATTGAACAACAAAAGGAAACACTGCAGCCGAGATATGCTTTCCAAGAACCATTGAAATGTGAATTACAACACTTTGCAGAATGCGTGGCTGAAAAGAAAAAGCCTCTCATAACTGGAGAAGACGGTGTAAGAGCCTTAGAAATCGCTCAAGCAGCTACACAATCGTCAGCTAAGAACAGAGCAATCAAACTGCCAAAATAAATTCATTTTAAATTGAAAGGTTTACCCTCAGAAAATAGTTTCTCAGGGATTTTTGCCTTCCATTTCTTGAGAAAAGGCAAGTCCTCTGCTTCTTTACGCAACTCATCAGGTAACATTTCTGGAATTTCATCTCTTATTGGATACCAACGTAAACATTTAGGGCAAACGATTAACCCTTCAACAATCTCATCTTTTTCTTCGAAAACATGAAGTTCAAGTGGATGATACTTATCTATTGGACAAGCAAGAATCTCCATCAATTTTCTCTTCATTGACGTTTCACGAAATAGATAGTTGACGGTTTAGTTATTAAAACTTGCTTGGTGGCGAAAGGACCTGAATATCTAAAGCGGTTTGGTACCAGTTAGGACCAGTACTCCGCACTATACGAGAAAAAGAAAAAGCGTAACCCGCTCCCATAGTGTCGAGTTTTTCAGCTACTTCCAACTTCGTCTTTTCAACTGGATTTTCACTTCCTTCAGCATGCTGGAAACCATAATAATGGATCCAACCACAATGTTTCTTGAGCGCCAACAATGCGTAAGGCAAATACTCAAGGGCTTTTTCAGGCAAAGGCATCAAGACACGATCAGCCAAGCCTTGCAATCGAGCTCGAACTACATCTTTCGCGTCCCCCAAGATCGGAATTACCCTATTGTAAAGCTTGTTGATTCTTACGTTTTCCTCCAAGTATTGAACTGCGATTGGGTTAATATCGATGGAGAAAACTTTTGTTTGATTTGCGGTTTTGGCTATTCTTATACCAAAGCAACCTACGCCTGCAAACATATTGACAATAGTCTCACCGGGCTCAACTAGACTTGCGATTCTTGACCTCTCATACGATAGTCTAGGCGAAAAATAACATTTGGCAACATCGACTGCAAAGACACAACCAGATTCCCTGTATCTGGTGCTTGTTTTATCTTCACCACTCACTAACCTTAATTTTCTAACTCTAAAATCGCTTAAAACTGGGCTAGTTTGAACAAAAACCGATTTTACATTTCTATGAATAGCCATTATTTGATTTGCTATTTCTTCAGCATTAATGCGACTGTCATGTGGCAGCTTGATGATTGCTATGTCGCCTATTATATCAAATGTATTGTAAAATTGGCCCAACTCATCCGCGTGCACACTCTCAGCGAACTTTCTTCGTAACCGACTTCTCAAACTATATATCCTCTTTAACGACAATCTATTGGAAATGTTTAAAAAGCAAAATACTTTTCTTTGTAGAACAAGGCGTTTCTAATGGAAAAATCAGGAATTGTTTATGAGTGCATGAGATGTGGCGCTAGAGTTCCATCTGAGGAGCTAGAACTACGCGGCGGAGAGACGAAATGCATTATTTGCGGTTACAGAATTTTAAAGAAGATCAAGCCGCCGGTTGTTAAACGTGTTCAGTCAAAATAAAAAGGGAATACTCGATAGAAGCGAGTAACTCAATTTTTCGTTTTAACAATAACTCTTTAAAAAATCTCTTTGTCTCCGAGTTTGCGTAAAGCCTTTCCTTTAAGTCTTATTGGGCCAGCAAAGATTTCATCGTCTAAGTCTTTCTCGACTGTTTGGCGTTTCACAGTCTCGCCGCATACGCCTCTTGGTAGCAGTCGCCTTTTTACACACATAGAGTATTGGCAATCAGCCACGTTGCACATTTCTTCTGTCCATCTGCACCAGACGGAATCTCGTCGGTAGAAGGCAGAGTTTTTGGCGCATTTAAAGGATGGGCATGTTGGAGAACAAGCTTTTGATTGAGCCAATAGATACACCTCAATTGTCAAGTAAAAATCTTAGTTTGTTGATCTTGGTTTGTCCTTGTCTTTTTCTTAAGTTACTTTATACCACATATAAACTTTTTTCTTATTCAAGGTAGAATTCAGCCTATGTTTCATTGGCACGGTGAACTAATCTTCGCCTCAAAACTTCAACGACAACGAATACAACTATGCCGGCTATTACAATTAGGATGGCAATTAGCGAACTTACAGGTATTAAGAGCGAACCAAGAGCCACATATCTGTCAAGTCTCACTTGGACTGTAGTTGGCTGATTGACGGTTAAGGTTACTGCCTGATAGGTATCCTGAGCTCCTGGAGCAAACGCTACAAACTGCAAAATACCGCCGATAACATTATTGAAAGCAGCTGTTCCATCGCTTTGAGTTATAGCTGATAATCGCTCTGTTGCTGGTCCGTTCAGTGTAACATTAATGTTTGGCATTGGATGGCCGAAAAAGTCAAGCACAGAAACTGTTACTTGAATGCCGTATAGAGTACAACGTATTTGCTGTTGATTTGAGCTAAACGCTGATACGTTCGTGTCGTTAATTGGAATGCTGCCTTGATATACTCTTGCTCGATACATTCCAAATGTAACTTGGGTGGTAACCGTGCCAGAGCTGTCTGTTGTTGCGGAATAGAATAAGCCATTTGTTAATTCAACTAGTTCTATTCTTGCACCAGAGATTGCTTCTCCGCTGTACCCAACTACACTAAGGGTTAACGTTTCGGTAGGACATGTTATTAAAATGGTTGAAACTGGTTGCGCCGAAATATTGTTGAAAGTGTTATTTCCAGAGTTGAAAATTTGGTTGTACAGTGAAGCGCTTATAGTATAGCTTACTCCGGTCAGGGTTGAGTTTAGAATGTAGGAACCTGAGGTGTCTGTTTGACCTGAAGCGGTTCCAGTTTGAGCAGAGCCGCCGTTTGATGGTTGGTATTGATATGTAATGGCTAAGTTGACAAATGGCATTAAAACTCCATTTGCATTCTCAACTGTAATTTTAAGGTTCGTTAATGTTAATTGAAAATTGAAGGTGCTGTCACCGGTAACTGTAATGTTTGTTTGTCCGACGTTTACTCCATTAAAAAATGCATTTAGAACTTGAGTGCCTGTCCCAAGGCTAAAACTGGCTACTCCATCCAAGCCAGTTGTGCCGCTATAAACAGCGTTAGTCGCCGAGTCGGTAACTTGAAGTGGTATTTGAGCAACAACTTCACCTGCGAGGTTCACCGCTTTGATTTTAACCGAGAATCCAATGACTGAAAAACTTGTTGAGTCTTGCACAGCCTTCGCAGTGCCTTGAGAGGTTATCGTTACGTTATAAGTTCCAAGAACAGCGTTGGATGGAACTACCCAAGTTTTACTGATCACTCCATCGGCTGAGGCTGTTAACGACTCCGAGTCGATAGTTGAACCACTAGCACTTGTTATGCTCAATGTGGCGGCCTGATTTGCTTGATATCCGGTCGCTCGTATGGTTGCTGGGTCTCCTCTATGGTATGTGCTTGAATCAAGGAAGCTTACGGTGAATTTGCCTTGCGCCAAAGTAGTAGACTGGTTAAAGTAAATATCGTATGAGCCTGCATAGTCACTAAGTGAACCGGCTGGTTGAAAGCTACTGTCCGGATAAGTAGCTTGCACATTTGCGGTTCCCTGGCTATTAGCAGTGCCTAGCGATGCTATTTTTGAGTAGACTGTGCTGAGTGGACCTGGAAGTACAATGGAAACATTAGCGCTATAGGCAGCTGATGGCGCGCCGCCAGTGACACTAAGGTTCAGCACCACGCTCTTTCCTTCCTGTATCTGTGCAGGAATCGCATTTATCAAATATGCGGTTGTAACTTGAAAGTCTTGTTCAGTTGAATTGGAATTTACTGCAACATCTTGCAGTCTTAATGCATAAGTGCCGGCGGGAATTTGAGGAATGCTGAAGTTTGCATTAACGTAAAAACCCTCTGATTTGCCGCTCGCAACGACTTGATTGGCAAATATTATGTTGTAGCTACCATTCGACGTGTAAATGGTACCTTGAACGTTTACGGCTTGGCCTACTGGACCAGTCAAGCTACTGGGGGTCACTTGATAAATTGTTATGCCTAGATTTTGAGTTTGCCCAAAGACAATTTCAGGGGTAACCGAAACGGCGATCGATATTAAGGCTAAGATGGCAACTGCAACAATTTTCTTATTCAAACACTCTGCTCTCCCGATTGATAGCTATCCACACGTTTAATGACTCATGATTTAACAAGAGAGGATTTTAAACTTTGCCATATAATCTTAGATAGAGCGCTCGACGGGTTGAAACAGCTGAAACATACGAAAGTCATCGATGAAAGACTCATTTTAGCCAACAGCATTTTTAAAAGTCCACAACAGTCTTTTAAGTTAGCAGTTTAGGTGAAAACTTGGAAACTAACCCTGCAGCCAGTCTTTCACAAGCTTTGAAGAAACAAAAATACCATCTAGTAGGCAATCATTCCGCCGTCAAAAGGTGCAAATGGCTCTATGAATCCATAATTAACGATAGACCATGCTACAAACAAAAATTTTACGGCATAAAATCGCACAGATGTATCCAAATGACACCTTCCCTTTACTATTGCACTCAACAATGCCTTTTTTGCTGGAGAGCCCAAAGCGGAGACCTGCAAGTAACATGGGATGAGATGAAAATTCCAAAAATAGATTCACCAGAGGAAATTATTGAGGGAAGCCTTAAGGCGCAGAACAAAATTCTGACCGGATATAAAGGAAACACAAAAACGAATTGGCGCAAATTCCAAGAAGCATTAACACCTAAACATGTAGCGATAAGTCTAACGGGCGAACCTACGCTTTATGAGCCACTGGGAGAGCTAATCCAAACCTTTCACCAAAAAGGCCTCACCACGTTCCTTGTCTCAAACGGCACTTTACCCATTAAACTCTCAAAGCTTAGCCAAGAACCAACCCAACTCTACGTTTCATTATGTGCGCCAAACGAACATGTTTACAAACGGGTTTGTCGTCCGCAATTTTCCAGCGCTTGGGAAAACTTAAACGAGACGCTAAGTTTGCTGCAGAGTTTCCGTTGCCCGACAGTGATCCGTATTACGTTGGTTAAGAAGCACAACATGACCCAAATCGACGAATATGCTAGACTTGTTGAGAGAGCTAATCCTACTTACATTGAGGCGAAAGCATACATGCATATTGGTTTTTCAGGCCTACGCTTGGGTTTCGACAGGATGCCTATGCATAAAGAAGTTCAGGATTTCGCTGAAGAATTATCGAAGAAGACAGGATACAAAATCATTGATGAAGCAAATGAGAGCAGGGTAGTTTTACTGAGCAGATTGAAGAAACCTATCCGAGTTTCAAACAACTGAAAACCTTTGGATTTCCAACCCTTGGATAAACTTAAATAGGTATTTTCTGCCCTTATGCCTTAACATTCAATCAAGCGGTTGTTAGCATGGTCAGCGAAGGTAGGGGGCGCATCTTCAAAAGAAAGGATGGCAAGTATCTTGTTTACCTCCCGAAGGATTTAGCGGAGGACAGCATGTTTCGTTCAAGGTAACTGGGTCAACTTTTGTAAAAGTGAGTTTCGCCTTGGGAGACAGCAGAGTTCTAATCGAAAAATGGACCGGCTCACACTAGCTTGAAAGCAAGTAACAATTAATTTTTTAGAAGGATTAAAATAAATAACATATCTCATCTATTCTCGGTGTTGCTTTGTCTGCTTTAGAAACTCTTCTTCAAGAAGTAAAAAATGACCTTATGCAAAAAAACAAGATTCGCGAAGAAGCACACGAAAACATGCGTAAGGCAACAAGCCTTTCAAAGCAAGCGATACTTCTAACTCACCAGAAGAAGTATGAAGACGCCGAGAACTTTATTGAGGGCGCTAAAGAGAGAATTTCAAACCTTCAGGATTTAGCCAAACAATGCCCAGAAATTGTTTACGGTGGCATGTTCAGCGCCGCCTTGCAAGAGTACTCGGAAGCAAAAATATTCTTAACGCTGGTCAGAGAATCGCGTTTTCTGAATCCAATAGAGATTGCCGTGCCTTCAGTTGATTATGTACTTGGCTTGGCTGATGTTATAGGAGAATACAGACGCTTGGCACTTGACAATCTACGTGAAGGTGAGGTCAAGAAAGCCGAAGAATGCTTGGAAATTATGGATCAAATGTTTATCCAGTTACTTGCTCTTGATGAGGCCTACATGCTTGTCCCTGGTCTTCGCCATAAATCCGATATCGCAAGAAGAATAATCGAAGCCACACGAGGTGATGTTACTATTGAAATCCGTAGAAAATCACTTGAGGACGCCTTGAAGAAGTTTCAACAGCCAGAAAGCAGTTCCGCAAAAAGCAGCGAATTGAAAAAGGATTAATTTGAGTAAACGTCGCAAATTAATGAAGTGTTTTTCAATTGAAAGGGCACACAGGATCCAAATTTGTCTATCCAAGAAAGTCATTTCTGAAGACCGGCTACCATCAAAAATTAGAACAGTTGCTGGCGTGGATGTCTCATATGTTGGCGACATAGGTATTGGAGCCCTAGCAGTTTTAGATTATGATTCTTTGAAGCTTCTAGAAAACCAAGTAGCCGTTTGCAAGGTTAAGATCCCCTATATTCCAACTTTGCTCTCGTTTAGGGAAATTCCGCCTGCAATAGCGGCGATAAATAAAGTGAGAATTCAACCTGATTTATTTCTGGTTGATGCGCAAGGATTGGCCCATCCCTACAGGTGCGGATTTGCCAGTCACCTTGGACTTATTTTAGGCAAACCGACTGTCGGCGCTGCAAAAAGCCGATTAATTGGAACACCAGAAGAAAGGGGCGAAGAAACCTTCTTGGTAGACAAAGGCGAAGTCATCGGTGCTGCAGTAGCTACTAAGCAAGATGCAAAGCCTATTTTCGTTAGCACCGGTCACATGGTTTCTCTCGAAACAGCAATCCGAATCGTCAAGCATTGTTCCAAAAACCGAATTCCAGAGCCCCTGTTGCAAGCTCACAAGACAGCAACAAAAGAAAGAATAAGACTTACCGAGGAAATCAAAAGGTCAGCTTGGTGATTACGAAATAATTCACGATTTTGATTTGTATGGTGCACTGCCTGCGTGCGAAAGCCTATAAACAACTTGCAACCATAGACCTTACGAAGGGTTTCTTATGGCTCAGTTTGAAGTGTATAAGGATAACGCTCGACTGTTCAGGTGGCGACTTAGGGCAAACAACAACACTGTAATAGCTGAAAGCTCTGAAGGCTACCATAATAGGTCCGACTGCGAAAACGCGGTTAACCTGGTAAGAAACGAGGTGCCCAGCGCACATTTAATCCTTAACAACACGTAGCGGCAGCAGCGCGCACGAGAACATTCGGAATTTGGGCCTTCTCTTTAATATGCCCAAAGACTGAGAGATGGATTCTTATTTGACGACGAGTGATCTTAATAGTTCTGTGAATTTTTTTTGTACTTGGTGGTGGTGGGCGAGTTCTTGGTCTGTCATTGAAAGCAAGCCGGCGTATTCTTGGGCGTCTTGTTTTGTGAAGTAGTCGACGTCTTCGAGTTTGGCGATTGCTTCTTCATTTCCTTTACACGTACAGCAGTCTTCTCGTTCTATTGAGAGTTCGGCTAGTTCGTTTATTGTCTTTTGGTCATATTGTATGTTGTAGCCTATTTTTCTGACTGCTTCTAGGATTAATTTTACTTTTTCTGCAACTGTTTCTTTGCTGTTTGATTCTTTTCCCACTGTGAAGTGGAACATTTCAGCTGTTGCTCGGTAGTAGCTTTCGATGAGATGGTCTACTCTTACTTCTTTTGAGACTTCCACCATGCCTACGTCGCACAGCTTCTTGATGTGGTGGTAGACTGTTTGGGGAGTCAGGTTTAGTTCTTCTGCTATTTTGCTGACGGTCATTTCTTTTGCCCGGAGCAAG
>Ga0187776_10001373_pt1 | contig 12168 bp, 9 predicted proteins | sample 0216_BV02_MP12_2_FD_132426 | JGI IMG/M metagenome (GOLD analysis project Ga0187776, IMG submission 132426) | Tropical peat soil microbial communities from peatlands in Department of Meta, Colombia - 0216_BV02_MP12_20_MG | ecosystem: Environmental > Terrestrial > Soil > Wetlands > Peat | place...
CATCGCAAAACCCGCCATACAGGTGGTCCGTGAGCTCGTGGGTGACGAGGTCAAACACGCCATCGATCAAGCCTTGTTCCACCGCTTCCTCCAGGGCTTGCCCACCCGTTCCCACGGTATGGAAAGCCACTACCTCGAAACCTCTGTCCTCCAGAATTTTATGAGCGGAGAAGACAGCGCGGTTAATCCCTCCCATACTACTCATCGCAATCAACGGCCTCTCTGAGGCCTCGATTCCCGTGTCTGTAGCCACTGCCCCCATGATGGCTCCGGCTGCGTAGGCTAGCAGTCTTTTCGTCATCCGATTCAAGCCGACAATGTCTGTTACCGAGTGAATAAGAGTGATGTCTTTGGTGCCCACATAGGGTCGCATATCCCCTGAGGCGATGGTGCTGACCATCACCTTGGGTATCCCGAACGGTAATGCCCTCATCGCTGCCGTGCCTATGGCGGTACCCCGTGAGCCACCTAAACATAGGATCCCGTCCAACCTGCCGGAATTACGCAGCCCCTGAGCGATCTTAGATGCTCCTTCCATCATCACCCGAATCTCCTTATTCTCATCGGTGGGGTCAACCACATCCTGAATTTTCACCCCAGCTGCTTTCGCTACTTCCTCACGGGAAATCTCCGGCTCAAACTGGGGAGCTCCACGCGTTCCGACATCGACGATGATGACATCGAAGCCCCCACTGAGGATCTGGCCCTTAACGTATGCATACTCTCTTCCCTTACTATCTAAGCGTCCCAGCAAAACGATCTTTTTTTTCACTCTCTCCTCCAGTCATTCACTCCGCCAGAAAGCCGCGCTTTTGCTAACGGAGTTTAGTTTTCCTTGCAACATGGTTTGTCGCTTATTCTTGCTCCGTTAAACTTATACTATACCATTGCCAGGGCAATGACAATATGATGGTAGGGTTGACATTCCTGGGGGAATGGCCTACTTTTAATGCAACGATAGAGTGTGGCAGAAGGGGGACGTGATCTTGAAAAAAATTATTTTATGTATAGGCACGCTTGATACGAAAGGGCCTGAGCTTGAGTACATCAAACAGCTCATAGAGCGAAAAAGGGGATATAGGGCTTTAGTCATGGATATTGGTAGCTTGGGAATAGCCCCCTTTGCCGCCGACATCCCAGCCGAAGAAGTCGCTGAGGCGGCCGGCAGAACCATACAAGAAGTCAGAGGTCTTAGAGAAGCGGGTCCGGCTGCAAAGATTATGAGTTTTGGAGCGATAAGGATCGTCAAAGAGCTGTACCACAAAGGAAAATTCCACGGGGTGATTTCCATAGGAGGCGGAATGGGGTCAGGAGTCGCATCGGCTGTGATGAGAGAACTCCCCATCGGGATGCCGAAATTCATGCTCTCCTCCCAGAAGATCGTACAAGCAGGCATCAAAAACTATGTCGGAACGAAGGATATCGTCATCCTGCCCTCGGTGGCCGATATCGCCGGATTTAACAGATTGACAAGAGATGCTTTAAGAAAGTCAGTGGGCGCGCTCATTGGCATGATGGAAGCAGCAGAGAGTGAAGTTTCCGAAAAACCCCTTGTCTTCATGACGATGACGGGTTTGTCCACTGGCTGCGGGCTTAGAGTCAAATCGTTCCTTGAAAATCGGGGATTTGAAGTCGCCGTATTTCATACCATTGGTGTCGGGGGGAAGACCTTTGAAGAACTGGTGAGGTGCTATCCTGTAAGAGGAGTCGTTGAATTAGGATTGAATGAGATCGGGAATGAGCTTTTTGGCGGGTTAGCTTCTGCAGGCCCAAATCGGCTTAAAGCGGCAGGCGAGAAAGGAATTCCGCAAATTATCACGCCGGGCTGTATCGACATCATCAACTTCCTTGGGCCGGAGACTCTGCCTGACCGGTATAAGGATCGACCCCTCTGCTTCCATAACCCCCAGGCGACCCTTCCCAGGTTAAATGCTGAGGAATCTAGATTGGTAGGTGAAACAGTGGGCAGAAAACTGAACCTTGCAGCAGGACCGGTGAAAGTTTTGATTCCTATTCGCGGTTTTTCCTCCCTCGACTGTGAAGGGAATATTTTCTGTGATCCTATCGCTGACAGGGCGTTTATTGATTCTTTAAAAAGTTCATTGAAAGACACGATTGATGTGAAGGAGGTTGACGCACACATCAACGATGATATATTTGCCGATGTTGTGGCAAATGAATTCATGGATATCATCAAGGCATCATAGTCTGTTAAGTTAGAAAGCTCAAAGTTAATCCCCCTCTTTCCCGCATCAGGAAAAGGATGAAGGCGAATTTGTGATGGGATAGTTCCTTCATGAAAATGGAAGAAGTTTCTTTTTCGAGCGAAGGGGTAAAGATCGCAGGAATTCTCCACCTACCCGATGAACAGAACCCGCCCTGCGTAATTGCCTCTCATGGCCTTCTGTCCAGCAAAAATAGCGAGAAGTATATCGCTCTGGGGGAACGGATTTCAGGAGAGGGCATAGCGATGCTTCGGTTCGATTTTAGGGGAATCGGAGAAAGCGAGGGACGGCTCGAAGACGACACCGTGAGCAGGAGGATTGCAGACCTGGATTCTGCCATCGCTTTTGTAAAATCCTACCCGGGGATGGGAAATCGGACCGGGTTACTGGGATCAAGCCTCGGAGGGTATATCTCTTTAATCGGGGCGTCGAGGGAGAATGAAATCAGAGCGGTTGTCATTTGGGCCACTCCCTTCCATTTGGACGATCTGGGGTCTAAGGGAACGGAACAGAACCCTCTTCCCGGGGAGGCTTTCTTTAATGATCTCCCGAGACACCGGCTTTCACCTCTTTTGCCTAAGGTCTTAAACTGCTTTGTTATTCATGGTGAAAAAGACGAACTTGTTCCCGTAGACCAGGCCTGGGAGATTTTCCACACCCTGGGTGCGCCCAAGGAGATCCATGTGATTGAGGGGGCTGACCACCGCTTGACAAACCCAGTCCATCGCCAGCGCGCGATCGATCTTAGTGTAGATTGGTTTAAGAAATATCTCTAATTCTAAACTCAGGGAAGGTTCAATCGGAAGCCTTTTGCGGCCCAAAAGGACCGTGAAGAAATTCTGGAATGAACAGATTATTTTTGGCAAATCATTTTGCCGGCTTCACTTCTCTTATTTTCCACTTACCCCCTTCCTTCTTGAATGCAACGTCTAAAACGGACTTGTTCTGCTGGGACTGCTCTCCGCCCTTTGCAGAGGTTTTGATCAACCATTCCACCCTGGCCTTTGCCGTGTCGACCGAAATAGAAAGCTCTCTTACATCGTAGGACAGGTCGAGGTAGTTGAACTTTTCCCAGTAGGCCGCCGTTGCCCTCTTTCTCCCTTCCATGTTTTCGAAATCAGAGGCGTAACAGGAGACGAAGAGGTAAATATCTTTTTTTAAATTTGACTGCCGAACGTTCTCGAGAAGGGCTTTAATATTTCCTACCTCCTGAGTCTCTGCAGAAGGCTTATTGGCAGCATCAGCAGTTTTAGGAACATCAGGGACCGAAGGGGGAACGGGAGGGGCTTCTCTTGGAATAGGAGACGGTCTTTCTGTATTCTTGGACTCTCGCGGCACCACGACACTGGTGGCGGGAGGGGTCGAGGAAGTAGAGTTGGGGGGAATCCGAACAGCCGCCTCTTTAGAAATAGGTGCCCGTGATTCAGGTGGGTTCGGCTTTGTTAAATAGGAATAAACGGACCAGACCAAATACCCTCCTGCCAAAACCATGATCATGATGCTGCCTACTTCGAAGCCTAGGCGGCGATAATCTTTCTTCAGCTTGCTCAAGAAGGTTCCCCTCTTAAGGAAGTCATCCGCCGACTTTTTGGCAACGGGCTGTTCAGGGGCTTGGGCTTGAAGGAATGCTTCTTCAAAGCCAAGTTCCGGAGCCGGGGAAGCTCGATATTCCCTCTTTTTCTCTCGATCAGTGACGTCAGGGTCTTGTCCCTTAGGATGGGAGAGAGAAGACTGCTTGGAAGCAACTTCTGGCCTTTGTTCTGAGGCTTCTGGAGGGTCAGTCGAGGCTTTCCAGAGGAAGAGATCTTCCAGGCCATCCGATTCGGAAGGTGGTGGATTGGATTCGATTTCGGACGGTTTCGGCTTTTCCATCCCCTCAGGAAAGGTCAAACCAACCAGATCTTTCAAGCCATCCGATTCGGAAGGTGGTGGATTGGATTCGATTTCGGACGGTTTCGGCTTTTCCTTCTCCTTAAACGAAGTCTGTGATACAAGAGCCGCTCCGCATCTTACGCAAGAAGTTCCACGTTCGTATATAATTTTACAGGAGGGGCAAATAAGTTTCTTACGAGGTGTCTCTACGACGACCTCCGGCACGAATTGCTCCTTGGTGGTTTGTACTTGCAAGCGGTTTCCCTCAACTTCGGATACCGTCGATATTTCAGGTCCCCCATTTGTTTGAGTAGAAGTTTGAGGAACCAGCGCTGACTCACATTTGACGCACGAGGTTCCGTGCTCATATATAATCTTACAGATTGGACAGATGAGTTTTCCACGAGATGACTCGGTTTTCTGTTCCTGGGAAGTTTCCACCGGCGGAAGTTTTTCCCCAAATTGAGTTCCACGAGCGGTTTCAGGCCTACCCTTCTCCTGAGAAGAGGTTTGACGTCCAAGAGGAGACCCGCATTGGATGCAAGAGCTCCCGAATTCATAAGTAATCTTACAATGAGGGCAGAATAATTTTCCCTCTGGGTTTTCTTCGTCAGCATGGCTTACTTTTTTGGGGGCTGATGCGGATTCTGTTTTCGGCGTCAGGGGGCTCCCACAATAATTACAGAACTTTTTATCCTCTTCGTATTCGATATTGCAACTCGTACAGACCTGCATAGATCCCTCTTTGGACTTAACCCCTTTCATATTACATGGGTGCTGGTTGAATCGAAACCGTTGGACGAGGAGGTGGTGGTGGAGGAGGAGGGGGAGAAGCAGCCTTGGGTGCTTCGGAAGTGGCTATTTTACTTACCCAGCCGGTACTTCCATCCTCAAGTTGAACATGCAGCCAACCTCCATTTACTTCAAGAATTTTCAGTGAAGTTCCCTTCTTAACGTTGCCGACGATTTTATAGTTTGTTCCCGGCCCTTTACGCAAATTCACGGAGTCCCGTACCACCTGAGTAGCGGGAAGAGGCGGGGGTGGGAGTGGGGGTAGGGGGAGAGGTAGGGAGGCTTTCGGGGCGACGGGGGTCGGTTTCGGCTCTTCCTTCGGGAGAACTGGTAAAACTCTGTAAGATTCGGGTGGAGTCTTGGCAACAACAAAACTGGCCGACCCCTCAACTGCATTGCGTATCGCTTGTTCCATCGGTGTTTTTGAGAAATCCTTAAACACTGCGGGTAACGCGCCACGCCTTCCCGGTGTCCCGCCAACATCTGCCGCTTTTCCTTTCACTCTCTCTGTGGCCAATGCCTGGTGGGTCCTTGGGTCGGTCACCGTAACTGTAATCGTTACGTAAGATGTCCCCCCTGTGCCCTCTCCGGCCCCTGGGATACCGGGCTTGAACTCTTTGACTATCCCTTCAACAAGGAGGTCGATCTCTTCCTCTTTATTAAGACGACGGCCTTCTCTGGCGTCTTGGCTTTTGACAACCTCATCCGAAGATTTCCGCATTTGGACGATATATCGCTTGGTGGCCAACAGGGCATGGCATAACATCTCAGCCACCCCATCTCCAACCTGGCTCGTTTCTTTGCCACTGGATTTGTCAGTGAACTTAATGACCGCGGCTCTTGCTCTGGGCCCTCTGTAATTTTCCTTTAATATCTGTTCATAGGTTGGCCGAGGAGGGGACGTGGGTTTCTCATCAGGATGAATGGTCTTGTCAATGGCTGAACAATTTACTAAGAAGAACGCAGATGCGATGGGAGCCAGGAGTTTAGGTATTAAGTTGGTGAATAATTCCCTCATCAAAGATCCCAAAATTGATTCTCCGGAGACCGAAACTGAAGTTCAAACTGAAGTCCTGGACCGGCGTTCTTTTTATAAGGAAGCAAAATAAATGCCAGTTTTGACTTAGGCTTAATTGATTGAATTTATTTATTTTTAAGGGCATTTTGTTTCTTTTTTCTTGCAAAAAAGTGCCAAATTTTTGTTCAGTGGTTATAAAGTGTCCATAGTTTACCTATCTTCGGGCAGGTCTACCCATCACGCTGATTTCCCCCTGCTCTCCCCTTTTACATAGTCCAGGATACCTTTCATGGTGGAGCCAGCCTGGCTATGAACGACGATGTCCGCCATATCATCATAGGGAGTGGGGTCACGGTTGATGATCACCAATTTTGCTCCACTTCTCTTTGCTACCAGGGGCATGGATGCAGCGGGTTGGACAACCAACGAGGATCCGACGACAATGAAAAGGTCGCAGAGTGAGGATCGATGATAAGCTTCCTCTGTTTCTTTTTCCGGCATCGATTGGCCAAACGAGATCGTGGCGGGTTTGAGAAGCCCGCCACAATCATCGCAGCGAGGGGCCTTCCGTCCAGCTTTTATCCGTTCTTGGATTTGATCTCGATCATATCTTTTCTGACAGCCCAAGCAGGAGACGAATACGGCCGTCCCGTGAAGTTGAATCACCTTTTCTTCGGAGTTTCCGGCCTTAAAATGAAGACCATCAATATTCTGAGTAATCACGCAGTCGAGTTTGCCGAGTTTCTCCAATTCGGCAATGGCGAGATGAGCCTGGTTCGGCTGGGCGATTTTTATCGGTTCGTACATTTCCGTCGCCATCTCCCAATATTTTTCCCGGGAGGCTTCGCTGGCAAGAAAATTCTGAAAATAGAAATCCTCGGGATTGTATCGGTCCCATACCCCCCCCGGGCTACGGAAATCCGGAATTCCTGATTCTGTGCTAAGACCGGCTCCTGAAAAAACGATGACTCTCCTAGAGGCTACAATCCACTGGGCAACTTGTTTCACTTTGTCTTCCACCAGTTCCCCCCTTGCTTGATATTCTCTAAATACGAAATCCGAATATCGATGCTAAACTCTAACCCCAAACTCCTGCCTTCGCTGGAGCGGCTTCATGGTGAAGATTTAGAATTTAGTTTTTGGAGTTCAAACAATTTAGGATTCCGTGCTTTGAGTTTATACCCCTATATCACACAGTTCGCATGACTTGCAAGAGGAAGTTGGCATGTGATAAAATTTTACGATGAAATGTAATTTAATCAAGCAAGGATATCCCCAGGGGAACTGTTTTGTCGAGGTCGAGCAGGGGAAGTCTCTGGCCTGCGAGGCCACTCTCAAAAAGACCGATCAGGGCGTTCTCAGGCTGATCTCCGCCGTTCATCTCTCCCGTCCGGAAAATTATCTCTCCATCTACCAATCGGGCTGTACCTTTTCCTGCCGGAAATGTCATTCCTGGAGTTTCACAAAAATTGCCAAGGGCGACTGGTGGTCTCCTGCTGATGTTTTGAAGGCGTGTAAAGAATACGAAAAGGAAGTGACGGTTCAAGAGCCTCGAAACAGGGCTACGGCCTTTCATGCCCACGATTCCTGCCGCGGTTGCGGGGCATGTGTGATGCATGGGAAGCGGTCTTCCCTCTGTCCGAAGGTCATCGAGAAGAATGAAATCGTCTTGAGCCCTCAGGGATGGGGCCCTGCGCGTAATATCGTCGCGTTCACGGGGGGGGATCTGACCTGTTGCCCGGAGTACTATATCGATTGTGCCCGCCTCATCAAAGCAGAGACCAAGCTCTGGGTGCTGATCGAAACCAACGGTTATGGACTTACCCCTCAGAACCTCGACGCCTTCAAGGAGGCGGGCGTGGATTCCTTCTGGCTTGATCTGAAGGCCTATGATGGGACCGACCATAAATGGCTGACTGGCTGTTTCAACCGGAATATCCTCAAACTCCCGGGAGAAATCGTGAAGAGGGGTTTTGTTCTGGAAGTTCTTTCCCTCTACATTCCAAACCTTGTGGAGACGCCTCAGCTGAAGAAGATGGCTCAACTGATTTTTGACGTCGATCCGGAGATCCCTTATACCCTTTTGGCTTTTTTTCCTGAATATCAGATGAAGCGGTACAAAAGCCCAAAGGCCTCTGAGATGATAGAGGCTTACATGGGAGTGAGGTCGGTCGGACTAAGGAATGTAAGGCTGGGAAACACGGGTGTTTTCGCTTCATCGGAGCAGGACTATGATCTTCTGAAAAAGAAGGTGGCGGCGGGGGACTACTGAGGGGGCAGAATTCGAAGTTGAAAGAAAGGGTCGGAATGGAGCGGATTAAGAATTATATCGACGGGAAATGGATTGGTTCCCAATCCGGGGAAACTTTTCGGTCGATCAATCCAGCCAACAAAGATGAGGTGGTCGGAATCGTTTCCAGATCAAGCCGGGAAGATGTGGATCAAGCGGTCCGGGCTGCGCAAGAGGCCTATGACGCGTGGCGGTTGACTCCTGCCCCGCGTCGGGGTGAAATCCTATTCAGGGCTGCGGAGATTCTGATGCGAAACAAGGGATCTCTGGGAAAGCTGGAAACACGGGAGATGGGGAAAATTCTTTCGGAAGGCCTGGGCGATGTCCAGGAAGCCATTGACATGGGTTACTACATGGCCGGAGAGGGAAGGAGACTTTCCGGGGAGACTGTTCCCTCCGAATTGTCCAATAAGGATATGAAATCGGTCCGCGTTCCCATTGGGGTGTTCGGTTTAATCACTCCCTGGAATTTTCCCATTGCTATCCCAGGCTGGAAGGTCTTTCCGGCTCTCACCTGTGGGAACACGGTTGTCCTCAAACCTTCCAGTGACACGGCTGCCTGCGCCGCAAAATTCGTGGAAGGGCTGGCGGAAGCGGGTCTACCCAAGGGGGTTCTCAATCTCATTCACGGGCCGGGGGGAGAGGTAGGGGAATATTTGATAAGCCATCCTGGAGTGGATGCGGTCTCCTTCACAGGTTCTTTTGATACGGGGAAGCGGCTCGAGGCAATCTGCGGGGCCATGCAGCGGATGATCGTGACGGAAATGGGTGGAAAGAATGCGATTATTGTCATGGACGACGCAGACCTCGATTTGGCCGTGGAGGGGGCGGTCTGGGGTGCGTTTGGAACGACCGGCCAGCGATGCACGGCGGCCAGTCGGATCGTTGTGCACAGGAAGGTCTACCGGAAGTTCATCGAAAGGTTTAAGACGGCTGCCTCCCACCTGAAACTGGGAGATGGTCTTGAAAAAGGGACGGACGTGGGTCCGGTAATCAATGAATCTCAGTTCAACAAAATTCTTAGATATATCGAGATCGGGAAGAACGAAGGTGCGAAGCTCATGCTGGGGGGGAAAGCCTGCCGGAAAGGCAGTTGCTCCGAAGGATATTTTATCGAACCGACCGTCTTCATCGATGTCAGTCCCGGGATGCGGATTGCACAGGAGGAAATTTTTGGGCCAGTCGTTTCCGTGATGAAGGCAGAAGGTCTTGAGGATGCCATTCAGATCGTTAATCGAACTCCCTACGGACTTTCCTCTTCGATCTATACTCAGAACGTCAATGCGTCAGCCATTGCAGAGAGGGACCTGGAGACCGGCATTGTCTATATCAATGCCTCAACCATCGGCGCGGAAATACAGCTACCTTTTGGGGGGATCAAGCACTCAGGTTATGGAAGGAAAGAGGCAGGGGGTCGGGGAGGCGCTTTGGACACTTACAGTCGATGGAAGGTAATCTACCGGGATTTCAGCGGTCGTCTTCAGAAGGCCCAGATCGACAAGTAACCGATGGAGTACTGGAATGATGGAAGAATGGAAGATTGGGGTTCTTCAATATCCCTCGATTCCAATATTCCGCCGTAATCCCGATTTGGGAAATTGTCATTGCGAACGAAGTGAAGCAATCCCGTCTTGTCCAATGAGATTGGCACGCACCTTTTCCCACTTTGGCGGAACTCGCAAAGAGGGGCTATGAAAAGGGTTTTATTCTCTAAATCGGGATTTGGGTTCCAATAAGTTATTGATTCTTTGATGGGGTTATGATAAGGAAAAGCCAAGGTTTGAGTTCTTGAGGGGGTCTCATGGATAAAAAAGTCCTCATCGTGGATGATGAGGAAGGGGTTGTCGAGTCGATCGCAGGCGTCCTGGAGGACGAAGGCTTCCGAGTAACCACCGCGAGAAGCGGGGAAGACGCGATTCGAGTCTTTCAGCAGGAGGAGCCGGATGTCACCCTCCTCGACATCTGGATGCCCGGGATGGATGGGATCGAGATATTGAAACGACTCAAAGGGATTGCTCCAGAGTGCCAGGTGATTATGATCTCCGGTCATGCAACCATTTCCACTGCCATGACCTCCGTAAAACTAGGGGCCTTTGACTTCATTGAAAAACCTCTTTCTCTTGATGTTCTTTTGCTGACCATTCGTCGAGCACTCGATCAGAAAGACTTATCGTCCGTTTCGGAAACAATGGTCACCCAGGAACCTCTGCAAGATAGGAAGATTTCTCCAGAGGGATTCATTAGCGAGCTTCCAGATCCGCCTTCTGAACCTCTCCACCAGACCATTCCTTTAGCCAAGGAGGCTGCCAGAACAAAAGGGGCCTCTTCATTGCCCCAGCGTACCCTGAGACAGAGCATGGTGCTTTATGGAACAGGACTCCATTCTGGAAAGAAGACGGGACTTCTCCTCCAGCCCCTCCCCCCGCATAGCGGAATTCTCTTTGGGAACATCTCATCGGACGAGGTCGTTCCCGCCCATCTGGATTTTGTCCAAACGACCGATTTTGCCACCTCGCTGAAGAGAGGAAGCGCCATCGCCAAGACGGTCGAGCATCTCATGGCGGTATTGCATGCCTACCATATCACCAATCTGATGGTGAAGATGATTGAAGAAATTCCGATCATGGACGGTTCTGCCTCGGAGTTCTGTAAGATGGTGGAAGAGGCAGGGGTGGAGGAACAGGAAGAGAAGGTGAATGAGTTGATCATTGATCGAAAAATGGAGATTGTTCACAAACATAAATTCCTCATCATTGAGCCAGCAAAAACCTTTTCCATCCACTTCTTTTTGGATTACCCGCCCCCTATCGGGCGGCAGGCCCTGGACTTTGTTCTGGAGAGCGAGGAGGCTTTCCGGGATCAGATCGCTCCGGCGAGAACCTTTGGTTTTGTCAAAGATATAGAGATGCTCGAGCGGATGGGATTAGGCGGGGGAGGACGGCTTCACAATTTTATCCTCGTAGATGATGAGAAGATCGTCAATACCGAGCTTCGATTCCCGGACGAATTTGTGAGGCATAAAATTCTCGATCTGATCGGCGATTTCTATCTACTCAATCGCCCGATTCGAGGGAAGGTGACTGCCCATTTGACCGGACACACGGAGAATATCAGCCTCATGAAGAAGATCCAGGAAGCGACCGGAGAGAAAGAACGGTAAAGGACCACTTCGTTCTTTGGAGGGAAAGATGGCACAAGAAGAGCGGCCCCCGATGAAAGAATTCCTGGATATGCTCGCAGATCTTCTGGCTGAGAAGTATTTCGAGCGGATGGAAGAACGACTCAAAAAGATTCCTGAACTCCGGAGACTGATCACTGCCAAAGAGGCAAGTCAATACTTAAGCCTTTCAACCGACACCGTCTACCGAATGGCCTCGTTGAAAAAACTTCCCTACCTCAGGATCGGGGATCGGGTTCTTTTCGATGTGAAAGCCCTCGACCACTGGGTTGAGAGGCATATGATCCGGGAGAAGGATTGGAAAAAAGAGGAATTGAGGCCGGGGACCGAAAAGGAAAAGGCGGATACCAAAACTTTGAAAGAATCCGACTTATTAAGTCTTCTAAAAAAGAAAGGAAAGGATTAAGGCTCTGTTTTTGTAACCCATCCGCACAGAACCTTTCAGGACAGTCCTCTCTTTTCTCCTTCCTTTCGCTATTCTTATCGGATAAAATGTTTTTGTCGGTGCACAAGCCTTTTATAGAGCGGTGTCGAAGTCTGCAAATGGGAGAGGGAGATGGTGGATTATTTTCAATTAGAAGCGTCTTTGAGTGAAGAAGAGAAAAACTTCAGAGGCAGAGTCCGAAAATTCGTGGATGAAGAATGTATGCCTCTCATCGCTGCTTATTTCGATAGCGGAGCTTTTCCTATGGAGGTCATTCCCAGAATGGCCGAAATGGGTCTCTTCGGCGTCCATGTCGAGGGCTACGGTTGCACCAAACGATCCCATACGGTTTATGGATTGATCTGTCAG
>Ga0187776_10001374_pt1 | contig 12167 bp, 10 predicted proteins | sample 0216_BV02_MP12_2_FD_132426 | JGI IMG/M metagenome (GOLD analysis project Ga0187776, IMG submission 132426) | Tropical peat soil microbial communities from peatlands in Department of Meta, Colombia - 0216_BV02_MP12_20_MG | ecosystem: Environmental > Terrestrial > Soil > Wetlands > Peat | place...
GGCCGAAGCCGCGCTCGCCACGCTCAAGACCGAGCGGCTCGACGCGATCCTGCTGGACGTCCGGCTCCCGGGCATGAGCGGGATCGATTTCCTCCAGCTCCGGCCGGTCCGGGCGCTCGGTGTGCCCATCGTGGCGGTCTCCGGCGTCGTCGACGAGAGCCAGGCGCGCGAGTGCCTGCGGCTCGGCGCCACCGACTTCATGGGCAAACCGGTCCAGCTCGATCGCCTGAACGAGGTGCTGACCTTCCTCGAGCCGCACGCGATGAGCCGGGTCGCCGAGCTCGAGCGGCGTCCCGAGAAGCGGCGCTCGACGCGAGCGCGCATCGGCGTGCCGGTGCGCCTCTGCGAGTACAGCGGGCGCGAGCATCGGGGAACCATGATCGAGGTGGGGCTGGCGGGCATGAAGGCATGCTTCACCGGTTCACTCGATCGGGATACGATCGGCCGGGCCGTCTTCACGCTCCCGGACGGTGGCGCGCCGATCGAGGTCATCGCGATCCTGGTCCGGGGCGATGCCGATGGTCAGGCTTTCACGTTCGTTCGCCTCGACCCCCACGACGCCGAGCGGCTCCGGGAGCTGATCCGCCGCATCCCCGCTTAGCCGAGGGCTCCGCGTCGCGGCGAGCCGTGCGAGCTAGGATCGCCCGGCCGTCTCGCCGGCCAGCGCGACGGCCGCGGCTTCCGAATCGGGTCCCTGCAGAACCAGCGTCCGGTATCGCGCGGCGAGCGATCGCGCTGCCTCGAACCGGCCGGCGCTCGCCTCGCGCTCACCCGTGCGCAGCACCGCGTCGAGCAGCCGGTCGAAGTGGGCCGTCATGCGCCGACGGACGTCGCCGTATCCCTTGACAAGCTGCGCAGCGCGCGCGACCTCGCAGGCTAGCCCGTCGCTCCAGCCGGCGCAGCGCTCGACGGCCGCGAGCCAGCGGTCGATGCGCGCGTGCTCCTCGCGAGCGCGGTACGAGATCGGCCGCAGTGGGCGCAGCCACGTGAGCATCCAGACGCGGAAGAACCCGCTCACCGTCGTCGTCTTCACGTGCTGCCCGAGCGTCGGGCGACCGTGCGGCCAGCGCCGCTCGGCCCATCGTGCGAGCGGCGCCACCAGGCGGTACGGCAGCACGCCGTAGATCTCGTCCAGGTCGGGCTTGAGGAAGTCGGTCACGACGATCTCGCCCTGGCCGACGCCCTTGTCCTTTCGAATGCGCTCGAACCGGCTCGCCCGGGTCTTGAGCTGCGCCACTCGCACCGCGTCCTCGTACGTCATCCATGTCGCCAGATACCGCGCGACGATGCGAGCAAGCTCCAGACTCCCCGCACGCACGATGGGCCGCAGCCGCTCCAGGTACCGCTCCGCATACCGCCGATCCTGATAATCCACCAACCGCGGAACCGCCACACGAAGGGTCGGCCGCAAGGCTTCGGGGAATTCCGACGCCATGTCTTCGATGTCCTGATCTAGGCCCAGGCCTGCAGCAGTGGCGGCGGGGTCGGCGGGGACGGCGCATGAGGGGTCCGGGGCGAGTGGGGTTCCGAAGCCCCGCGACCCCTCACGCGCCGTCCCCGCCGACCCTGCCGCCACCGCCAGCCCGGCTTCGAACCCGCGAAGGTTGGCGTCGACGAAAACGCCCTTGGCCCGGATCGCTTCGCGGTACGCGTCGGCCCTCAACGGCAGCGCCCCCGAGCCGGCGAGCGCGCCCAGCAACACGGCGTTCGGCTCCGTCCCGTGCTCGCGCGCGAGCGCTAGGGCGTCGAACGCGATGAGCGTCTTCGAGTACGCTCGAGCGGCCGTCTGGAGCTTCTCGAGCGGGTAGATGCCGCTGCCGGTCACGATCTTCTCGTGGATCGAGTAGAGGCGATGGGTGCTCGCGATGATCGTGGTCCGGCCCGGCGAGGGGAATCCGAGCTCGATCGATCGGCCCACCTCGAGGAACTCGGGGGCCAGCAGGACATCGAGGGCCCCCGGAACCGGGTAGAGCGAGAAGATCGGCGCTCCGTCCGCCGCGACGCGCTCGTCAGAGACCTCGACATAGTACGTCGTGGATCCGGTTCGCTGCGCCACGCCGGGAATGGAAGTCCCGTGGACTGGATAGCCGTCGACCAGGGCGGCGTCGACGATCCAGTCGAGCAGGACGCCACCCCCCTGCCCGCCGACCGCCGGGATCAGGAGGCTCAGGAGCGGAGCGTCGGTCACGTCCCGGCGGCCGCGAGACGGCGGATGACGGCCGCCCGCAGGCGGCTCACGAATCGCGTCCACCACGACGGGTTCGTGATCACCTTCACCTCGTAGAAGGACGGGCAGAGCACCGCGGCGTGGGCCACCTCGCCGCAGACGCCGCAGCCCACGCAGGTGTCGTCCACGTGGGCGATCGGGTCCTCGCGTAACGAATCGGGGCTCTCGCGCAGGGTGAGCGACGGGCAGCCGTTCAGGCGCATGCAGGAGTGATCGCCGGTGCACACGTCCGGATCCACGCCGAAGCGCGGCTGGACGACCTGCCGGCCGGCCGCCGCCTCGCGCCGCAGCCGCGGACGCTCACGGCGCTGGCGTTCGAGCATGCACTCGTTCTTGGCGATCACGACCTTGAGCCCGGGCACGCGTGTCGTCAGCGCCTCCCGCAAGGTGCCGATCACCTCGGCGATGCGGTAGGAGTTCACGGTCCGGATCCACTTCACGCCGAGGCCGCGTAGGGCCTGCGGGATCGTCATCGGCAGGGGCTCGTTGCGCGCGTTCTTGCCGGTCGACGGCACGTGGTGCTGACCCGTCGCCGCCGCGTAGAAGTTGTCGAGGATCACCAGGACCGAGTCCTGGCGGTTGTACATCGCGTTGGCGACGCCGTTGGTGAGGCCGTTGTGCCAGAAGCCGCCGTCGCCCATCACCGAGATCGTCCGCTTGCCGAAGAGCGGCGAGACGGCGCTCGACGACGCCAGCCCCATGCCGTAGCCGAGCACCGAGTTGCCGACGTTGAACGGCGCCTGCGTCGAGAACGTCGAGCAGCCGATGTCGGCCGCGACGTGCGTATCGCCGATCTCCGGCTCGCGCTGCCTCAAGATTTTAAGTGCAGAAAATACCGGGCGCTCGGGACAGCCCGTGCAGAACGACGGGGGCCGCTTCGCGACCGGCTCCGGCAGCACCTCGCCGACCTTTTCACGGTGCGCAGTCAGCGCGCGATATCGCTCCTCGATCGCCACGCCCGATTGCGACGCGAGCCTCGTCGAGGCGAAGAAGCGTCGCAGGCCGCCGATGACGAGGTGGGGCACGTACTCGCCGTGCGGCGACAAGAGGTCCTTGCCCTGGATCTCGACGCCGAGCCGCGCCTCGTGGGCCAGCGCCTTCAGCTCGCGCTCGATGTAGTTTGGCATGCCCTCTTCGACGACGAAGACGCGCCGCTTGCCGCGCAGGAATTCGATCAGCTCCTCGGGCACCAGCGGGTGAATCGCGTTGAGCACCAGGAGCGGGATCGGCGTCCGGCCGCGCGTGTCGGCGAGGCCGAGCACGTGCAGACCGCGCATGGTCGTGTTCCAGAGGCCGCCCTGCATGACGATGCCGACGTGGTCCTCGTCGCCGCGGAAGTGCTCGTTGAGCCCGCGCTCGACGATGTAGCGCTTCGCCGCCGGCAGCCGCTTCTCGAACTTCTGCGCCTCCATCTGGTACGTGAAGGGCGGCAGGTTGATCCGGTCGATGCTGAAGCTCGGGGCGCCGAGCGGCGAGAGCATGCTGATCGCCGGACGGACGTTGTCGCGGCAGCGCAGGGCCCCCCGCATGTGACAGGCCCGGATGCGAATCGAGAAGAACACCGGCTCGTGGCACGCTTCCGAGAGCCCGAAGCCCTCGCCGACGAAGCGTGCGAACGAGTCGAGGCTGTTGCGCGGGTCGAGGAGCGGGATCGACGACTTGAGCGCCGACGAGTGCGTGCGCTCTTGTAGGATCGAAGCGCCCTCGCCGTAGTCCTCGCCGATCACGATCACGGAGCCGCCGATGACCCCCGCCGAGGCCACGTGCGAGAGCGCGTCGGAGGCCACGTTGGTGCCGACCACCGACTTCCAGGTGACGGCGCCGCGCACCGGATAGTTGATGGAGGCGCCGAGGAGCGCCGCGGCGGCCGCCTCGCTGCCGGATTGCTCGAAGTAGATGCCGAGCGGCTTGAGGAGCGGGTCGTTCGCGTCGGCCAGGACGTCGATCAGGTACGAGACCGGCGCGCCCGGATAGCCGCCGACGTAGCTGATGCCCGACTGGAGCAGCGCCTTGGTGATCGCGAGTATGCCTTCGCCGTGAAGGATCTCGCCTTCGCCGTATCCGAGCTGCTTGACGTCCTCCGCGAACGACCGCTCGCCCACGTCGCGACTCGCCGACGCTACTTCTGCTTGGCGACGATCTGGTCCTTGATCTTGTTGTACGTCGCCTGCGGGACGATCTTCTTCTTGGTCAGGTCGTCCTTTCGCGCGTACGGGCGACCCTCGACGATCTTCTTCGCGTACGCGTCACCGATGCCCGGCAGCGCCTTGAGCTCGTCCTCGGACGCGCTGTTGATGTCGAGCGGCTCCTTCTTCACGGCGCTCGCCTTCGGATCGGTCTTGGCCTTGGCCGGTGCGTCGGTCTTCGTCTGCGCCATAGCCGGCGAGACCGACAGCGAGCAGACGGCGAACAGCACGGCGATCAACGCGGCGACGAGTCTGACCATCGGTGTCCTCCTCGGGAACGATTGTGCACGCCGAAGTAGCGTCGGCCCAGTATACCTCAAACGATTTCAAGGATTTGCCGGGCGTCTCCGAGTGTCGACACTGGCGTGAGCTCTCGAGACGGCGCCGCGTCGAGGGCCGATCGCGGCCGCGTTACGTCGGTGCTACCGGCGGCCGGCTCGCTGTACACTATGGCGGCTCGACGACTCCGCAGATCAGGGCCGGGGTGGTGTAACGGCAGCCACGCTGGACTCAAAATCCAGTGCCCGCGAGGGCGTGCGGGTTCAACTCCCGCCCCCGGTACCATTCCTTGACAACGTTCTGCGGCGGCTTGTAGGGTGGTCTCTCGCGTGGGGCTGTAGCTCAGTTGGGAGAGCACAAGGCTGGCAGTCTTGGGGTCAGGGGTTCGACTCCCCTCAGCTCCACCATTTCCTTCCCGCGATCGCCGCGACGAGATCCTTCTCGCCGTAGCTCGTGAGCTCAGCGAGGCCGCGGAAAGCGAGCGCGACTAGTAGCGATGCAGACTCATCGAAATCGATAGCCCCGCTGAACGACCCCGGCCGTCCATGTCATTGCCCTTGACGGAAAGCTCTCCGGTCAGATCGATGTCCGGAGCACGAAATCGCAGCACATCCCGGGCGACGCTGCCGTCGACGCGACTGACGGACCGGAGCGCGCCCCAAGAGATGGTTCCAGTGACCGTCGCGCCGACCTGGTCGAGCCTCATGGTTATCGCGCTCACGCCCTGAGGAGAAGCACACTGCTGGCAGAGCCAGACGCCTCCCCACGTGCCTGTCACGTCGACCGTTGGCGCATCGGGTGGACGGGTAGTGGCACAGCCGGAAATCAGCAGCACCAGGCTCACCAGAAACCAAGAGGCGGTTCTCATCGGCCACGATCCGACGCCGGGCTCGCTTCCTTCAGCAGCCCCGGCTTTGCTTCGGGCCCCTTGCCTCCTGTCCCCCGCCTGCGGCGCGAGGAGAGTGAGGAGCGACGTCAGCACGACCGCAAGCCCGATTCGACGCATGAGCATGTTTCGGTTGGGACTGCTGGAGTCTAGCAGAACTGAACCATGGGCTGCCTGCACGTCCGGGCGGGGTCAGCGCGTTCGGCTTCCGGAATGATCCCTGCAAATGTTGCAGAGGCAGCAAGCGCGGTAGGTCGCGTTATGCTCGAAGAGTGATGCCCCGCCAGGAGCGATCAGCGCGACATCAGTACGATGTCGTGGCCCACGGGTTCGAGCAGGCGATTCGGGAGGCCATCCAGCGCGCCCGTCGTGCGCTATTCTCCAAGCGACGGAAGCTGACCTACTTCGAGATTCAGCCACGGGACAGCGCCAGCTTTATCCTCCGGACGCTGACTCCGGAAGCGCGCGTGTGGTCCGAGAAGTTCCTCGCCGAGCCGCTACCTAACGGCGACCGTCTCGTCAGCGGCGCGATCGTCGCCGCGATCGCCGCTGAGGCTCTCAAGCGCGGTTATATCGTCCGTTTCACATAACCACGTACCTGGTGCGCCGTGGAAAGCAGGGCCGGATGGCTCAAACGCCATCGGGCGATGAAGCGACTTCTGCGTAGGGTTATTCTCCCCGCGTGAGCACGCTGGCTTCGGTCACCACGGGGCTCCTGACCGGGGTCGTCGATGGCCTGGTTACTGCGGCTCTCGGCGCCACGATTGTGGGACTTGCGACTGGGCCGCTCGGGGTACCCGCCTGGATCGGCAAGTTCGCATGGGCCCTGGGCCTTGCGTGTTGGCTGGCGATGATCGCCGTCCAGCTCGCACTGACCCCGGTTTTGACGGCTGACCGCACCAGACTCATCGTGGTGGTGCTTGTCGGAGGGCTTGCCGCATGGTGGGTGGCTCGGTATTGCCGGAAGCAGCAACGCGCGGCCGCTGGTACGCACATGCGGTAGGTTTCACGTGCTCCGGACGTCCACCAGGCGCGCGATCTTCCTGCGTGTGTCGGCGAGGGGCGGCCTCGGCCCTGAGTCGATGAGTCGAAAAAGCTCTGGCTCGCCCGAGGCCGTCTCGGGCGCCTTACGCGCGCGCCGTGTTGTGCCAGCGGGCCGGAATGGATAGAACTTCTTCGTCAATGTGTCGCGCGCTGCCCTTCGCGAACGTCCTCCTCTTCGCCGTCACCGCCGTCGAGCTCGTCCTGCTCGTCGCGCTGACGCCGAGCTTCACGATCACGGACTGGATCTACGTCCTGCAGAACCTCCTCGTGCTCACGATCGCGATCGTGCGCAGCCGGCCGGCCGCGCAGGATCGCTCGCTGCTCACCGCCGCCGCGATCGTCGTTTCCTACGCGTATCCGTACGGCCAGATGATCTACCTGGGCCGGGTGCCCGGCCAGCCCGCGTGGCCGACGGCCGGGCTCGTGCTGGTGACGCTCGCGGCATGCCTGAGCCTGTCGAGCCTCGTGAGTCTTGGCCGACGGTTCGGCGTCCGGCCGGCTGTGCGCGGTCTCGCCACGAAGGGCCCGTATCGGCTGGTGCGTCACCCGATGTATCTGGCCTACATGCTCGCGGACGTCGGCTACAACCTGCAGGAGTGGAATACCGGAACGGCGCTCCTGGTACTGGCGGGCTGGATGTCCCTGCTCTACCGCATTCGCGCGGAGGAGCGGGTGCTCGCGCAGGACGCCGGCTGGGCGAGCTACTCGGCGCGCGTGCGAGGCCGTCTCGTGCCCCGCATCTGGTAGACCGCCCCGGACCTAGTCGCTGCCGCCCCCGGTCCGCGTGTCCGGCTCCTTGGGCGTCACGAATCGGTAGTAGCCCCGAGGAGGAACGAGCGTGCTGCGCGGGTTGGCAAGCAACGACGGCCCGCGGAGCAGCAGCACTCCCCAGGGCGTGACCCGGACCTGGCCGTCGAGCTCGAAGCGCGCGCGCACGCTCCAGAGGTACTGCGTGTCGCTCGCCAGGGGTGTCTCGACGGTGTGCTGGGGCTGCGAGAGGGCATTGCGCGCGTAGACGAGGTCGGCGGGATAGACCTCTTCGTGGCCGAAGTGATCACGCACGCCTCGCCAGATCCGAAGATCGTAGGTGACGTGACGCACGCGACTGACCCATCCCTTCGGATCGGTCTCGAGATCCTCGGGACGCGGAAACGGCTCCCATCGAAGCGACGGCTGTGACGACTCCAGGACCGGCGCGCGATCGTCGGTCGCCTGGGACAGCGGTCTGAGTCCGGCGACCTCGAGCGGCTTCGTGCACGCAGCAAGAAACAGGATCGCCAGCGGCAGGAGCCAGCGCATCAGCGTCCGGTTCGAGCCGGGAACGGTACCAGCAGGAAGATCTCGTCGACGATTTTCTCGGCGACGATCACCGTCGCGCGATCGACCTCGTCGCGCAGCAGCTCCGCGTCGTCCAGCCATTCGGCCAGGGTCCGACCCTTTCCGCCCGAGTAGGTCAGCGAGTTCGCGTAGACCTCCGCGTCGTTGTCGGCGCGGACCAGTCTCGTCTTCACGTCCATGGCCAGCGAGAGACTCGGATCGATCTCGCCGGTGCGACCGCGAAGCGACACCTCGACCACGCTGACCTCCAGGACGGCTTGAACGCCGTCCTGGACGAGCGAGCGATAGTCCGCCCGCTCGCCGGCAGTCCGGGGCGCCTGCGCCGCCAGCAGCGTGAACCTGCTCGACGTTTCCTCCCGGCCGATCTCGGCCACACGATTCACGAGATCGCTCTGAATCTGCTGGGCGGACAGGCTCCGGCTCGCCTCGGCGACGCGCTCCTCGACCTTGGCCGCGGACTCTGCGGTGACGCCTCCGACGATACCGCCGCCCACGGCGCCGAAGGGCGCTAGGAAGATGCTGGCCACGAGCCCGATCGGCCCCCCGAACGCGCCGCCGCCGAGCGTGTACACCGCGCCCAGCAGTGCGCCGCGCGCGGCTCCCTGGCCGGCCCCCTTCGCAGGACCATCCACGACGTCGAATTTCGGTGGGAACCGGCCGGGGACCAAGGCGACCTTCCTGAGACTCGAGCGGAGGACTTCTCCGGGAGGCGGCGGGAGGAGACGAGGAGGTGCCGCAGCCGGCTGGGCGCAACCCAGGTGGCCGGCCGCCGCCACCACGAGGAAACTTCGCACCAGTCCCGTTCTGAGCCTAGCCACCGGCCCGGAGTATATACACCGGTACCGCCCTGCTCACTAGGCCCTTGGTCCCAGCCGCCGCCGAACGGCGGGAAGGGTGGCAGGCGCGTGTTAGGCTTTTCGTAGCGCGAAGATCGCGAACATGCTGACGAGTCGAGACCGGCGACGGTTCGAGCGGGCGGCCGCGCGCGCGATGCGCCCCTCGGGACGCGGTTCGCTGGCTTCAGTCCTCACCGGTGGGTCGACCCGCGCAGTAGCCATCGGGCTCGCCCTCGCTGCGGCCCTCACCGGTGCGGGGCTCTATGTCGCCCGCCCGACCGTGGAGCGGCCGCAACCCGAGGGCGTCGTCGGAGACAGGCCGGTCGACGCGCCACCGCGTTCTCGGGAGGTCGAAGCGGCGCGCCCGACGGATGGGCACCCGGCCCGCATCTGGGACGTCCGCCAGGCTCACCTGCGCCAGCTGCAGCCGGTCCTCCGTGTGGACGCCGAGCGACTGTCGCAGATCGCCCGGCGAGTGCGAGCGGCAGGCCGTGTGAACGCGGGCGAGATGAAGTCGCTCTTCACGACCGACCGGGTTCTCAGCGCGGATCTCGTGAATCACTACCAGGAGTACTCGCACGGCAAGGAGCACCTGCGCACGACTGCCTCCGATCAGGAGGAGGAGCTCTCCCGGACCGCCACGCTCGTCGCCGGGAAGCTCACCCTGCCCGCCGCCGCCGAGCAGCGGCGCAGCGAGGTAGCGGAGGCCATCGTCGAGAAATGTCTGACGAAGGGGCCAGGCATGACGCTCACGGTCGGCCCGGACGGTTACCAGTACACGGTGCGCGGCAAGACCCAGCGATACGGCGGCGGGGCTGCGGTGGCGCAAGACGAAGGGGCCGCGTTCGCCGCTTTCACGTCGTTCGCGCCCGAGGCCGACGTGACCGCGCATTGCGACAGCATGAAGAAGCGCGCCGCGTCCATCGCGGTGACGGCCGAGAAGCTGGCGGCCGATGCGCTGGCCCTGGCCGAGCAGACGACGCTGCCCGGGGACTGCAAGTACACGAGAACTGACTGAGGCCCGAGTGAGCTACCGTCGGGCGGCCACGCAGCCGTCCTGTCGGGCCTCTTCGACGGTCGCGTAGCAGCGCTCCGCCTTCGTCGCGCTGTAGAGCTCACCGTCCGGCACGTGATAGATGCACCGGATCGCGCCGAAGTAGGCGGTTTGCTGCCCTTTGATCGGCTGCTGCGCGGGGCACGCCCAGGTGCTTTCGGGCGGCACGCCCCGGCGCCCCTCCACCAGCTGGCGAGGCGCCGGCTCGGCCGACGTGGGAGTGGTGGCCGCCGCGGGATCGGCCCACACGCCGCGCCGGCTGTCTCGCGCCTCCTGCTCGAGCGTGACGAACAGGTCGCGATAGCGCACGTTTGGCTGGACCGTCATGACCTCGGCGGATCCGCGCCGGACGAGCTCGGCGTTGACCATCCGGTCGGCGACGTAGACGTACGCGAGTAGACGTCCGTCGCGGTCGCGCTCCTGCGTATCGAGCTCGAGGCGTACCTGCTGCCGCGAGACCAGCTGGCGGTTGGCCTCGACGGCGTCGCCGGGGCTCGCCTCAGCGCTCGTCGGCCGCCGGGTGCTCTCTTGGGGCGTGATGCCGATATAGCGCACAGTCTCGGAGCGCTCGCCGAGGCTCACACGGATCGTGGTGCCGTCGATGATGTCGACGACCTGGCCCGCGAGCACCTGGGGAGCTCCGGCTCCACCGCCCGGCGAAGGCTTCGACCAGGCAGCCCAGAGCTGCTGACGCCCCAGCGCGATCTCCTGATCCGGCAGCAACACACGGCAGTCGAGCGCGCTCATCATCTTGTCGACGCGGCCGCGCGGGACCTCGTAGACTCCGCCCTCCTCCGTGCGCGTGAGCGCCAGGGTCCAGCGCTGGCCATCGCACGTCACGTCGATCGTGGGGTAGATCGGCGAGCTGCCGGCGGCCACGCGGATGTAGCGAGTCCTGGCGTCGCCGGCGAGGCTCACTCGCGATCCGATCGGAACGGACTGGGCGGCCGTGACCGCGGCCGTCAGGCACACCGCCGGCACGACAACGGCGAGAGCGCGGGAGAGGACTCGAGCCAGGCGCGATCGCTGGATCACTGAATCACGGGGCCCAGGAGCGCGGGACGCCCCGCTCCTCGGCCCCGTCCTTCATCGCCAGTTCAGCGGCTCTTCACGCGAAAATCAGCGCGGCGGTTCTGGACGCGGCATTCTTCCGTCGCGTCGGTGCAGACTGGATGCTCCTTTCCGTAGGACACCGTAGCCATCCGGTCCTTGGCGATCCCGTTGGCCTCCAGGTAGTCCATGGCCGACTTGGCACGACGATCGCCGAGCGCGAGATTGTACTCGGCGGTGCCGCGCTCGTCCGCGTTGCCCTCGATCAGCACGAAGGTATCCGCGTTTTCCTTGAGCCAGGTCACGTTGTTCACCAACGAGTCGACCGCGTCTTGCCGGAGGTTGGACTTGTCGAAGTCGAAATGGACCGACTTCAGCCCCGGCGCGGCCACGTATTCTTCATTCTTCGGCCGCTGCATCACGTCCTCGATCTTCTTCTGCGGCTCCGGCGCCGCTTGTGGCGCGGGCGCCATCGCGACGGCAGGCTGCTGGGAAACGACGGGCTGGCTCGCGACGATCGGCGGTGGCATCACCTGCGCGGCCTGCGGCGGAACCTCGCGGGGCGGCGCGTTCGTCGAGACGCCTTGACGCGTCAGGATCAGGCGAACCTTCCGGCCCTTCACCTCGCCGACCATCTGATCGCCGCTGACGACCAGATCGGCGCTGAACACGCGATCGTCAGTCTCGTGGGCGAGCCGCACCTTCGAGCCGTTTATCGTCGCGAAGACACGAATCCCGCTGAGTCCCTGCTGGCGAACTGCCCAGGGAACCGATTCCGCGGCCACGGCGTTGTCGAGGACCAGCTTGCCGTACCCGGCGTCTCCTTTCTGGGCGAGCTCGAGGTACAGGTTCTCCTGGCGCGGCGCATTGAACAGGCCCCAACCGACCCACGTACCGACCCACTTTCCAGAGATATCGGCCCCGTTCGCTGAAGGCGACATGCTCGGCGCGGGCGCGGCCGGGGCGGGTGTCGGCGCCGGCGTCTTCGCGGTGACCGGCGGGTTCGACGGCGCCGGGGTCGCCGAGGAAGGCGCCGGGGTCACCGAGGGCGGCGTCGCGGTCTCGGCGACGGGACTCGGGTTGACGGTCGCGGCGGTGTCGGTCGCGGCGGTGTCGGTCGCGGCGGTGTCGGTCGCGGCGGTCTCGGTCCCGCCGGCCGGAGCGGGGTTCGCGACATCGACCGGGCCGGTGCTCGTCGCGCCCGCGGGGGAGCCCGTGCTGTCGGTGGTACCGGCCGCGGTCTCGGTCGCCGGTGGAGTATCGATGA
>Ga0187776_10001375_pt1 | contig 12158 bp, 13 predicted proteins | sample 0216_BV02_MP12_2_FD_132426 | JGI IMG/M metagenome (GOLD analysis project Ga0187776, IMG submission 132426) | Tropical peat soil microbial communities from peatlands in Department of Meta, Colombia - 0216_BV02_MP12_20_MG | ecosystem: Environmental > Terrestrial > Soil > Wetlands > Peat | place...
CTGAGATGCTACTCTACAGCCCCCAGCCCGAGCGTGGGGATGTTGAGGCTCAATACCCCCCTCCAAGAAGCCTTTGAGGCAGCCGCGCTCTCGGCCTGCTTCTCCACCTCGGAAAAGATGTCCTTCTTAGGCAATTTTCAGCCTGCAACCGCCCCGCAGATAATTAATGTTGTTGGGGCGAATTCTTCAAAGCAGGCCCTTTCCCTCTCTCATGCCTGGGAACGGTCATGAAAGCCCATGTGGGGGTATCAGGCTTCAGCTATGCCAGCTGGAAGGGGAAGTTCTATCCAGCTGACGCCAGAAACGAGGAGTTCCTCTCGCTCTATTCCAAACGTCTAGGGAGCGTCGAAATCAACAGCTCCTTCTATGCTCCACCGAGCACAGCCATGGCGAAGAGCTGGTCCTCCAAGACCAACGAGAAGTTCAAGTTCTCCTTCAAGGCGCCGAGGGTGATAACCCACATACAGAAGCTGGGGAAGGGCTCATCGGAGGCGGCGGTAAAGCTCTCCGAGACCTTGGACAATCTAGGGCCCCGCCGGGGTCCTATTCTGTTTCAGCTTCCTCCCTTCTTGAGAATAGACCTGGGCCTGCTGGGGGCATTCCTGTCTGAGACCTCGAGGATCAAGGACCGCGTCTTCGAGTTCAGACACGAATCATGGCTCAACGATTCGACATACCAGCTCCTAGACAAGAACGAGGCGGGCTTCTGCATTGCCGAGACGGAAGACCTCGAGCCTGTACTCAAGGTCACAGGAGGACTCGCCTACTTCAGGCTCAGGCTCGAGTCATATAGCGAAAAGACCGTCAGACAGTGGGCCGACAAGATCCGCCGGACCGTGGGCGATTCAAAAGCCTGCTATGTGTACCTAAGACATGACGAGACCGGAGAGAACGCCATCCTTGCAGAGAAGCTATTCAAAGAACTGCAGTGAAGTTTAGTCATCGACGTAATAGGCCCTATACACTCGCACTTCACTCTGGTCTGAGTGCCCTTCTCGCCGCAAGATAGCCGAGGACGCCGAGCAGCGTCGCGAAACCGACGAGGTAGACCATGTCCCACATGTATGTCGTCACCTGTGCTGAGGTGAGTGACCCGTTGATGAGGAGCAGTCTCGCCGCCTCGTTCGCCTTCGTGACTGGGTTGAGGTTGGCGATGGTCTTCAGCCAGTCGGGGAAGGATGAGGGAGGGAAGAACGCGTTGCTCATGAACATCACGGGAAGGGTCAGGAAGTTGACTATGGCAACCAGCGAATCTATGCTCCTCACGGAAAGAGCCAGGGCTGTGAAGATGAAGGAGAGGCCGAGACCGAGGAAGATGAAGGCGCCGAATACGCCTAGCAAATCCAGGACGTTGAACGAGCCCGGGAGCTGGAGACCGTTGGGTATGAGTAGCGCCACTATGAAAGTCAAGACGCCCAGCACCAGAACCTTCACCAGGTTTTGCGCGACCCCCGAAAGGAAGATTGCGGCGCGGGGGATTGGAGCGGTCAGAAGAGAATTGAGGTAACCTAGCTGCCTGTCGAGCACTAAGTCGATGCCCCCGAAAGCCATGTTGAAGACGAGTATGATGCAGATGACCCCCGAGGTCAGGTACGTGATGTACGTCGGGGCACCTCCAAAGGCCGCCTGAAGGACAGACGAGGCTGGGCCGCTGGTCCCCCCGGGAATAAGGTTGGCTGGGTTGAAAGAGTTGCCAAAAAGTACGAGATAGAACAACGAGGTGAAGAGCCCAGGCATGATGGAGGCAGGGTTGCGGACCCACTTGCGCAAGGCCCTGAGGGTGAGGGCAAACATCTCGCGGAACATGAGTTATCTCGCCCTCTCCATCTTGATGTTCTCCCAGGCCGAATCGCTCTGAGAGGTCTCCTCGTCTCTCATCGACTTACCCACCACGTCCAGGAAGACCTGGTCAAGGGTCGGCTTTGAGAAGGAAATCTCTTCAATCCCCGCTTCCTTCTGAACCACCCCGGCAACGATAGAAGGTAGTGCCTTCTCCGTTTTCGGGAGCCTTATCCTGTACACTCTGCCTTCCCGCGTCACGCCCTTAACCCCTTCAATGCTGGAGAGGAACGCAGTAAGGTCCTCCTTGTCGTTGGAGACTGTCAGTGTGATAATGTCTCCGCCGTGAGCCTCCTTCAGCTCAGCAGGAGACCCCGAGGCTCTGATCGTGCCGTGGTCGATGATTGCAATCCGGTCACAGAGCGAGTCCGCCTCGTCAAGATAGTGGGTCGTCATGAAGACCGTGAGTCCCCTCTCCTTGTTCAACTGCTTGATGTACTGCCACATTCTGGTCCTGGTCTGCACATCGAGGCCAAGCGTGGGCTCGTCGAGGAAGAGAACTTTGGGCTCATGCAGCAGCCCCATGACGAGTTGGAGCCGCCTCCGCATCCCGCCTGAGTACGTCTTCACCTTGCGGCCGGACGCTTCCTGCAAGTCTACGAGAGAGAGGAGCGAGTCGATTCTCGAATTTGCCGACGCCCTCCAGACCTGATGCAGGTTGGCCATCAGCACCATGTTCTCACGCCCGCTGAGCTCGTCGTCAGCAGTGAGCTCCTGAGGGACCACGCCAATGCTCTTGCGGACCGCCCCGGGCTCCTTGGCAACATCATGACCTGCCACGGTGGCGTGCCCGTCGGTTATGGAGGCAAGAGTGTTGAGCATCTTGATGGTGGTCGTCTTCCCGGCACCGTTCGGCCCGAGGAACCCGAAGATCTCCCCCTCTCGGACCTGGAACGAGATGTGGTCAACCGCCGTCACCTTCCCACGATAGACTTTGGTGAGGTCTTCAGCGGTGATTATGTCTGCCATCTTTCCGTCCCCCCCATTCCCAACCGCGGATAAACACTCCGTAGACTTACAATTGGCGAGAGCGATTCGGGTGGGCGTACGACCACGCCAGCTCGGTTCCCCTGCCTCAGTCCATTCATCCGCTTGAGTGCAACGAAGGAAAGGTTCTCATCGGGAGACAACGGTTATAGCTCGTCTCCTCTTCAGGCCGTCTGATGAGCTTCTTCAAACGCCTGATACCACTGAAGGCCCAGATGAACCTGAGCTTGGAAAACATCGCAGTCACCGAAGGTACGCCGATCAAAGGGAAGGTCGTCCTCGCTCCCGAGGAGAACTTCCAGGTGGAGCACGTGCGGATGGAAATCCGCGTGTGGGAGAAGTATGCCGAGGATCAGTGGGTCCGAGAAGGTGACCGCGACGTCCGGAGGACAGTCGAGAAAAGGGACACTCGTTATTCGCAGAATGTGATAATTTCTCAACCCTTCGAAGCGCAGAAAGCCAACAACATAGAGTACCCATTCGAGGTCACCATGCCCAGATACGTTGCGTCCAGGGCCAACGGCTCCATCATCTACAGTCTGAAGTCTGTTGCTAACGTGAAGGGACGTCCTGATGTGACAAAAGAGGTCAGCCCGAGCATCCTACCCGCGCCACCCCAGGTAGTCGCAGCCACACCAGTCAACCCGGTAATCACGATCAAGTGCGCCTTCCACGGAGGGATGATCACTCTCGCACCCGGCATGTCAAACTGCCCGAGTTGCGGCGCCCCCCTCTCCCTGCCAGGCTGACCGGGCATAAGCCAGGATTCGCGAGAAGCCCGCCACGGGGAACAGCAAGTCTTGGGCAGCCCGAGAGGTAGCTGGCGGCTAAATTCATAAGCCGGCGCTCCGACTTTGCAGGACCTGTGCTGCCCCTGCCACTGAGGGCTATGCATGGCTGCGAACACAGTTCGAGATCTACCGGGTCTCCCAGAGCCGACATCGCTCACAGGTGCGACTTCACTTCCCGCGGAGGCCAGAATTGAAACAGCCAGCCGAGGACGATTTGCGCATGATACCGATAGAAACTGCTGGCACTGCCAAGGATGTGGCCGACAAGGTGAGGCAGGGGAAGGCATTCCTTAAGATTGGCCAGACCCCCTGGGGAGTCCAGTTCTACATCTGCGAGAGCCGGACCAGCGCCAATGGTTCGCATCAGGCACGCCATGAGACTTTTCCTCTTTTGACCAGACTTCTCTTCGCGAGCATGAAGGCGGGGATTCAGACTCCAAGCGCTAAGACTCGCTCTCGGTCTGACATAGGGGCATCCCCTTTTGCCGCACTCGCCGTTCTCTGTGCGGTTTCGAATCTCGTAGCCTTCACGATATCCTCCGGGCTCCGGTCGAACTACATTGAATTGGACCCCTTGGTCAGGGCGGGGTCACTTCTCTCCCTCGCGGTATCTGAAGGCATCATTCTTGCTGCCTCGATTGTTCTCTTGGTCTTGGTCCGCGATGTCGTCGAGCGGACGGTCCTGCAAGGTCTGGTTTCGGGCTTCTTCGTGGCAGACGCGGTGAATGATACAGTCTTGGTGTCTACCGGCAACTTGTTTCTCGCCACCGAGCTGGCGTGGGCAACTGCAGCCGTGATACCGGCAATGGTGGGAATCTCGTTACTCCACAGAGCGGGAAAAAACCCGACTGACGAGTCAGGAAGTTCGCCCCATCAGTAGGCACACAACCTCAATTAGCGACCCGGGACGAGTCTTCACCGTGGAATGACTCCAATCAAACCCATGATTACCAAAGCAGACCTCGACCGGGTCGACATCCGGGTTGGGATGATAGAGTCGGTGGAGGACGTTGCAGGCTCCGAAAGGCTCGTGAGGCTGACGGTCGACTTCGGAGACCACAGGCGGAGGATTCTCGCGGGCATGAAGAAGGAGCGGGCCAACCCGGGGGAGATTCGGGGAAAGCAGGCCCTCTTCGTCGTGAACCTGGAACCGAGGAAGATGATGGGCGAGCTCTCCGAAGGGATGCTCTTCGACCTGGGATACGAAGACGGGATAACCCCCGTTCTCGCCATCCCGGAGAGACAGATTCCCAACGGGACGCGGGCAGCCTGAGCACTTTGACACTTGAATCTAGTTGGCTGCTTCGCTCATGATGTTCCTAGGTTATTACGTCGGCCGTAGTTGCCGGTGTGGCGGTAGGGCTGACGCTCTGGGCTGCAACACACATGCTGGGATTGAAAGAGGCGTAATGGAAGGTGGTGGACGCACTCATCGAGGCTGCGGGGCTCACGAAGAAGTTCGGCAGTTTTGGCGCCCTTAACGGCCTTGACCTCAGAGTGATGCCCGGTGAAATCTACGGGCTGCTGGGGCCCAACGGGGCGGGTAAGACCACAACCCTCAAGATAACCGCGGGCCTGATTGAACCGACCACGGGTTCGGTTGTCGTTTCTGGGTTCGATGTCACAAGGGACCCAATCCATGCCAAATCGCAGATTGGTTATGTCGCGGAAACGCCGATACTCTACGAATCGCTAACGCCAAGGGAGCTCCTGGAGTTTGAGGCTTCGGTCAGAGGGCTTGCCAAGGACTCGATGAATCGCAGAGCGCGCCAGCTTGCAGAGGCTTTCGAGGTGGTGTCGATCTTCGACCTCCCAATCGCGACTCTGTCAATGGGAACGAAGCAGAAGGTTGCAATAATCGCCGCCCTGCTCCATCAACCTCCCATTCTACTTCTAGACGAACCGTTGAACAGCTTGGATGCCAGAAGCAACAGGATTCTGAAGGAGCTGATCTCGCTGCATGTGCAAAGAGGCGGCGCTGTCCTGTTCTCCACTCACATCATGGAGATTGCGCAGAGGCTCTGTTCACGGATAGGGATTATCTTCGGAGGGAAGATCGTAGCCGAGGGGGACCTGGACCAGCTGAGAGCCAGGGCCGGAGAGAAAGACGCGACGCTGGAAGAGGTCTTCATGAAGCTCACCAACGAGGCGTCCGAGGTCGAGAACATAGTAAGGACGCTAAGGGAGTCTTTCTTCGACGATGAAGGCCGTTGACGCGTGGCGTCTGAGTGCCATTCCCTATTCGGAAATGGCGTTTAGGTCGATACTCCAAAACAGCAGCAATATGTGGTGGGGGTCCTTTGGAAGAGGCTCGTCGGAGGCGTCAGGGCGGGAGGACCTCGTCAAGAGGTCGCTACGGATCGCAAGATTCGACAAACTCATTGTAGCCATCTTCGTGACTGTCGCTGCAGGTGCCCCCTTCCTTCCTCAGGTGCTTGGAGCCTCATATGGAATCTCCGCGTCAGTGACGTTGAGTCTAGCGATTTCCTTTGCGTTCATAGTTCTCTACGGCGTCCAGACCTTGTCGTCGTTCGTTACCAGCGGCCCCTCACCCCTCCTCTCAACTCTGCCACTGTTGCAAAACGATGTCTCGTTCGTAAACCTGCTTTCCTTCGTTAGGACCAGTGATTACTTAGTAGTTGGATCGGTCGCCTGCCAGGTCTTTTTCGTTTCCCTCGTGACTGGCTCAGTTCTGTCAGGGCTCTTCACACTCCTCGCCGGAGCAATGAACTCCGCGATAGGAGTCAGCGTCGCGCTCTGGCTTTCCAGCGTCTTCTACAGAAACATCTTGCGTTCCAAGGAGGGCAAACGTGGGGGTGCGCTACGTTTCGTGCTGCTTCTGGCTTGGGGGGTTGTGGTGCTGGGTATCGGAGTCTTGTTCGCCGCAGCGGGATACCTGATTCCGCTGGTGCAGAGCGTCCTGACCAACCCGAACGCACTGGCAGGTTCAATCCTTTCGTTGGTCTACCCATTCTCTCTGGGGATTAGTGACGGGGCAATCGCCCATGGCTTCACGCCGTCAGGGGTCGAGGAGATTGCTTTCGGGGCGACCGCGGTGTATCTGCTGATTGCGGTCGTGGCGTCCAAGTGGAGCATGAGTTCCGTCGCCAGCTTTCCAGAAAGCGCATCGATTGCACCAGGAGCCGAACGCGCCCATGACACTTCGGTACCATTGCGTAAACCAGTAGCCGCCTACGTGGTGAAGGATCTGAGGGCTGCTTCGGCAAACCTGCCTTCAGCCTTCCTGTTCGTCCTGCCGGCGTTCGAGACTCTCGTCGTTCTCTTGATGAGAGTGTACCTACCCTCCCTGGGGGCGCTAACCCTTCTCGTAGCGATGACCCTGGGAGGGATGGTCTCTCTGATCCTCCCTCTGGTGCTCGTCAGCTCCGAAGGGACGGGTTTTGACTTCGCCAAGACGCTGCCGCTCAAGATCAGGACCATCGTCTTCTCCAAGGCGTCCATCGCCACAGCGGTGTTCCTCCCGGCGGTCGTTGTTGTGCTCGTTGAGAGTCTGCTGAAACCGCTGACTTCCCCCTTCCTGACCATGGTCCCCTTGGCTTCGATTCTGGCCGTGGCTGCGGCTAGTCTACTCGAAGTCAGGCTGTTCCTGGGGTTTGCTCCCAGCGGGCGAGCGACGTTTGCTCTGCAGGAATTCGGCAGGATGGCGGCCGGAGCTGGGGTGGTCCTTCTCCCGGGAGTAATCTATGCGACGCTGTATCTCCTCACGTTCAACCATATCCTCGCAGCGGCAGCGATGATTGCCATCGCTTCGATCGAGTTAATCGGAGTCGTAGAATTTGTACGCCGTTCTGATTTGACCCATCCATAGCGATGGGTCGTTCCATCCCATCCGTCGGGCCAGAACTCATGAGCCCAACAGGTTCCAGAAAATTGAAGGGAAGCCCGCCTGTTTACAGACGGGCGCTTTCGACGCGATTCCTTCTACTCATCAGCACCGCGGCCGCGATGATAGCCAGCGCAGCCACCGCTGTCCCTGCGACAGCGTACTCGATGGTTCCAAAGCCGGTCGACGGCACTTGCGCTTGCTGGCCGGAAAGTGAAAGCTGCTGTGCTGTAGGATTGAACGGAGCGATTCTATCCAACTGCGAGGGTGCGTTCGCTGACTGTCCGCTTGCAGCCGACCCCGCTACAGTCGTGGTCACTGAAGTGACTGCTCCCGGGGCAGCCCCACCCTTGGCGTAGTAGATTGGGTATGGGGATGACGTCTGGACCTTCAGAGTGATTTCGGCACTCATGTGCGGTGGGAGTGCAAGGGCCTGCCCCTGCAGGTACACGTAGTTCGGTTGCCAATAGACGGTCACGTTGACCTTCTGACCGCCGACATCCACGGGGACCACAGAGATATTCTGGGGGAGCATGATGGGGATTGACATGGAAGCGCTAATCTGGACCGGCACCTCAGGGAGGACCAGGGTGAAGTTCCCATCAGACCCTGTCTGCCCGTAGGTCACCCAGTCCTGTGAATATGCGTAGTTGTATCCCACAACGTATCCCGAGACATAGGCGCCGACGGCCGCGGTCCCGTTCACGTACTGGACATGCACCGGGATGTTGACCCCTGGGGCCTGGGTGCTGTTGGATGTGGCGATTGTAATCTGGAGCGGGCCGGTCACCTTCACGACCGCATAGCCGTACTCAGATTCGGGTTGGACGAACTTGATTGGCATGGATGAGGAGCCGTTCACAGCGGCCCCAAGCGGGCACGGATAGCAGTAGTTCTGCTGGGAGGTGGCCAAGGCTGTGATCAGGTAAGTGCCGGCGGGGACCCCGAAGGATGCCTCAGGGAAACTCCCACTGAAGTAGGCGACCTGATACCCACTAGTGTTGTAGGCAGTCAGTGTGTACTGGAAAGGAAGGTCCTGGGAGGTCTGGATTGTCACCTGCACGCTGTTGAGGGGCACCGACGCCCCGACCGAAGCAACAAGAGCTCCGGCTGGGATGACGAGCCCGAGAAGAAGGACGGCCATTACAGTTGAGGCTCGTAGTCCCGCAAGCTTGCGGGAGAGCCTGTCCTTGAGAGACATTGATTCTCGGCCCTGGGTACGAGACGCAGTGGAGTTAATCCTGCAGTTCAGAACGAGCGTTCTGTCAACACGAACAAGGGAAGCAATCGGTAGATTCCTTCTACCTAGTTCGGTGTGAGCGCGATGAAGCTTGAATCGACTTCCAGCGTGCCTCCGGGTAAGGCCTTAATGGCGGGCAGAGCATCCGGCCTCATAGATGCGCTTCGAAGTTTCTCTCATCATCAAGGCTCCCCGTAACAGGGTCTACTCCGCCTACGCCGACTTCGAAGCCATGCCGAAGTGGTCTAAACTGACGAAAGCAGTGACGATGTCTAAGAGAGGTGAAAATGAAGTCTACCTGGAGAACATATCGGCGGTGAGCAGCAGGAAGCTCTTCAGAGAAATGAAGCTCTTCCCCCAAGAGAGGGTCGAGTCCGAAGGCGAGACGAGGTTCACCCGAACGAAGAGCGTGGTCAGATTCGAAGAGGTCAGTGAAGGTACCAGGGTGACAGCATCGTTGGACGTCCAGTTCAAGGGGCGCTGGGGCTGGGTTCTGAAGACGCAGGGGAGGGCCGAGGCCGAGTCCTCAGCGATGGAAGAGCTGATTTCATTCGCCAAATACGTGGAAAGCCTTCCCTGACCATTGCAATCTCGGGGAGCCATGGTGTAGTCTGGCCTGTTCATGCATTAAGCAGCCGCAGGGTCTCCGCCTCTTCTCGCTCCCACCACGTAGCCCAGCACCAGCCCAAGAAGTGCTCCCCCGAGGTGGGCGATCCAATCTACATACGCGAACAAGAAGCTGCTCACGAGGAACACGCCGATGAACCACGCCACAAGTGACAGGTCGAGCCTCTTGTTCGTTGCAAGGTCGTACGAGATGATACCGGCAAGAAGCCCGAAGATGCCCCCAGAGGCGCCGAAACTGGTCAGCCTTGGACCGTTGGCCAGACTGAAGATGTTCCCCGCGATTCCGGTGGCGACGAAGACCGCGTAGTACTGCTTCTTGCTGTATGCCTGGGAGAAGAGGCCGTCCAGCCATGCCAGGGCTATGACGTTGAACACCACGTCGCTGAGGCCAAGCAAGCTCGGAGGCGCGACTACGATTGAAGTAACCAGCTGCCAGACTGCTCCACCCAGAACCTTCCCGTTCTCCTGAAGGAGGAGCAGTGTCAGAGGCACGCCATCTACGGCCACGAATGCAAGGGCCGTGCCTACCACAAGTCCTCCCAGGACCACGTAGATCAGAATCCTTCCTTGATCAGAGAGCTGCAGGAAGGGACGAGTCCGATGAGGCGCGTATAACATTGCTCCTGGCAGCGAAAGTCGCTGGATTCGCCCTTCCTAGGCCGGGTCGGGCAGACATGGTCTCCCGAGGGCCTCTCAGGGTCGGACTAACCTCCAGCTGAATGGCAAATGCAGTAGGCGACCCTTCGCGAACCGTTCTTCTGCTCTCGGCCTTACACGTGACTCTGGTGCTGGGCGAGTTCTTCCCTGATTCTTTCCAGGGCTCCGAGCACTTCCTTGTTCATGGCTTGGTAGTGGTTCAGTAAGTGGTAGTCCCTCTGATCTTTGGGAAATGTCTGGCCGCACTGGGGACAGAAGTCGTCGTTTGTCGGCTTGGCCTGCTTGGTTGGCACGACATCACCTGACGATTCACTGATTTATCCTTTGGCGAAGGCGTCACCATTGGGCCTTGACAGCCAGAGCTTCCTGAAGAACGCCACCATCACGACATCGGCCACCAGAACTACCGGGAGCGATGCTTGCGACAGCACCCCGACCAGAGCCAAGGGGAGGACGAGCCCGAACGCAAATGCCACCAAACTTCTCCCGTTTCCAGCCGAGCCCACTACCTTCAGGGCGGCGTAGAGGAAGAGGCCCTGGATCGCGACGACGATGCAGAAGTCGACAGCGGCCGGGGCACCCACTCCCATCACCAGAAATTCGGCCAGAAGCACGCTCGGGAAGTATGCGACCCCTAGGACCGCGACCCTTCTCGGACCCCACCGAGGTCTGGGCTTCGCGCGAATGATATCGCCGCCGACCACGCGCGTCGCAACGACAAGAGCCGCGATCGCGAGTAAGCTCCCGACCAAGATTGGGAGCCCCATCCAGAACTTCATTCCCAGGGTTATGAGCAGGAACAACGCAATCACATCGGCCCCAAGAACCACCAATGCCGCAGGAAGCTTCCTTCCCTGGAGGAAAGGCCGACCCTCAGTCCCAGGGAGAGCCAGCCCCAGCAGGAGTATCGGCAGCGATATGCTGTAGATCATGTGCACGGGCAGAATCCCGGCCAGCCACACCCAGCTGACTCCCAGCCAGTGGCCGTACGTCCCCAGCGCCCCGACTGGCCCTGCGGCAGGATTGAACAGCGTGCTCAGGGCGACCCCTTCCTCTAGGATGCCGTACGCGGCCCCCAGCAGCAGGACCGGCCCCCACCCCACGTTCCACCTCACCCTCGCTTCTCTGATGAGGAGGACCCCGGGACCATACAGACCAAGGTTCGCAAGGAGCTGGAAGAGGAACATCCCAGGGTTCAGAACTAGAGCGTTCAGGGGGCTGGAGCCGGACAGGTACTCTGGGATGCCCGGCGAGAGAAGGAGGATGCAGACCACAGGGTGGGAGCGCAGGAACCCTGTGACCCGTCTGACCATGCCCGAAATCAGAGCAGCGTTCATTCCTTAAAAGAGCGCGGCGAAAGTCAACGCCGAGAAGAATTGAGTAACACACCACTGAATGTGCCACCAGCAAACCAAGCCGTCGAAAGGCCTGCATTGAACAAGGTGATGTGGTTCGGGATAGTGCAACTTATCGGGTTCGCCGCTGGATGGGCCGTAACCTACTACCTGTATGGTGAATTCTTCGCCTCCCTCGGCAGCCTGGGGCTGGGTCCGAACTCAACCCCGGCGGAGGTGAGCGCTGCATTGGGGCCTATCTTCCAAAGTATGGTTCCCATAACTGCCGTGAGCTTCGCAATCGAAATCGTGGGATTGCTATTTCTGACACTGGCATTCCGGGACCTCGTCAAGGTCAACAGAGGCGTGTTTTACGTCCCCATGATCTTCACCATCATCTTGGTAGTGGGCGTTGCCGTTGCCGCGTTGGGATTTATCCCACTCATCAACAGTATCCCGACACTTATCGCAGAGGTTCCAACGAACTCCACCAGCACCCTGCCTCCGGCCTTCGCTGCCGCCATGGGCAATCTCCTCATCGACTCCATTGCCCTCGTGATTGCCGGGATTCTGGCCCTAATCGGGATCATCGGCGGCCAGATTCTGGGTCTCTGGAGGGTGGGGACAAGGTATGATCAGACCCTAATCAAACTCGGGGCAATCTTCACAATCATTCCCCTGTTGAACATCGTTGCACCCATCCTGGTACTTATTGGAGCCTACGAAGCGAAAGGCCGGCTAGTCATTCAGTAGGGAACATTTCATCCAAACGCTATCGGAGAACCGCCTAGCACCGGGACTGTAGGGTCCAACCTGCCGAAGCCCTTTCATCATCATCA
>Ga0187776_10001376_pt1 | contig 12158 bp, 8 predicted proteins | sample 0216_BV02_MP12_2_FD_132426 | JGI IMG/M metagenome (GOLD analysis project Ga0187776, IMG submission 132426) | Tropical peat soil microbial communities from peatlands in Department of Meta, Colombia - 0216_BV02_MP12_20_MG | ecosystem: Environmental > Terrestrial > Soil > Wetlands > Peat | place...
ACGAGCGCTGCCGCCCGGCGGCGCCGCGGCCCTTTCCCCTCCTGCAGACGCGCACGACAGCCCTACGTGTTGCTGAAAGACAAATTCGGCCGCCGCATCTCCGATCTGCGGATCGCCATCACCGACCGCTGCAACTACAAGTGCGTCTATTGCCGCACGGGCAATAATGGCGCGCAGTTCGCCGAACTTCCCTTCTCGGACTATTTCCGCGTCGCCCGCGTGCTGGTTGGCCTGGGCATCGAGAAGATCCGCATCACCGGCGGCGAGCCGCTGCTACGCAAGGGCGTCGTCGATTTCGTGCGAGATTTGTCCGGGTTGCGCACGCTCACCGGCGAGAAGCTCGACCTTGCGATCACCACCAACGGACATCTGCTGGCGGAGATGGCTGCGCCACTGAAGGAAGCCGGGCTTCTGCGGGTCACCGTCAGCATGGACGCGGTCGATCCTGAGAAATTCGCCCGCATCACGCGCGTGGCCAACGGTTACTATGCGGTGCTTGCGGGGGTGCGCGCCGCCCAGCGCGCCGGATTGGAGCCGGTGAAGGTGAACTGCGTGCTGCTGCGCGGCTTCAATGAGGACCAGATCGTGCCCTTCGCCCGTTTCGCCCGCGAGGAAGGCGTTATCCTGCGCTTCATTGAATTCATGCCGCTGGAGGAAGACCGGGTGTGGTCGCCAGAGGTCGTGGTTGGCCTCGACGAGATTCTAGCCACCCTCGCTACTTTCCGGCCGCTTCGCGAAATTTCCCACCAGAAGAGCGAAACCGCCAGGCGCTATGTGTTCGAGGACGGCATCGGGGAGATCGGAATCGTCGCTCCCGTGACTCATCCCTTCTGCGGGCATTGCAGCCGCATCCGCCTGACCTCCGACGGCAAGATTCGTACCTGCTTGTTTTCGGTTTTCGAGCATGACGTGGTGCGGTTGATCCGTCACGGCGCTGGCGACGACGACCTGCGAGCCTTCTTCCGCCAGGTAGTGATGCAGAAAGAGCAACGTCACCACATCGGCGAGCCCGACTTCGTTCCCGCCTCGCGCACCATGGTCCACATTGGCGGGTAGAGCCTGAAGGCAGCGCGCGCCGACAAAACGGCCCGCACCCCGGTTGCGGTCCGGCAAATCAGGCTACAGACACAGCTTTTGACTCGCTCCCGGGTGCTGGAGTGTAGAGTCCGTCGCTGCCGACGTCCGATGGGACTCGATTATCGCGGCGCCTCTGCCAGGCGCTTGTTGATTTCGTCCCAGTGCACCACGTTCCACCACGCCTTCAGGTACTCGGCGCGGCGATTCTGATACTTCAGGTAGTAGGCGTGCTCCCACACATCATTCCCCATGATGGGGCACGCCCCGTCCATCAGCGGGCTGTCCTGGTTTGCGGTGCTGATGATCTCGTACTTGCCGCCCTTCACGATCAGCCAGGCCCAGCCGCTGCCGAAACGCTTCACCCCCGCATCGTTGAACTTTTCCTTGAAAGCGTCGAAGCCTCCCAGGTCTTTGATCACGTCGGCGATCTTCCCGGAAGGATTTCCGCCGCCCTGCGGCTTCATGATCTTCCAGAACATGCTGTGGTTGACGTGGCCGCCGGCGTTGTTGCGCAAAGCGGTCCGCACGTCCTCGGGCACACTGTTGATGCCCTTCAGGATTTCCTCCGCCGTTTTCTGCTGCAGCTCGGCATGCTTGGCGATCGCCGCGTTGGCGTTATCTACGTAGGCCTGATGGTGCTTGTCGTGATGCAGGTGCATGGTCTGCTCGTCGATGTACGGTTCCAGCGCGTTGTAGGCATAAGGCAAGGGGGGAACTTCCAGTGCCATCTCTTCCTCCAAAGATGAAGTCGACTGTAGCTTTATCGCCGCCCGATACAAATCTACCGCTTGTGAGATGCAAACCTGCGGGACGCGATGCAAAAAGCACGCAGCTTGCCGGGCGATGTGGGCGGCCGCTCAGGCCCCGGCCGACGAGTCTAAATGCACGAGGCTCGGTGCAGCAAATCTTCGCCTAGTCGTCGTCCTTCTCGGCTTGCCGCGTGATCTGCACCACGCTGTGCCGCGCGCCCGGCATGGGCCGGTCTCCCATCCGGTCGTGCCAGAGAATCTGGTTGAGCAGGGCGGTGTCGGCGCGGTCGGCATGCGAAAAATCCATCTTCTCCGACTGGCGGGCGCCGGCTGACTTCTCTGTGTTTGTGCGATACAGCTGCCCGTTGTCGCGATTGCGATAGTCCGCCGTGTAGGCTGGCTGCGCGCCCAGGCCGCGGAACAGCGGCGCCATGACTGGGGCGTGGGCGTCGTTGTTGTTCATCGGAGGCAGCCCCAGCAGCACCTCCATCGTGTGAATGAGGTTTACCGTGGTGTAGAACTCGTGGTGAACGGAAGGCTGCGCGCTGGATCCCGGCGCGTACTTGCTGATCACCAGCGCGACGCTGCGATGCGCGTCCACGTGGTCGGCGCCATCCTGGGCATCGTCTTCCAGCACGAAGATTGCCGTGTCTCCCCAGTAGGGGCTGTGCGAAACAGCATCCACCACGCGGCCAAGCGCCAGATCGTTGTCCGCCACCGCTGCTGCCGGCGTGGCCCGGCCGGCGCGCGTTCCTGAAGTGTGATCGTTGCCCAGGCGAAGAGTAATGAACGCCGGCATGGGATCGATAATTTGCGCCTGGTTCCCGCCTTCCTCCGCGGGCTTCAAGTGCTCGCTCCATTGCCTGAATTCCCTTAGGAACTCGTCCGCGCGAAGCTGATCGGGATATTCGAGGCGGAAGTCCGGATACTCGGGATCGAAGTGGTCGCGCAGCTCAGGCTTGGTTGGGACGTTGCGCGCCAGAATCGGGATCGGCCACGGCCAGGGGCTCTCACCGCCCGGTGGATCGCCAACACGCGCCGGAAGCCTGGCTCCTTTGGCGATGAACTGCGCCTTGCACTGCACGCCCGCTGCCTGCGGCGTGCCCGCAGTGGGCAACTGCCACCCACGCGGCTGGTCGCACCACTCGCTGGAGATGAATTCTCCGTAGTGCCGGTAGCTCAGACCATGCTTCGCCAGGTTGGTCCAGAGATAGCCCGAGGCGGGTTCATTCACATCGGGCTGGTCTTCGAGCAGCGGATACTCATCCCCTACTTCGCCCTCAAAATCGTAAGTGCGCTCCGAGCCGCGATAGCCGATCTGCCACGTCTTTTCCGTGTAGTCGGTCACAATCGCCGCCGTCGACCACACGTGCCCGTTCCCCGAGACTTCGCCGCTGTCGTAGAAGTTGTCAATTACGCCGAACTGACGCGCCAGCTTGTGCGCGTTCGGGGTGATGTCCTCGCCGTACATGGTGAGCGAAGCGTCGCCGTCGCCGATCCCCAGGTCCCCCAGGATCTGGTCGTAGGTTCGGTTCTCCCTGATCACATAGATCACGTGCCGTATGGGGTTGTGACCGGCAGGGAATATCTCGAACCCCCGGTTTTGGTCCGGCCCCATGAGGTTCGCGAGCCGGACCTCATCGGTCAGCGCGGCCAGGTTTTTCTGTGCCTCGGCCAGCTTGATCCTCGCAACCGAGCCGTGCAACAAAGTCACGATGTAGGGGTGGTGGTCGCGACCAACCAGGTCTGCGGAATCAACTTCCATCGAGTTGCGCCCGGTGCCTTCGCTCTTGGCCGTAGCGACCAGCAGGTCGCCACCGCGGAAGGCCACGGCGGTCGGGTACCACTCGGTGGGAATGAAGCCCATCGCAGGCTTGTTCAGCACGGGACTGGGCGGCTCCGCGGCTGACACTTTTTCCAGCCACGAGAGATCGAACATTGCTACCGCGTCCAGCGACGCCTCCGCCACCAACAGGTAATGTCCATCCGCACTGAGCGCCAGGCCCTGCGGGTACGCTCCCAGGTACTCCTGGCCCGGCAACCTGGTGGAGAGATAGTACGGCGGGCGACGAGTTGCGGTTTCAACGATCGCAACTTCGTCAGCATTCGACAAAGCTACAAACAGAAACTTCTCGTCACCGCTAAGCACCATCTCGCTGGGATGCGACCCGGGAGCCGTCTGCGATTTCATCTCGTGCACCGAGATCCAACGCGTGACCGCGCCCGACTCCAGATTCAGCTCCGCCACCCGGGATGCATTCCACAGGCTGCACCACGCCCGCCGGCCATCGCGGCTCGCAACTACCGTGTAGGGAAATGCGGCTGGAACATCTGGCCGGGTGCTGAGGTCGAAGCGATGTATGACCTTGCCGGTCGCGGAGTCGATGAGCAGTACGTCGTCCGACAGATTGTCGGCCACCAGAATACGCTCTCCCGAGCCCGGGCCTTTCACGAGCGCCAACCCCGCAGGATAGGGCACCGCGGTTCCTGCCGGCGCCTCCTGTGACGTCCGACCAGCCTTCTTCCCTGCAGCCAGTTGCTGCGGCGCGATAGCGATGAATCGCTCCGGCGTAACCTTGCCCTGTTCGAAGGCGTAGACCGCAATCCCATTGCCGGTGCTTCCAGGCTTCTTGCCGAGGGGATCGGTGATTGACGCCAGCGAGGCGTACAGATGCTTGCCGTCAGCGCTGAAGCCAAGGCCGAGGAAGTAGCTCTGGCGCGCACGGCGCGCCAATCGTTCGTCGGGAAATTCTGCGACCCGGTTTGTCTCCAGGTCGAGCACGGCAATGCCCTGCCGGATGCCGGTTTCCAGCGTGCCGTAGCCCATCTCCAGCATTACCGCGTAGCGCCCATCCGGACTGATCACCACGCGCCCGGGAAAACTCCCAATCTTCTGCGGATCACCTGGGGCCGGGGCCATCAGCAATTTGCCGCTGGGAAGGCGGATTTGCTTCTTGGCAGCCTGATCGCCGAGCAGGCTCAGAACGCACGCCGAAGCCAATAGAACGGTCACCAGCGCTGCATAGACAGCGGGTGAAGAAAGTCTGTGTTTGGATCCCATACGATTTCCCGGATTCACCCTAGATGGGCTTGATTACAGATGCGTGAATGGTGGACTTCACTCCACTGGATCGTGCTGCGCGGAGCAAAGCGTCGAAGCATCCTGCCAGTTCATGGAGGATCATCAGCCTTTGGTCGCTTCCAGCTCGTTCGCGATCTCAGGGATCACCGCTTCGAGCAGCGCCACAAACTGGCCCTTTACACGCTCTCCTGTCTCCAGCACTTCCTTGTGATCGAGCGGCTGGTCGAGGATTCCTGCTGCCATGTTGGTGACGCAGGAGATGGCCAGCACCCGCATCCCCATATGCCGCGCCGTGATCGCCTCCGGCACGGTGGACATGCCCACCACATCGGCGTCGAGCGTGCGAAAAGCGCGAATCTCAGCCGGAGTCTCGTACGAAGGCCCGGTGACGGCCACGTAAACCCCCTCCGACACATCGATCCCGATTCTTCTGGCCTGTTCGAGGGCAATCTTCCGTAGAGCGCGATCATACGCCATGGTGAGATCGGGAAAGCGCACGCCGAAGCGCTCATCGTTGGCGCCCATCAGCGGATTCGAGCCCTGCAGGTTAATGTGATCCCTCAATACCACCAGGGCTCCCTGCTTGTAGCTGGTGTTGATGCCCCCGGCAGCGTTGGTCAGAATGAGCGCTTCGACGCCCAGCCTGCCAAGGACGCGGATAGGAAACACCACCTGGGGCAACGAGTAGCCCTCGTAGAAGTGTACGCGGCCCTGCATCAGCGCCACCGGCACCTGGCCCACTTTGGCGATCACCAGTCTCCCGGCATGTCCGATGGCGGTGGAGTGGGGAAAATGCGGGATTTTGGCGTAGGGAATGCGCGCCGCGCCGGGTAGTTCGTCGGCGAACGATCCCAGCCCTGAACCGAGTACCACGGCGATCTTGGGAGCAAGTTTCGTGCGCGTGCGAATGAACTTTGCCGCCTGCCCGGCCTGTTCGTAATCGCGCAGCTCGTGCTTCTTCGCCCGGGCCTTCATCGCAGCAGGATTCCTACGATCGAAGCGGACATCAGGTTGGCCATGGTTCCGGCAATCATGGCGCGGAATCCCAGCTTGGCCAGCTCGGTGCGTTTGTTGGGGGCAAGCGCGCTGATGCCGCCTATTTGAATCCCAATCGAGCTGAAGTTGGCAAATCCGCACAGGGCAAAGGTAGCGATGGTCACCGAGCGCGGATCGAGCGCGCCTTTTTCCAGCCCCAGCTTGGAAAAGGCAACCAGCTCGTTGATCACCATGCGCGTGCCCAGCAGGTCTCCGATGCTCATGCAATCTCTCCAGGGCACGCCGATGAGGAACGCGACCGGAGCGAAAACCACGCCAAAGATCTTCTCCAGGCTCTGCGGAAACCACGGCATTCCGTGAGCCGCCAGCCAGTTGTGGGTTCCGCCCAGAATGCCATTGAAGAGGGCGATAAGCGCCAGAAAAGAGATCAGCATTGCGCCCACGTTCAGCGCCAGGTGCAGTCCATCAATGGTGCCGCGCGCGATGGCGTCCAGCGCGTTGCCGTCCTTCTTCTCCACTTCCAGCTCGACGTTGTGCTCCGCCGCGCTCTCCTTCCCGTGCTGCGGAGCGGTAACCGGTTGCTCCGTCTCCGGCACCAGCATCTTGGCCATCAGAATCGTCCCCGGCGCCGTCATGATGACCGCACTGAGCAGATGCTCGGCCTTGATTCCGAAGGCGATGTAGGCCGCCATGATTCCGCCGGAGACGTGCGCCATGCCCGCCGTCATGATGGTCATCAACTCCGAGCGTGTCATCAGCGGCAGGAAAGGACGGATGGTCAGCGGCGCTTCCGTTTGCCCCATGAAGATGCTGGCGGCTACGTTCAGCGATTCTGCTCCGCTGGCGCCGAGAAAGCGCACCATCACCTTGGCCAGCTGCCGGATGATGAACTGCATCACGCCGTAGTAGTAAAGCAGCGCAAAGAACGCGGCTATAAAGATGATGGTGGGCAAGACCTGGAAGGCGAAGAAGAAGCCCATGTTTGAAGCCTTCTTGCCCAAATCGCCAAACACAAAACTGGAGCCGGCAAAGGCATAACTCAGCAGCATGTCCACCGCGTGCCCCGCCGCCTGAAACAGCTTGTGCCCCAGCGGGAAACGCAGCACGAAGATGGCGAACAGAACCTGCAGGGCTAATCCCCACGCCACTGTCTTGACGCGAATGGCGCGGCGATTGGTGGAGAAGGCGTACGCCAATGCCAGCAGCACCACCATTCCCAGAATTCCAATGAAACGCACTCGTTCTCCTCGGGCGCGCGCCGACTATTGGATCACCTGGTGGACGAGCTCGCGCTGGCCCGCCGGCGGCTTCTCCTGGATCTGGTACGCATTCCTCAACAACTCCTGCGCCTCATCCAGGCGAGCATCGGAGTTGTACAACACGGTGCAGAGAGGCTCTCCCGCCTGCACTCGATCTCCCAGCTTCTTATGCAGAATCAGGCCGGCGGCGTGATCGATCGTGTCTTCCTTCTTCTCTCGGCCGCCGCCCAGAACCACGCACGCCGTTCCAATCCACTCCGCCTGCATGGCTGCCACGTATCCGCTGGTCGCGCTCTTGAACTCCAGCTGATTGCGCGGACGCGGCAGGCGCCCGGGGTCATCCACGACCCCCGGATCTCCTCCCTGGAAGCTGATGATCTGTCGCAGCTTCTCCTTCGCCGCGCCGGAACGAATGGTCTCCGCAGCAATCTTGCGGCCCTCTTCGACACTGGTTGCGCGCTCCCCCAGGTAGATCATCCATCCCGCCAGCTCCAGGCACAACTCGCGCAAGTCGTCGGCCCCGGCGCCCTCCAGGATCCGCACGCTCTCTTCCACTTCCAGCGCGTGCCCAACGTAGTTACCCAGCGGCTGGTTCATGTCTGTAATCAGAGCCACTACTTTCTTGCCCATACGTTTGCCCGTCTCCACCATCAGCCGGGCCACATTGGCAGCGTCCTCCTCTTTCTTCATAAAGGCGCCGGAGCCGGTCTTCACATCCAGCACCAGGGCATCGATCCCCTCTGCCAGCTTCTTGCTCATGATCGAAGCGCAGATCAAGAACGGACTCTCCACCGTGCCGGTCACGTCGCGCAGCGCGTAGATCTTCTTATCGGCAGGCGCGATTTCCGTCGTCTGGCCAATTAGACCGCAGCCGCACTTCTTCAGCACCGCGCGGTATTCCTTCAATGACAGGTTGACGTTGAATCCCGGAATCGACTCCAGCTTGTCGAGCGTGCCGCCGGTGTGCCCCAGCCCGCGCCCGCTGATCATCGGCACGTACAGTCCCGCCGCGGCCGCCATGGGCGCGATCACCAGCGAGGTCTTGTCGCCCACGCCGCCGGTCGAATGCTTGTCCACTTTCCTGCCCGGAAGATCGGAAAAGTCCAGCACCTCCCCGGAGTGCAGCATGATCTCGGTGAGCGCGGCCGATTCCGGCGGAGTCATCCCGCGCAGCAGCACCGCCATCAGCCAGGCCGACATCTGGTAGTCGGGAATCGTCCCGGCCGTGTAGCCGTTGACGATCTGCTGGATCTCCTCCCAGCTATGTTCGCCGCCGTCCCGTTTTTTTCGAATCAAATCGACTACCCGCATAACCCGGACCTGACTGCGCCGCCAGGAGCCTTCAATTCCCACCCTCAGAACGAAAAGCCTGCTGGAAGCATGCGCTCGGCGCTGGACTCTTCAACGCCGTCCTTGCCCTGAAACAACACCGTCGCGCGCGGGCCAAACTCGAAGATCACCTGCCGGCAGGCCCCGCAGGGAGAGCAAGGAACGTCGTTGCCGTTGAGCACCGCTACCGCGCGCAGGCGCATTCCTGGCCCCTCGCCTGCCACCGCAGCCACAATCGCCGCTCGCTCGGCGCAGATCGTCAGCCCGTAGGAGGCATTCTCCACGTTGCCGCCGGTGAACATGTTGCCGGCTTCGGTGAGGATGGCTGCTCCCACGTGAAACTTGGAATAGGGCGCATAGGCGTTGTCCAGCGCCTTGCGTGCCGCTGCGATCAGCCGCCGGCTCTCCTCGGCAGTCAGGAGGCCGCCGCCCGCTGTCGCTTTCCCGGAGCGTGCAGACATAAGGATTCTCTCGGAGCAGCCACGACCTCCGCGGCTGCCGGAGGCTTGCTAGACTGGCAAATGGGAAAATTGCCCGGCCGCAGACTGAAAGGGGGATTAAAGGCGATGGGAAGGTGTGCGTCAAGAGCTCTCATCGGGAAGCGCGAGAAATCCGAAGGGCTCCTTCGCGTTCAGGTCGCGGGGCGGCCGCGCGCGCCCCGCCTGGCGGACGCGTCGCTGCTCTGGAGCCGCGAATGACCCGCCCCTTCCCCCGCACCCTCAAACTGCTCGGCATTCTCCTTCTTCTATGTGCCGCCCGCCGTTCATGGGCGCGCGAGACACGCTTCGAAGTTTCGTTCCCCGCCTCGGTTCATGCACAGCCCATCACTGGGCGCGTCTTTGTCATCTTCGCGCGCAGAAATGACAAAGAGCCGCGCATGCAGATCGGCTGGTGGTATGAGCGGACGCCATTCTTCGGTCTCGATGTCAGCGAGATGCAGCCCGGACAGCGCGCCATCCTGGATAGCACGTCCCCTGGATTTCCCCTGGCGAGCATGCGGGATATTCCGGAAGGCGATTATTACGTGCAGGCGGTGATGAACGTCTACACGCGCGTTCACCGCTCCGACGGCAAGACCCTCTGGGTGCACCTTGACCAGGGGGAAGGACAGGACTTCACTCAGTCCCCGGGGAACCTCTACAGTGAAGTGCAGAAGCTTCACTATGATCCCGACTCGCCGCAAACCGTAAAGCTCTCGCTAACCAGGACCATTCAGCGGGTGGAAGTCTCGCCAGACACCAACTGGGTCAAACACGTCCGAATCCAGAGCCAGTTGCTGACGAGTTTTTGGGGAGTGCCGATCCACCTGGGCGCAACCGTGCTGCTGCCGAAGGATTACGAGCAGCATGGTGACGTGTACTATCCGGTCATCTACATTCAGGGCCATTTCAGCCGGAACGCGCCATTCAATTTCCCCGAGAAGGACGGCGACGATGGCGGGCTGCCGTCGGACTCATCTCTGGCCGGCGCCTGGCGATCCGAGAATTTTCCCCGCATGATCGCTGTGACCTTCCAGCATCCCACGCCCTTCTACGACGACTCCTACGGAGTGAACTCGTCCAACAACGGCCCCTATGGGGACGCGCTATTGCAAGAGCTGATCCCCTACGTCGAGGAGCACTTTCGCATCCTCCGCCAGCCATACGCGCGCCTGCTTGCGGGAGGCTCAACCGGAGGCTGGGAGTCCCTCGCCCTGCAGATCTTTCACCCTGATTTCTTCGGCGGCGCCTGGACGTTCTATCCCGATCCGGTTGACTTCCACCGCTATGGGCTGGTGGACATCTACGACGATGACAATGCATTCGAAGTGCCGTGGTTCGCGCCGCCCGTCCCTGAGCGGCCCCTGATGCGCAGTAGCGACGGTCAGGTAACGCTCACCATGCGCCAGATGAGCCGCTTCGAAACTGCGCTCGGCTCGCACGGTCGCTCTGGACAACAACTGGAGGCGTGGGAGGCGGTCTATGGCCCGCCCGATGACGACGGCTATCCTCGGCCGGTCTGGGATAAGGTGACGGGTGAGATCGACCATAAAGTTGCCGCCTACATGCGCGATCACGGCTACGACCTGCACGCCTACCTGGAGAAGAACTGGGCGAAGATCGGCTCCCAGCTTTCCGGCAAAATCCACGTCTACTGCGGCGACATGGATAACTACTACCTGAACCTTGCCGTTTACCGGATGGAGGATTTTCTGAAGAACGTCAGTCCGCCCGCCGATGCCACCTTCGCCTACGGCCGCCCTATGAAGGGTCACGGCTGGCAGCCTATGACGAATGCCGACCTGGTTAGGACGATGGCGGACTACGTCACCAGGCATTCGCCGGCGGGAGAAAAGGCGATTGCCTGGCAATACTGAGATGTGAAGTGGTGGGAATCATCACGCTCGATCGCTCTGCAGCGATGAGCGAAAAAGATAGAAGCTCCCGACAGCATTGTTTGCCGTCCTGACCCGGCTCAACCGCATCAGGCAGCGACCGCAGCCTTGCGCGCAAACTGGCATACGGTTGGCGACACCAACCGCTCGAAGTCCGCGTAGGCCAGCTTCACCAGCTCCAGGTGCGAGCCCGCATTGAAAGCGATCTCCTTATCCCTGGTGAGCATCTCCTCCACGTAAACGCGCAGCCCGTAGAGGTTCCCGAAGGGCGGCATTGCGCCCACTTCGCAATCGGGGAAGCTGTCCTTGAATTCGATTTCGCTGGCCAGGCTCACCGCCTTGGCCTTGCACGCCTGCTTGAGCTGGTTGAGATCCACCTGGAACGACGCCGGCAGCACCGCCATTGCCAGCGCGCCATCGATCCGCACAATCACCGTCTTGGCCAGCTCCTGACCCGGGATGTGCGCCAGGGCGGCGATCCCCTGCGCGGTGTAGGCCTTGGAATGCGAGATCACCAAGTACTTCACGTTGTGGCTGTCGAGGAACTCGCGTAGCTTTGCGACTGGCATTGGGCTCTCCTTTTCGACGTTAGAAATAGAGGCCTTCCGCTTCTGTCTTGTCTGCTCAGATTGTGCACCCCAGGCCCGCCGCCCGCAACGCGCCGGATCACAGTTATTGCCCCATTCCGCAAAAGGAACCGCCACGCCTGGACTCCGCTCGCACCCTCCGATCCAGCAGCGGCCGCATTAACTCCCCTGCTTTTGCAGCCGCTTTCCGCCCTGCGATGGGTTTACAATTCCGTTGCCACCGTCACAGGTTGCCTGGTTGTGATCCGTCTTCCTACATCCCCATTAGATCGCTGTCTTCGGGCCTGGCCGCTGGCGGGTGCCCTGCTGTTGTCTGCTGCCCGGCTCAGCTGTCCGGCGCTCGCCCAGACAACGTCGCTGGCGCAGGCTGCCGCCTCTGTTGAGATAACCAACATTCAGGCTGTGCCCACCGCCACTGGGGTGGATGTTGAGATCTCCGGCAGTGCGGCCCTCACCGGCTCGATCACGGTGCTGGAGAATCCCGCGCGCATCGCGGTGGACATTCTCATCGGTGTTCCCCGTGCCGACTACCGCCGCATTCCGGTGCAGAAGTCCGGAGTAATATCCGTGCGCGAATCCCTCTTCCGCACCGCTCCCGCCACTGTGCGGGTGGTCGTGGACCTGGAGAAGCCCACCGCGCACCAATTGATCACGCAGGGAAACAAACTGATCCTGCGGCTGAGCCCGGCGGCGGCAACAACTCCA
>Ga0187776_10001377_pt1 | contig 12154 bp, 8 predicted proteins | sample 0216_BV02_MP12_2_FD_132426 | JGI IMG/M metagenome (GOLD analysis project Ga0187776, IMG submission 132426) | Tropical peat soil microbial communities from peatlands in Department of Meta, Colombia - 0216_BV02_MP12_20_MG | ecosystem: Environmental > Terrestrial > Soil > Wetlands > Peat | place...
CGTCATGCCAGCGGAATTCCATTTTCCTTCGCCGAAAACACAAATATGGATCCCCCTCCACAATGACCCCCGAGACAACGTGGCCTATTGGGCGGGTGATTTCATGCCGATCATCGGCCGGCTGCGTCCCGGCGCAACGATCGACGAAGCGCGCGCGGAGATTCGGTTGTTTCAAACGCGGGTCTTTGCGCTTTTTCCGTGGACCATGCCCAACTCATGGAACGCCGATGTCAGCGTGGTGGAGTTGCAAAGCGGGATGGTCGCGGATGTACGCGCACGACTGTTCCTCCTGCTCGGAGCAGTCAGCCTGATTCTGTTGATTGCCTGTGTCAACGTGGCGAATCTCGCGCTCTCGCGGGCCGCGACACGGGAGAAGGAGATTGCCGTTCGCGGCGCGATGGGCGCGGATCGCAAGCGGGTCATGCGGCAGCTTCTGACGGAGAGCGTTCTGCTCGCTCTTACTGGCGCAACATTAGGAGTCTTCTTGGCCGCGGAGGGATTGCACCTGCTCAAAGCCGCGCTTCCGGCGGACACGCCGCGCCTGGTCGAAGCGCACATCGATTGGCGGGTGCTGGCGTTCACCGGCGGGCTGGCGGTCGTCACGGGCATCCTTTTCGGACTGGCCCCGGCGATTCATTCCTCGCGAACAGCCGTTGCCGAAGCACTCAATTCTGCGGGACGTGGCGCGGGTACGACCGTGTCGCATCGCCTGCGCAGCAGCTTGGCCATCGCCGAAATTGCGTTTGCGGTGCTGCTGGTTGTTGCCGCCGGGTTGATGGTCCGCAGTTTTTGGGCGTTGTCGCACGTCGATCCTGGCTTTCGCACAGCTCAAATCCTCACGGGGCGCATCACCCCGAGCCAGGCTTATTGCAGCGATGCGGCGCGGTGCGTTTCATTCTATCGCGAACTCGTGAGCCACATGGAGGCGGTGCCCGGAGTGACATCCGCTGCGCTGGTGAATACCTTGCCGCTCGGCGGGCGCGTGGCAAAGCGCGCGCTGGACGTCGAGAATCTGTTCGTGAGCCCAGGAGAAAATGGGCCGCTCTTCTGGTTGGACACGGTCACACCCGAATATTTCGCCCTCATGAACATTCCCGTGCTCTCGGGGCGCGGATTCACCTCCGCCGATACCACGGGCACATCGCCCGTCGCCATCGTCAGTACTTCGACGGCGAGGCGATTCTGGCCTGGCCGGAACGCGATTGGTTCTCACATTCGCTTGAGCAGCGATAAGGAATGGCGCACCGTCGTCGGCATTGTGCCTGACGTGCGAGCTTATGACATGCAAAAGAGCATTCCTGACTGGATGAACGGCACACTCTATCTTCCGTACAGCACGAATGCCACTCTCGAAGGCGGCCGCGTGCCTTCGGACATGACCATCGTCGTTCAGGCGAATCTGGATGAAGCGCAGGTCCAGGACCAGTTGCAACGCACCGTGGCGGAGCTGAACCCGGAGGTGCCAACAGGGGAAGTGAAACCGATGAGCGCCGTTGTGTCCGAATCCGTTTCCACGCCCGCTTCGACGACATTCCTGTTCGTTGCGTTTGCGTCGCTGGCGTTGGTGCTTGGAATTATCGGGATCTATGGGGTCCTGGCCTACCTCGTTGCGACGCGTACACGCGAAATCGGCATCCGGCTCGCCCTCGGGGCGCTGCCCCGGGATGTTCTCTGGCTCATCTTGAAGGAAGGCGCGTGGTTCTCGCTCATCGGAATCGTGCTGGGCCTCGCCGCCGCGTTTGCGCTTACGCGGCTTCTTGCCGGCGAGCTCTATGGAGTGTCGCCCGCCGATCCCATTACGTTTACGGCGGCGGCAACGATCATGGGGGTTGTGACCATGCTAGCCTGCTATATCCCGACGCGCCGGGCGATGCGCGTGGACCCGATGGTGGCGCTGCGCTGCGAATGAGGGGTGGGGCAGCCGGCCGAGGGCGGTGATGTTAACTGCTTAAATACCCAGCCCGCGCAATTGGTAGAAGAGACCCATGAGGGTTTCTACACCGTCGGCGCGAAGGAATCGAAGGCCGTTTTTGTTCCTCGTAGCGCGCTTGCGTTCATCTATTTCTCCGACAACCCTGCGGAGTCGCCTATGCTCCAAGGAAACAAGGCTCTGGCCCCTCAAGCCAAGGGGAGGACAACCCATGCCAGGCCTACCGGTTGAGGTTGTCGCCAATGTGAAAAAGAGCGCGAAGCTGCCGCCCTCGCCGTCGACCTGTACAACCGTCCTGCGACAGCCTTCCGTTCGTGCCCGCTAGGTTCGGGATCGAAGTGATGACGCCGCGCGAAGCGATAGGGAAGATGAGAAAATGACAGAGGCAACGACATACCCTTTGCGGTTGCCACGCTCGCTAAAGAGGTCAGTGGAGCGACAGAGCAAGGAAGACAGGACAAGCATAAACCAATTCGTTGCCACGGCCGTGGCGGAGAAGCTTTCCGCTTTACAGACAGCCGCGTTTCTTGCTGACCGCAAGGCTCGCGCGGACTTCAAGAGCTTTGACAGGCTCATGAAACGGCGTGGCGGAACGCCGCCGCGTACCGACGAGGAAATGCCGGGCAGAAAAGAGGAAAGCCGCCCGCCAGAAACATAATGACCGAAAACTTTCAAAGGGGGGCCTGCCGTTTTCCTTGCCGACAGAAAAGGCGGGATTGCAGCTTTGAACATCTGCGGCTGCATCTGTACCAGCGGGACGTGACGCAGGACACGCCGGGTTGCGTTGACTTTTCGCTACACTACCCATAGCATTTTTAGTTCTACCTGCGGCGCTGTTCCGCTCACTCTGACGCCGCGAACTACACCCCGCACCGGAGGAAGTAATGCCAATTAAGGTTGGAATCAACGGCTTCGGCCGAATCGGTCGCAACATTGTGCGCACAGCCATCGGCGATAAGGATATCCAATTTGTCGCCGTGAATGACATCACGGACGCCAAGACCCTTGCGCACCTCCTGAAGTACGACTCGGTCCTCGGGAACCTCCCGAACACGGTGACGCACACCGAAGACAGCATCAGCGTGGATGGGAAGAGCTTCAAGGTGTTCAAGGTGAAAGACCCCGGGGAAATCGATTGGGCCAGCGTTGGCGCGCAAATCGTGGTGGAATCCACGGGCTTGTTCACCAAGGCTCCGGATGCCCGCAAGCACATTCGCGGCCCGGTGAAGAAGGTCATTATCTCGGCGCCAGCCACGGACCCGGACGCCACGTTTGTGATCGGCGTAAATGAAAAGACCTATGACCCGGCCAAGCATCACGTGGTTTCGAATGCTTCCTGCACAACTAACTGCCTCGCCCCGGTGGCCAAGGTCCTTCAGGACACCTTCAAGATCGTCAGCGGAACCATGACTACGATTCACTCCTACACCAACGACCAGCGCGTGCTCGACCTGCCGCACAAGGATCTGCGCCGCGCCCGCGCCGCCGCGATCAACATGATCCCCAGCACCACGGGAGCGGCCAAGGCGTTGAAGCTGGTGATCCCGGAACTGGATGGGAAGCTCGACGGCTACTCGATGCGCGTGCCCACGCCCAATGTCAGCGTGGTGGATGTGACCGTGTTCGTGGAAAAGCCAGCCACTAAGGAGTCCGTCAACGCCGCGCTCAAGGCCGCCGCGGAAGGTCCGATGAAGGGCATTCTGGGCTACACCGAAGAAGAGCTGGTCTCCTCGGACTTCAAGGGGAATTCCAATTCGTCGATCGTCGATGCCGGATACACTAAGGTCGTGGGCGACAAGTGCGTGAAGGTGCTTTCCTGGTACGACAACGAGTGGGGCTACTCCTGCCGTGTGCGCGACCTGATCAGGCTGATGGCCTCGAAGTTGTAAGAACGTGACTCGTAAACCGTGGTCCTTGGCCTGTGGGAAACGGGCCGCGGATGCGGGATGCAGATTCCTCAGAGGCTGAGGCGCTCGGAAACGGCGGCTCGAACGTCGGAGCTGAAGCTCCGACCCCTAAGACGTGGGTTCCTGATGGCTGATATCTGATATCCAGTCTCGAGTTTTTAACATTCACACAAAGAAGGCAGACTCACCATGAACAAACTCACGATTGAAGATCTCGATTTGCGCGGGAAGCGTGCATTCATCCGCGTGGACTTCAACGTTCCGATGAAGGACGGCATGGTCACGGACGACACGCGCATCCGGGAGACGATCCCCACGCTGCGACTCGCCATTCAAAAGGGCGGGCGGCTCGTGCTGGCGTCGCATCTGGGACGGCCGAAGGGCAGGCCGGACGCGAAGTACTCCATGCTGCTGGCGGCGAAAAAGCTCGAGCAATTGATCGAGCGGCCGGTGCGCTTTGCTTCGGATTGCGTGGGGCCCGTTCCCGAATCGAAGAGCAAGAGCCTGGCCGACGGGGAGATTCTGGTGCTCGAGAACTTGCGCTTCCATCCTGAGGAAGAGAAGAACGACGAGGCGTTTTCGAAGCAACTGGCGGCACTGTGCGACGGCGTGTTCGTCTGCGACGCCTTCGGCTCGGCGCATCGCGCGCACGCCTCGGTCGTGGGCATCACCAAGTTCGTGACGCAGGCCGCGGCCGGACTGCTCATGGAGAAGGAGATCAAGTACATCGGCAAAGCCATCACCAATCCGACGCGGCCGTTTGTGGCGATTCTGGGCGGCGCCAAAGTGAGCGACAAGATCGAGGTGGTCGAAAACCTGATGAAGATCGCCGACGCCATGCTGATCGGCGGAGGCATGGCGTACACGTTCCTGAAGGCCCAGGGGCTGGGTGTCGGGAAATCGCTTATGGAAGAAGACAAGCTCGATCTGGCGAGGAAGATTCTTGCGGACGCGAAGCAGAAGAACTTCAAGCTTTTGCTTCCCGTGGACAATGTTATTGCGCCGGAGTTCAAGGCGGATGCGCCATCGAAGATTGCGGATGTGACCGCGGTGCCCGCAGATCAGATGGGGCTGGACATCGGGCCGAAGACCATCGAAGTGTACAAGGCGGAGTTGGCCAAGGCCAAGACGATTGTTTGGAACGGGCCGATGGGAGTGTTTGAGATGCCGGCGTTTGCCAAGGGCACGCTGGAAATCGCCAAGGCCGTGGCCGCGGCCACGACTAGGGGCGCGACTTCGATTATCGGCGGCGGCGATTCGGTTGCCGCTGTTCACCAAGCAGGTGTGGCAAAGCAGATTTCTCACATTTCGACCGGCGGCGGCGCTTCGCTGGAGTTTCTTGGCGGGCGCAAGCTTCCCGGCGTGGAGGCATTGACCGACAAATGAACGCGGGCAAACGGCGCCGGGTAATCGCCGGCAACTGGAAGATGTACAAGAATCAGGCGGAGACGCGCGCGTTTTTCGCGGCGGTGAAGCCGCTGGTGGCGGGAGTGAGCGATTGCGACATCGTGGTGGCGCCGCCGTTTACGAATATTCCCGTCGCGGTGGAAGCGGCCAAGGGCACGAACATTGGCATCTCGGCGCAGGATGTGTACTGGGAGGAAGAGGGCGCGTTCACCGGGCAGGTTTCAGCCGGAATGCTGGTCGAAGCGGGTTGCCACTATACCATCATCGGGCACTCCGAGCGGCGGCAGTTCTTCGGCGAGACCAATGAGACCGTGCTGAAGAAGACGAAAGCTGCTCTTGTGGCGGGACTTACGCCGATTGTTTGCATCGGCGAGATGCTGGCCGACCGGGAAGCCGGCGACACCGATAAGGTCATCAAGGCGCAGTTCGCCGGCAGCGTGGGCGCGTTGACCCCTGAGGAATTCTCCCGTATCCTGATAGCTTACGAACCGGTCTGGGCCATCGGTACCGGCCGCACGGCGACTCCGGAAATTGCGGCCGCGGTGCACAAGTTCGTTCGCCAGTGCGCGGCGACGAAGTTTTCCGCCGGTCATGCCTCCGGCCTGAGGATTCTGTACGGCGGCAGCGTCAAACCCGACAATATCAATGGGTTGATGGCGCAGGAAGAGCTCGATGGAGCGCTGGTGGGCGGAGCGAGCCTGGACCCGAAGTCGTTCGCGAGCCTGGTGAAGGATTGGCCGCGGTGAGGCGCTGGTATCAGATATCCGGAACAATAGGGCCGGGCCGTGACAACGCTGCTCGGTGCCATCTGCAAAATCAAAGTTTGGGGTGCAAAGAATGCCTTCTTGGATGAAATGGGTGATCGCGCTGCTGACTGGCTTCGCGATCATCGTGATCGGGTTTCGCTGGTTTCCCGTTGTGTTGACGGTGTTCTTTATCCTGAACTGCCTTGTGCTGATCGTGGTCGTGCTGCTGCAAAGCGGCAAGGCGGCCGATCTGGCGGGCGCGTTCGGGGGAGCGGGCAGCCAGACGGCGTTTGGCCCACGCGGCGCCGCGACCGTGCTCTCGCAGGCGACCACCTGGTGCGCAGTGATGTTCATGATTTGCGCGATGGCGCTGGTCGTGCGCGTAGACCGTAGTGTGGAACAGGGCGGAGGCGGATCGATTTTGCAGCAGTTCTCGAAGCCCGCGCCGAAGCCGACAGCTCCCGCGCCCACGCAAGCCCCAGCCACGGCGCCAAGCACGAATCCGGCATCGCAGCAGCCTGCTGCGCCACAGTCAACGACGCCGCAGCAACAACCGGCGCCGAGCGGCCCGAAAAAACCGTAGTTTTTTGGGAATCTGCTTCGTGTGATGCGCCCGGCTCCCGTGGCGAGCCGGTATATTTGGGGTGCTTCTTGTCGGGTTTCCGACGCGGCTAGATCGAGAACGGGCCTACCGAACCAGTCCACTGGTCGTCGCCATGGACAGTCTTTGGAGACTATCGGTGGATGTAAATCTCCGCGACGTCTGGATCGTAGCCTTCTTCCTGAAGGGTCTTCTTCGCAACGGAGTGTAGCGTCTGCTCGTCGGCATCCTTCGGCATCTTACAGTGACGCCGAATTGCCTCTTCCCCCGCTTCGACCCGGACCAACCAGTTTGAATTCACTGCATCCCATGAAACTTCCACTCGGTCGGCACGCATTGCTTCCTCCATGCCATCATTCGCCTATGATTCTACTTCAGGGGACCGAACTAAAAACCATGCCTCATGATGCCGTATGAGACTGGAAAAGTTGGCTGCTTCCGAAGAGCTGAAAGATGCCTCCATTTGTGCATTGCCAGTTTGTTTCCAACAAGCCCCATTCTAGACTCCCGACGGCTCCCTCGTACTCCCGGGTGCTATCCTGAAATCTCCGATTTTATCGGGAAAACAGCGATTTCTGCGGAATCACCGGTACGCAGAAAAGGGTATGGTGCGGTCGAGTGGATTCGAACCACCACGGTATTGCTACCGCCAGCCCCTCAAGCTGGTGCGTCTGCCAGTTCCGCCACGACCGCTGGGAACCTTCCTAGTATATCAGAAGTTCATTTTGTATCTAATTTGGTCCAACAAGTTGCAGAAAAACTCGACAGCTTGTCATTCCGAGCTCGGGCTTGCCCGCGAAATCCTCTCTTCGCACTTTGCAAGCAGCGGCTCCCCCAAGCCTGAAGGCGTGTGCCCTGCGATTTCACGCTTTCGTTGTAGACTTCTTCCGCACGTCCACTGGGGGGGAAGCATGAAAAATATTGTGCGAACAATCGGATGGCTGGGCATTTTGCTCTGTACCCTGACCGCGGCGAACTCGTCGGCGCAGCAGGCTGCCAAACAGGCGCAGAACTGGCCTGTACCGAACGAAGGGGACTACGTTGTTCACGATTTCCGATTCCAGTCCGGTGAAACGCTGCCGGAAGTGCGGATGCACTACTACACGCTTGGCAAACCATCCACGGACACAAGCGGACGCACGACGAACGCAATTCTGATTTTGCATGGTACAGGAGGCAGTGGATCCAGTTTGTTGCGACCGATTTTTGCCGGCGAACTCTTTGGCCCGGGTCAATTGCTCGATGCCGCCAAATTCTTCATCATCCTGCCCGACAACCTAGGTCACGGAAAATCCAGCAAACCAAGCGACGGGCTGCACGCGCGCTTCCCGCAATATGAGTACGCCGACATGATCGCGCTGCAGCACGAACTGGTCCACAAGGGACTCGGCGTGAATCATCTCCGGCTGATCCTCGGCACTTCCATGGGCTGCATGCATTCGTGGTTGTGGGGCGAAACCTATCCGGAATACATGGACGCGCTCATGCCCCTCGCTTGCCAGCCGGTGCAGATTGCCGGGCGCAACCGCATCTGGCGGAAAATGATCATCGACGGAATCCGCCAAGACCCCGACTGGAAGAACGGCGATTACACGACCGAGCCCCGCGCTGGGCTCCAAATCGCCGCGGATTTCCTGATCATTGCGGGCAGCGCGCCCTTGCACATGCAGGAAGATCTTCCCACACGCGACGCCGCGGACAAATATCTGGATAATTCCGTGAAGCGTACCACGTCGACACTCGACGCGAACGACATTCTCTATGCCGTAAACTCATCGCGCGACTACGACCCTTCGCCCAAACTCGAAACCATCCGGGCACAGGTGATGTACGTCAACTCCGGCGACGATTTCATTAACCCGCCGGAGCTCGGTATCGCCGAACGCGAGATCAAGCGCGTGAAAAACGGCAAGTTTGTCCTGCTGCCCGCCTCCGAACAAACCCACGGCCACGGGACGCACACGTGGGCAGCGGTGTGGCAGCAGTACCTGAAGGAACTTTTGGACCGTTCAGCGAAGGGAAACTAGGATCAGGCGCGCCGCCGCCCAGGGTGTCACTTCCAAAGTGTTACCCCTTGCGCCCGGAGTTGCTATAATCTGGCCAAGAACCGGCCCATTCCCAGGTCAACCCTCGATCGCAGTTCCGCAAAGCGGGGATTCGCTCCAACCCCTGAGAACGGCAGGGCTGGACGGGAGCCGCCATGAAACCGGCGGAACAGCGCGTCCCGACAGAGTCGATTCCCGCCGCCAGCGTGCGCTCGGAATTGGAGAAAGTCCTCAATTCGGCAGGTTTCCTGCGCACTCCTCAATTGCAGCGCTTCCTGCGTTTCCTGGTACACGAAACGCTTTCCGGCCGCGGCGACCGGCTCAAAGAGTACGTCATCGGAACGGAGGTCTTCGGGCGGCCCGCGGATTACGATCCGCAACTCGATTCCCTGGTTCGCGTCGAAGCCCACCGCCTGCGAGCGATACTCGATCAATACTACTCGAGAGAAGGCGCCGGCGACGAAATTCGCATTGGGCTGAACAAGGGCTCCTATGTCCCAGGTTTCCAAAAGAAGCTTGCGCCACAGGCGACTGTCACACAAACCCGGGTGACGATGAACAAGCCGCTCCGGTGGTGGGGGGCGATGGCCCTTCTCACCATAGCCGGTGTGGCGGCGTGGATGTATTACAATTCCCATACCTCGCGCAGCGCCATTTCGAAAAACCCCACGATTGCGATTCTGCCATTCGATAACTTCTCGTCGGAACCCGGTACCGAATATTTTTGTTCGGGCCTAGTTGATGAAATGACGACAGACCTTGCCAAGAACGGCAAGCTGCGCGTTGTTGCGCGGACTTCCACCTCGCGATTCAAGCCGGGAGACGATGTCTCGGCCATCGGCCGTCAACTGAAGGCCGACGTAGTGCTCGAGGGAAGCGTCCAGCGCTCCGCGGATCGCCTGCGCGTCACGGCCCAGCTCATCAACACGGCAGACAACCTCCATCTCTGGTCGGAGAGTTACGAACGGCCGAGCAGCGATCTTTTTGCCGTCCAGGACGAAGTGGCGCAGGCGGTTTCCAGTGCCGTGCAATCTCATCTCACCAGCACATCGCTGAGCGACGTCCATCGTGTCGAGTACAGCTCAAACCCGCAGGCCAATCAGCTGTATTGGAAAGGCGCCTATTTTCGCGCTCCGATGGGGAAGACGGGTTGGAGGAAGGACCTGGCCGCCAGCGCGGAATTTTTGGAGCGGGCGGTCGAAAAAGATCCTCAATTTGCACAAGGCTACGCGGCGCTTGCAGATGTTTACGTCAGCCTGGCGTGGGAGCGCGGCGGAGGACCGGTTACGCAGGACTACATGACACGAGGAAGAAGAGCGGCACTCCGGGCCCTCGAACTTCAAAACAACCTGGGCGAAGCCTACGGCGCTCTCGGCACGGTTCAATTCTTCTGTGATTATGACGCGGGGGTTGCGGAACAGAGTTTTCAACGCGCGTTACAGCTGGATCCCAGCAATGGGAAAGCGCGCATGTGGTATGCCATGGCGCTGGTGATGCAGGGGCGGGCCACCGAAGCGATCGCGCAGGCGGCTGAGGGGAAGGAGTTGGACCCGCTCTCTTATGTATCTACAACGCATCTCGCGGTGGTGAACTACTTCGCGCGAAACAATGACGAGGCCATCCGGTTAATCCGCGAGACCTTATCGATTGCAGACATTGCGCCCGCGCATGGGCTGCTGGGGATGGCATACGAGGTTCAGCACAACTATGACGCGGCCATCGCCGAATACCAGGCGGGGCTACGGCTGGTGCCGAAACATTCCTATCTCAAGGGCATGCTGGGTCATGCCTACGCCATGTCCGGACGCAGGGAAGAGGCGATTCGGTTGCTCCGGGACGCCAAGCTCTCGTTCGAGGAGGGCGGGCTGTCCGATCTTAAAGTCTCTTACATTTATATTGGTCTGGGCGACTATGATCAGGCGCTTCGACACCTCGAGCGCGATTTGGAGCAACGCGATCCGGAACTCCCCTACATCAACGCGGATCCGGTGTTCGATCCGGTGCGCAAAGATCCCCGGTTTGTAGCCATCGTGCGGGCCATGGGCCTGTCAAAATGATTTGAAATGATCCGGCCGCATGGAACATTATTCTCAACGGATCTGTAGAACGCGTAGGCTCTGTTCGCACCCAAGAAGCAGTCAAAGGCCGTTTAACCGTTAAATCAAGCTGCCATCGAGCACGCATCCTACTGAATCTATGTCCGTAAACTCCACACCTTTTTGTAACGCTATTTAACTTGAGTGTCTCTCAGGGTAGACCCATGCTCGGGCCGGCTCCACAAAGGTCCAGTGCGTTCCTGATTCGTGAAGTCCAGAACTTCCGGCCTCAAAGGGAGGTTGCCAGGAGGCAGCGATGCGCAAGCTCAGGGTCTTAGCACCAACAGCTCTGGTTTTCCTGCTGGGCTGCGGAGAGCGAGCTGGGAACGGTCTTCCGCCGGCCGTCAGCCTGACAGTCACCCCCACCGCGGCGAGTCTCCACGTAACCGGCGGCCAACAGTTCAGCGTCACCGTTCACAACAGCATGAACCAGAGAGTGGCCTGGAATCTGTCCGGGGCAGGTTGCGCGGGCAACGCTTGCGGCAAGATCAGTGCGACAGGCTTCTATCTCGCGCCAACCACGGTCCCTAACCCCGCCATTGTGACCGTCAGTGCCACTGCTATGGCGGACAGGACAAAATCCGCCGGGGCCAAGGTTTCAATTATGCCCGCCATCTTGGTTTCGGTGAGCCCTGTATCGCCGAACGTGCACGTGGGCAGAACCCAACAGTTCTCGGCCACAGTACAGAATGCCGTGAATCCTGCGGTGACGTGGAGTGTCACGGGAACAGGTTGCAGGGGTTCCGCGTGCGGGACCGTGGATGGCTCCGGACTGTACACCGCGCCCGCCAAACTCCCCTCACCGGCAACGGTGACAGTCACGGCGACCTCCGTCGAAGACACGACGAAGTCCGACGCTGCTGTGGCGGTGATTGTGCCGGCGATCATCGTCAAAGCCGATTCCGCCTATCCAGGCTTGCTTGCAGCCAATCACTCGCAAGCGACCAGGCTCCAGAACGTCATTCGCACCAATGAAGAGGTTGGAATTTCCAGGGCTGACCCGAGAGGAACAAGATTCTGCACAGAGGAGGGGGCATGATGCGCAAGTGGATTTTGGCTCTCACGTTATTTGCAACCACAACGACGATTCTAGGATGTGCTGGCGGAGGTGGCAGTGGAGGAGGCGGGGGTGGTGCGAAACAGGACATTACCGTTTCCCTTGCTCCCAAAACCGTCAGCGTCGCCGGCGGTGCCATGCAAGTATTCACCGCGACCATCCTGAACCCTCATAATAATGGAGTCACCTGGACCCTCAGCGGCTCAGGTTGCACGGGGTCCGCATGCGGCGCGCTAGGCAGCTACGGCGGAAACAACAACCAAGGATGGACCGCCTCCTACACGGCGCCGCTCGCCGTGCCGAATCCGGCCACCGTCACCATTTCCGCCACCTCGGTGGATGATGCCACCAAGTCGGACACGGCA
>Ga0187776_10001378_pt1 | contig 12148 bp, 8 predicted proteins | sample 0216_BV02_MP12_2_FD_132426 | JGI IMG/M metagenome (GOLD analysis project Ga0187776, IMG submission 132426) | Tropical peat soil microbial communities from peatlands in Department of Meta, Colombia - 0216_BV02_MP12_20_MG | ecosystem: Environmental > Terrestrial > Soil > Wetlands > Peat | place...
GAGATCCCCATCGTGATGGCGCCCAACATGAGCGTGGGCGTGAACGTGGCGCTGAAGCTCGTCGAGACGGCCTCCCGCGCGCTCGGCCCGGACTACGACATCGAGGTCTTCGAGGTGCACCACCGGATGAAGGTGGACGCGCCCTCCGGGACCGCGCTCAAGCTGGGCGAAGCGGCCGCCGCCGCGCGCGGCACCGCCCTCGAGAAGGCCGCCGTCTTCGCGCGCCACGGGACGACCGGCGAGCGCAGGCCCGGATCGATCGGCTTCTCGGTCGCGCGCGCGGGCGACATCGTGGGCGACCACACGGTGCTCTTCGCGGGCCCCGGCGAGCGCCTCGAGATCACCCATCGCTCCTCGAGCCGCGCCACCTACGCGCAGGGCGCGATGCGCGCGGCGAAGTTCGTCGCGGGGCGTCCCCCGGGCCTGTACGACATGCGCGACGTGCTGGGCCTCGGCTAGGCCTCAGACGAAGAACGCCACCACCGCCGCGGTCATGCAGGTGGCGATCGTGCCCGCCACGATCGACTTCATCCCCAGCCCCACGATCTCGTGCCGGCGCTCGGGCACCATGGCGCCCATGCCGCCGATGAGGATCCCGAGGCTGCCGAAGTTCGCGAAGCCGCAGAGCGCGTAGGTCATGAGGAGCTTCGAGCGCGGCGAGAGGACGCCGGCGGGCATCTTCGCGAGCTCGAGATAGGCGACGAGCTCGTTCAGCACGGTCTTGGTCCCGAGCAGCCCGCCGGCCGCGTGCGCCTCGCTCCACGGCACGCCGGCCGCCCACGCCAGCGGCGCGAAGAGCCAGCCGAGGATGCGCTGCAGCGTGAGCGGCTCGGGGAAGGGCAGCAGCGCGAGGATCGCGTTGACGAGGTGGACCAGCGCCACGAACACGATCAGCATCGCGACGATCTGGATCACGAGCCCCACGCCCTCGACGGTGCCGCGCGCGATCGCGTCCATCGCGCTCGCGTCCTGGCGGCCGATCCCGGCCGCCTCGTCGTGCGTCATCCCGCCCGGCACCATGAGGGCCGAGACCGTGATCGCGGCCGGGGTGGCCACGATCGAGGCGATGAGGATATGGCCGATCGCGTCCGGCACCACGGGGCCGAGGATCGCGCCGTAGAGCGCCATCACCGTGCCCGCGATGGTCGCCATGCCGCACACCATCACCATGAAGAGCTCGGAGCGGGTGAGCCGCGCGAGGTACGGCTTGATCACGAGCGGGGCCTCGACCATCCCGACGAACACGTTGGCCGCGGCCGACAGCCCCACGGCGCCGCCCAGGCCCATGCTCTTCTCGAGCACCCAGCCGAAGGCGCGCACGACCGCCGGGAGGATGCGCCAGTGGAAGAGCAGGGCCGAGAGCGCGCTCACGACGATCACGAGCGGCAGGGCCCGGAAGGCGAGGATGAACGAGGCCTCGGGATGGGCGGGGTCGTAGGGCGCGGGCCCGCCGCCGAGGTAGCCGAAGACGAACGAGGTGCCGGCCCGGGTCGCGTCCTCGACCGCCTGGAGCGCGCCGTTCAGCGAGAAGACGGCGCCTCGCAGCCACGGCACGAGGAGCAGGAGCGCGGCGAGCGCGCCCTGGAGCGCGAGCCCCGCGCCGACCACCCGCCAGCGCACGCCGGCGCGGTCCTCGGACAGGGCCCAGGAGAGCGCGACCAGGGCCGCGAGGCCCGCGGCCGCGTGCAGGAGTTCCATGGCGCGGGGATTATCGCAGGAGGGGCGCGGCGCGGCCGTGGCGCCCCGGGCTCTGCTATAATTTCAGGTCGATGAAAGCGGGATGAGCCGCCAGGCAGGTTTGCGCTCTCCCGTTTTTTTGCGCCCTTCGTTTTCGGGGGCATTTTCCCGAGTTCACGCATCCGGAGCCCGTCGTGCCGCAGAAGACCCCTGCCGTCCTGGTCCTCGCCGACGGGAGCGTTTTCCGCGGCTGCGGCATCGGCTTCGCGGGCGAGGGCGGGACCGGCGCGCGCACCGTCGGCGAGGTGGTCTTCAACACCGCGATGACGGGCTACCAGGAGATCCTCACCGATCCCTCGTACGCCGGCCAGATCGTGACGCTGACCTACCCGCACATCGGCAACGTGGGCGCCAACGCCGAGGACGCGGAGTCGCGCGGCGTCTTCGCCGCGGGGCTCGTGATCCGCGACCTGCCGCTCGCCGCCTCGAGCTGGCGCGAGGAGGAGGACCTCCCGGGCTTCCTGCGGCGCAACAAGGTCGTGGCGATCGGCGACGTGGACACGCGGCGCCTCACGCGCCTCACGCGCACGAAGGGCGCGCAGAACGGCTGCATCCTCGCCGGAAGGCCCGGGCAGGCCCCGTCGGAGCTCGACGAGGGCGCGGCGCTCGCGGCGGCGCGGGCCGCCCCGTCCATGGCGGGCCAGGACCTCGCGAAGGTCGTGTCGGTCGAGCGCCCCTACGACTGGAACGGGAGCCTCTGGGCGCTCGGCACGGGCTACCGGCCGAGCGGCGAGGCGAGGTTCCACGTCGTCGCCTACGACTACGGCGTGAAGCACAACATCCTGCGCAACCTCGCCGAGCGCGGCTGCCGCGTGACGGTGCTCCCCGCGACCGCCAGCGCCAAGGAGGCGCTCGCGATGAAGCCCGACGGCGTGTTCCTCTCGAACGGCCCGGGCGACCCGGAGCCCTGCGGCTACGCGATCGAGGCGATCCGCGAAATCGTGGCGACCGGCACCCCGGTCTTCGGCATCTGCCTCGGCCACCAGCTCCTCGGGCTCGCGGCGGGGGCGAAGACCGCGAAGATGAAGTTCGGCCACCACGGCGCGAACCACCCGGTGCTCGACCTGGAGACGGGGCGCGTGTTCATCACCAGCCAGAACCACGGGTTCATGGTGGACGAGGCCACGCTTCCGGCCAACGTGAAGGCGACGCACCGCTCGCTCTTCGACGGGTCGCTGCAGGGCATCCGCTACGCCGACCGGCCGGCCTACAGCTTCCAGGGGCACCCCGAGGCGAGCCCCGGCCCGCACGAGATGGCGGTCCTCTTCGACCGCTTCGTGAAGCTCATGGAAGAGCGCAGGAACCCCTGATGCCGAAGCGCACCGACATCGGGAGCATCCTCATCATCGGCGCCGGCCCGATCGTGATCGGCCAGGGGTGCGAGTTCGACTACTCGGGCGCGCAGGCGTGCAAGGCGCTGCGCGACGAGGGCTACCGCGTGATCCTGGTGAACTCCAATCCCGCCACGATCATGACGGACCCGGAGATGGCGGACGTCACCTACATCGAGCCGATCACCTGGCAGATGGTCGCGCGCATCATCGAGAAGGAGCGTCCCGACGCGCTGCTGCCCACCATGGGCGGGCAGACGGCCCTCAACTGCGCGCTCGACCTCGCGCGCGAGGGCGTGCTCGAGAAGTTCGGCGTGGAGATGATCGGCGCCAGGAAGGAGGCGATCGACAAGGCCGAGGACCGCGAGAAGTTCAAGCTCGCCATGGCGAAGATCGGACTGGAAAGCCCGCGCTCGGCGCTCGCCCACTCGCTCGAGGAGGCGCGCCAGGTGCAGGCGATGGTGGGCTTCCCCACGATCATCCGCCCGTCCTTCACCCTCGGCGGCACGGGCGGCGGCATCGCCTACAACATGGAGGAGTTCGACGCCATCTGCGAGCGGGGACTGGACGCCTCGCCCACCCGCGAGCTCCTCATCGAGGAGTCCGTCATCGGCTGGAAGGAGTTCGAGATGGAGGTCGTGCGCGACAGGCACGACAACTGCATCATCATCTGCTCCATCGAGAACCTCGATCCGATGGGCGTGCACACCGGGGACTCGATCACGGTGGCCCCCGCCCAGACGCTCACCGACAAGGAATACCAGATCATGCGCGACGCCTCGATCGCGTGCCTGCGCGAGATCGGGGTCGAGACGGGCGGATCGAACGTGCAGTTCGCGGTGAACCCCGACGACGGCCGCATGGTCATCATCGAGATGAACCCGCGCGTGTCGCGCTCCTCGGCGCTCGCCTCGAAGGCCACGGGATTCCCGATCGCGAAGATCGCCGCGAAGCTCGCGGTGGGCTACACGCTCGACGAGCTGAGGAACGACATCACCGGGGGCGCTACGCCCGCCTCCTTCGAGCCCACGATCGACTACGTGGTGACCAAGGTGCCGCGCTTCGCCTTCGAGAAGTTCAAGCAGGCCGACGACCACCTCACCACGCAGATGAAGAGCGTGGGCGAGGTGATGGCGATCGGGCGCAACTTCCAGGAGTCGCTGCAGAAGGCGCTGCGCGGGCTCGAGACCGGCGTGGACGGCTTCAACCTCAAGAGCGTGGACCCGGACAAGATCGAGGACGAGCTCGCCTACCCGCGCGCCGAGCGCCTGTGGTACGTGGCGGATGCCTTCGGCGTGGGCATGTCGCTCGAGGAGATCCACCACTTCACGAAGATCGACCGCTGGTTCCTCGCGCAGATCAAGGACCTGGTCGCGACCGAGCTCGAGATCGAGAAGAAGACGCTCGCCGACTTCTCGCGCGAGGAGCTCCACGACCTCAAGCGCAAGGGCTTCTCCGACCGGCGCCTCGCCTACCTCTGGAAGACCACCGAGCACGAGGTGAGGAGGCGCCGCCACGCCGAGGGCATCCGCCCCGTCTTCAAGCGCGTGGACACGTGCGCCGCGGAGTTCGCGACCGGGACCGCGTACATGTACTCGTCCTACGACGAGGAGGACGAAGCCGAGCCCACGGCGAAGCGCAAGATCATGGTGCTCGGCGGCGGCCCCAACCGCATCGGCCAGGGCATCGAGTTCGACTACTGCTGCGTGCACGCGGCGCTGGCGCTCCGCGAGGACGGCTACGAGACGATCATGGTCAACTGCAACCCGGAGACCGTCTCGACCGACTACGACACCTCGGACCGCCTGTACTTCGAGCCGCTCACGCTCGAGGACGTGCTCGAGATCGTCGCGCGCGAGAAGCCCGAGGGCGTCATCGTGCAGTTCGGCGGCCAGACCCCGCTCAAGCTCGCCCGCGACCTCGAGCGCGCGGGCGTGCCGATCATCGGCACCTCGCCCGACTCGATCGACCGCGCCGAGGACCGCGAGCGCTTCCAGCGGCTGCTCGACGAGCTCGGCCTCAACCAGGCGCCCAACCGCACCGCGCGCACCGCGGAGGAGGCGCTCGCCGGGGCGCGCGCGATCGGCTACCCGGTGATGGTGCGCCCGTCGTACGTGCTGGGCGGGCGCGCCATGGAGATCGTGCACGCCGAGTCCGACCTCGTGCGCTACATGAACGAGGCGGTGAAGGTGTCCAACGATTCCCCGGTGCTCATCGACCGGTTCCTGAGCGACGCGACCGAGGTGGACGTGGACGCGGTCTCCGACGGCAAGAGCGTGGTGATCGGCGGCATCATGGAGCACATCGAGCAGGCGGGCGTGCACTCGGGCGACTCGGCGTGCTCGCTGCCGCCCTTCAGCCTGTCGCCGGAGCTGCAGGCGGAGCTGCGCCGCCAGACCGTCGCCATGGCGAAGGCGCTCGACGTCGTGGGGCTCATGAACGTGCAGTTCGCGATCCAGGACGGCAAGGTGTACGTGCTCGAGGTGAACCCGCGGGCCTCGCGCACCGTGCCCTACGTGTCGAAGGCGATCGGCGTGCCGCTCGCCAAGATCGCCGCGCGCTGCATGGTGGGACGCACGCTCGCCGAGCAGGGCGTGGACCGCGAGGTGATCCCGCCCTACTACTCGGTGAAGGAGGCGGTCTTCCCGTTCATCAAGTTCCCGGGGGTGGACACGATCCTCGGTCCCGAGATGAAATCCACGGGGGAGGTGATGGGCGTGGGCCAGAGCTTCGCGGAGGCGTTCGTGAAGAGCCAGCTCGCGGCGGGCGTGCGCCTGCCCCGGGGCGGCAAGGCGTTCCTGTCGGTGCGCAACGCCGACAAGGCGCGCTCGATCGAGATCGGGCGGGAGCTCCAGGAGCTCGGCTTCTCGCTCGTCGCCACGAAGGGCACGGCCGCCGCGCTCACGCAGGCCGGGCTCAAGGTGCAGGCGGTGAACAAGGTCCAGGAGGGGCGGCCGCACATCGTCGACATGCTCAAGAACCGGGAGGTGAGCTTCATCGTGAACACGGTCGAGGAGGACCGGCGCTCGATCCAGGACTCGTGGTCGATCCGGAACACGGCGCTCCACAACCGCATCACCTACTACACGACGCTCGCCGGCGCGCGCGCCGCCTGCCTCGGCATGCGCCACCTCCAGGAGCTGCGCGCCTACGACATCCAGTCGCTGCACGCCACGCTGCCATGAGCAAGGTTCCCATCACGCTGCGCGGCGCGGAGCTCCTCAAGGCGGAGCTGCATCGCCTGAAGACCGTGGACCGCCCGGCGGTCATCACCTCCATCGCGGAGGCGCGCGCCCAGGGCGACATCACGGAGAACGCCGAATACGAGGCGGCGCGGGAGCGGCAGGGCTTCATCGAGGGCCGCATCCTCGAGCTCGAGGCGAAGCTCGCCAACGCTCAGGTGATCGATCCCACGCGCCTGGAGGACGACGGGCGGGTGGTCTTCGGCACCACGGTCGAGCTCGTCGACACCGCGGGGGGCGGGACGGTGACCTACCAGATCGTCGGCGAGGACGAGGCCGACATCAAGGAGGGCAAGATCTCCTTCTCCTCGCCGATCGCCCGCGCCCTCATCGGGAAGTACGCCGGCGACGTCGCGGAGGTGCGGACCCCGGGCGGGGTGAAGGAGTTCGAGATCGTGGACGTGAAGTACGTGTAGCGTCCGCCGCCTTCTCCTTCTCCGGGTTCTCCCGGTACACCACCAGCACCTTGCCGATCAGCTGCACCGGATGCGCCCCGAGCTTTTCGCAGATGGACCCGAGCCAGGCCGCGCGCGCGTCGCGGTCGTCGGTCGAGGCGCGCACCTTGATGAGCTCGTGCGCGGCGAGCGCGCGATCGACCTCGGCGAGCACCTCGCCGGTGAGGCCCTTGTCGCCGACGATGACGGTCGGGTGGAGCCTGTGGGCCTGCGCCCGCAGCTCGCTACGGCGCCTCGGCGTGAGCGGATTCATCGGGGCAGTATATGCAAAAGGCCATGAAGAGGTCCCATTCGAGCAGCCAGTGGCTGCGCCGCCACGTGAGCGACCCCTACGTGCAGCGCTCGAAGCGCGAGGGCTACCGCTCGCGCTCGGCCTACAAGCTCGCCGAGATCGACGCCCGGGACCGGTTGCTCGGGCCCGGGATGACCGTCGTGGACCTCGGCGCGGCCCCCGGCGGCTGGGCCCAGGTCGCGGCGAAGCGCGTGGGGCCCTCCGGCCACGTGCTCGCCGTGGACCTCCTCGAGATGGAGCCCGTTCCGGGCGTCGCCTTCGTGCGGGCCGATTTCACGACCCGGCGGGGCCTCGCGCAGGTGGAAAGAGCGCTCGGGGGGCGGCGCGCCGACGTGGTGCTCTCGGACATGGCCCCCAACCTTTCGGGGATCGCCGTCTCCGACCAGGCCCGCTCGATGGAGCTCGCCGAGGCCGCCCGCGACTTCGCCCTGCGCCACCTGCGGGAGGGGGGCGCCTTCCTGGTCAAGGTCTTCCAGGGAGCGGGGTACGACGGCTACCTCCGGTCGCTGCGCGCCGCCTTCGGCCGGGTCGCCGTGCGCAAGCCCCCGGCCTCCCGCGGCGAAAGCGCCGAGCAGTACCTCCTCGCCCGGGGGCCGAAGCCGATCGCGGCGATCGCAAAATAAAATCGCCGGCCCGCCCCTTGAGAAGGCGGGGGGGCGCCCGAATTTTGCTAGAGTAGTCTTACGTCCATCCCCCTGAAAGCAGGGGATTTTTCCCGGAGAAGGAATCGGCAGTGAACAACACCGTTCGAACCATCATGGTCTGGCTCGTGATCGGGGTCATCCTCACGATGGTGTTCATGCAGGTCGGCAGCCGCACCTCGAGCCAGTCCACCATGGACTACTCGACCTTCATGGACGAGGTGAGGGAAGGCCACATCGCCAAGGCGAAGATCGAGAGCCTGAAGACCGTGCGCGCCACCACGCGCGACGGCAAGACCTACACGGTGAACACCCCGGGCCTCCAGGACCCGTGGATGGTGAGCGACCTGCTCAAGTACAGCGTGGACGTCGAGGCCAAGCCCGAGGAGGAGCCTTCCCTCCTCATGAACATCTTCGTGTCGTGGTTCCCGATGCTGCTGCTGATCGGCGTGTGGATCTTCTTCATGCGCCAGATGCAGGGCGGGGGCCGGGGAGGGGCCTTCTCCTTCGGCAAGTCGCGCGCGCGCATGCTCGACGAGAACCAGAACCAGGTGACGTTCGCGGACGTCGCGGGCGTCGACGAAGCCAAGGAGGAGGTCGGCGAGCTGGTCGACTTCCTGCGCGACCCCTCCAAGTTCCAGAAGCTCGGCGGGCGCATCCCGCGGGGCGTGCTGATGGTGGGCTCGCCCGGCACGGGCAAGACGCTCCTCGCGCGCGCCATCGCCGGCGAGGCGAAGGTGCCGTTCTTCTCGATCTCGGGCTCCGACTTCGTCGAGATGTTCGTCGGCGTGGGCGCGGCGCGCGTGCGCGACATGTTCGAGCAGGCGAAGAAGAACGCCCCGTGCATCGTGTTCATCGACGAGATCGACGCCGTGGGCCGCCAGCGCGGCGCGGGCCTGGGCGGGGGCAACGACGAGCGCGAGCAGACGCTCAACCAGCTCCTCGTCGAGATGGACGGCTTCGAGGGCACCTCGGGCGTGATCGTCATCGCGGCGACCAACCGCCCGGACGTGCTCGACCCGGCGCTGCTCAGGCCCGGCCGCTTCGACCGCCAGGTCGTGGTCCCGCTGCCCGACATCCGCGGGCGCGAGCAGATCCTGCTCGTGCACATGCGCAAGGTTCCCATCGCCCCCGACGTGGACGCTTCCATCATCGCGCGCGGCACGCCCGGCTTCTCGGGCGCGGACCTCGCCAACCTCGTGAACGAGGCGGCGCTCTTCGCCGCGCGCGGCAACAAGCGCCTCGTGGACATGGACGACTTCGAGCGCGCCAAGGACAAGGTCGTCATGGGCGCGGAGCGCCGCTCGATGGTGATGCCCGAGGAGGAGCGCAGGAACACCGCGTACCACGAGTCGGGGCACGCCATCGTCGCGCGGCTGCTGCCCAAGACCGACCCCGTGCACAAGGTGACGATCATCCCGCGCGGGCGGGCGCTGGGCGTCACGATGCAGCTGCCCACCGAGGACCGCTACAGCTACAACCGCGAGTACCTGCTGAACAACATCGCGGTGCTCTTCGGCGGGCGCATCGCCGAGGAGGTCTTCATGCACCAGATGACCACGGGCGCGGCCAACGACTTCAAGCGCGCCACCGAGATGGCGCGACGCATGGTCACCGAGTGGGGCATGTCCGACGCGCTGGGCCCGATGGTGTACGGCGAGAACGAGGGCGAGGTCTTCCTCGGGCGCGCGGTCACCACGCACCAGAACATCTCCGAGGAGACGATGAAGGCCGTGGACAAGGAAGTGCGCGCCATCATCGACCGGCAGTACGCGCTCGCGCGCGGGCTGCTCGAGGAGAACCGCGACAAGGTCGAGGTGATGGCGAAGGCGCTCCTCGACTGGGAGACCATCGACTCGAACCAGATCGACGACATCATGGCCGGCCGTCCGCCGCGCCCGCCCAAGCCCGTGGCCGCGAAGCCGTCCACGCCGCCCGACGGCGGGGGCAGCGGCCGCGGCGTGGAGGCGAGCCCGTCGCCGGCGGAAAGCTGAGCGGGCGGGAATGAACGCACCCCGGGGGTGGCCAAGCGCCACCCCTTTTTCTTCGGCCTCCGGGCGCCCGCTCGTGATGGGCATCGTGAACGTGACGGAGGACTCGTTCTCCGACGGCGGGAAGTTCCGCGATCCGGCGCGCGCGATCGAGCACGCGCTCGGGCTGCGCGCGGACGGCGCCGACTTCGTGGACGTGGGCGGGGAGTCCACCCGGCCGGGCGCGCACCCGGTGCCCGTCGACGAGGAGCTCGCGCGGGTCGTGCCGGTGGTCGAGGCGCTGGTGCGCGAGGGCGTCGCGGTATCGGTGGACACCATGAAGCCCGAGGTCATGCGCGCGGCGCTGGCCGCGGGATGCGCGGCGGTGAACGACGTGAACGCCTTCCGCGCGCCGGGCGCGCTGGAAGCCGTGGCCCCGTCCGCCGCGGGCCTCGTCGTGATGCACATGCAGGGGACGCCACGCACGATGCAGGAGGCCCCGCGCTACGACGACGTCGTGGCCGAGGTGGGAGCGTTCCTGCGCGAACGGGCCGCCGCGCTCGAGGCGGCGGGTGTCGCGCGCGGGCGCATCGCCCTCGACCCCGGGTTCGGCTTCGGCAAGACCCTCGAGCACAACCGCGCCCTCTTCCGCGCGATCCCGGCGCTCGCCGCCCTCGGATATCCGCTGCTCGTGGGCGTCTCGCGCAAGAGGATGATCGGCGATCTCACCGGGCGCGGCGTGGGCGAGCGTGGCCCGGGCAGCGTTGCCGCGGCGCTGCTCGCGGCGCAGAATGGCGCGAGCCTGCTGCGCGTGCACGACGTGCGCGAGACCGTGGACGCGCTCAAGGTATGGACGGAGCTTCGATGAGGAGATTCTTCGGGACCGACGGCATCCGCGGGCGCGTGGGCGAGGCGCCCATCACGCCGGACTTCGTGCTGAAGCTCGGCTATTGCGCGGGCAAGGTGCTCTCCCGCGCCGACATCGCCCCGCCGCATCGCGAGCGGCCGGCCGTGCTGATCGGCAAGGACACGCGCATCTCGGGCTACATGCTCGAGTCGGCGCTCGAATCGGGGCTCTCGGCCGCGGGCGTGGACACGCTGCTGGTCGGCCCCATGCCCACGCCGGCCGTCGCCTTCCTCACGCGGGCGCTGCGCCTCTCGGCGGGCGTGATGATCTCCGCCTCCCACAATCCCTTCGAGGACAACGGCATCAAGTTCTTCTCCGCCGACGGCATGAAGCTTCCCGACGCGGTGGAGAGCGAGATCGAGTCCCTGCTCGACGTGCCGCTCGCGCTGCCCGCGCCGGGGCGCCTCGGCAAGGCCGAGCGCGTGCACGACGCCGAAGGACGCTACCTCGAGTTCTGCAAGGGCACCTTTCCCAAGAGCCGGTCGCTGCGCGGGTTGAAGCTCGTGGTCGATTGCGCGCACGGCGCGGGCTACCGCCTCGGGCCGCGCGTCTTCCAGGAGCTCGGCGCCGAGGTCGTGCCCATGGGCAACCGCCCCGACGGCCTCAACATCAACGAGGGCTGCGGGGCGACCGCGCCCGCGGCGATGGCGCGCGCGGTGCTCGAGCAGGGCGCGGACTTCGGCATCGCCTTCGACGGCGACGGCGACCGCCTCGCCATGGCCGACCGCGACGGGCGCCTGTTCGACGGCGACCAGCTCCTCTACGCCATCGTGAAGGATCGCCACGCCGCCGGGCGCATGCGCGGGGGCGTGGTGGGCACGCTCATGACCAACTTCGCCCTCGAGCGGCGCCTCGCGGAGATGGGCATCCCCTTCGCGCGCGCCCGGGTCGGGGACCGCTACGTGCTCGAGTGCCTCCTCGAGCGCGGCTGGGAATGCGGCGGCGAGAACTCCGGCCACCTCCTGTGCCTCGACTGCCACTCGACGGGCGACGGCATCATCTCGGCGCTGCAGGTGCTCGCGGCGCTGGTCGCCGCGGGCGCTTCGCTCGCCGAGTTCACCCGCGAGCTGGTGCTCCTGCCGCAGGTGCTCGTGAACGTGAAGCTCGCGGGCCGGCCGGACCTGCAGGGGGGAGCCGTGCGCGAAGCCATCGCCCGGGCCGAGGCGGAGCTCGCGGGGCGCGGGCGAGTGCTCCTGCGGCCATCGGGCACCGAGCCCGTCGTGCGCGTCATGGTGGAGGGCGAGGACCGCCCGCGCGTCCAGCGACTCGCCGAGGCGATCGCCGCGGCCGTGACCTCCAGCGCCCCGAAGGTGGTGGCCTAGGCCGGGGCGCCCGAGCCCGGGCGCCTCGCTCGGCTCGCGCCCGAAGGGGCGTGCGCCCGCAGGAACCCCGCGATCCGCCCGTTCACCTCCGGCGCATGCGTGACGGGCCCCATGTGGCGCATCCCCTGCAGCAGCTCGTGACGGGCGCCCGGGAGCGCGACGCGCAGCAGCTCGGCGAGGCGACGCGTGGCGGCGACGGTGTCGGCGCCGGTCATGAACGACATCGGGATCCCGAGGCGGGCGAGCTCGGC
>Ga0187776_10001379_pt1 | contig 12146 bp, 12 predicted proteins | sample 0216_BV02_MP12_2_FD_132426 | JGI IMG/M metagenome (GOLD analysis project Ga0187776, IMG submission 132426) | Tropical peat soil microbial communities from peatlands in Department of Meta, Colombia - 0216_BV02_MP12_20_MG | ecosystem: Environmental > Terrestrial > Soil > Wetlands > Peat | place...
AATAACAGCATTGCGCCAACAATCGGATCGACCAGCCCGCAAGCGGCAGGTCATCCGTCGCGTTATGAGTGAATAAAAATAATATGAAAAAAACCTTATCGGCCTCACTTACAACCTTTGTTTTTAAGTTCATCTTCTCGGCTATGTGGATCGGCGGCTTCGGTTTGGGCACCGTTATGCTTTTCATAACGGCGCAAGATAAAAAATGGACATTCCTCATTGCATTTCTCATCAGCTCATTTTTCATTTACAACTATTGTGTAAGATTAAAAGTCGTTCAGATAGATGAGAAATTTATATATATTTCAAATTTTAGAAAAAAAATATCAATGCCCATTTCAGAAATTGCAGGCGTGGCAGAAAACTACTTTATTAATCTCCATCCAATATTCATTACATTCAAAAATGGAACAGCGTTCGGTAAAACTATATTGTTCACACCGAAAGGGTTTTATCTTCGCAGACAACATCCAATTGCTAACGAATTAAGAGAAATGGTAAACAAAAACAATGTCGGCTCATAACAACGGCATCAACCTGACGCGGAAGAAGCTGTTGGCTTTTTCCATTGGTGATTGCCCGCGCAGGTTATGCTGGTCGTTGGCGCTCACGGCGCATGTCATCGGCGCGAAGCGCGCCAATGACAGAGCGCAGAAATTAAAAATAGAGGCATAAATAAAAAAGGGGGATCTATAGCCATGACAGGGGGTTTTCAAACCGAATAATAAACAAATGAAGACAAGACCGATCCCCGAATACCAATACAGATGAAAAGAAATAACGAAAAAGAAGAAAGCGCCATGAGCGCCAACGCGACGGATCAAAGAGCCGCAGAGCGGTCTGGCCGATTGAATGGCGCAATAAAAAATAACAGCATTGCGCCAACAATCGGATCGACCAGCCCGCAAGCGGCAGGTCATCCGTCGCGTTCTGTGTAAATAAATTATAAAAATCCTGCTGAATATCGAGGCATATCGGTATAATAAAGGCAAAGGAGGCGATATGAGACAGAAGCTAACGGCAATTATAGAGAAAGAAAATGATGGATATGTATCTCTTTGTCCAGAGCTTGATATAGCGAGTCAGGGCGATACCGTCGAACAGGCAAGAGATAATCTGAAAGAGGCATTAGAATTATTTTTTGAAACGGCATCTCAAGAGGAAATCAAACAAAGACTGCATACGGATGTATTTGTAACACAAGTTGAGGTAGCTATTGGGTAGGCTCCGCATCCTTTCGGGGCGGGACGTTTGTATAATTCTCGCACAGCATGGCTTCAGCGAGGTAAGGCGAAAAGGTAGCCATATTGTAATGCAGAAAAAATTATCAGCAGGGACAATAACCGTTCCCGTTCCAGACCATAATGAAATCAGAATCGGTACTCTTCAATCCATAATCAGACAATCCGGAATTCCACGATCGGAATTTGAATCATAAAATACTCACAGAACAATTAAATCCACTGGACAGCGAATAGCGGCGGCGATGAATTCAATTGTGGTTGCCGCTGCCAGTGATTTTTGTCGTTACCCCTGAATCATAATGCATACATAACATTGCATTTTGCGATGCCTCAGTGTAAAATAAAACCAAATTCAAATTGGAGGCAAATGAAAAATGGCAACGGCAGTAAGAATATCAGAAAAATTAGTTCACGAGGCGAAGAAATACAGCCGGGTTGACCATAGATCAGTGACTGGGCAAATCGAGCACTGGGCTAAAATTGGAAAATGCGCTGAGGAAAATCCTGATTTAACCTATACTCTCATCAAGGAAATACTTATCGGACTGGAAGAATTGGAACAGGGCGAGAGGTCGGAATACAAATTCGGATGAAAATTTATCAGTCAAGGACATTCGAAAACAAAGTCAAGAAATTCTCAAAAAGCGAAAAAGACGTATTAGACGACGAAATTAGGAAAATCGCAACAAATCCCCTGATTGGAGAAGAAAAGAAAGGCGACCTCAGGGGCGTGCATGTCTACAAGTTTAAGATCAGGTCCATTCAATACCTACTCTCATACCGAATGATAAAGAGTGATTTAGAATTAATCATGATCGGTCCACACGAAAATTATTATCGTGATCTAAAGACCTATTTAAAAGGAAAACCCAAAAAGGGGTAACAATTCTTTCCAGCCGACCGGTGATAAGCCTGGTTTATTTTTCATGACAGCGTGATTGCTCCGGAGGCTGAAAGACCTCGTTATGCCATCTCTTGGGTGACGTCCCCATATTGCTCCTATACGCCGCAGTCCTGGCAGTGCTGACTCCTCGAGGCGAAAAAGCCAAAGCCCTACAACGCGCGGCCTAACAAATCGTCAAGATGGGCGCGGCAAAGAACCGCGGCGTCCTGTGGCTTGAGCGTTGTGCTCAATCCAGATCTTTTTCAATCTACAAGGAGAAAGGCGCATTTGAGATACTCTGTCTCCGGCATCGATAGAAGCACCGGGTGGTCCTTATCCTGAGACCGCAGGGCAAGAAGCCTGAGACTTCTTCCAGCGCCCTTCCCCGCTAACCTCAGCATATCAAGAAACATCTCCCTACTGAGATGATAGGAGCATGATGACGTGGCAAGGAAACCACCGGGCTTTATGAGTCTCATGCAGATTTCGTTAAGTTCACGATAAGCCCTTACCGCTTCCTTTATTTTCGATGCACTCTTAACAAAGGCGGGGGGGTCGAGCACGATGAAGTCGTATTTCCCTTCGCCTGTCCCTCGTTCTTTCCTGAGAAAAGAAAAGACGTCATCCTTTATGAACCTCACTTTATTCTGAAGGCCGTTCAACTCTGCATTCCTTTCGGCCTGCTTTATCGCCCTTTCAGATTCATCCACTCCGATGACATCGGTCCCTGAAGAGGCGAGCTGAAGTGACCATGCCCCCGTGTGGCAGAAGAGGTCAAGCCCCCTCCCCTTTTCCACGAACTCCTTGAATTCTCTTCTGTTTTCCTTCTGATCGAGAAAGAATCCCGTCTTTTGTCCTTCATAAGGATCTACCTCGAAAAGAACACCCCTTTCATGTATTACCGGCAAGGAATAAAGAGCGCCCTTTACCGTTTCCTTATAGAGAGACAGCCCTTCCAGGATCCGAGATCGACTGTCGTTTCTTATTATGATGACTTCGGGATTTACTATCTCATCGATCAGGCTGACAACAGTGTCCTTCAATGTCTCCATGCCGAAGGTAAGAAACTGAAGGACGACGCAGTTTCCGTATCTGTCCGCAATGAGTCCGGGGAGGTAATCCCCTTCGCTGTAAATAAGCCTGACTGCATCGTGCGCTCCAAAAAAATGTCTTCTCATCTTCAGGGCACTGCTGATGCGGTCTTTTATGAACTGCCGGTCGACAACGACATTCTCTCTCGAAAGGAGTCTTATTGAAATCAGACAGTTGGGGTTGATATAGCCGGTTCCCATGAAGGTATCATTCATGTCGTAGACCTCCACAATCGAGCCCGGCATGAATTTTTTCGAATTCTCGTAAAGCTCATTCGAGAATATCCAGAGATGTCCGGCGAGAAGCCTTTTCGTCCTTTTTAGATGAACTTTTTGCATATGAGGGATTTTCCTTCAGGATATGAATTTCTCAGGCCTATTTCATGAAAAGCATAAAGCCGTTCACGAAATAGACCACTCCGAAAACGCCTACAACAAGCCCCAGCATCCATAAGGGCTTTTTTTTCATCAGAGCGGAAATGGATGAGAGAAGAATGGCGATCTGGAGGAATATGACGGCCATGCCGAAGGCCTTTGTATGTTTCTGGGCTTCGTCCCTTATATCTTCAAGAGCTTTTGCGTCTTTTTCTATTCTTGCCTTTTCTTCTTCATATTTTTTCACTTTCTTGGAATAAGATTCGATCTTCATTTCATATTCTTCGGCCACCTGCTTCTGCACCCTTGGTCCCAACGCCTTAAGTTCGAGTTCGAGTTTCTCCTTTTGTATATCGTAGATATATTCCTTGATGCCCTTGGACTGATAATATGCCCACTGGTCAGAGGCCTGACTCTGGCTCATCACCGCCCTTGTCGAGAAATTCCCGCCTTTAAAGGTCGAAAGTGTAGCGCATACCGCCAATATCACGGTCGTGAGCGCTAGGTAGTTGAGCCACTTTTCTTTTTTTTCTTCAGTCAAATTCCACTTCCCCGCGAGATGTTAACTAATAGGGTCATGACTAAGGCAACATTGGTTTCAATTTATGTCATTGTGACTTGTCCGCAATCCCTTTTAAGAAAGATTCCCTACAAGCGGGAATGACAAACATGTAGTCTTACTTCCTCATTCTTAGTAATTGAATAAAAACCGCTCATGTATACTGGCTGAAAACGGTCAGTACCACAGCATCGCTTCGAAATCCTCTGTAGGAACACTGAGACTAATAAACCCTCTCCACGGACACCTCTCTATCTCTTCCTGACCTTTTCTGATGGAGATGAAAAAGTTGATTTCATCTTTAACCTTTGCCTTCAAATCAACGAATGGTATGCAGATCTCGAAGACGTCCTGCGCAGCGACCTCATCGATGTCCTTGACCTTGTTCCATGCGTCGCCTTTTTTTTCGAAAAGTTGGCCCCGGATCTCTCCCCCCTTCACCGGACATGAGACTCTTCTGTCTGCAGGCTTTGATGTGATGATCCAAAATTCGACCCCGTCCTCGAAATCGCTGAAAGGTATTTTAGGGTCGACTCTTATAAAGAGGTTGTCTTTGTCGAAGCCGTAATAAACGGTCGAAATCAGGCTCTCGGATTTATGCATGCTTCCCCCGGATTTCTTAACATCGAGCTGTGCACCCTGATACCATTCGTAGTAACTCGTGACAAGGCCGTCTATTTTCGGCCTAATGAAACCCCTGATCGAAAGGGTAGGAGAGATCCCCCTATCGTACCTCAGTATAGGAACAGAAAGCTCCGCAGGAACGTCTTTTCCGATCTCTCTGTAGACCTGCATCAGGTTGAGCCTGAAAAGTTCATCAAACTCCTCCTGTGTCTCAGTGGTGTGCTCATCGCCATACCACCAGTTCCAGTCACTCCCTTCCGCCGCGTACATCGCCTTCCAGGCCTTTTCAACGTCCGCGCCGGGGTTGTGAATCTGAAAGTCCACAAGACTATCGCGGGTCTCCGATAAATAGTCCCATGCCAGGTTGTCCTCTTCATGTCCTATCCATATCCCATAGTTCGAATTTATCCACGAACCGGGATAGAGATGCCCGAGCCTTTCACCCCTTGAGTATTTGCCGAGAAATTCGGAAACAGTGATAGTTTTTAAACGAGCTTCCCTCGAAAGGCCCTCATAGAGATAAAGGAAAAAATCACGCCCGTCGTTCCTGTAATATTCCCAGGCATTTTCGCCGTCAAGGATAATCGATACCAGATGGGGACTGTCTGTCGGAAGAGACTTCCTTATATCCAGTAGTCTCCGTATCAAATCATCAGCTGCCTTTTTAGGGTCCCACTGGGAATACACAAAACCGATGAGGTCCGAAAGAACTCGGTCCCGAAATATCAAAGAAATACCTTCGAAATTATACGGTTTATAGAGGAGGTTTGGTTCTGTCATGTTTCCTGAACCGTCTCTGAGCCCCCTATTCAGCGAATTCGAAAGAATACCTTCGTCAGTCGCCATCCATTTTATTCCTTGTTTCGATGCTATTCTGAAAACATCTTCACTCACAGACCCTTCTGAGGGCCACATGCCTGATGGCCTTAAGCCAAAGACCCTCTCGAAGTAATGCATTCCCATCTCTATCTGTTTTTCTGCATCCTCGGGATGTTGAAAGGGGTGCCTTGGGAGCTTCACACCTGGCATAGCGACACGTGCGACATCGGTGTTACAGAGGAGCGGGAGTATCGGGTGATAAAAAGGTGAAAAGGATAGCTCGATCTGTCCGGACGACGCCATCTCTTTATATGTCGGTATTATCCTCTTTACGATATCGATCTGTTTGTCGAGGAGGACCTCTTTTTCCTCGTCGGAAAAGTTTCGTCCTTTGTCCGAAAGGTTCTTCAGAAAAGGGTCCCTCTCTCTAAACAGGGGATCGATCCAACTGAGATTAAAAAATACCTGGAGATCGAGGAAATCCTGGTCCGAAAAATACTTCATCGCCCTGAGAGCATCGCTTTTAATAAGGCGTGTGCCCCGCTTCGCGAGGAGTTCGTAATATCGGGGCAAAGGCTTTATCATGTTTTCCCAATTTGCCAGAAAGAAATTTTCGAGGATGAATTGCCTGTCGTCCTCGCTCAATTCGGCAGCCTTCTTCCTGCTTATCTCAAGGTAAACGTCCTTTGCATTGTTTTCGGAATAATCAATAAGTTGTTCGATGAGAGAAGGCACGAGGTTGAAATTCTGTCGGATCGCCGGGAATTCCCTCACTGTTTCGACCATGTCGAGGTAGTCTTTTGTGCCGTGGAGCCTTACCCACGGCAACCGGTAATAGCCCGTCACAGGATCTCTGTAAAACGGCTGGTGCATGTGCCAGACAAAGGTAACGAAGAGCGGGTTATCGCTCATACTGGAATATGTATTCGTCGGGCTTGGCGAGCCCAAACTCTTCACGTGCTAACTTCTCTTTGTAAAAAGGATCCTCTTTCAACAATTTTATCTGTGTCCTGATCTGCTCGTTCTGCCTGCTTATCTCGGCCAACTGCTTTTCCATATTCTTCCGCGTCTTATTGAGCTCGATATATTTCAGCAACCCCATGTCCCCAAATATAAGGCTGATCGACAAATAGATGAAGCTCAGGATGACGAAGGTAACAAATATAAGCCTTCGCTTTCTGACCTCGGATACCACCTGCCTTCTTAAAAGGTTGTTCGTACTCATCAGTGCAAATTATAGAACGCATCCCTGCCTCTGTATACGGCAGAGTCTGCCAGTTCCTCTTCAATGAAAAGAAGCCTGTTGTATTTTGCGATCCTCTCACTCCGTGCGAGCGAGCCTGTCTTGATAAAACCGGTATTGCACGCCACCGAGAGATCAGCGATCGTCGTATCCTCTGTTTCCCCGGACCTGTGCGATATGACAGCTGTGTAGCCGGCGGTCTTTGCCATTTCGATCGCGTCAAGAGTTTCCGTGAGGGTCCCTATCTGGTTCAATTTTATAAGGATCGAATTGCCGACATTTCTCTCGATGCCCTTCTCAAGGATCTTCGTATTCGTTACAAAGATATCGTCTCCGACAAGTTGGGCCTTTCTCCCGATTCTTGCCGTCATCGCCTCCCATCCTTTCCAGTCGGCTTCGGAAAGTCCGTCCTCGATGGACAGCACAGGGTATCGTGAGAGTATCTTCTCGTAGTAGCCGATCATATCGCTGTGCGAAATCTTCTTCCCCTCAAACCGGTACCAGCCTTTTTCGAAGAATTCGGAGGCGGCAACGTCGAGGGCCAGATATACATCCCTTCCCGGCCTGTAGCCGGAATCCTCGATCGCCCGAATGATGAGAGCCAACGCCTCTTCATTGGACGATAAACTGGGAGCGAACCCACCCTCGTCTCCCACCGCAGTGTTCAGTGCTTTGCCCTTCAGAATCTTCTTCAGTGTATGGAAGATCTCCGAACCGGCTCTGAGTGACGAAGAAAAATCGGGAAGCCCTGCCGGCATAATCATGAATTCCTGGATGTCGAGATTATTGTCTGCATGGGCCCCGCCGTTCAATATGTTCATCATCGGCACGGGAAGCACTTTTCCATTAACTCCCCCGATATGTCTATATAAAGGCAGACCGGCTTCTAAGGCAGAGGCCTTGCAGACCGCCAGAGAAACGCCGAGAACTGCATTCGCGCCGAGTCTTTTTTTGCTCTCCGTACCATCAAGTTCGATCAAAAGGTTGTCTATAAATACCTGCTGAGAGGAGTCGATTCCCCGGATTCGCGGAGCTATCTCCTCAAAAATGTTTTTTATAGCCTTCCTAACGCCCTTCCCGTGGAACCGTTTCCCCCCGTCTCTGATCTCGAGGGCCTCCCGTGCTCCCGTCGAGGCACCCGAAGGGACCGCAGCACTACCGACCACTCCGCTTTCAAGATACACATCAACTTCTACGGTGGGGTTTCCCCTTGAATCCAGGATCTCCCGTGCTATCACGTCGACTATCTCTCCCACAGACGCCTCCCCTTTACCATATAGGTGCATAGGTTAGATGACAGATAAAAAAATCTCCCCTCACCCCTCTTTGCCAAAGCGGGGCATATTTCCTCCCTTTGGCAAAGGGAGGTTAGGAGGGATTTTATAATGCATCTCTTCACGCTTATGACCTCCTCAATATAACTATTTTTTCAATACATGGATAGCTTCGCCATGAACGTCTTCTGCGGCTTCCATCAAACCCTCTGACAGTGTCGGATGGGCGTGGATCGTATCGGCAACGTCCCTGGCGGTGAGGCCGTTTTCCATGGCTATCGCATATTCATGAATCAGGTCAGAGGCGTGCGGCCCGATGATGTGTGCGCCTACGATTTTATCCGTCGAAGCCTCGGCTATTATTTTTATGAATCCCGCAATCTCCCCCATCGCGTGGGCCTTGCCGAGCGCTCTGAACTCGAAATGGCCAATCCTGACCTTGATATCTCTTTCCGCCGCCTGATGTTCCCTCAGTCCCACTGAAGCTATTTCCGGCGAGGTGAAAATGGCAGCAGGTACAACGCTGTAATCGATGATGTCGCCGCCACCCATGATATTCTCCGCAGCGACAAGACCTTCCTTAGAGGCTACATGGGCGAGCAGAAGCCCCCCGGTAACATCGCCGACAGCGTAAACGCCAGGGATGCTCGTTTCCATCCTGTCGTTTACGAGAATTTCTCCCCTTTTTCCCTTGTTGATACCGATCGCTTCAGCGCCTATTTTATCGCTGTTAAATGTCCTGCCTATCGATACGAGGACCTTTTCCGCAGTAAGCTCTTTCCCGTCGGAAAGGAGGGCATGGACACCGTCATCTCTAACGTCCACCCCGTTGACCCGGGTATCCGTGTAGAGCTTTATTTTCTTCTTCTTTAGTTCCTTTTCAAGGAGGTCCGAAATCTCGTAGTCTTCTGTTGCCACAGCCCTCGGCAGCATTTCGATCATCGTGACTTCGCTGCCGAGTTCTCTATAAATACAGGCGAATTCACATCCTATTACCCCGGCCCCGATAATGAGAAGGCTTTTCGGGATATCGGTGAGATTGATCGCTTCATTGCTCGATATGATTTTTTTACCGTCAAAGGGGAATGTAGGAATGCTGGCCGGTCTCGAACCTGTGGCAATGATGATTCTGTCCGCCTCCACCTTCTCCCTGCCGCCGTCTTTCATGGTGACGCTTATTTCACGAGCTGAAGTCAGAACGCCCCGCCCTTCTTTCAGCACAACCCCCCAGCTCTTGAAAAGTCCGCGTATGCCCTTGACCTGAGTACTGACAACCTTATTCTTTCTTTCGATAATCTTTTCGAGGTTCGGCATTATCTCACCTTTCAGGTCTATGCCGAATTTGTCGAGTTCTTTGGCCTTCGAAAAAACCTCGGTGGAGGCAATGAGCGTTTTCGTCGGAATGCATCCCCAGTTCAGGCAGGTGCCGCCAACTTCATCACCCTCGATGACAATGACCTCCGCGCCAAGCTGCGCCGCTTTGATCGCCGCAACATATCCTCCCGGACCCGCCCCGAGTACCGCTAATCTCATTTTGCTTCCTCTTCGACATATTTCTCATACTCCGATGAGTCCATAAGGTCGTCGACTTCTTCCGGGTTTTCGAGCTCGACAACCGCTACCCAGCCCTTTCCGTAAGGGTCCTCGTTTATTATCTCAGGCGACTCGGAGAGTTCTTCGTTCACCTTGGTGATCTTACCGGACACAGGAGAGATGACAGATGAGGTCGCTTTGGTCGATTCTATTTCTGAGATCTCACTGTTGGCTTCGATGGAGGCATCGGCTTCTGGGAGGTCGATATACACGATATCACCGAGTGCATCTTGAGCGTAGTCTGTAATTCCTATGGTCCCTCTCTTCCCGGAGATTCTTACCCAGGTGTGTTCTTTGTGATACTTGAGATCATCAGGATTCATTGCTTCCTCCTTTTCCGTATTTGCAAGATGTGATTTCTTATCATAGCCTTTTCACCTTTGTCAAGGCCGGTGCAAGGCGTAGACAACTGCCTCTGAAACACGACAAAGTATTTTCACTATAGCACTAAATTCAAGTCCGGAAAATCAAATTCTTATTTTTTTCTTGAGCTCAATAATTCTTGCAAGTGCGTCTTCGGGGCTAAGGCTGCTCGCGTCGATGCCCAGGATTTCTGACGTTACAGAATCGCTCACTGACGAGAACAGATCAAGCTGCTCTCTCCGTTTCTTTATCTTTTTCGTGGCAAATTTGGGCTTGCCGCTCTCGTTTAGTTCTTCGTTTTCAAGGTTGTTGAGAACCTCTTTAGCGCGGGTTATGATGCCCTCGGGAATTCCCGCGAGTCTTGCCACCTGCAGTCCGTAACTTTTGTCGGCAGGCCCTTCCTCAATCTTTCTCAGAAAAATTATCTCATCTCCCCATTCCCTTACGGAGACATTGTAGTTTTTCACCTCCTCCAGCGTAAGGGCGAGTTCTGTAAGCTCATTATAGTGCGTTGCAAAAAGCGTCCTCGCCTTTATGGCGGTGACGACGTGTTCGGCTATAGCCCAGGCGATGCTTATGCCGTCAAAGGTGGACGTTCCCCTGCCGACTTCGTCGAGAATGATCAGACTCCTCGACGTAGCGTTGTTCATAATGTTCGACGCTTCGATCATCTCCACCATAAAGGTGCTCTGACCCTTTGATAAAAAGTCCGACGCGCCTATGCGGGTGAATATCCTGTCGGTAATTCCAATCCGTGCGGATGAAGCAGGAACAAAACTCCCCATGTGGGATAAAAGCACGATGAGTGCGACCTGTCTCATGTAAGTGGATTTCCCTGCCATGTTCGGCCCTGTGATAACATGGAGCATGTTGTCCCGTACATGGAGGGATGTATTGTTCGGAATGAACTTTTCTCCTGCTAATACTCTTTCAAGGACGGGATGCCTGCCGTCGGCGATCTCGATCACACTTTCTTCCACAATATCCGGCCGACAGTAATTGTGGCGTTTAGCCACTACCGCGAGGGACGCGAGAAAATCAACGGCCGCAAGGGCACCCGCCGTTTTCAAAAGGAGATCCGCCTCTTCCTTCACGGATTCAAGGATCTGCCGGAAAACCTCATATTCGAGGCTCTTGAGTCTCTCCTCCGAGCCGAGTACCCTGTTTTCATAATCCTTGAGTTCGGGCGTTACAAACCTTTCGCAACCCACGAGCGTCTGTTTCCGAATGTAATCTTCGGGGACTATGTCGAGGTTGGATTTCGTGACTTCGATATAATAGCCGAAGATCCTGTTATAGCCGACCTTGAGAGATGATATGCCCGTCCTTTTCTTTTCTCTCATCTCCAGCTCGGCGATGATATCCTTGCCTGTCGTGGATATTTTCCTGAGTGCATCCACTTCCTCATGATATCTTTCTTTGATAATACCGCCCTCCCGTAAACTCAACGGAGGGCTGTCGGTTATACTCTTCTCGATAAATTCTTTCAAGCGTGTCAATTCGCAAATGCCATCCGACAGGGCTTTCAGATAGCATTCTTTAGAGGCGGAAAGGGCCTTTTTTATCCTCGGGATATCAGACAGGGCATTTCTTATCGCGACGAGGTCGCGGGCATTTGCATCACCGGATAAGACTCTCGTCGAGAGTCTTTCAAGGTCCTGAACCCTTCTCAATGAATTTCTCACTTCTTCAAGCAATTCGAAGTCGTAGACCAGATATTCCACCGCATCATGTCGCGTCCGCATCTGGGCTGCGTCCGTAAGTGGCCTGCAAAGAGACGCCCTCAGGAACCTACCACCCATAGGAGTGAGAGTTTCATCAAGGACCCAGAGAAGGGTATCCTCGCGGGAGCCGTCCTTCAGATTGCGCGCCAGTTCGAGATTGCGCTGAGTTGCGGCATCCATAAACATGCTCTCGACATGTTTCATCGTCGTAATTTTCTTGAACCTGAGGCCCTTCCGCGTGTTTTCGATATAACTTATCAGCGCCCCTGCAGAAGAAATGGCAGAGGAGAGCCCTTCGCAACCGTACCCATCGAGAGATGACACCCTGAAATGATCGAGGAGCACCCTGTAGGC
>Ga0187776_10001381_pt1 | contig 12139 bp, 11 predicted proteins | sample 0216_BV02_MP12_2_FD_132426 | JGI IMG/M metagenome (GOLD analysis project Ga0187776, IMG submission 132426) | Tropical peat soil microbial communities from peatlands in Department of Meta, Colombia - 0216_BV02_MP12_20_MG | ecosystem: Environmental > Terrestrial > Soil > Wetlands > Peat | place...
CCGTGGGTGGTGACGCCACCGCTGATGTGGATGCCGATCGAGCCGATCTTGCGCTCCCCCGTCCAGACGCCGGTCAGGCTCTCCGCCGTCTCCGCCTCGATCTCCGCCTCGCTGAGCGTCTCGATCGCCACCCTCTCCAGCCCGCGCACGTAGCCGCGCACGTCGTCGCCATAGGGCCGTAGCGAGACGATCGGATAGGCGACGAGCTGGCCCGGCCCGTGATAGGTCACGGCGCCACCGCGGTCGGTGTCGCAGATCTCGATCCCCCGGGCGCGGTACCAGTCCTCGCCCATCGGCAGCTCGTCCGGGCGGCTGCGACGCCCCCGGGTGTAGACGGGGGGATGCTCGAGCAGCAGCAGCAGGTCGGGCAGCTCGCTCGCTTGCCGAGCAGCCGCCAGCCGTAGCTGCGCCTCAGCCGCCGCCTCGTAGGCGACCAGGCCGCAGTGCAGGACCCAGAGCTCTTCGGGCATTCGCCCAGTCTCTCACGGGCTCAGAGGCACCTACGGGGTGCTCCTGCCTCGCCCGGCGCTCAGAGCGCGAGGCCCGCGGGCTCCTCGAGCAGCCCGCGGATGCGGGTCAGGAACCCGGCGCCTTCGGCGCCGAAGAGAATGCGGTGGTCGCAGGCCAGCGTCACCGCCATCAGGTGAGCGGTGGCGATCTCGCCATCGCGCACCACGGGCCGCTCGTTGATCGCGCCCACCGCCAGGATCCCCGCCTGCGGCGGGTTGATCACGGCGGCGAAGTTGTCGATCCCGAACATGCCGAGGTTGGAGACCGTGAAGGTGCCGCCTGAGAGCTCGGGCGGGGTGATCGTCCCCTCGCGAACCTTGGCGGCGAGGTCGCGCGAGGCGAGGGCGATCTCGCGCAGGCCCTTGCGGTCGGCGTCGAAGATGGTCGGCACCGTGAGCGCCTCCTGGGCGGCGACCGCGATCCCCACGTTGACGCGGGAGTAGAGCTCCAGCCGCCCGTCGCGGTAGGCGCCGTTGGCTCGCGGATGCTCGCGCAGGGCGATCGCGCAGGCCTTGACGATCATGTCGTTGAAGGAGGGGACCGGCTCCGGCGTCGTCGCCTTGATCCGCGCCCGCGCCGCGACCGCGCGGCTCATGTCGATCTCGGCTTGCAGGTAGAAGTGGGGTGCGGTCGCCTTCGACTCGGCCATGCGGCGGGCGACCGTCTGCTGCAGCTTGCTCAGTTCCTCGACCGTGATCTCGCCCTTGGCGGATTGGACATCCGGGACCTGCTCCGCTCCCGCGCGGCCGGCAGGGATCAGGGGCGGAGCCGGCCTCGCTGCCGCGCCCGCGGTGCCGAGGGTGCCGGCCCGCTCGACGTCGGCCTTGACGATGCGGCCGCCTGGACCAGATCCCGGGATCGCCGCCAGATCGAGTCCCCGCTCGGCGGCGATCCGGCGCGCGATCGGGGAAGCCTTGACGCGGCCGTCGCCCGCGCTTGGGCTTCCTACATCAATGCCCGCCGCCTCCTCGCTCCCGCTCGGCCCGCGCTCACCATCACCGGCAGCCTCGCGAACCTCGCTCGCGCGTCCGGGGGCGGCGGGGTGGTGCCCACCTTGCTGAGCGGTCGCTGCCCCGACCTTCTGCTTCGCCTCGCCGGGATCGCCGACCCGGGCGATCACCTGTCCGATCGCCAGCGTCTCACCCTCCGCGGCCACGATCTCGACCAGGGTTCCGGCTGCGTCGGACTCGTAGACCATGTTCGCCTTGTCCGTCTCGATCTCGACCAGCTCATCCCCGATCGCGACCGCGTCGCCCTCTGCCTTCAGCCAGCGCAGCACGGTGCCCTCCTCCATCGAGTCGGAGAGCCGCGGCATGACGACGTCCTGGGCCACTACATCATCACCCCCACCAGCCTGACGCGTCGCAATCGGGCCTGCGGCCCTCTGCTTCGCGCCATCACACAGACCCCTCGGTCGTCTCCAGCGCCGCCCTGATCACGTGCTCTGTGTGGGGGATCGCGGCCTGCTCGAGCCGCTTCGAATAGGGCATCGGGACGTCGCCGCCGGTCACCCGCTGGATCGGCGCGTCGAGGTGGTCGAAGGCCTGCTCCTGGATCAGCGCCGCGAGGTTGGCGCCTACCCCGCCGTGCGGCCATCCCTCCTCGACGATCACCGCCCGGTTGGTCTTGCGCACCGACTGGAGGATCGTGTCGAGGTCGAGCGGCCGCAGGGTGCGCGGGTCGATCACCTCCGCCTCGATCCCGTGCTCGCTTGAGAGCTGCTTGGCGGCGGCCTCCGCGACCTGGGCCATCTTGAGGATCCCGACGATCGTCACGTCGGAGCCCTCGCGCCGCACGGCGGCCTCGCCGAAGCGCAGCAGCCCGTCCCCATCCTCCGGCACCTCTCCCCTCACCCCGTAGAGGGTCTCGTGCTCGATGAAGATCACCGGGTTGTCGTCGCGGATCGCGGCCTTCAGCAGCGCCTTGCCGTCGGCCGGCGTCGAAGGGCAGGCGACGAGCAGCCCGGGGACGTGCAGGTACATCGCCTCGAAGCTGTGCGAGTGGGTGGGGCCGAGCTGGTGGCCGCCGCCGCCAGGCATCCGGACCACCATCGGCACCCCCACCTTGCCGCCGAACATGTAGGGGATCGCCGCCGCGTGGTTGATGATCTGGTCGGCGGCGAGCAGCGAGAAGTTCACGGTCATGATCTCGACCACCGGTCGCAGGCCGGCCATCGCCGCCCCGATCCCGGTTCCGACGATCGTGTTCTCGGAGATCGGCGTGTCGCGGACCCGCTTCTCGCCGAACTCCTCGAGCAGGCCCTCGGTGACCTTGAAGGCTCCCTGGAAAACGCCCACGTCCTCGCCCATCACGAACACCGACTCGTCGCGCCGCATCTCCTCGCGCAGCGCGGCGTTGAGCGCCTCGCGCATCCGCATCGTCGCCACTACTCGGCGTCCTCCTCGGGCTCCGCGGCCGCCGGTTCCGCCTCCGGGCTCTCGCGCTGGCGGGTCTCCGTGCTGTCGGTGGCATCGCCGTGCTCGGCCGGGTTGACCCGCGGGCCCTCGCCGACGCCCGCATAGGCGGCGCCGGCCTCGGCGAGCTCCCGGGCGCGCTCCGACATCTCGGCCGCCTCGCGCTCGCCGCGGTGGGGGTCCGGGCTGCGCTCGTCGACGGCGTACCAGCCCATCGTCTCGCTGACCAGGTAGAGGTGCCCGTAAAGCGTGTCCAGCGGCGGCTCAGGCGACCCATCGGCGAAGCGCACCGCTTCCGTCACCCTGCGCTCTGCCTCCTCGCGCACCTCCTCGACGTCGCCCTCACTGAGCGCACCGCCCTCGACGGCGCGGGCGATAAAGGTCTCGATCGGGTCCTTGGCCTGCCATTCGGCGACCTCGTCCTTGGAGCGGTAGACCTCGGGGTCGGCGGCCGAGTGACCCCGGAAGCGGTAGGTGAAGGCCTCGACCAGGGTCGGGCGGCGGTCCTCGCGGGCGATGCGGATGTGCTCGGCGACCGCCTCGCGCACGGCGAGCACGTCCATGCCGTCGATCCGCTCGCCGGGCACGCCGTAGCCCTCGGCCTTGCGCGAGAGGTCGGTCTGCGCCGAGTGCCGCTCGACCGCGGTGCCCATCCCGTAGAGGTTGTTCTCGACCAGGAAGAACACGGGAAGCTTCCAGAGCGCCGCGAGGTTCATCGTCTCGCCGAAGTTGCCGGCGTTCGAGGCGCCGTCGCCGAACATGCATACGGTGACCGAGTCCTCGCCTTCGTAGTCGGAGGCCAGGGCCAGCCCCGCGGCGAGCGGCAGGTTGCCGCCGACGATCCCGTAGCCGCCCATGAAGCGGTGCTCGAGGTCGAAGATGTGCATCGATCCGCCGCGTCCGCCGCTGGTCCCGTCGACGCGCCCGAACAGCTCCGCCATCACCGCGTTGGGGTGGGTTCCGCGGGCGATCGCGTGGCCGTGCGTGCGGTAGGTCCCGATCAGGTAGTCGTCGGGCCGCATCACCGAGGTGGTGCCGACGATCGTCGCCTCCTCCCCGATCGCCAGATGCAAAAAGCCCCCGGCCTTGGCGCGCTGGTACTGGCGTCCCGCCTCCTCCTCGAAGCGACGGATGAGCACCATCGTCGCCAGCAGCTCGCGGCAGGTCTCCGGGTCGGGAAGCGCCCGCCGCCGGGCGGCGAGCCCGTCGGTCTTGCGGTCCGCCTGCTCTCCGGTTGCGGTGCCTGGGCTGTCGGTCATTCCCCGTCCCTCGCGTTCACCTTAGCCAACGCGCAGGCCACTGCCCGCTCGAGGCGGTCGTCGCCCCAGAAGACCTCGCCCGCGACGGCCAGGCTGGGGACCCCGGTGACCCCGAGATCGCCGGCCCGCTCGGTCGCCTCGCGCAGAGCGTCCTTGACGGCCGGCGTCTCGATCGCCTTGCGCACCGCGTTGGGGTGAAGCTCGCAGGCGGCCGCCGCGATCAGGACGTTGTCGAGCTGGCTGAGGTCGCGCCCCGCCGCGAACGCCTGGCGGAAGGCGGCCAGCGCGAAGGCCACGGTGCGTCCCGTCTGCTTGGCGAAGGTGGCGGCGCGCATCGCGGCGAGCGTGTTGCCGGGAAAGGGGTCCGGCCAGCGCAGAGGCGGGAGCCCGTGCGCGGCGGCGCGCTTCTCGACCTCGGCGATGCCGGGGGCGCGCTGCGGCGTCGACGCCCAGGAGCCGCGCCCGAAGCGCTGGAACAGCCCGCCGAGCAGGACCGGCTGCCACTCGGGGATCTCCAGCCCCCGCTCGGCGAACAGGCCGTTGACGCGCTCGGCCGCGATGTAGGCGTAGGGAGACCCCAGATCGAAGTAGAAGGTGGTCTTCAGGCGTGGATCGCCCAGCCGTCGACGGCGCGGGCCGCGTCGAGGATCGCCTCCGACATCGTCGGATGCGGGTGGATGACACGGGCGAGCTCCTGGTAGCCGCCCTCCAGCGCCATCGTGGCGACCAGCTCGGCGATCATGTCGCAGGCCCGGTTGCCGACCACATGCGCGCCGAGTATCTCGCCGTAGCGGGGGTCGGCGACGATCTTCGCCAGCCCCTCGCGATCGTCGTAGACGACCGAGGCGCCGGCGCCGCCGAGCTTGAACTTGCCGACCTTGATCTCCTTGCCGGCCTCCTTCGCCTGCTCCTCGGTGAGGCCGACGCTCGCCACTTGCGGCTCGCAGAACGTCGCGCCGGCCACCAGGCGCACATCGACCGGGTGGGTCTCGGCGCCCGCGATCGCCTCCACCGCGACCACGCCCTCCTCGGACGCCTTGTGGGCGAGGGCGGGCCCGCGGACCAGGTCGCCGATCGCATAGACCTTCGGGTTCGAGGTGCGCTGGTAGTCGTCGATCTCGATGCGGCCGCCGTCGCCGGTGTTCACTCCCGCCTCCGCGAGCCCGAGGCCCTCGGTGTCCGGCGCGCGGCCGCCGGCGATGCACAGGTAGTCGACCTCGGCGCTCCCCTCGCCCCAGCTCACCTTCACCGAGTCCTTGCCGGCCTCGACCCCCTCGACCGGGGTGCCGGTCGAGACCGTCATCCCCTGCTTGCGGAAATGGCGGTCGACGACCCGCGCCATGTCCTTGTCCTCGGCGGGGAGGATGCGGTCGAGCATCTCGATCAGGGTCACCCGGGTCCCGTAGCGCACGTAGCCGGAGGCGATCTCGGCGCCCGAGGCGCCGGCGCCGACCACCGCGATGCTGGCCGGCTGCTCGGGGAGCGACCAGGCGCCCCAGGTGTCGAGCACCCGACCTCCGAGCTCGACCCCGGGAATCGGCGCCGCGACGGAGCCGGTGGCGAGGACGACGGCGCCTGCCTCGTATGTCTTGCGCCCGACCTTGACGTCGGCGTCGGCGGTCAGGGTGCCCTCCCCCTCGATCAGCTCGACCTTGGCGCGGTCCCAGAGCAGCTTGACGCCGCCCGACAGGGTCTCGGAGACCTTGCTGCGGCGCTTGCCGAGCGCCTTCCAGTCGAGGCTTGCGTCGGCGGCCACGACGCCCAGCTCGGCACCGTTGCGGGCCAGGTCGAGGACCTCGGCCGTGTAGAGCATCGTCTTCGCCGGGATGCAGGCGTAGTTGAGGCAGCGGCCGCCGGGCTTGTCGCGCTCGACGACGGCGACCTTCTGCCCGAGCTGGGCGGCGCGGATCGCCGCCACGTAGCCGCCCGGGCCGCCGCCGATCACGATCACGTCGTAGTCGGGCATCAGTCAGCCGAGCCTATAAGACGTGCTCATTCCCTCGGCAGGCGGTGCGGCATCTGGATCCGCGCCATCGCCTTGACCATGAAGAAGAAGAAGCCGCCGGCGACGAAGAGCAGCCCGAGGTCGGCGGCGATCTGTGCCGCGGAGGCGGCGCGGGTGGCCAGGCCGAAGGCCGCGGCGAAGATCAGGAACAGCAGGATCGTCTGAAAGCCGAGAACCGCCCAGTAGCGGGCGCGCCACATGCCCCAGGCCATGATCGCCATCAGCAGCGCCGGCGAGAGGGCCTGCACGAGCTTCGGCTGCCCGCCGTTGACCTTGACGCCGCTCGCGTAGCCGACCGCGATCGACACCGCGATTGCCGCCGAGATCACGGCGCCGATGGTCACCACGGTCGGCCGCTCGCCCTCGCGCAGCGGCTTCAGGGCCTCGCGCGCCTCGCGGTTTCGCTCCTCCGCCCGCGCGTAGCCGCGGGCGATCGGGTCCTGCGCCTCGGGCTCGGCCGCGTCGCGGCCGATGCCCGTTGCCGCGGCGCTGCTGGCGGTGCGCTGCTGCGCCGCCGGAATCTCCGCCTGCCGCCCGCCGCCACGCGCCTTGCGCTTGTGGCGCTGCTGGCGCTTGCGCTCGCGGTCAGGCACCTGGCGCCTCCTCGCCAAGCTGGGCGAAGGCGCGCCGCAGGCGCGCCGCCGCGGCGGTGGGGTCGTCGGCGTCGCGGATCGCGCGCACGACCGCGAGGCGGCTCGCACCCGCCTCCACGACCTCCGACGCGTTGTCCAGATCGATGCCGCCGATCGCGTAAAAGGGCAGGCTGGCGTGCGCGGCGGCGTGGCGAACCAGGTCCAGCCCGACCGCCGGACGCCCCTCCTTGGTGGGCGTCTCCCAGACCGGGCCAACGCTTATGTAGTCGACTCCCGCGGCGGCGTCGACCTGCTCGGGCGAGTGGGTCGAGAGTCCGATCAGCGCGTCGGGGCCGAGAGCGCCGCGCGCCTCGGCGACGGGAATGTCGTCCTGCCCGAGGTGGAGGCCGTCGGCCCGGCAGGAGATGGCCAGCGAGGGATCGTCGTTGACGATGAACAGGGCGCTGTAGGTGTCGCAGAGGCGGCGGAAGGTGGCGGCGCTCACCGCGATTGCGCGCCTGTCCAGCCGCTTCTCGCGCAGCTGCACGATGTCGACGCCGCCGTTCAGGGCGGCGCGCAGCAGCGGCTCGGGGTCGGAGCCGTTGGGCCGCGCGTCGCAGACGAAGTAGAGGCGCGCCGTCCGCAAGCGCTCGCGGCGCAGGGGCCCGGCCGAGTCGGGGGTGGCGAGGCTCATCGCAGCCACGATTATCGCCCGCCCGAACTTTCGTGGCGGGGAGTACGATCGAAGGCACAACGGGAGCCCTCGAGCAAAGGGCTGAGAGGGCGGCTAGGGCGCCGCCGACCGTCTGAACCTGATCCGGGTAATGCCGGCGCAGGGAGGTGGCGCGGAGCCCGGAGTGAGAGGTTCTGGTGCCGGCTACGAAGACAAGCAGCGCGGATGTCGCGGTGATCGGCGGCGGCGTGATCGGGTTGTCATGCGCTTGGCGCCTGGCGCAACGCGGTCTCGACGTCGTGGTCCTGGAGCGGGGGAGGCCGGGGGGTGGGGCCAGCGGCGTCGCCGCCGGGATGCTGGCGCCGGTCGGCGAGCTTGCGTTCGGCGAGGAGCGGCTGCTGGAGCTCACTCTTCAGGCCGCCGAGCTCTACCCCCGGTTCGTCGCCGAGCTCGAGGAGGCCAGCGGGCAGCGAGTCGGTTACCGCCGCACGGGTGCTCTGCACGTCGCGCTGGACCGCGACGAGGCCGAGGAGGTCGGCCGCCGCTACCGGTTGCAGCGCTCGCTCGATCTCGGAGCGGAATGGCTGCCGGGGCGCGACTGCCGGGCGCTGGAGCCGGGGCTCGCGACCTCGGTGAGCGGAGGCGTGCACGCCCCGCACGAGGGCTCCGTCGATCCGCAGGCGCTCTGCGCGGCGCTGCTCTCGGCGCTGGAGCGCGAGGGAGTCGAGGTGCGCAGCGGCACGGCGGCCTGCGGGGCGCTGGTCGAGGGTGAGCGGATCGTCGGGGTGCGCGCGACAGGCGGCGAGCGGGTGCTGAGCCCGCAAATCGTGCTGGCCTCCGGCAGCTGGGCAGGCGAGCCGGACTGGCTGCCGGAGGCGGCTCGACCGCCGGTGCGGCCCGTGAAGGGGCAGATCCTCACCCTGCGCGGGCCCGCCGAGCGCCCGGTCTGTGAGCGGATCGTCGGCTCGGAGCGCGTCTATGTGGTTCCCCGCGGCGACGGGCGGCTGGTGGTCGGGGCGACGGTCGAGGAGATGGGCTTCGACGTCACGGTGACCGCGGGCGGGGTGCACGAGCTGCTGCGCGAGGCCTACCGCCTGCTGCCGGAGGTGGCGGAGCTGGAGCTGGTCGAGGCCAGGGCGGGCCTGCGACCGGGGACGCCGGACAACCTTCCCCTGGTCGGCCCGGGAGCCCTGGAGGGGCTGCTGCTCGCCACCGGCCACTACCGCAACGGGATCCTGCTGGCGCCGCTGACCGGGGAGCGTGTCGCCGATGCGTTGACGGGCGCTGAGCTGAACGTGTGATGGTCGAGGTGCTGCTCAACGGTGCGCGGTGCGAGCTGGCCGAAGGCGCCAGCGTCGCCGACGCGGTTCAGGTGGCCGGCGGCGAGGCGGACGGCAGGGGTGTGGCCGTTGCGGTGGGCGGCGAGGTCGTTCCACGTGGCGAGTGGGAGGCGCGGCTCCTCGCCGAGGGGGACGAGGTCGAGGTGCTCGCCGCGATCCAGGGCGGCGCCGGCGATGCTTGGCGAATCGCCGGCCGCGAGCTGACCTCGCGGCTGATCGTCGGCACGGGAGGCTTTCGCTCGCTACTCGACGCAGAGCAGGCGATCACCGCCTCGGGGTCCGAGATCGTGACCGTGGCGCTGCGCCGCATCGATCCCAGCGCCGAGGGCTCGGTGCTCGACCTCGTGCGCCGGCTGGGGCTCTTCGCGCTGCCCAACACGGCCGGCTGCTACACGGCGCGCGACGCCGTGCGAACCGCGCGGCTGGCGCGCGAGGCCTTCGAGACCGAATGGATCAAGCTGGAGGTGATCGGTGACGATCGCACCCTCTTCCCCGACGCCGTGGAGCTGGTCGAGGCGGCCGAGACGCTGGTCGACGAGGGGTTCACCGTCCTCCCATACACCAACGACGACCCGATCCTCGCCCGGCGTCTCGAGGAGGCGGGTTGCGCCGCGGTGATGCCGCTCGGCTCTCCGATCGGCTCCGGCTCGGGGATCCGCAACCCCTACAACATCGCGATCATCGTCGAGCGGGCCGGGGTGCCGGTGATCCTCGACGCGGGGATCGGCACGGCGTCGGACGCGGCGCTGGCCATGGAGCTGGGCTGCGACGGGGTGCTGCTGGCGAGCTCGGTGTCGCGCGCCGAGGACCCGGTGATGATGGCGACCGCGATGCGCCGAGCCGTGGAGGCCGGCCATGCGGCCCGCCAGGCGGGGCGCATCCCGCGCAGGCTGCACGCCGAGGCCTCCACCCCGCAGGAGGGGATCCCCGAGCTGTCCTAGCGGCTCACGCCTCCTGGCGCTTGCGAACCTCGAAGGAGGTCTCGTTCGGGGCTCCCTCGAAGGCGCCCTCGGCGTTCTGGAGCCCGGGCACCAGCGTCCCGTCTCGGAAGCTCTCCCAGGACCCCTTGTCCTCGTGGATCGCGACGATGACCCAGCCGCCGTCTTCGGTTTCGCCCGCGATGTGGAGCACCTGGCCCTCCGGCAGGGAGGCCCCTTGATCCGGGTGAACGGCGCTGAGTGCGCTCTCGTACTGGTCCTGCGTGCCGCTCGGGAAGTGATGGACGATCGCGTAAGCCATGGGCGGCCTCCTTGCTGGTTGGGGGCAGGGACCCTATCCGGCCCGCATCAGGCGGGGCTAAAGCGCGGCTACTATCGCAGCGGGCCTCTAAGTCAACGGGTTAGACATCCGGCCTTTTAAGCCGGCAGACTGGGTTCGAGTCCCAGGGGGCCCACTTCGCTGCGCGCCGGGCGTCGCGCATCGCTGGCTGGTAGGGGCAGGTGGGGACGTTCGAGGGGAGGCATCCCTTCGATTCGCTCCGGGCCCGTGTAGACGTTGAAGCCGCCGCAGCGAACGAACCCGAACAGCGAGAGGTTCGCGGCGCGAGCCAGCCGCACCGCGGGCCCGAAGGGAGCCGAGGTCGTGCAGACGATCGGGAAGCGGGCCAGCACCGCGCTCTGCACGATCGGCAGGGAGGCACGCCCGGTGACTGCGAGCACGCAGCGGTGCGGAGACACGCCGTGGACCGCAGCGAGCCTGATCGCCCCCTCGACCGCGTTGTGAAGGTCTGCCTCCGTGCAGAGGGCCAGCTCCCTGCCCGTTTCGTCGAACAGCCCCGCAGCGGCGGAGGCACCGGTCCCGTTGCTCGAGGGGCGGGCCAGTCGTAGACGGTCGGGCAGGCCGGCGAGCATCGTCGCTGAGACGATCGGCCCGCTGGGGAGGCGCATGGCCGGCCTCGCATGCTGCTGCGTCATGGCTAGTGGCGGAAGTGGCGGTGCCTGGTGAAGACCATCGTCACCCCCGCCTTCTCGCAGGCCTCGATCACCTCGCCGTCGCGCTTCGAGCCGCCGGGCTGGATCACCGCCGTCGCGCCGGCGTCGATAGCCGCCTGCGGGCCGTCCGCGAAGGGGAAGAAGGCGTCCGAGGCGATCGCCGATCCCTTCAGCAGGCGCTCCGCGTCGGTGCCGCATGCCTCGCGGCACTTCTCCACCGCCAGCCGCACCGAGTCCACCCGGCTCATCTGGCCGGCGCCGATGCCCAGGGTCGCCGCGTCCCTGGCCAGCACGATCGCGTTGGAGCGAACGTGGCGCACGATCGTCCAGGCGAACAGCAGGTCGCGCCACTGGGCGTCGGTCGGCTCGGCCTCGGTGACCACCTCCATCAGCTCGCGCGGCTCGGGATCGCCGTCGCGGTCCTGGACCAGGATCCCGCCGCGAACGCGCCGCAGGTCGCGCTCGCTCGGCTCGGGAGTCCGTCGCTCCTCGTCGGCGAGGATCCGGATCGCCTCCTTCTGCTGCAGCGCGTCGAGCGCCGCCTGCTCGTAGATCGGGGCGACCAGCACCTCGACGAAGCTCTCGTGCAGGCGCTCGCCGAGCTCCGCCTTGACCTCGCGGTTGACCGCGATCACGCCGCCGAATGCCGACATCGGGTCGCAGGCGAGCGCTCTCTCATATGCCTCCAGCGCGTCGGCGCCGAGCGCCACTCCGCACGGGTTGTTGTGCTTGACGATCACGCAGGCTGGCTCGTCGAAGTCGGCGAGCAGGCGCTGCGCCGAGTCGAGGTCGAGAACGTTGTTGAAGGAGAGCGCCCGGCCGTGCAGCTTTGAGACCCGCGAGAGCACATGGGAGCGAGCGCCGACCTCGGAGTACAGCGCCGCGCGCTGGTGGGGATTCTCGCCGTAGGAGAGGTCGAAGAGCTTCTCGAAGCCAGCCACCAGGTGCTCGGGGAAGTCGTCGTAGGCGCTCCCGAACCAGTTGCTGATCGCTCCGTCGTAGCGCGCCGTATGAGCGAACGCCTCGTTGGCGAGCCAGTGGCGGGTGCTGGCCGAGATCTCGCCCTCCGACTCCTGGAGCTCGGCGAGCACGGCATCGTAGGACTCCGGCTTGACCACCACGGCGACGCTTCGATGGTTCTTGGCGGCCGCGCGGATCATCGTCGGGCCGCCGACGTCGATGTTCTCGATCGCCTCGTCGGGGTCGACCTCGCGCCCCGCGACCACCCGCTCGAACGGATAGAGGTTGACGCAGACGAGGTCGATCGGCTCGATCTCGTGCTCGGCGAGCGCCGCCCGGTCCTCCGCGAGCTCGCGGCGCGCCAGGATGCCGCCGTGGATGCGCGGGTGCAGGGTCTTCACGCGGCCGCCGAGCATCTCCGGAGCGCCGGTCACGTCCTCGACGGTCGTGACGGGCAGGTCATGCTCGGAGAGGA
>Ga0187776_10001382_pt1 | contig 12128 bp, 12 predicted proteins | sample 0216_BV02_MP12_2_FD_132426 | JGI IMG/M metagenome (GOLD analysis project Ga0187776, IMG submission 132426) | Tropical peat soil microbial communities from peatlands in Department of Meta, Colombia - 0216_BV02_MP12_20_MG | ecosystem: Environmental > Terrestrial > Soil > Wetlands > Peat | place...
AGGGATCGACGCGCGCGGCCTGGCCGCGCTGCTGCGCCCGTACAAGATCAAGTCGAAAGTGGTCCGGATCGGCGAGGACACCGCGAAGGGCTACCACCGGGACCAGTTCGCCGAGGTGTGGGCCCGCTACCTCGAGGACACGCACACGCCGGAACCTGCAGAAGATGGGTCACAAGGGTCACAAGGGTCACATCCCAATGCCCACGGGGCGGGCGATGTTACCCCTGTTACCCCTGTTACCCATGAAATGCAGGTAGCCGCGTGCGCACCTTTCCCGACCAACGGCAACGGTAGGGCCTCAGTCGAGCGGCCGCAGATGACGATCGACGAGTGCATCGAAGTGGCCGAGAAGGGGCTCGACGGGGCCGACGCCGCGCAACGCAGCGTCGCAGAGCTGTCCGATGCCGAGCTGCTGGCGATCTTTCCGGGCTCCACAATCGAGCGCGAGCGGACCGACGTGGAGATAGCGGCCGAGGTGATCAGATGCTCGCTCGCCGGCCACGACTACGTCATCGGGCGCTGGTGGCCGGCCAAGCGAATCCACAACGGGCTCGCGCGCGCGGGAATCACCGACGACGCGACCATCGCCTCTGCGCTCGAGCTGTTGGGGGTTGAGGTTCGCAAACAAGGTGCCGGCTCGCGCTGGCGGCTTGACCGCTTCCCGGAGATGACCCGATGACCGCTCAGGACAGCGCGGTTGGGCCAATTCCCCGGCTCGCGCTCACTCGCGAAGAGGCCGCTCTCGCGATCGGCATGAGTCTCGACAGCTTCGAGCGCCATGTTCAACCGACAATCAGGCTGATACGACCCGGCCGGATGCGGCTCGCGCCGGTCCATGAGCTCGAACGCTGGCTCGAAGAGCACGCCGAGAGGACCCTGCCATGACGACTACGCTCACAGATGACATTGGGCTGGCGCGGCGGTAACCGCCCAGCCCGTGGCCCACGACGATTGGAGCGTCATGAGCAATAGCGACCGTACCCGTTCCGAACCGGGGATTACGGTGCGGCACTCCCGCGGCTGCCGCCACCGCGAGACTCGCTGAACGTGCAGCCCATCCTTCCGCGTACAGGTGTGGGACGCCGCCGCTGGCAAGCGGATCGGCAAGACCTTCCCGACGATCACTGCTGCCCGGCGTTGGCGCCAAGACGCATACGCGCGCTCAGGGCAGGCACCCTCACCGCCGACACCGGACCCACGTTGAAGGAGGCTGCGGAGGACTGGTTACAAGCCGCGCGCGTCGGGATTGTCCGCAACCGCTCCGGGGAGCCGCACAAGCCGGGGGCGATCCGCGGCTACGAGCAGAACCTCCGCAAGCGGGTGCTGCCGGTGCTGGGCCATGAGCGGCTACGCGAGATCACCCTGCCGCAGCTGCAGCGCTTCGTTGATCGGCTCGCAGCTGACGAGCACTCCGCGAGCGAGATCACCACGACGATAACGCCGCTGCGGGCCATCTATCGGCGTGCGCGCCAGCTTGGAGAGGTTCACGCGAACCCAACCAACGGCCTGTCGATGCCAGCTGTCAACCGCCGACAGACACGATTCGCGACCGCCGAGCAGATCGAGGCGATGCTCGACAAGCTCGAAGACGCCAAGGATCGGGCGGTGTGGGCAACCGCGCTCTATGCCGGGCTGCGTCGTGGCGAACTAAGGGCGCTCTACCGCGAAGACCTCGATCTCGCCGCCGGTGTTATCCGTGTGGAGCGAGGCTGGGACGACTGCGAGGGCGAGGTCCCGCCGAAGTCGAAGCAGGGGCAGCGCAAGGTGCCGATCCCCGCAGTCCTGCGCGACCGGCTGCTCGAATACCTGATGGACGGACCCAAGACGGGGCGCATCTTCGTCGGCTCACGCGACGGCTACGACCAAGGTCGCGCCGCTGCCTGAGCGGCTGGGGTGGAGGAGCCGACCTTCCATGAGTGCGTCACGGCTATGCGGCGTTGATGATCGCCGCAGGCGTCAACGTCGAGGCGCTGTCGACCTTCATGGGACACGCCAATATCCGAATCACCCTCGACCAGTACGGGCACCTACTCCCCGGCGCCGAGGACGAGGCCGCAGGGCTTCTCGATGCCTTCCTGGCGCGTCAGGTAGGCAGCGCCGACGCCGACCCGACTGCCCCGCAAACTGCACCGCACCCCGCGCAAACGCAGTAGCGGCGGGCCTTCGGCGCCATGTATCACATCTGACGAGCGCGGCCTTACACCGCCCTGACGACCGGCCGGGTACAGTCAGTTCGCCTCTATGTGGTGGGGAAGACTACTGACGCTCGGGGGACGAGAGCGGCGGGCACGCGGCGCGGCGGTCACGCTGCTCGCCCTCGTGCTCGCAGCCGCCGGCCCGGCTTCGAGCGGGGCGGCATCTGCGCGTAACGCGCGGGTGAGGATCGGCGAGCTCCCGCGGCTCTCCCAAAGCGCCAAGGTGATCGGAGCGTTGGCGGCGGGCACGCCGATGCACGTGACGCTCGCGCTCAAGCCGCGCGACCCCGCCGCGCTCGCGGCGTACGCCCAGGCCGTCTCCACCCCGGGCTCGAACGCCTATCGCGACTACCTGAGCACGGCCCAGTTCGCGCAGCGCTTCGGCGCGTCCACCGGCGAGCTCGGCGCGGTCTCGGCGTCGTTGGGCGCCCACGGGCTGCCGCCGGCATCGATCAGCCCGAACCACCTGTCGCTGCAGGTCACGGCCAGCGCGGCGCAGGTGCAGCGCGCGTTCTCGCTCACGTTCAGGCGGATGGCGCTGGCCGGCGGCAAGCGGGCGGTGGTCGCGAGCGCGCCGCCGGCGCTCGACGGCCAGATCGCTGGTGACGTGCAGGCGGTGATCGGGCTCAGCTCGTTGTCCGCGCCGCACCCGCAAATGCTGCGCCCCGGGCTGGTGCGGCCGTCGGTCGCCAGGCGTCTGACCGCGGGCATCGCACCGCGCGTCGCCACCGGTGGGCCGCAGGCATGCGCGGCGGCAAGCTCCGCGGCGTCCTCACGGGGCGCCTACACCGCCGACCAGATCGCCTCCGCGTACAGGTTCTCCGCGCTCTACGGGGCTGGCGCGGAGGGCCAGGGGGTGACGATCGCCCTCTACGAGCTCGAGCCCACCGACCCTGCCGACATCGCCGCGTACCAGGCGTGTTACGGGACGAGCGCGCCCGTCTCGTACGTCCAGGTCGACGGGGGCGCCGGGACAGGTCCGGGCGCGGGCGAGGCCGCGCTCGACATCGAGAACGCGATCGGGCTCGCGCCGCGGGCGAGCTTCCTGGTCTACCAGGGCCCGAACTCGAACCAGGTCTCGCCCGGGTCGGGCCCGTATGACCTCTTTCGCCAGATCATCACCGACGACCGCGCGCAGGTCATCTCGGTCTCGTGGGGCTCCTGCGAGCAGCTCCAGGGACCGAACAACGCGAACGGCGAAAGCGCCCTGTTCGAGGAGGCAGCCGTCCAGGGGCAGTCGATCATCAGCGCCACGGGCGACCAGGGATCGGAGGACTGCAACCAGGGCAACGGTCTGCCGAACGCCTCGCTTGCCGTCGACGATCCCGGAAGTCAACAGTTCGTCACCGGGGTGGGCGGCACGACGCTCGGCTCGCTCGGTCCGCCTCCCGGCGAGCGCGTGTGGAACAACGGCGGCAATCCCACGAACCTGCTCGGCGCCCAGGGCGGAGCCGGCGGCGGCGGGGTCTCGCAGATCTGGGCGATGCCGACCTACCAGTCGGGCGCGGCGCCCTCGCTGCACGTGATCGGGCCGCACTCGACGGGATCGAGCTGCGGCGTGAGCGGCTTCTGCCGCGAGGTGCCCGACGTGGCCGCCGACGGGGACCCCAACACCGGCTACATCATCTACTGGAACGGCGCCGGCGCCGCAGGCCCGCTCGAGCCATCGGGCTGGCAGGCGGTCGCGGGCACCAGCGCCGCCGCCCCGCTGTGGGCGGCGCTGGTCGCCGACGCGGAATCCTCGAGCGCGTGCCGCGGCTCGAGGATCGGCTTCGCAAACCCGGCGCTCTACCGCGCCGCGAGCAGCTCGTACGGCACCTACTTCAACGACATCACCTCGGGCAACAACGACTTCACCGGAACCAACGGCGGCCTCTACGGAGCCGGACCCGGCTACGACATGGCCTCCGGCCTCGGCACCCCCAAGGCCGACGCACTGGCGCTCGGGCTCTGCGCCGACGCGCTTCAGGTGAAGAACCCCGGCAACCAGGTCTCGACGGTGGGCCGGGCGGTCAGCTTCCAGGTCGCGACGAACGCGCCCACCGACGCGAGGCTGAGCTTCACCGCGAGCAACCTCCCCGCAGGCCTCTCGATCTCGAGATCGACCGGGCGGATCAGCGGCAAGCCGCAGCGGATCGGGAGCTCGTCGGTCAACCTCGCGGCGACGGGTCGGGGCCTCGTGCTCAGGTCCGCCGCGTTCACGTGGAAGGTCGTCGGCGCGCCGACCGTCTCGCAGCCGTCGCTGACAGGCGTTGCCGCCGGCCGCCCGCAGCTGGCGCTGACGATCGTTGCCGGGGCCCGAGCGCCGCAGCTGACCTCCGTCGCGATCGGCCTCCCGCGCGGGCTCAGCTTCGCCCGGATCCTCCGCAACGTGAAGGTCACCGGCCCGAACGGCAGGCGGGCATCGTTCGGCGCACGGATCGTCCATGGCCGTCTTGTGCTGACGCTCGCGAAGCCGGCGCAGCGGATCCGGATCACGATCTCCGGATCGGCGATAAAGGCCGCCGGTGGGTTGGTCGCAAACGCCCGGAGGGGCCGCGCCCCGACGGTTACCGTCACCGTCACGACCACCGACGCCGCCCGCCAAAGGATCGGGATCAGCGCCAGGATCAGGCCGCGCGGGTAGGCCCTATCTCGTAGGGTTCGGCGCCGAATGCCCCGAATCCCGACCAACATTTCCGAGCACGTCGGCTGCACGCCCATGATCCAGCTCACGCGGGTCGCGGCCGAGCTCGAGGTGCAGCTGTTCGCCAAGCTGGAGGCGTTCAACCCCGGGGGAAGCGTCAAGGACCGGATCGGGGTGTCGATGATCGAGGCGGCCGAGGCGGAGGGCAGGATCGAGCCGGGACGGACCACGATCGTCGAGGCGACGAGCGGCAATACCGGAATTGCGTTGGCGTTCGTGTGCGCGGCCAAGGGATACGACCTGGTGCTGACGCTGCCGCACGGGATGAGCCGGGAGCGCGAGGGCGTGCTGCGGCTCTACGGAGCGCGCGTCGAGCTGACCGACTCGCTCGGCGGGATGACCGAGGCGGTCGAGGCCGCGCGGGCGCTCGCGACGAGCAACCACGTGTTCCTTCCCGACCAGTTCTCCAACCCGGCCAATCCGGAGATCCACCGCCGGACCACCGGACCGGAGATCTTGGACGCCCTCGACAGTCGCGTCGACGCGTTCGTCGCCGGCGTGGGGACCGGTGGGACGATCACCGGCGTGGGGGAGGTGCTGAAGTCGCGAAACCCCAATTGCCGCGTGATCGCGGTCGAACCGAGCGCCTCGGCGGTGCTGTCCGGGCGACGACCCGGCCCGCACAAGATCCAGGGGATCGGCGCCGGGTTCGTGCCCGAGGTCCTGAACCGCGAGGTCCTCGACGAGGTGATCCCCGTCGACGACGAGGATGCGATCGAGACGGCGCGGCTGCTCGCCCGCCGCGAGGGCGTGCTCGCGGGGATCTCCGGTGGCGCCGCGGTGTGGGCGGCGCTCGAGGTGGCCGCCCGTCCGGAGTCGCGCGACGCGCGGATCGTCACGGTCCTGCCCGACTCGGGTGAGCGCTACGTGTCGACGCCGTTCTTCGCGCCGTAGGCGGTCCGACTCGACCGCGCGGCTGATGCCGAGGTCTACTCTTTCTCCATGCCCCGCCGCAGGCTCATCGCGCGCGTAGCTTCCGAGATTCGCCGCGACATCGACGCCGCCCGCACGCGCGATCCGGCCGCGCGCGGCGTCGGCACGTTGGAGATCCTGGCGACCTGGCCCGGGGTTCACGCGCTGCTCGCCCACCGGGTGGCGCACGCGCTACAGGCGGAGAGCGTGCCCGTGCTACCGCGGGTGATCGCGGCGGTCTCGCGGTCGGTGACGGGGATCGAGATCCATCCCGCGGCGAGGATCGGCGAGGGCCTCTTCATCGACCACGGGATGGGGGTCGTGATCGGCGAGACCGCGGAGATCGGCGAGGACGTGACGCTCTATCAGGGGGTCACGCTCGGCGGCACCGGCTTTGCGACCGGAAAGCGCCATCCGACGGTTGAGGACAACGTCACGATCGGGTCGGGCGCCAAGCTGCTCGGGCCGATCACGGTCGGCCACGGCTCGAAGATCGGCGCGGGCAGCGTCGTCATCCACGACGTCCCGCCCAACTCGACCGTCGTCGGCAACCCGGGACATCCGGTCCGCGTCGAGGGACGCAGGCCCGAAGGCCCCGACGCGGACTGGGTCCACCTGCCGGACCCGATCGCGGACGCGCTCAAGGGCCTGTCCGCGCGGATCGCCGCGCTCGAGCAGGCGGTCGCCGAGCTCTCGCCACAGCACGGCGCGGAGGTGCAGCCGCTGCGCCCGCCCGCCGCGGCCGACGGCGAGGAGGATGGGGCGGACGCCGCCCTTCGCCCGGGTCGGTCGGTTGGGCCGAACCCGGCGGGGGGCTAGCGCGCTAGAAGCCGCTCCGCCGTCGCTCGACGGTGCGCACCCGCTCTTGGTGGTCGGGCGGAAACAGCGGCTCGCCCGCATCCTCCTCCCGGATGTTGAGCCGGCTTCGCACGAGATACAGAGGGCGGCCCTTCACCTCGTCGTAGATGCGCCCGACGTACTCGCCGATGATCCCAAGCGCAATCAGCTGGATGCCACCGAGCAGCAGGATGGCGATCGTGATCGACCCGAACCCGGGCAGGTACGAGCCGAGGATCCTCAGCACGATCACGACCGGGATCGCGATGAACGCGAGCCCGGAGATGAGGAACCCCAGCAGCGTCGCAAGCTGAAGTGGTCGGTGCGAGAACGACGAGATCGCGTCGAGGGAGAAGCGGAGCATCTTCGAGAGCGTGTACTTCGTCTCGCCGGCGTAGCGGGGGTCGCGCTTGTACGGCACCGCGGCCTGCCTGTAGCCGACCCATACGGTCATCCCGCGCAGGAACCGGCTGCGCTCGCGCATCGACAGCAGCGCGTCGAGCGCCCGACGGTCGAGCAGCCTGAAGTCACCGGAGTTGTGCTGGAGCTGGACCTGGGCGAGCCAGTCGAACAGCTTGTAGAAGCAGCGAGCGGTGGCGAGCTTGAAGCGCGACTCGCCGTCGCGTTGCTCTCGCACCGCGTACACGACGTCGCAGCCGGCCCGCCAGTGGTCGAGCATCCGCGGAATCAGCTCGGGGGGATCCTGCAGATCGGCGTCGAGCATCACCACGGCGTCGCCGCGCGCGTGGTCGAGCCCGGCCGTGAGCGCGGTCTGATGCCCGAAATTCCTCGACAGGTAAACGACGTGGACCCGGGGGTCGCCCGCAGCGAGCTGGTCGAGCAGCTCCGGGGTCGTGTCGCTCGAGCCGTCGTCGACCAGGACGAGCTCGAAGCGCAATCCTTCGAGCGCCACGCAGACGCGCGAATAGAACTCCTCGAGCAGCGCCTCCTCGTTGAAGACCGGCGCGACCACGCTGAGCAGCCCGAGCCGACGCGGCGCGTCGCGTTCGCCGACCGGTCCTCCGTTGACGCGGTGATCGCCGTCCATCACACGCCCAGGAACGATGTTCCGTGGGGCACGTATCCAATCAGCTGGATCACCTGGATCGCGGCGGTGGCGATGATCGCGGCGCGCCACAGCCGGCGGTCGGTCGCGAGCGCGGCTAGGGGCAGCAGCCACGCGACATACCAGGGCAACAGGGAGCTGGCGGTGACGAGCAGCGCCAGCGCCGCCCAGCCGGCCGCGTCGATCCAGTCGAGCGTCCCGCGCCACACCCGCAGCAGCAGCACGAAGCAGACCGCGGCCAGGGCGATCGCGAGCAGGATTCCGACGACGTGACCCGTCGACCGGCCGAGCTCCCCGCCGATGAAGCCGGGAATGCTGTGCCAATCGCCCTTGCCCTGAACGTTCTGGATGGTGGACAGGAGATGAACAGGCGCGGTTCCGAACCACGCGACCGTCACGCCCACGAGCAGCGCCCCTGCGGCCGTGGCGCCGATCAGGACGTCGCGCCGGTGGTCGCGGGCACGCCTCCCGCCGCCGCTCGCGATCGCGAACGCGAGCGGCAGGCCGGCCGTGATCTTGACCGCCGCCGCCCCGACGATCATCGCGCTTCCGGAGCGTTCTCGGTGCGCCAGAATCGTGTACACGCCCGCCATCAGCAGCACCATCATCAGAAGGTCGTTGTGCCCGCCCCCCACGCCGTATATCGCGATCAGCGGGTTGAGCCCCACGAGCGCGACCGCCTTCACCGGGTCGACGCCGCGGAGGCGCGCGCAATTCCAGACGAGCGCGATCGTTCCGAGCCCGGCACAAGCCGCGATGGCCTTATAGACCAGGACGCTGGCGGCGATCGAGAGCGGCGCCAGCAGGTAGCTGAGCGCGGTGAACGCAGGGCCGTAAACCGTTGGCGTATACGCCCACTTGGCGCCGATGTACGGGAACAGGGGATCCAGCGCGAGCGCGTGCGGGCCCGCCAGGTAGGCATTGGCCCCGTACAACGCGCCCATCCTGCCGTAGAACTGGTAGCTGAAGACGTCGGTTGAGAGCAGCGGCGGCGCCAGCAGCACGAGCGCATACATCGCGGCGATCGTCATCAGGACCAGTCGGGCCGACAGGCGACCGGCGGCGCGCACGGCCACGACGTACGAAGCGAGCATCATGCTCAGAACGGCGATCACGCCCCCGCCGCCAAGGTCGATCGTGTTGCTCCCGAACGGCCCCGCGAGCCAGCTTGGGACGGGCCGCACCGACTCGGGCAAGAGCACGTTGGTGTGGGCAGCCCCGACCGCGACCAGCAGCGTGGTCGCGACCAACCCACCGAGGCCGACGAGACCCAGGCGCTCGCGCCGCGCGGACGTGCGCGCACCGACGGCGGGCGCTCTGATCTCGACGGCGCCGGTGTCGGCGACACCGAGCGGACCGTGGATGCTCATCGCGGAAAGGATGCCCAGCGGGACGTTGACATTACGTTAGGCGAGCCCTCGCTTATCCCGACGTTATCTTCGCTTGTGGGGCGGACGCGCTGGTTCGCGCAAGCGCCGCGGGAGCGGTGCGGCGCAGCTCCGGGACCTTCAACATCGCCTCGACCGCGATCCGGCTCGACATCTTGCTGGAGCCGGCGGTCCGGTCCTTGAAGATGATCGGGACCTCCCGCACGCGGAAGCCCGCCAGGATCGCTCGGTAGGTGACTTCGATCTGGAAAACGTAGCCTTCGGCGCGGATGCTTCCGAGGTCGATCCCCTCGAGCACCTCGCGCCTGATGCACTTGAAGCCACCCGTCAGGTCGCGGACATCGACGCGCAGGATGGTCCGCGCGTACAGTCCGCCGCCGCGGCTGATCAGCCTTCGCACCAGGCCCCAGTCGCGCACGCCGCCGCCGTCCACGTAGCGCGAGCCCAGGACGAGATCGGCGTCCTGCGCGGCGGCGAGCAGATTGCTGAGATACCGGGGATCATGGGAGAAGTCGGCATCCATCTCGAAAACGAGTTCCGCCCCGCACTCGAGTGCGCGGGCGAATCCCGCCAGGTAGGCGTGCCCGAGCCCGCCCTTCTGCGGCCGGTGCAGCACCTCGACGGCTCCGAGCTCCTCGGCGAGCGAATCGGCCAGCACGCCGGTGCCATCCGGCGATCCATCGTCGACGACCAGGATCCGATGCTCGCTCGGAACCAGGCGCTCGAGCTCCGCGTCGGTCGCGCGCACGATCAACTCGATCGTCTCGGCCTCGTTGTAGGTGGGGATGACGACCCATACGCGCGCGCCCATGCGATGAGAGTAATGGCGGGCCATGCACCTAGCCGGGCAACCCGGCATCATCAGCGCGGGGTCGACCATCGATGAGGGCATGACCGTACTGACGAATCGGCCGGGTGCGCGATCGCGCGGCGGACCGCCACGGCGCGGCTGGAGTCGCCGGCCGCACCACCGGCGACGCCGTGCGACGGCGGTGGTGGTGCTCGTCGCGCTGGTGGTAGGCATGGTCGTGTTTCTGGTGCCGGGGAGCGGAGGCGGCGCTCGCTCGCTTCACCGCTCGGCTGGCGGTGACTTCTTCGCGCGAGTCAAGGCGCTCGCCGGGGGAGGCCGAGGCTCCTTCGCCAAGGCCGAGTCACAGGCAGAGAACGACGCGATCAACCGGACCCTGGCGTACACGCCGTACGTCCGGATCGCCGGAGCGCAGCATCGCGAGCTCGCACTCAGCTTCGACGACGGACCCGGGCCCTACACCCCCAAGATCCTGTCGATCCTCGAGCGCTACAACGTGCCGGCGACCTTCTTCGAGGTGGGCATCCTGGAACGGTACTTCCACGCATCCACGCGGGCGATCGTGGCGCATGGTTACGCGATCGGGGACCACACCTTCTCGCACTACCCGATGTCCCGGCTCTCGCCGTCCGACCAGCGCGCGCAGCTGCTGGAGGGGGCGCGCGCGCTGCAGCGCTACGGCGCGCCGTTCCCGCGGCTGTTCCGTGCCCCGTTCGGGATGTGGGACTCGCACACGGTCGCGCTGCTGCGCCACTACCGGATGCTGATGGTGCTCTGGACGGTCGACACGAGCGACTACCTCCAGCCGGGCGCGTCGAGAATCGTGAAGACCGTCCTCGCCGGCGCCAAGCCCGGCGCGATCATCCTCCTGCACGACGCGGGCGGGACCCGCGCCGAAACGGTCGCGGCGCTGCCGAAGATCATCGCGCGGCTGCGAGCGCGCGGCTACAAGCTCGTGACCGTGCCAAGGCTTCTGCTTGACAACCCGCCGCCGCACAACCAGAACATCTCGGCGGTCATCGGCCGCGGTGGCTAGGCGCTATCGCCGCACGTAAGCGACCCGGTTCCAGCTCGGCTCGGGCGCCAGCCGGATGGGCTCGTCGCCGCGATCGGGCTGGACGTAGACGAACCTCTTGCTGCGCTCGTCGAACCACACGTCGAGCTCCCCCTCCTTGACCCGCTGGTCGAGCCACGCGCTGCGGAAGATCAGCCGCCGCAGCCAGTGGACCAAGGAGCGCTCCGAGGGGCCGATCAGCTCCGGCCAGCAATCGTTGACGTGCTTGCCGAGGGCGGACGCCGGGTCGGTGACCTCGCCGTTGACGACCAGATTGATGAGGTCCTCTGCCTCGTCGGGCTCGATCTCGCCCTCGAGGAACCCGACCTTGCGGGCGGCCTGTTCGCAGCGCTCGCGGAAGTCGCGCTCGTTGAAGGTGAAGCGAAGCTCTCCGTACTCGAGCACGAAGTCCTCGCCAGAGCTGTAGTTCCCGCGCCTGTACATGTGGCGTCGAGATCATATGTCGGATTCCTCCACGGGCGCACCGACTGAAAGTGATGTTGCACCCTGGAGGGGGAATATCGCCCGCTGCGGTCTCTACCGGTCATGGACGGAGCTGCGGCGACGATTCTGGTGGTCGAGGACCACCCCGCGACGCGGACGTTCCTGGCCGACAACCTGAGCGCCGACGGCTATGAGCTGCTCGAGGCGGATTGCGTCCAGGACGCCGAGCGCCTGATCGGGACACGCTTCCCCGACCTCGCGATCGTGGACCTCGAACTGCCCGACGGCGACGGCCTCGACCTGCTGCGCCGCGTGCGCAACGCGGACCGCGCCGGCCGCATCGATCCCGACCTGCCGATGCTGATCCTCACCGGCCGTGCGGGCGAGCTCGACCGGCTTCGCGGGTTCGATCGCGGAGCAGATGAGTACGTAACGAAGCCCTTCAGCTACCAAGAGCTGCTGGCCCGCATCCGGGCGCTGCTGCGGCGCGCCAGCCGGCGGCCGAACCTCGGCCGGCTCCGGGTGGGTGGGCTCGAGCTGGATCCTGCGTCGCGCCAGGTATGGCTGCACGGGGAGCAGGTGACGCTGTCGAAGAAGGAGTTCGCGCTGCTGCGCGCGCTCGCGGTAGAGCCGACGAGGGTATTCACGAAGGGGAAGTAGGGCTCTCGCGCAGACCGACTTCGGGGAAACCACAGCCGATCGGGGGCGCCGCTGGATAGCCGGCGCACACCCGGTAGC
>Ga0187776_10001383_pt1 | contig 12127 bp, 9 predicted proteins | sample 0216_BV02_MP12_2_FD_132426 | JGI IMG/M metagenome (GOLD analysis project Ga0187776, IMG submission 132426) | Tropical peat soil microbial communities from peatlands in Department of Meta, Colombia - 0216_BV02_MP12_20_MG | ecosystem: Environmental > Terrestrial > Soil > Wetlands > Peat | place...
CGCATCGCGCCTATAGCTCGCGCCAGGATGCGCTTGGACCCATGCACGAATTTCGCGACATGATCAAGGCGCTGCACCGCGCCGGAATCGAAGTCATTCTCGATGTCGTCTTCAACCACACCGCAGAGTCCGATGAAGCCGGGCCGACGCTGAGTTTCCGCGGAATCGATAACCTCAGCTACTATCTGTTGGAAAAAGACCGCTCGCACTACGCGAACTACAGCGGCACGGGCAACACTCTTTACGCCAACCATCCTGTCGTGCGTCGCATGATCATCCATTGTCTTCGCTATTGGGTCGAAGAGATGCACGTAGACGGCTTTCGTTTTGACCTCGCCTCCATTCTCGCCCGTGATGCCAAGGGGAACGTCCTGGCGAATCCTCCGTTGTTGTGGGACATCGAATCCAATCCTGCTTTGGCGGGAACCAAGATGATTGCCGAAGCCTGGGATGCTACCGGACTATACCAGGTCGGGCAGTTTATCGGCGACAGCTGGAAGGAATGGAACGGCCGTTTCCGCGATGATGTGCGCAGCTTCTGGAATGGTGCCGATAGATCCGTGCCGCCTCTGGCCGATCGTCTTCTGGGCAGTCCCGCGATCTATGCGCATAAGGAGCGCGAAGCCGAGCAGAGCGTCAATTTCGTCACCTGTCACGACGGCTTCACCCTGAACGATCTTGTTTCCTTCAACCACAAACACAACGAAGCCAACGGCGAGCAGAACCGCGACGGTGGCAACGATAATCGAAGCTGGAATTGTGGTGTCGAGGGCCCCTCGGACGATCCTGTCATCGAACAATTGCGCAATCGTCAGGTGAAAAATTTCTTCATCGTCAACCTGCTCTCCCTCGGCATGCCCATGATCCTAATGGGGGATGAAGTGCGCCGCTCTCAGCTCGGCAATAACAACGCCTACTGCCAGGATAACGAAACCAGTTGGTTCGACTGGAATCTTCTCCACCGCCACAGGGATGTTCTGCGATTTGTGCAGCTTCTCATCGACCGCCGGCTCCGCCGCGACACGCGTGCCGAGAGGCACCGCCTCACCCTGAACGAGTTGATTCGCGATGCTCCTCATGCTTGGCATGGTGTGCAACTCTTCCGGCCCGACTGGAACGACTATTCGCATAGTTTGGCCTTCAGCACGGAACTGCCCGAAGAGACCCTGGCCTTCTTCCTCATCATGAACGCATTCGGGGAGCCGCTGAACTTCGAACTTCCGCGAACGCGCGGTAAGGAGCCGATCGTCTGGCGCCGGTGGATCGATACCTTCCTGGACTCCCCGAACGATATCGTCCCGTGGGAAGAGGCGGAACCGGTCTCCGGCAGCACCTACAAAGCGGGATCGCATTCCGTTGCCGTTATGCTGAGCACCTTCGGAAAATAGAGTGCCGGGGGAATCAGCCAATGGGTAGTCAGCGCGGGTTTGCGTCAGCGCTCGTGTGGTCGTGGATGATGCGCCAGCCCTCAGGGAAGCGCTGAAAGACCAGAGTAAAGACTCCCCCGACGTCGTTCGATGCTCGCTTCAAGTGCCACCGACCCAGAACCAGCGCCGCGTCTTTCCCGATTGGGTAAACTTCCAACTCCGAAAAATCTGCGTGACCCATGGCCTGCGTGTCAGGGTAGCGCATCCGATAGCGGGCAAGCACAGCTACCCACCCGCGCGTGATTCCGTTGCTCCCCGCAAACGTGACCTGTGGCGAATTCCAGTAGCCCTTCATAAAGCCTTCGATATCGCCTCGATTCCATGCTTCTTGTTGCGCGGAAAGAACTGCCAGAATCGCAGCGCGGGAGGCATCTTCCGTGTTCGTGGTCTGGCTAGGGTTAAGCTCGCGAGGGACGAACAGCAGAGCCACCGCAATCCCGCACAAGACTGCCCATAAAGTTTTCACTTTCATAGAGTTATCCCCTAGAAAGCATATGCAACCGGTCGGATCCCCGCAAGCTCGTCTGCTGTCGAGACTTAGCACGTCAAAAGGGCCTCCCACCGGGAAGGCTATTCCGATAGTACCTGCGTGCTATTGGGTCAGACACAAGGGAAGCGCATCCTTGCTGTGGAGGCTGAGGGATGTTTTCCGCCATGTTATTCGCGATCGCTCTCGTGGCACTGGCGCAGTTTGCGCTCTACTACTGGCGCGCTGTCCTCTCCGGAGTTGCGTCCCAGCCGATTTCTAGCCGTGTCCTCGATGCTTTGCAGATGGAAGAAACTGGGTTGTGCGGCGCGGATTTTGAAAAACTGGCTACCTTGCTCGACCTCACTCCGGAACTGGAGAACAGCCACGACGGTTTGGGCTTCGTTCCCGCCTATTACAAAATTGTCGGCAAGATCGGCGATCTCCTCGGGCACTTCTCTCCCGCCCTCTCCAATTGGAGCGAACAGGAGCGCGTCCTCTGCGCCCGCTACGCTGCAGTACAGATCGAGCACCGCCTCGCCGCCAACCTCGCGCAAGCTGCTTCTATCCGTTCTTGCTGACAACCACATAATTCCCCCCCTCGGTCAGCCTTCCCTTGGTTGCAATACACCGCATCTTCATGAAGAATTCGAGTGTGTTCAGGTCACCTTACGTTGGAGATCACCCGACTGACGAGCGCTGCACAAAACGCCTTGAGGCTCGGAAGAACGCTGCACGCGGTTTTTCTGTTGGTAGCACTCTTGGACCTCTGGCTGCCCTTGATGGTGATCCACGTTGACACACAGGGTGTGGCGATACAAATCGTTGGGGCGTTCGGCTTCGTAGCGCTGTCCAATGTAGGACTGGCTATCTATTTTCGATCACGCGATGTCCAGCCTTGCAGCGAAACGCTGCGCCGAAACCCAGATGATACGGACGCGGCCGCGAAATGGAGGAGAGGTGTAATTCTCTCTTTGGTGTTTTGCATCAGTATCGTGCTTCTCGGCCTGGCTCTGCGAATCATTGGCGCCGCATGGAGCCTTGCCGGCGTCTTCTACGCAGTTGGAATACTTCTCATGCTGGCGTGGTGGCCCAAGTTAGACCTCCCGCCGCAGTGACGTGCAACCAGCCAAGCCAGTCATCCGTTGCGTCTCAGTACGCCCACCGCACCAGGGTCGCGCCCGAAGTGAATCCCGCTCCCACCGCCGCCAGCAGAACTAAATTGCCCTTCTTCAGTTTCCCTTCCTGAATCGCTGTTTCCATGGCCAGCGGAATCGTCCCCGCCGTGGTGTTTCCGTAGCGGTCGATATTGATAATCACCTTTTCCATCGGCAATCCCAGCCGTTCCGCCGTGGCGGTGATGATGCGCCGGTTCGCCTGGTGCGCGATGAAGCAGTCCACGTCCTTGCCTTTCAGGCAGTTTTTTTCCAGGACGCGTTCCGTCATTTCCGCCATCTTCTTCACGGCGTATTTGAACACGTTCTTACCGTCCTGATGGATGTAATGCATTTTCTGATCGACGGTCTCGTGCGAAGCGGGGTTGAGGCTTCCGCCCCCCGGCATGTACAGAAACTGTCCGCCCATGCCTTCCACCTGCGCCACGTGATCAATGATGCCCGCTTCGCCGTCCTGCGCGGGTTCCAACATCACAGCACCCGCTCCGTCTCCGAAAATGATGCACACGGCGCGATCTGTAAAATCCGTCATCGAGGAATTGACATCTGAACCAATCACCAGGACTTTCTTGTATCGGCCGGATTCTACGAATTTCGTGCCCACATTCAGCGCATAAAGAAATCCAGAGCATCCCGCCGAAACATCGAATCCCCATGTATTCTCGATTCCCAGCTTGTGCTGCACCAGGCAGGCCGTTGACGGGTACATCATGTCCGGCGTCACCGTGCCCACCACCACGAGGTCCACTTCCTGCAGATTGAAGGGTTGTTGCGCTTGCAGCTTCTTCACCGCCTGCACCGCCAGGTCGCTCGCGGCAACCCCTTTGTCCGCGATATGCCGCTCCCGGATGCCGACACGTTCCATAATCCACTCGTTCGTCGTGTCGACCATCTTCTCCAGTTCGGAATTGCTGAGGATTCGCGGCGGAACATACCCCGCTACACCCGTAATCTTTGCGGCGATACGATGCGGCATATTGCTCCTTGATGAGCGGATAACCGGTGATTAAACGAAGATTGTATGCGATGCCCTTTCCAGGTGACAAGCGCCGAAGGGCTGTTCTACTGCGGCGGCAGCAACTCGTACTTCCAGGAGATTTCCGCCGTCTTTCTCAACATCGCCGCTACCGAACAGTACTTCTCCTTGGTCAATTCGATGGCGTGCTTCACCGCATCCTCGTCCAACACGCCCCGCAAATGGAAAACCACCTCCAGTTTAACCCACACTGTGGGCGGCTCTGGAGCCCTTGCACCCGAGCACACCACTTCCAGCGACTGAAGCTTCTGGCGTTTCTTTTCGAGGATGACAACCATGTCCGTAGCCGTGCAGCCGCCCAGCGCCATCAACACCATTTCCATCGGCCCCGGCGCCTTGTTTGACGTGCGGTCGGAATCGATGGCCACCGCGTGCCCAGACGGGCTTGTCGCCACGAATTTCTGTTCTTCGATCCATCGTATCGACGCTGTCTGCATAAACCTTCCCTCAAAAGGAGTCAAGCCCTTGCAATGTAACAGAGCCGGGAGGAAATTCAGTCGAGAGGAATTGAATGGCGTAGCAGCAATTCGAAAGCACAAAGGGGCGACAGACTGCTTTCTCGTCCCTGTAGTGCTCCGGTCCCGTTGTTTCCTAAAAACGGTACTCCAGGGTGGCTAGCAAGATGTGTGCATGGTAAGACGGCTGGTCAACCCCTAGGAACATATACCTGGCAGCCGAGGGGTCGCCAACCACGAAGTAAGGATAGTACGGACTGGCGGCGCCCGGAACCGGAGTGGGCGATGTCCCGCTGTTTAAAATCGGAGATGTGCAACCGACAACCGGGGCCGCTGGAGGCGGAGAGCTTACGCAGCCCATATAGGGTGTCATTGGGGTGGTCTGATAGTCTCTGTTGTCCCAGCGCTCGTAGTGATATTCAATCCGTGGCATGAGCCTGCTCGTCAGCTTGTATTTGAAAACCACGCCGACTTCATGGAAGCGGTCGGCTGTCTCCGGATAGTCTGTAGCTGCATTTGTGCCCGTGAGCAGAAACGCATTTGCTCCAGTGAGGATGGTGGGATCCCCCAGGTACCGCGAGTCCACATTGCCTTTGCCTGCAGAAAGCGAATAGTACGTCGTGAGATAAACCTTTTTGCCGAGATACAAGTCGACGCCGGCGGAGTAGTAGTCCACCGGATCTCGTGCCACGCTTTCCCAGTCGTTGTTCGCGCTGTCACATCCGGTACAGGTCAAAATGGTCAGGCCGGCAGCGGCCGGCACGCGATACCGAGTGATCATCCGTTTGTAATACCGTTCGCGCGAGTATTCGGCGAACAACGAGACTTGAGGAGACAGCGAATAGTCAACGTCGATGCCGTAGTTGTAGGAAATGTCCTTCAGCAATCCGTAAAGATAATAGGGGTCGGTCGTCACGGCAGAACCCGTGAGGAAGTTCAACGCCGTCGGGCTATTCGTGCCGCCCTGCCGATCGTAATTGTATTGCAACGTGCCGCCAAAGGCCGAAAGGGTTAGCTTATCGAATGGACTGTATTGTACGAGGGCATCACCTCGGTTCTCCAGCCGGGCGGCTTCATCGAACCGGCGATGACACCGCTGGTCAGCGGTAAACGATACGGTCGTGGTATCCGTGCAAGTGACGGGCGCCCCAGTCGTCGGATCGCTGGCCTGATCGTCCTGGTACGTGTCTGGGCCGCGGTCCGCGTGTTGGTAGGAGATCCGGACCAGTAAATCACGCTTGGGAACCCAGTCACCGGATACGAAAAACGTGTTCTCCAACGAGTGCGCAACGTCGCGAAAATCCCGGTCCATCCATTCTGCTTGGTAGCCGGCCTTCACCGAACTTTTTTTCGCAAAAGACCATACGCCGCTGAATTCTATGTCCTTGCGGTTAAACCCGTAAGGAGTGTTATCTTGCCCGGCGATCACCGGAGCGGAGGCGTCGCCCTGCACGGGCGTAAATGTGTTCACGGGAGTGTTGTCATTGTAGTCGTACTGCCGGTAGTTCACCTTGAACTCGATGTTTTTCCAGGCCGTGGTAACCAGCGTGTAATTCATTGCCAGGGTCTGCGTGTCTCCCTGCAGGTTTGACGCAGGCAGCACCGAGAGAGAATTACACGCTTGTGTTCCGTCGCCGCAGGTAGTGATGGCGGTATTGGACGTGTACGGGATAAATGGTTCGTCTTGCTTCAACCATCCGGGACTGATGCTCGCGGTGAAGTGCAGATACCTGGACAGGTCGGTACCCGCCGCAACGCTCAGCCAATTCGCGTGATTGCCTGGATACAGGGTCATGCGGCCGGTAAGCGGAGTCGTGATTGTCTCATTTGTCAATCGGAATGGGTTGTCCCACGTCATCGTGTGAACATTGTTCTGGAAGAATGACCCGATGTAGTCGCCTTCCATGGCAAAGCTGCCCCGCCCGTACTCGATCCCGGCGCGGACCCAGTTGTTGAAGTAATTGATCGGCTCCGGCAGTTCCATCCCATATCCGGAAGAAGCGCTAGCGCTTGGGCTGGAGTTCATGACCAATCCTAAGGGTCGCGACCCGATCTGGTTCTCGCGGAAGAACATCGCGTTCACCCCCCAATGCGGAGTCAACTTATAGCCAAACGATACCGTCCCGGCTTTTCGCAGAATCTGCGGCGTGATGAGATGGGACTGTCCCACGACCTGGCTTTCCACCAAGGACGGCAGGTTGGCCGCTGTGCTCGCCTGCAATTGTTGGCGGATCAGTGCCGGATAGACCCACGCGCCCGCTGACGTTTCCGAGAAGAGCGTCTCGGTCGTGTTGCTGTAAATGTGCGGAATCTCGTCGTAACGGAACTGAAGCTTGTACTTGCCATAATTTCCATAGGTCAGTAGATAACTCTGGTCGCGATACAGGGTGCTCTGCGATTGAAAGGCCACGTAGTTTTTCGAGTGCAGCACATTATCGAATTTGAGGTCCATGCGCCGAACATAGAATCCATCGCGAATGTCGCGATACTCGTTGAACTGCGAAGTTCTTAGCAATGGCTGGAAGGGCAGATCCGGACGCCCATCGACGTCCCCGGTGGCGAACCGAACTCCAAAATCGATGCTGCCGTGGTCGGCATCCTTGTCCTGGCACAACATTCCCGCAGGAAAGAGCAAGAAGGCCGAAACTGCCGATAGCACAAGCGTACTCAGTTTTCGCATTTCGTGAGATCTCCCTTCTTATCGCAGGAACGCCGACCCGGACGGGCTGTTCGACCCGTGAATGTAGGAGTGGCAGTTGGTGCAGCCCCGGTTGAAGTTCTTGATCGAGCTCAAGGGCTGCGCCTGCGTCGGGTGGCGGCTGCTGTCATGGCACGAGTCGCAAACGCGCGGCATCCTCACCTTCAGCAATTGCGGGTTGTTGCTCCCGTGTGGCTCGTGGCAGTTGGCGCAGTTCTCCACCACCGGCGGGTGCTCCCAAAGGAAGGGACCCCGGCGTTCGGTGTGGCAGCTCAGGCAGTTCTCGTTGATCGTGCTTTGAATCAGCATGGTGGGATTCGGGGTGCCGTGCGGATTGTGGCAGCTTGTGCAAGTTACCTTTCCTTCGCGGTACGGCATGTGCGAGGAACGTTGCAACTGGCCCCGCCGCATCGGGTGGCACTGCAGGCACAGTTCCGGCTGTTGCTTGACCATTCCTCGATTCTCCGAGAGCGGCGCGTTGTAGCGCGCTTCGGAGGAAAGCTTTACCTCCACGATTCGTTTCACCTGATGGCAGTCGACGCAGGCTACGCCGCGCGACTCGTGCGGGCTGCCCTTCCAAAACATGTGCGAGCCGCGCGAATGGCAATCGATGCAGACGGCATTCTGCTCGGCAACGGTGTTTTTGGAATCCTTGCCGAATCGAATCGGGATGGTCTCCTTGCCACCCCCCGCTTCGACATGTGCTCGGCCCGGGCCGTGACATCCTTCGCAGCCGCGCGCTTCCTCCGGGGTGTGCGGATTCCCCAGCATGACCTTTCCCATAATCGTGTTCTTGAATCGGCGAAGCTGATCCTCATGGCACGCCGTGCAGGTATCACTGCCGACATAATCGCCATCCCCCTGCGTCGGTGCTGGAGCCTTGGCCTTCTCCTGCGTGGCTGCCGCCTGCCCCACAGCCATGTTCAACTTTGGATCGCCTTCGGCAGGGGATCCCGAAGGACTCTGCCCCGCCGGGTCCCGCCCGAACAAATGAAGTGGACCTAGAAAGAGGACAGCCGCGACTATTGTCAGACAAACTGCGCGAAGTGGTGGCTCGCTTGCTCTCATCGATCCTCCGTTATGAGCGCATTGCAATCTGTCCCAGAATCGGCCGTGGCTCCGTTTGGGGCAAATCCCACGCCGTCTCCCAGATTTCCGTTGTATTTCTCCGCGTTTCTGGCAACTAGCCTCTCCCGGGGTGACACCTTACGCGTTTTTCGATTGCGCCGCGTTCACACCTGCGGCTCCAGACGATGCGCAACCCGATGAAATGCAAGCGGTTGAGCTCGCCGCCACGCATAAGTGCGCTTCCAAACACAGGGCTACTTCTCTGCCCTCACTAGGGCAGTTAACGAAATCGTTCTGTCAGTTGGCAGGAGTTCGGCAGGCCCTCAACGGTCAGGTCCTTGCCAAGACGGTTCTACTTCCCGCTGTGGGACCGGAAAACTGGGAATTCCGCCTCTCCTCCCATTCTGCTGAGTGCTCCTCTTCCTTCGACATGTCGGGGCGGGGCTGACCGGGGAATTTACTCTCTCTTGCCCCTTCAAGACAAGCAGTTTTCGAAGCACCCTCATCCTTGAAGCCTTTGACTGGTAAACTTTGGCCAGATTCGACAGTATGGAGACTTTCCATGCTCGAGAGGGGTAGTGAATTCACAAACGAATCAGGCTCGTGAAGGAACTCCGGCTTTTTCGGCCCGGCGCAGGCTCGTGTGGGCTTTCGCTTTGACCATATTCCTGAGTGCTTTCCTCCTGTTTCAGGTCCAGCTCATCATCAGCAAGTACGTCCTTCCCTGGTTTGGGGGTTCCGCGGCCGTCTGGACCACAAATATGCTTGTGTTCCAGGTGCTACTTCTAGGCGGATACCTTTATTCTCATTCCATTTCGAAACAGTTGTCTTTAAAAGTCCAGGCGAGCTTCCACTTGACCTTGCTGGCTGTTGCCTTCTTGCTGATCCTTATTCTTTCCTTTGTGTGGCCTTCCGCAGTGACACCGGGGCCAGAGTGGAAACCGATAGACAGTCGACACCCCGTGCTGGATGTAATTCTCGTTACGCTGCTGGCCACGGGACTCCCGTTCTTCGCGCTCTCCACAACCGGCCCCTTGCTCCAAGGCTGGTTTGCGCGACAGGGCGGAGACCTGCGTACGTATCGCTTCTACTCGGTTTCCAACCTTGGCTCTCTGCTGGGACTGTTGACCTTCCCTCTTCTGTTCGAACCGCTCTTGCGGCTGAAGGCGCAGGCCACCCTTTGGACCATTTTGTTCGCACTGTTTTGTGTGGCGTGTGGCTGGTGCGCTTGGCGCACCGCGAGCGGAAGCGAGCACTCGCGGGGCACAGAAAACCAAACCGATGGTGCCGAAGCCTCGAGCTCCGTGCTCTCCTATGTTCTCTGGTTTCTCCTCGCCGCCTGCGCCTCCGCACTCTTGCTCGCGACCACCAATCAGCTTTGCCAGGAAATCGTCTCTTTGCCCCTCCTTTGGGTCCTGCCGCTCGCTTTGTATCTTCTCAGTTTCATCATGTGCTTTGATCATCCCCGTTGGTACCGCCGCGAAGTGTTTCACGCGCTCTACGTGATCGGCATTTTTGTTCTCTGTGCCGCCGCAGTCTATGCGCAACGCACCGTGCAGATGGTGGTCTTGCCCCTGCTTCTTTTTGTCAGCTGCATGATCTGCCACGGGGAACTCGTCCGCCGCAAGCCGGGCGTTCATCGGCTCACCGCGTTCTATCTCAGCATTTCGGCTGGTGGCGCCATGGGAGGCATGTTCGTTGCTATCCTGGCCCCGCAGATTTTCCGCTTCTTTACGGAGTTCCAGCTTTCACTCGGATCCTCCGCCATTTTGCTCCTCATCTGTCTTTTCCTCGATAAGACTTCCTGGATCCATTCGCGCGCGTTCTGGCTGATTGGTGTGATCGTGGGCGGATTCATCCTTACTCTTTTTCTCATCGGCCAATGGATTCCGGCCTTCGCCGGCGTTCTCGAAAGAACTCAGTTTTACGCCTGGTCATCTCTGATCGCCGCGCTGCTTTTGTGCGCCGCGTACATCCAAAAGAAGAATCCCGCGCAGAATCGGGGCGGATTCGGCGTGATCCAGTCTGTAGCTGCGACCATCGCGGCCCTGGCCATGGCTGCCCTCTACCAAAGCGCCAGGCCCGAGCCCGGACTCTTTCTTGGCGAGCGTAATTTCTATGGGGCCCTGCGCATCTTTGAACTCGCCCAGGGGGGCAAGGCGCTCTTCCACGCACACACGCTCCACGGCGCGCAACTCGATCCTCCGAACGACCATCTCCCCATGGCCTATTACGGCCCGGAGAGCGGCATCGGCCTCCTGTTGCGTAATCACCCCAATCGCAATGCAGGAAATGGAACTCTGCGCATTGGAATTGTCGGTCTCGGTGCCGGCACTCTCGCGGTGTATGGCCATCCGGGAGATTATTTCCGCTACTACGAAATCAATCCTCAGGTCATGGATCTTTCCCTTGGGCCGCGCCCCGTGTTTACGTATCTGCGCGATTCTGCAGCCAGAATCGATACTGTCTTAGGCGACGCGCGTCTTTTGCTGGAACAGGAAGCGGCGCTAGGCAACGCCCAGAAATTTGACGTCCTCGTTCTGGACGCCTTCTCCGGCGACGCCGTTCCAGTTCATCTGCTCACCAAAGAAGCCTTTGCTACATACGAAAAGCACCTTCGCGATGACCATGCCATCATCGCCTTGCACCTCAGCAGCCGTCACATCAATCTGTTGCCTGTACTCGAAGCGCTCCGCGAGGACCAACACGCTTTCTCTCTCGTGAACTTTACTCCGGCCAGCTACCCCTTCCTCGATAGCCTTTGGGTCTTCCTCGCCAAACGCCCGGAAGCACTCCGCGTTCCGGGCCTCGTTCCAAATCCTCCCCCCACTTTACCCCCAGCCGCCCCGCGCCTCTGGACCGACGATTACAGCGACATCTTCCAGCTGATCTACTGACGCAATGATTCTTCCTTTCGGGAATCTGCTAGGGAGGTTGCCTACGCGGAATTGTCATGCCGAGACGCGGTGCTGTTTCCGCGCCACAAAATGCCAAACCGAAATCAACCTAGTTCATTGAGGAGGCAATTCACTTGGTCGGACGCTTCCGGCAGTGCCTGTTGCACGGCCGGAGAGAGGCCCACGCCCGTCGTGATTTTTTCCGGCTCCACGCCTACCACAAACAGCCGGTCCGGCAATTCATCCAGCAGTTGCGCTGCTGCGAGCAACTCGCCCGCATTGCTTTCGTGTCCGGAATTTCCGCGGCAGGGAGTGATCTCGCGCAACTCCGAGAGCGTCAACCGGTGCACCGTTCCCGCTGGCGCCCCGATCTTCAGCGCATCCACGATAATCAACGCGCGCCGCCCGCTCAGGTGGCCCAGCAACGCCAAGCCCTGAGTTCCTCCGTCCAGAAATTCCACCTTACCCTTCCAGCGGCCTTCCGTCTCCGACATCTGCTGCAATAAAGCCGGACCCACACCATCGTCGCTGAGCAACAGATTGCCCAGCCCCAGAACCAGGATGGGTGTAGGTCCGGACACGGACCTGGAATCAGGAAATCCATTCATCGTGGCGAATGTCCCCCCGGCGATAGAACTTGTAGCCCGAAATGATCGACGTGATCAGGCCATTGCCGTACTGCGTCGAGTCGTACGTCACGATATACACGTGCAGGATCGCGAAGAACGGAAACGCCCACGCCACCAGGTGATGAATCATGTGCGTGCTGTACGAATTGCCGATCAGCGGGATCACCCAACCCACCAGTTTATTCAACCATCCGCCGGGATTCGTCTCGGAGTACATCGCCAATCCCGTGAAGATTTGTACCCATCCAAGGAAAATCACAAAAAAGGTATACGCCG
>Ga0187776_10001384_pt1 | contig 12125 bp, 8 predicted proteins | sample 0216_BV02_MP12_2_FD_132426 | JGI IMG/M metagenome (GOLD analysis project Ga0187776, IMG submission 132426) | Tropical peat soil microbial communities from peatlands in Department of Meta, Colombia - 0216_BV02_MP12_20_MG | ecosystem: Environmental > Terrestrial > Soil > Wetlands > Peat | place...
ACTCGCCCCCTGCCCTTTGGTCCTTCAACGTTGCATTGATATTGCAGAAGAGACACTGGTCTTTTGTATTCCAAAACTCACAATAACTATTAAATATAATAAATACGACTTTATCCCCGAGGCCCTGACAGACAGCCTCCATGGGTGTCCCATCTTCCAACTTCATACCATACCACCGGGGTTTGTGGGGAAAATAGACATTCTTAGCGATTGTTTCGCCATTTTCTGTTATGGTGAAGTCATTGTCTACGAAGTCAAGCAAGTATGGAGAACTTGCATCTGTCTCTAGTTGTACGGGACAACCATCCTCCAGTCGCAACTGCATAGGAATTTTATCTGAAAAGACTCGTGTGTCCTGCCGATCATAGGAGAAGAAGTGGTATCCCTTCCAAGCTATGTCATCTAGTTCTTGAAATCGTTTTGAAGCCCCTTTGCCGGTTTTTATACCTAACCGCACCAAATCTGTCTTTAAGATAATATTCGGGTGAACATCGGGATAACGTTTGTATTCATCAAATATTGCCATTTCCTAACCTCCTTTATCCCCTTGTATTTGTATTTTTATAATTTCTGCCGTATTGATTAATTATTATGCCTTTGATATTTATCCTATTTTCATTATTAGTAACTCTGCTGATTCAACATTGTGCACGTTGCTCTGATTTACCTTTTAAGTATAGTTCGAGAGGATTCTTAATTTTAAGATATTTTTGAGCTTGATAGTAGAGTGGAGTCGGACCTTGATCAAGTACCATCGTGAGAGTTCTCTTTACCGATTGCAATAATCTAATAGAATAACGTTATAACAATGTCAAGTAACATTTTTCATCTACAGGAATTCTGTAAATCTAAATCGGTGATCTGTGGATGGTCAACCCGAGGGCAAGTAGTGCGCGGAAGGTTCAGGCTAAGAAAAGGATCTTCCTTCCTATTAAGTTCTCCTGCCCTCACATTTAGAGTTTCCATCCCTCACACAATAAGGAAACACTTGACTTGAATAGACAAGGTAGGAAGCAACGGTCCGAAATGAGTCAGGTACTGACCCGTAGAAGGCTAAAGATAGCTTGCCAGAACCCTCTCCGACTATCGAATGAGAAAGCGGAAGGTATGATCTTCACATAATAACTTTTCGGAGGGTTGGAAACTAAACGTTCATAGCAGAAATCTGCATTCAAGAATATTGTAAGCGTTTGGGCCCTTGAAACTGGATTGAACCTAAATCACTAGTTAATATCCAAATGCTGAGACAATAGAAACGACTACGGAAACACAATGTTTTAAGAGGATATTATTCATACCATCCGAAATCGTCTATCGCTTTTCTCATAATATACACGTTGTAAGAAGGGGTCATTGGAGGCAGTTCACATCCTGACATCAGCATAAAACCCCTAGGTGAATATTTTGCTTTTTCTATCGATTTTTTGCACTCTTCATAAACTTGCTGAGGCGTCCCGATTTGAATAAGAGATGGCTCGATATTTCCAATTATGATATTGTTATCCCCAAAATAATTGATGGCGGTCGAGAGGTCGACCTGATTTCCCACACTCACTAACCCGGGATTTCCCATCCGTAGCTGTGCCCAGTACGGTAAATTAAGGTTTTGCTCTCCGCAAATATGGTAAAAAATATGCTTTATACCCATTGCCAGCATCTTCTCTCCGGTCTCATTCAAATAAGGTAGTGCAAATTTTTTGAATTGTGTAGGGGATATCACATCATTAGAAGATAAAGGTTCCCATATATTAGGAATAACCCTTTCTGCACCGAAGGTATCAACCCAGTACCTTACCAGTAATAAACTGAAATCAGTTGCTAACCGAAGAAGCTTATGAGCCAGTTCAGGCTCTCTTAATGTCCATCGGCATAATGTTTCTACAGGACAAATGTTCCCTGCAATGGTGAAATTTCCTCCGATTACAAGCGAAATCGGTGTACCGTATTTTTCCTGCAATTTTGAAAATGCCATAGCATTCGGAACACTACCGGCCTTGAATATATTAGGTAATAAAAGTCTTTCGGCGTCCTCCTTTGTTTGTACAGGGAACTTGGTATGCGAAGGAGCTTGTTCAAAGTCTCCCACAGGAAACTTGATTTCTCCTCCAAACTCCCATCCTCCGAATGAAGCATACCCGTAATTCGGACCCCCGTCAAAACCATATTGTTCCAAAGTCTGTAACTGTGCCTGAAAACTCTTCTCCGGGTCTTTGTACATTGTAACAATTGGATAACCCACATTTTTTGCGCAGAAACCTAGAACAAAATGATGCATGGGAATGCGATCAATCTTTTCGGAGGATAGAATTCCATGCCATCGTTCCTTCCATGTCATCCTATCCGGTTTGAAAATCCTTTTCTCGAGCATATCTCTTTCCTAAGATTTTAATAACAATCTGAGGAATAGGCTGATCTCTTAGAACGGGTTTTTCTATAACATCTTTTTTCTGTTTTTCACTCGCTCCAACATTGCCTGTGCTTCTTTAACTACCTCACCGGCACATTTTGCATAGCCATCAGCACCGTACCTGGTAGCCAATTCACGATTCAAGGGAGCTCCACCTACTAGAATTGCTACGTCAGGGTCATGTGCCTTAACAAGTTCAATCGCTCTCGGAATTGCAAGCATACTCGTCGTCATCAAGGCTGATATCCCTACTACGTCTGCCTTTTGCCGAGCCTGTTCTTCGCCAAATATCGGTAACTTCACATCTACCCCCAAGTCATGCACATCCCATCCGGCTGCTTCAAACATTATTTTAACGAGATTCTTTCCAATATCATGCACATCCCCTTCTACCACTCCTAAAAGCAGGCTTTTCTTTTCGGCTCCTGTCCGAATTCTTATGTGTGGTTGAAGAATAGCGAGTCCAGCGTATAAGGCATCAGAGGCCAAGAGAATCTCTGGCACAAAATATTCCTTATTACTGTAAAGCTCACCAACCCGATCCATAGCTTTTGCAAGCCCCTCAGTTACAGCATCGTAGGCATCTACACCCTCTTCCAGCGCCAGTTCACTTAACTCTTTGACTGTGTTTTCGTCCATGGAAACTACGGCATCTCGAAGTCCTTTCAATATCTCAAGGGTTCTTTGTTCATTCGCCATTTCATTCCCCTCTTACCTAGAAGGTCTGTGAATAAAAGCCTGCATCTTCCGTAGCTCTCGTCATAGCCATTACATTCTCTGCGGGCGCTCGGGGTGGTAAGTCACATCCTGTTGAGAAAATGTAACCCCTGGAGCAGTTCTTTCCATGTTCTATGATTTGTTTTGTTAACCGATATACTTCATCCACAGTGCTATTTTGAACGATCGCCGGATTGATATTACCAAGAATAATATCTCTCGGGAAATATTTAGATGCGGCCATAATATCGACCTCGTGCCCAACGCTGACAAAGCCAGGATTGCCCATTGGCACTTCTGCCCAGTATGGTAGGTTTAGGTTTTGCTCTCCGCATATGTGCACATAAATATTTTTATAACCAATCGTTAATATCTTTTCATGAAGCTCTTTTGCGTAAGGCAGGGCAAAGGTTTCAAATAATTTCGGGGAAATTACCTGATTGGAGGATATCGCATCGGCTGAGCGAATCAGGGCATTCTTGGTACCGAATTTCTTTGCCCAGTACTGAGCTACCTGTGAAGAATGATCTGTTGCTAGGTGAAGCAAGTGGTGGGCTATTTCAGGTTTTTTAATAAGCCAGCGACAAAGTCTCTCCAACCCACAAATATTTCCAGCGGTATGGAATGGTTCGTTAATACAGCAAATGACTTGAAAGGGCTCATTTTCCGGTTTCTCACGCAGCACGTTTTCTTGAAACATGATTCTTCCCGGGATTATCCCGGCTTTTTCGATATCCGGAAGTTTTAGACTCCAGGCGTCACCCTCTGTCTCTACCGGATAACGAATAACTGAAGGAGCCTGATCATACTCTCCCGTGGGCAATTTCAGTTGACCGCCAAACTCCCAACTTCCATAAGCCGCGTAACCGATGGTGGGGTTAGAAACCCATCTATATTTTCTTGAGGCAAGGCGTTCTGCCTCCAAGGCCTTTTCCGGTTCAAGAAAAATTTGAGCAATTGTGTAACCCTTTTCGAGCATGGCAAATCCAGCATAGGCGAAGTGCCAGACAGGAACCCGGTCCGGTTTCTGATTGTCTAAGAGAGCATTAATACGTTGAGCATCTGTCATGATGGCTTTCTGATCAGGCACTTCTTGTCTCCTCATAATAAATGGAAAAATTAGAAACCATCGCTTACTTCTCCTTTTCAAAGCAGGACCAGGGCTATGCCAGGGAAGACGATCAAGATGGCTATCATCACAACAATCGCGAACAAGAATGGCACGATTCCTTTAAAAATGGTGTACATGGGTACATCTTTCGCCATTCCGCTGATCACGTAGACATTCAGACCGACAGGAGGGGTGATCAGGCCCATCTCCATCATAACGACCATTACCACGCCAAACCATATGGGGTCATACTGCAGCGTTTTAATGATCGGGAAGATGAAGGGCATGGTGAGTAGAACCATGGCGACGATATCCATCAAACAGCCAAGGATGCCATAGAGCACCAATATCCCCAGAAGAATGTATATACGGTTAACTTGTAAGCTGCCGACATACAGGGATATATTGGCTGGAACATTGGTTAGCGCGAGGAAATAACCGAAAACCATTGTCCCGATGATAATCAAGAATATCATCCCCGTCACCTGCATGGTGGCAAGAAGGCTGTCGGCAAACCTGCGTAGAGTCAATCGCCGCCTGAGCAGAGCAAAGGCAAACCCGCCGAAGCTTCCGATACCGGCTGCTTCGGTGGGAGAAAACACTCCCAGGTAAAGCCCACCCATCACCACACCGAACAGGATGATGACTCCCCATGCCCCCCTGAGGGAAAGAAATCGATCTTTCCAACTCGAACTGGGTGCGATGGGAGCCACTTCCTTGTCGCATTTTACCCATAGGTATATTGTCGACATGAACAGGATGGATAAAATTATTCCCGGAACGATCCCCGAGATAAAGAGTTGACCGATAGAGAGGTTGGTGGTAAGGGCATAGATGATGAAACCGTTACTCGGAGGAATGAGGATGCCCAGAGTTCCTGCCGATGCGAGAGCACCCGTGGCGAGTATGGGTTTATACTTATATTTCTGCATTTCTGGAAGGGCGACGGTAGCCAGAGTGGCGGCAGTGGCTGTGCTGGAACCACAAACCGCCCCAAATAAGGCGCAACCTCCGACAGTAGCCATGGCCAAGCCTCCTGGCCAATGGCCTATCCACCTATTAAACATGAAGTAAAGCTCATCACTCAACCCGGAGGCGAAAGCAAGCTCTCCCATCAGAATAAACAGGGGGAGAACGGCAAGGCTGTAGTTGGCTATGGTCACATAAGGCACGGTTCCCAAAAAGCTGAGACCTGAAGTCATGTTAACCAGGTAGGTCATGCCGAGAAAGCCAATGAGGATCATGACCAATCCGATAGACATCCCGGAAAACAAAAGTATGAAGAGAACGCCAACGGCGATATAACCCACGATCGCGGAAGAAAATCTCCAGGGGAACCAAAGAGAAAGTGTGATCAACGCGATCGCCAGAATGCCGCAGAGGGCTAAAGAGAATTTGCCGGTTAAGGAGCTATTTTTGATAATATGGGATGCACGATGGAAAATATCCACGCCCACGATCAGCGAGGCGGCTGCACCGGCTACCGCGACCATCAGCACAAAAGGAGGTGTGGGAATATGGAGGGAGGCGCTTGCCTGAAAGGTACTGCTCAGTTCCTTTGCGTATAGGATGCTCTGCCAAGTGATTAAAACAAATAGTATCAAACTCAGAAACCATGTGACCGTATTTATTATTTCCCGTTTCCTCTGGGAAAGTCTTTGGATGACCAGGTCGACCCCGATGTGTCCCTTTTTGAAAGTGGTGTAAGCAATGCTCGTCGCAACGATGACGGCTGTCGCATACTCTGATAATTCGAAACCGCCGACTGTGGGTCGATTAAAGATATAACGTAATACCACGTCAGCAAAAGTAAAGAACACTAGGCCGATCAGTGTCACGGCCCCAATTCCGCTGATAATGCGGACGAAGCCTGAAATTGGTCCACCAACGAAAAATCCGCTATTCTTGTTTTCATCCATTTTCTCCATAGTTCATCCTCAATTAAACTTGAGAAATGTCTGATTAGTTTGTACCGAAAAACACCGGCCCTATCAAACCCAAAAAAGCAATAGACCATATAGGAATGGGCCCTTCTATGGTCTATTGCATTGAACGAACTCAAGTTCATTATCTTTATTTATACTTCTGCACCAGCCTCATGAGTTCATTGAGCGCGGCCGTACCGGGTAATCCTTTGCCATCCAACTGTTTCGCATATTCCGTCCATGTGGGTTTGGCAAGGTCCGACCACTTCTTCAGTTCAGCTGAAGATAAGTTTATTATTTCCACTCCACGACCCCTGTTGATGTCCTTAAGTCTGGCTGCCTCTGAATCCCACACATTGGCCTCGTATTCAACACCTGCGGAACCACTGACACTCTCTATCACCTGTCGCACATCCGGCGGTAGGCCGTTCCACGTGTTGATATTCATGACGGTGTAGAGAAGAGGCATATAAAAACCGGCCTCGGCGGCGTATTTGCAAACTTCGTAGGATTTGTAATCGTCAAAACCGACCCAATCGATCGCCCATCCGTCGATAACCCCTTTCTGAAGAGACATATACACATCGGGAATCGGCATGTTGACTGCTGAAGCTCCCGCGCTATTCAAAAAAGTAGTGGGAGGACCACCGAACGCCCTCAATTTTAAGCCCTTCAAGTCATCATAGGAGCGAATGGCCTTCTTAGATGTGTAAAGCGCTACCGGTGGAGCGACACTGAATTGGACGATTTTGACTCCCGCATATTCTTTCTCAAATTCCTTTTTAAATTTTTCCTGAAGCTCCCACATGATGCGACTGCCGATTTTACTTGAAGTGACGCCAAGGCATGGCAGATTGGAGAATTCACTCATTGGGAAACGGCCAGCATTGAATCCTGTAGGAGTCCAGCACATGTCCGCGATGCCTTTCGCCACAAGGTCATACTGCTGAGGGGGTGCGCCAAGCGAGCTGGCTGGATAGATGGTGAATTTTACTTTACCCTGGGTACCCTGTTCCACCTTTTGGATCCATGGTTCCATCATTTTCTTCTGGGCAGTACCGCCGGGGGGGTTATGATGAGCATATTTTAATTCTATCACTTGAGAAGGCGAGGCCGCTTCCGAAGGAGAACTCGATAGGATCAGAACAACAGTTAACGACAGAATAATCACCACTGCAATAAGCTTTCTCGACATCATTTTTATCCTCCTTCTACAATGTGGATTCATACTTACTCATTCAATGAAATATCAGGTTTTTGGATTAAGCCTCCCTCCGGCCGTTGAAGGCCACCGATTGCCCGGTACAAGAGGCCAGTTTACCTTTGATAGGGGAGGTTTTACCTTTCTGATAGTCGGTGCATCTGGGATAGCCGGTAATAAGAGGTGCGAGGGATACCCGGGATCATGGTAGATTGCAATCTCCGCCGGCATCGGCAATCTCTGGATGTCGAGACTATGCAACGAACCAAAGTACGAAAGATCATCATTCGCGATCTCAAGTTGGATTCGATGCCCCGCCTTAAAGGTATAAAAAACAGGTTTCATTTCGATCTGGAATTCATAAACCTTCTTCGGTTCGAGAAACACCGGGTTCTGAAAAGGGTGGAAAGGCTGTCCGGGCATGGACCTTTCCTCATCGACCTCTCTGAAGGAGCCCCTAAGAATTCCCCGGCTTAAGAATTTCATCTCTTTACGGGGTCCTACATCGAATAACTTAACAAACCAGGCCGTATCCTTTTGAGTTGAGGAACCATAAAGTGTAGCACTTAAAGGACCCCAGATTCGTACCTCTTTCTTCAGAGGGGGTGTGGCATAGACCAGGACTGGCTTCCCTGCAAGTAACAGTGCAGTGGAATCGGGAAGCTTGTACTGATCGGGTTTTTCCTTCGCAGGAGCTTCTAGACTGAGAGAACCATAGAGAGTCTCTTTCTGGCTCGTTGCCTTCCCCCCATGGAAAAAGAATTTGGTCCACTCTGTTCGTTTGAGAGGGTATTCGTTTTCATAACGCCACTTTCTGGTGGCGCCGTCGAAGATGGCCACTTCAGGCTCTTTCATAATGCCGGTATCTTTGCCTTTAAGCCAGTGATCGAGCCATCTCAAAACATACTCGTTAAGATTTCTGTCGGTCACAAATCTCAAGTGTGCCCAGTATCCTGTCTCTGGCTCGACAAGAAGCTTCTTGGGCGATTTGATCTTGGGATAGATGGCCAGCTGGCTGCGGCTGTGCAGCGGGGTGAGGGCTACACAGACCAGAGCAGGGACTTCTATTTTATCCGCTTGCCACCATCCTGACCTTTCTCGGTAGAACGGTCCGTCGGAGGGATGCGCCGCCAGTTCGGCAGCAAAATTGAAAGGAGGAAGCTTTCCTTCAACCGGACCGGGCCAGATGCATTGGAAAACGCTATCCAGCGTCCAATGATTGCCAAACTCTCCGCCATTAAAAATCCCGCCCTGGTAAAATGCATCGCGGTACATGTCTGTTCCTCCGTCATGAGGAACGATACACTTAAGATGAGGTGGCCTTTGAGCGGCCACTAGATATTGAATCCATGCCCAATAGGAATCTCCAATCATTCCCACATTGCCGTCACACCAGGGTTGCTTAGCAATCCATTCTATCAAATCATAACCATCCTGTTGCTCTTTGGTGTCCAAAAACGCCCATTGCCCTTGAGACATACCGCTCCCTCTGCATTGTGCGATCACATGGATATACCCCTTCGTAACAAAAAAACCCGTTGCGCCTGCTTCGATGGAATGACACCATCCCGGATGGCACTGCTGCATTTCTTTTAAATAAGGACACATCGAGAGAATGACCGGGTAACGACCTTCTTTCTCCGGATGATAAATGTCGAGCGCCAGCTTAACTCCATCTCTCATTTCTACGTAGATATTCTCTTCAACCTTCACACCTGGCATATCTGGTTTAGGAATTTCTCCAGGATAGATTGTGGTAACGGCAGGTCTGTCGACAGATTGAAAAGATTGACTTTTTTCCATGACTCCCTCCTTAACCGAAGAGGCAAAGATTTGATAAGTTAATGAATCTCGATAATGAGAAAAGGGAAGCAGGGTAACAATTACCCGGCTATTTTTTAATAAACTATTCTTGACTTTTTATTCCCTTGAACATATTCAACACTTTTTCCGTGGCTGTCAGCCAGCCGTAATTCAGTTTGATATTGAAAAAAGTTGCCTCCTTGACGAATGGGGGACCAGTGTTCATTGTGGCATCCGATACAAGAACCGGGAGATATTCCAAATTATAAGCGTCTCGAATGGAGTGCTCAACGCAGGTATTGGTCGCTACCCCTGTGAACAGGAGGTATTTCAGGTCATAGGTCCTTAAAATAAGATCGAAGTTCGTGCTGAAGAAGGCACTGTATCTCGGCTTCTCGACAAGAATATCACCTTCCAGGGGCTTGAGTTCATCGATGATCGCAGCTCCCCATGTATCCCGAATAATGGTCTTATCCTTCATCTCAGGGAATTCCTTGTAATATTTTATCGGAACGGAGCGCATCCGATTCACTGAAATGGGGTTTCCGCCCTCGCGCAAGTCCGGTGAATAACGGTGTGCGATGTAAATGACTTTACAACCCTTCTCCCTTGCTAAAGTGCTTATTTGTTGAATAGGTTTAATGACTGTTTGATTGGCTGAAATATCAATTCCCCACCTATGGAACATGCCGCCTTCTTTGACGAAGGCGTTTTGCATATCCACTATAATTACGGCGGTTCTCTTAATATTGATTTCAAGGGGCTGAGGTTCTGCGAGAAGTGATATCCAGTCTTGATTTGAATTGTCTCCGGCCAGATTATCTTGTTTCTTCATCAGCGGTTCGCCCAATTTTGACAATCAGATGTAATTTCTGATATTGGAAGTGACTGACAGGACACAAACAATATGTTGATGGCGACTCTTTAGTAACGAAGAACCGTTCCGCATTTTAGATGCCATACTGTAATGTTGCTTACGGATGGGCCGAATATATAAAAAAAGGAAATGGTCTGTCAAGAGAAATCGAAAGAGAGATCGACAGAAACATGAACCAAAATCTGGTGAATGTGGTGATTTTGTCTTGACATGCAAAACTTTTCTTCATATATTCGACCTGCACAAAAGCGTGTCCTAAACGGATTCAGGACACCAAGGAGATCAAGAACGTCATGAAAATGGGAAGGGAGGACCATTAAATGAAGAAGGGTTTGATAATGGTTTTTGTCATTTTTCTACCAGTGTTGCTTGTTTCGCCTGTCTTTAGCCAAAGCATGAAAGCTCCAGTACCGGTGGGCAATCCGATCAAGATTGGAGGTTCTTTGCCGCTTACGGGTATGCACTCCGAAACAGCAAAATGGATGAAGAATGGGTATGATTTCTGGGCTGACAACGTCAACAAAAAAGGAGGCCTGTTGGGCCGTCCTGTAAAATTGACCATCTATGATGACGAGGGTAATCCTGATGGAGCGGTGAGTTACTACGAGAGAGCGATTACTGTTGATAAGGTGGACCTGATTTTTGGAGGGACTCCTGGCGGGTCGGTTGCAGTATTGATGCCCCTGGCTGAGAAATATGGAAAGGTCTTCGTCGGAATGGGCGGTCACATGAAATCTTTCGAGCAGGGATACACTTATAGCTTCGGCAGTCCCCCTCTGATGAGCGACTGGATCTATTGGTCTTTGGCTGGGGTGATTGATGACCTTATCCCCAATGCTGAATGGCCTAAGTCAATCGCTGTGTTTAGCACAAATACCGTCATGGGTTTAGCAGGGCGAGGGAATATCGTCAAGGCAATGGAGGAGCGTGGAATAAAGGTTTTGGTCGACGAGACTTATAATCTTCCTCTGGCTGATGCGACGCCAATGGTGAGTAAAGCCAAGGCCCGGGGAGCGGATGTTCTCTGCTGTCTCAGCTTTTTCGATGATGGAGTAATGATCATGCGAGCTGCCAAGAGCATAAAGTATAATCCTAAACTTATTTTCCAGCAGCACGCTGCAATATTCCCTGCATGGATGAAAGAACTTGGCGAGGATGGCAACTACGTAGTCAACAGCACGTTTTGGCACGATCGCCTTCCCTTTCCCTGGAATGAGGAGATCAATGAAGGGGCCAAGGCGCTCTTCGGAATGCAAGCACCCTTATTCTTTGGTTTTGCTTATAGCTGGATGAAAACACTTGAACTGGCGGTAGAGGGCGCGGGAACTCTTGATCAAAAAAAGGTAAGAGACTACTTAAGGTCGAATAAGTTCGATTTGCCTTATGGCAAAGGAATAACATTCGATTCCAAGGGTTTGCCTCCACCTTTCTCATTTTCTACCCAAACCGTGAAAGGAAACGTAGAACTTATATGGCCAAAAGCAGTCTCAACTACTAAATTCGTTTATCCCAGACCGGCTTGGGGAAAATAGCGCCATACCAGCAGACCCGAAAGCCGTGTAAACCAATTGTAATACGTACGATCGAAAGAATGGCACCTTGACTCCAAAATCAACCTATCTTGCCCTTCACTTTGCCCAAATTGAAGATATCTAAAATTGTAATCTTCAATCCTCTGGCAATTTCGATTTTGAGTGTTTCAGGAGGAAAAAAAGAGAGAGAAGATAAGGGGCGCGAATGACACCTATCTACAATAGCGAGTGGATCTCTGAGCCATAATCCTTCGGCTCGACGCAACTGAATTTACCGATACATCTCCTTAGCGGGCAAATTTTCGGGCCTGACCTCCCCTGATGAAAGATCAACAGTCCATTTCCTGACAAAGGGAGGGGCGCTTCTCTCCTCCACATATTGGAGGACCCGAAATTTCATTCCTCCAATCTCATTGGCTTCATATCTCCATCTTGGATACGGAAATGATTTTGACTTTTCATCCATCATCCTCTTTTCAACAGACCCACCCGGAGTGGGATGGTTCTTCACCAGATCTATGGCCTGAGAAGAGAGTGCCTTAGATTGACTTA
>Ga0187776_10001385_pt1 | contig 12118 bp, 12 predicted proteins | sample 0216_BV02_MP12_2_FD_132426 | JGI IMG/M metagenome (GOLD analysis project Ga0187776, IMG submission 132426) | Tropical peat soil microbial communities from peatlands in Department of Meta, Colombia - 0216_BV02_MP12_20_MG | ecosystem: Environmental > Terrestrial > Soil > Wetlands > Peat | place...
GATCGAGGCTCGGGCTCTCGCCGAGAAGCTCCTCGGCAAGGGCGCGGCCGACTGCGGGGGACTGCATGAAGCCGTGGCCCGAGAAGCCGCAGGCCGCGCAGACACCGTCGGCGATCTCGCCGAGGATCGGGTGCGCGTCGGGCGTCATGTCGTAGAGGCCGGCCCAGGCGCGGTCGATCTCGACCCCGGCGGCGGGCGGATAGCGGTGGCGCAGGCGCGAGAGGCGGTCGTCGAAGAGCGTCTCGTCGACCTCGGTCTCGAAGCCCCAGCGCGGCTCCGGGTCGGTCATCGCGACGAGGAGGCGATCGCGGCGGCGGCGGAAGTGGAAGGTCGTCTCGGACTCGAGCACCATCGGCAGGTCCTCGGGGAGCTCCAGCGCGGTCGTCTCGAGCAGCTGGCGGCAGAGCGGGCGCACCGGCAGCTCGACCCCGCGTGTCGCGGCCAGCTCGGCCGACCACGGGCCGCACGCGATCACGAGCGTGTCGGCTTCGAGCTCGGCAGCGTCGGTTCCCTCGCGGACCTCGACGCCGAGCTTGAGCGCCCGGCGGACGAGCTCGCGCGTGACGGCCGGCGGGTCGGCGAGACCGTCCTCCGCGCACATCGCGGCGCCGAGCACGTCGTCCGTCCGAAGCCCTTCGACCCTCGAGGGATCGACGCTCTCGACCGGCACGCCGAGCTCGGCCTGCAGCTCGCGCCGCTCCTCCAGCTCCGCGAGGCCCTCATCGGTCGTCGCCAGGAACAGGTAGCCGACCTGGAGGAAGAGGGGCTCGCCGAGCTCTTCGAAGAAGCGGATGCTCGCCTGTGCGAGCCGTACCTCGGCCGCGGTCGAGAACTGCTGGCGCACGCCGCCCATCGCCTTCGAGGTCGACCCGCCGGCGACGCGGCCGCGATCCGCGAGCACGACGTCGCGCGCGCCGAGCTGCCCCAGGTGGTACGCGACCGAGGCGCCGATCGCGCCAGCGCCGGCTACGACGATTCGAGCCACTCGTCCAGCTCTCGCTTCTCGGCGGGGGTCAAGGTCCGCAGCGGCCCGCGCACGTCCTCGCGCACCGGCACCCCGCGGCGGCCGAGCACGTACTTCGCTGCGGCCTGGAACGGAAAGCGGTCGAGCGCCGCGCGCAGCTCGCCGACGCCGTCGAGCGCGACGACCCGCTCCGGGAAGACGGATGCGAGGCCCGACACCGTCCCCGCGGCCCCGCGGACCGGAAGCAGCTCCTCGGCGCCCACGAAGACGTCCAGCCCCTCCAGCAGGTACGGCTCGACCGCCTCGAGCGGCTTGTCGGAGACCTTCAGCCCGGCGAGGTTCGAAGCCTGCTCGCGCAGCTGCTCGACCACTTCGACCGGGACCGCGTACCCGCTGCGCGCCTTGAACTCGTAGACGTAGAACGGCAAGGGCTCGCAGGCGCGGGCCGCCGCGGCGAAGTGGGCCAGCAGCGCCGCGCCGTCGAGCGCGTAGTACGGGGGGCCGATCACGGCGACCCCCGCCGCTCCCGCGCCGGCCGCGTGCTCGGCGAGCGCGGCCGTCTCAGCGGTGGTCTGCGCGCCGCAGTGGACGATCACCGGCAGCGGGCCCTCGAGGAAGAGCTCTGCGGCCCGCCGGCGCTCCGCCGCGGAGAGCAGGATCCCCTCGCCGGTCGTGCCCAGCGCCAGGATCCCGTCGAGCCCACCGGCCTCGAGGAAGTCGAGGTACGGCCCGAAGGCGTCCTCGTCCAGAGCGGCTCCGTCGTCGCGGAGAGGCGTGACGGCAGCCGCGAGCGCTCCGCGCAGCATGCGACAAATCTAACGGCCGGGCCGGCAAAGCCGCCCCTGCCTCCAGATCGGCGCCGCAAGCGACGCCTTAGGATTGATCGGCATGGCGGCGTTACGCGTGGAGCAGGCGGGCGACATCCTGCGCGTGACCATGGACCGGGCCGACCGCCGGAACGCGTTCGACGCCGACCTGATCCGCGAGCTGAGCGAGGCGTTCTCAGACGTCGGCGATGCGCGCGCCGTGATCCTCGCCGGGGAAGGCGAGAGCTTCTGCGCGGGGGCCGACGTCGACTGGATGCGCGCCTCGGTCGAGCTCAGCTACGAGGAGAACGTCGCCGACGCACGGCGCCTGCGGATGATGCTCGACACGATCAACAACTGCCCGGCGCCGGTGATCGCGCGGGTGCAGGGCCATGCGCTCGGCGGGGGCTGCGGCCTGGTCGCCTGCGCGGACGTCGTCGTGGCGGCGCCGGACGCGGTCTTCGCCTTCTCGGAGGTGAAGCTCGGGATCATTCCCTCGGTGATCTCGCCGTTCGCGCTGGCCAAGATCGGCGAGAGCGCGGCGCGGCGCTACTTCGTCACCGGTGAGCGCTTCGACGCACAGACTGCCTTTCGGATCGGCCTCGTCCACGAGCTCGCCGAGGAGCTCGACGCGGCGGTCGACCGAATCGTGGCCGAGCTCCGCACCGCCGGCCCCGAGGCGGCTCGCCATGCCAAGCGGCTGGTGCTGGAACGGCCCGATTCGCTCGGCACCGAGCGGCGGATCGCCCAGCGGCGAACGAGCGACGAGGGCCAGGAGGGCCTGCGCGCCTTTCTCGCGAAGCGCAAGCCGGCGTGGTCATCCGAAAACTCCTCGTAGCGAACCGCGGCGAGATCGCGTTGCGGGTCTTCCGGGCCTGCGCCGAGCTCGGGATCGAGACCGTCGCGGTCGCAGCGCCCGACGACCTCGGCTCCTTGCACGCGCGCTCGGCCGACGAGACGCTCGAGATCACGTCGTACCTCCACTCCGAGGAGCACATCCGCGCGGCGAAGCAGGCCGGGGCCGACGCGATCCACCCGGGCTACGGGTTCCTGGCCGAGAGCCCGGACTTCGCGAGGGCGGTCGAGGCTGCCGGGCTCGTCTGGGTCGGGCCGCCCGGAGACGCGCTCGAGGCCGGCGGCGACAAGCTGCGGGCGAAGCGGATAGCACGCCGGGCCGGCGTGCCGGTCGTCCGCGAGGGCGCCCCGGACGAGCTCGGCTTCCCGCTGGTGATCAAGGCGGCGGCCGGCGGCGGCGGGCGCGGGATGCGGATCGTGCGCGAGCAGGCAGAGCTCGAGCATGCCTTCGCGGCCGCGCGGCGCGAGGGGAGGGCGGCCTTCGGCGACGACCGCGTGTTCTGCGAGCGCTACGTCGACCGGCCGCGTCACGTCGAGATCCAGCTCCTCGGCGACGCTTCGGGCGTCGTCTCACTCGGCGAGCGCGAGTGCTCGGTGCAGCGGCGCCACCAGAAGGTGCTCGAGGAGTCGCCGTCGGTCGCGCTGGACGAGGAGCTCCGTTCGCGGATGAGCGAGGCCGCCGTCGCGTTCGCCGAGGCGATCGGCTACCGCAGCGCCGGCACCGCCGAGTTCATGCTCGACGGCCGCGACTTCTTCTTCCTCGAGCTGAACGGGCGGATCCAGGTCGAGCACCCGGTCACCGAGCGCGTTACCGGCGTCGACCTCGTCTGGGCCCAGCTCCGAATCGCGCAGGGCGAGACCAACCTTGTAACACAGTGTTACTTGGAGGGCTCGGCGGTGGAGGTGCGGCTGTACGCGGAGGATCCCCGGACGTTCCTGCCGCAGACCGGGACGATCTCGCGGCTGCGGCTGCCGGAGGGGATCCGCGTCGACGCCGGGGTCGAGGAGGGAGACGAGGTCGGGACCGCCTACGACCCGCTGATCGCGAAGCTGATCGCCCGCGGGGAGACGCGCGACGAGGCGCTCGACCAGCTCGCCGCGGCGCTGGCGGAGACCGAGGTCGAGGGCGTGGTCACCAACCTCGAGTTCCTGCGCTGGCTCGTCGACCACCCGGCACTGCGGGCCGGGCGGACGACGACCGCCTTTCTCACCGAGTACCCGCCGCTTTCGCCGACACCGCTCCGGCTCGCCGAGGAGCCCTGGGCCGGCGCGTTCCGGCTCAACCTCGGCCCGCCGCCCCCGGCCGCGCCGCCGGACCCGGAAGTGGCCTCCCACGACCACCCCGGCGGCGAGCAGAGCATCCTGACCGCGCCGATGCCCGGCACCGTCATCCGCCTGCTCGTGCGGGAGGGCGAGACCGTGAAACCGCGCCAGCCGCTGGTCGTGCTCGAAGCGATGAAGATGGAGACGCCGGTCGTCTCGCCCTACGAGGCCGTCGTCCGCTCGGTGTACGTCGCCGAAGGCGACCGCGTTGCAGGAGGCCAGCTGCTGGTCGAGCTCGAGGAATAGCTAGAACAGCTTCTGGAGCTTCATCGCCTGGCCGATGTCGCCCTTGACCTTCAGCTTGCCGGACATGTAGGCGGCGGTCGGGTTCTGCTCGCCGTTGGCGATCTTCAGGAAGGTGTCGGCAGTGGTCGAGATCGTGCAGTCGGCGTCGGCGCCGTTCTCGGTGACCGTGACCTTTCCGGCGTCGACGTCGACCGTCCAGTTGCCGGAGCCGTCGATCTCGAAGTGGTAGCTCGCGGTCAGGCCGGCCGCCTTGGCCGGGTCGATCCGTGACTCCAGCCCCTCGAAGAACTCCCTAGGGTCGTCCATCGGGCGCGAGATTACATGACGGGCTCCGGCGCGAACTGCCCGCGCGCCCGTGACGAGGGCAGCAGCGTCGCCAGCACGAACGCGGGGACTGCGGCCGCGGCGGCCGCGTACATCGCCGTCTGCAGGTCGACCGAGTCGGCGAGCGCGCCGAGGGCCACCGCGGCGACTCCGCCGAGGCCGATCGAGAGGCCGATCGACAGCCCGGACGCCATCCCGATCCGCCGCGGCAGGTACTCCTGGCTCATGACCATCGTCACGCCGAAGGTGCCGATCACGCAGACGCCAACGAGTCCGAGCGCAACCGCGCCCACGGTTCCTCCGACGGCGACGTAGACGACCGTGAGCGGGCAGACGGCGAGCATGCTCACGACGAGCACCGGCCGCCTGCCGATCCGGTCGGCGATCGGCCCGGCCGCCAGCGTGCCGACAACGCCGGCGAGCAGCATCAGCGAGAGCAGGTGGCTGCCGTACGCCTTCGAGTTGCCGAGCGACACCTCCCAGAGCGGCACGAACGTGACGAGCCCGAACCAGGCGACGCTGCGGAAGGCGATCACCGCCAGCAGGAGCACGAGCGCGCCCGGCCGGTCCTGCCCGGAGGCCGGCGCTTGCGTGCCCGAGCCCGGCGCGAAGCTCGAGAGGTACCGCGTCACGGCGACGAGCAGCGCGGCCACGGCCAGGCAGGGGACGGAAAGCAGGAGCCCGCCGGTCAGCCCGAAGGCAAGAACCAGCGGCGTCGTCACCGTCGGCCCGAGCGCGAAGCCGATGTTGCCGCCGACCGAGAACAGGCTCATCCCGCTCGCCCGCTTCCGCCCGCTCGCGTAGGCAGCGAACTTCGAGCCCTCCGGGTGGAAGGCCGCAACGCCCAACCCGGAAACGACGACGAGCAGGAAGACCAGCCAGTAGGACGGTGCCGCCGCCGCGAGCGCGATCCCGATCCCGGCAAGGGCGACCCCGGCCGACAGCAGCCAGAGCGCGCCGCGGCGGTCGGACCAGGCGCCGAACAGCGGCTGGATCAGCGAGGACGAGGCAGCCGAGGCCAGAATCAGTGCCGCGGCCAGCGTGTACGAGAGCGAGAAGCGATCGACGAAGAACGGCAGCAGCGCCGGCAGGGCGCCGTTGGCGAAGTCCGTCGCAGCATGGCCGGCGGAGAGCGCCGCCATCGCCCGCTTGTCCAGTTCCGCCCGCACCGGGCGAGACTAGCTAGGCAGCAGTTTCCGCGGGCTCCGCGGGCAGGTAGCGGTCGATCAGCGCGTGGGCGAGCTCCCACTGCGCCCGGGCGATCTGGACGCGGTTCCGCTCCATCGCCGCCGGCGGTGCAAAGGCCACCCGAAGCTCCTGCCGCTCGGCGACGAGCTCGCCGATCCGGGCGACGAGCGCCTCGACCGACGCGCGGTTCCGGCTTCGCCGGAAACGAGATGGACGCAGGTGTCGGATAGCAGCGCCGCAGGCCACGTCTTCTCTATCGGCAGCCAGGCGACGAAGGTGTAGCCCCAGCATCCGCAGCGCAGCGTAGGCGGGGCGTCGGCTAGCATCGCGCCGCGATGCGAGTCGAGGTGCAGGCGGGCGCTCCCGCCGAAGTGGAAGCCGGCGTCGTGGCGGTGCTGCTGACCGCCGAAGGGTTGACCGAGACCGGCCGAGCGCTCGACGCGACGCTCGACGGATTGCTCTCGCAGGTGGCGCAAGACGGCGAGGCCCGCGGCGGCCTCGGCTCCGCGCGCCTGGTGCACGCCGACGGGCGCCGCGTCGTTGTGGCCGGAGGCGGCGAGACGGCGCTGCTCGACGTCGACGGACTGCGCACCGCGGCCTCCGCGGTGGTCGGCGAAGCCGGCGGGTTCGTCGAGTCGATCGCGTGGCCGATCGACCCCGCGCTGCCGCTCTCGCCCGACGAGCAGGCGGTCGCGATCGTCGAGGGCACGATCCTCGGCGCCTATCAGCCGGCCCGCTGGAAGCACGACGCGCCGAAGCCGAAGCTGGACCAGCTAACGCTCCTGGTGTCACGTGACGCTGAAACTCTGAAGCCGGTTGTGGACCGGGCGGCGCGCATCTCGGAGTGGGTCAATCGCGCCCGCGATCTCGTCAACAGCCCGCCGAACGAGCTGAACCCCGAGCGGCTCGCGGCCCGCGCCGCCGAGATCGCCTCCGAGCTCGAGCACGTCGAGACCCAGGCGCTCGGGCGGGACGAGATCGTGAAGCTGGGCATGGGCGCCCTCGCCGCGGTCGCGCAGGGCAGCGACACCGAGCCGCGCCTGGTCGTCCTCCGCTACGAGCCGCCGCAGCCCGCGCAGGCAGACCTCGTCCTCGGCCTGGTCGGCAAGGCGATCACGTTCGACACCGGCGGCATCTCGCTCAAGCCGTCGCTGCACATGGAGGACATGAAGGGCGACATGGCCGGCGGTGCGGCGGTGATCGAGGCGACGGGCGCGATCGCCCAGCTCGGCCTGCCGGTGCGCGTGATCAGTGTCGTCGCCGCCTGCGAGAACATGCCAGGTGGGCACGCCTACCGGCCCGGCGACATCCTCACCGCGGCCAACGGCAAGACGATCGAGATCACGAACACGGACGCCGAGGGCCGGCTCGTGCTCGCCGACGCGCTCTGGTACGCGCGGGAGAACGGCGCCACCCACATCCTCGACCTGGCGACGCTGACCGGCGCGATGGAGCTGGCGCTCGGCGATCTCTACGCCGGAGTCTTCGGCCGCGACGACGCGTGGCGCGACCAGGTGATCGCCGCCGGCGAGGCGAGCGGCGACCACGCCTGGGCCTTCCCGCTGCACCCTCGCTACCGCCGCTACGTCGACTCTGCCTTCGCCGACATCAAGAACTCGTCCGACCTGCGTCAGGGATCCCCTGCGCTCGCCGCCGAGTTCCTGCAGGAGTTCGCCGGCGAGGGCCCCTGGGCCCACGCCGACATCGCGGGCCCGGCCTTCTTCGAGCGCTCGCGCGGCGACTACCTGCACCAGCGCGGCGGCACGGGCTACGGCGTCCGGCTGATCGTCGAGCTCGCCACGCGCCTGACAGCGTGAACTTCGACCTCTCGCCCGAGCACGAGCTCGTCCGGCGCACGGTCCGCGAGTTCGCCGAGGAGAAGGTCGCCCCGGTCGCCGCCGAGCTCGACCGCGAGCACCGCTTTCCGTACGAACTGGTCGCCGAGCTGGCCGAGCTCGGCCTCATGGGCATGCCGGTCCCCGAGGAGTACGGCGGTGCGGGCACCGACACGCTCTCGTACGCGATCGCGGTCGAGGAGCTGACCCGGATCGACTCGTCCGTCGCGATCACGATGGCCGCGCACACCTCGCTCGGGACGATGCCGATCCTGCTCTTCGGCACCGAGGAGCAGAAGCGGCAGTGGCTGCCGGACCTGGCCTCGGGGCGAAAGCTGGCCGCCTTCGGCCTGACCGAGCCAGGCGCCGGCTCGGACGCCGCCGCCGCCCGCACGACCGCCGAGCTGCGCGACGGGCAGTGGGTGGTCAACGGCTCGAAGATCTTCATCACCAACGCCGGCACCGACATCACCGCCTGCGTGACGATCACCGCCCGCACCGGCGAGGACGAGATCTCGAACCTGATCGTCCCCAACGGCACGCCGGGCTACGAGATCTCGGCGCCGATGGACAAGCTCGGCTGGCGCGCCTCCGACACGCGCGAGCTCTCCTTCCGCGACTGCGCCGTCCCAGACGGGAACCTGCTCGGCGAGCGCGGTAAGGGCTTCTCTCAGTTCCTGGAGATCCTCGACGGCGGCCGCATCTCCGTCGCCGCGATGGGCGTCGGCCTCGCCCAGGGCGCCTACGACCTCGCCGTCGCCTACGCGAAGGAGCGCGAGCAGTTCGGCCGGCCAATCACCCAGTTCCAGGCGATCCAGTTCCAGCTCGCCGACATGGCCGTCGAGGTCGAGGCCGGCCGCGCCCTGACCTACAAGGCCGCCTGGCTCAAGGACCAGGGCCGCCCGTTCGCGCTCGAGGCGGCGATGGCCAAGCTCTACACCGGCGAGCTCTCACACCGCGCGGCGAACGCGGCCCTGCAGATCCACGGCGGCTACGGGTTCATGGAAGAGTCGCCGATCTCACGCCTCTACCGCGACCAGAAGATCCTCGAGATCGGCGAGGGGACTAACGAGGTTCAGCGGATGGTGATTGCCCGCCACCTCGGCCTCGTCTCCTGATCAGCCGTGTGGGCACGAAGAGGACGAGCAGGAAGACCAGGACGGCCACGCCCAGGACGTAGCGGTCGCGGTTCGTCGAGGAGCCGCCGCTCGAGACCTTGGGCAGCGCGACCCCGTTCGCCTCGGCGAGCGCGCGGACGGCGGCCGTCGTGGACTCGGCCAGCGCCGTCGGCGTCGTCCCGGGCTTCACGCCCTCGAGGACGCGGAGCTCTCGCCCGATCGGCTTCTTGCCGTTCCAGAAGCCGAAGCCCGAGGGCATCGCCACCAGCAGCCGGTTCGAGTAGACGAAGGCGACCTCGCTCCAGAGGAACTTCGAGTACGACTGCGGGTGGCGCCAGAGTGGGACGGCGGTGCCGAGATCGCCGGTAAACGCGATCACGGCGACGCGGATCTTGAAACCCTTCCGGTTCGCCTCCGCCACCGTCGCCTGGAGCTCCTGCGCGGCCGACTTCGAGATCGGGGCCTCGTAGGGCAGGAAGACCTTGTCGGTCAGGAGGACGTCGCTGGCCGGGTCGCCGTTCGCGCGGGCGGCTGCCGGCGCGAGCAGCGCCACGAGGGCCGCGAGCAGGACGCACCGCTTCACGGCCGCTCCAGCGCTCGCTGGCTCTCGTCCTCTTCGGCGAGCAGGCGCAAGAGGAAGTAGGAGAGCGCGGCGAAGAAGACGGCCAGCTGCTCGACGTTCATCAGGATCCCCCCGAGGTTCTGGTCCTTGGTCGCAGACAACCCCCAGAGTCTAGGTGCGTCCTCGTAGAAGGCGTAGAAGGCGCGGGCCGAGAAGATGTAGGCGAGCGAGAGGAAGGCCGAGCCGATGAACGCCATGCCCAGGTACGCGAGGCGGACGGCGGTCGAGACCCGGTGCGGCTCGTTGGCGAACACCGGCCACCAGAAGACGAGCCCGGCCAGGATCAGCAGCCCGTGCTCGAGGTTCAGCGGCCAGCCGCGGCGTAGTGCCCAGTCGTAGAAGGGGGGCAGGTGGACGCCGTACCAGACGATCAGCCAGAAGGGGAGCGCGAACCGCGGGTTCGTCAGGAGCGCGAGCGGCCGCCCGCCGAGAGCCGCGACCCGGTCGCGCATCGCCGGCGTCAGGCCGAGAATCAGGAGCGGCGGCGCCCAGTCGGCGATCATCACGTTCTGGAGCAGGTGGATCGCCAGTAGGTAGTGGACGGCGATCGTCTCGAGCGGCGAGTTGAGGGGCAGGGCGATCAGCGCGACGCCGAGCCCGAAGAGCGTCACCCGGCCGGCGCTCGGCCTCTCGACGGTGCGTGAGAGGCGCACATAGCCGTAGACCGCCGCCGCCCCGAGCACGAGAAACGCCGGCTCGAAGCTGAACGACGCCGAGGACGGGGTCACCGATTCGAAAGCGCCGGGCGGCTGCGGGCCACGGCTCGACGCTCCCGCAGGTACGGCCAGAGGAGGAGCGCGACGCAGGTGCCGGCCGTCACCAGCTGCTCGACCATCATCACCGCGCCCGCCAGCCGCTGGTCGGTGAGCGGCGAGATCCCGAAGAGTGGGTTCGCGGGGTGGGCGTAACGGGCGTATCGCGGGCTCGCGCTGAAGAGGAGCACGTCCACGACCGGCTGCGCCAGCACCAGCATCGCCAGCGCGAACAGGATCCGCTGCGGGCGGCGCAGGCGTCCGCGCCGCGCCGGGTCGACGAGCTGTGTCCAGACGAGAATCCCGGTGAAGACGAAGCTCAGGTGCTCCAGGTCGTGGACGATCGGATGCGCGGCGGCGTAGTCGTAGAAGCGCGGCACGTGCCAGACGAGGATCGCCGCCGCCCAGAGGCCGAGGCTGACGAGCGGGATCAGCAGGAAGCCGAGCAGCGCGCGCAGCGGCCGGAAGCCCGCGAGCGGGCGGAGGACGGGCGGCGGAAGCAGGAAAAAGAGCAGCGGCCCGCGCACCGAGACGACGAGCAGCGCCGCGGCGGCGTCGCCGATCAGGACGTGCTGGAGCATGTGCGCCGAGAGCAGTCGCTCGTCTCCGGCGGCGTCGAGCGGCGAGACGAGCGGGAGCACGACCAGCGCCAGGCCCGCGGCGAACAGCGCAGCCCGGCTCCAGGGCGCGAGATCGGGCCGGCGGGAACGCAGGCGCGCGAATGCCTGTACGAACAGGAGGAGCGCGAGCGCGGCCCCGAGCACGACGGCCGTCGGCGCGCTCCAGGCCGTCGAGAGCTGCGACGCGTTAGCGACACCGCCGTCAGCGAGCACGGCGAGCAAGGTAGCCGATCGCGCCGCGGCCCAGGGTGCCTAAGATGTGCGGCCATGAGCCGTCGCCGACTCGCAGCGTGGTCCGTAGCGCTGCCGCTCATGGTTGCCGGGTCGCAGGTGGCCCACGTCTTCGCCTACCGCCTGGTCTATCCGCAGACGCAGCTCCGCCTGCACGCGCTGCTCGTCAGCGGGCACGGCTACATGGGGCACGTGTCGCTCCTGTTCGCGCTCTGCGCGGTGATCGAGCTGATCGCCCTCTGCTCTGCGGTGGCGGGGAGCTTCCGGCGCGGAGCGGCAACGCCCCTGCCGGCCTGGGCGTTCGGGCTGATACCCCCGCTCGGCTTCGCGGTGCAGGAGTTCCTCGAGCGGTGGCTCTACGGCGCCTCCTTCCCGTGGTGGATGGTCCTGCAGCCGACCTTCCGCGTCGGCCTGCTGCTCCAGCTTCCCTTCGGCCTCGCGGCCTACCTCGTCGCGCGACTGCTCTTGCGGGTCGCCGACCGCGTCGGCCGCGTGCTTTCCCGCCGTCGCAGGCTTCCGGAGCCAGTCGGCCTGTTGCCCGGGTGGGCCGTCTCTCCCACCTGGCTTCCCCGGCTCTCGGTGGTCGCGAGCCACGCCGGCCGCAGCCCGCCTGCGCCGGCCGCCGCGATCTTCGGCTGCGCCATCTAGCGCCGGCGCGCAAACGGGTGCAGCTTCGCGGCGGCCTCGCCGTGTATTCCGCTAGCGAAGGAGCATCCATGCGTAATCTGCTTCGTGCCTGTGCCGCCGCGATGCTGGTGGCCCTCGTGGTCGTGTCGGCCGCCTCGGCGCACGCGCGCATCAGCCCGGCCGTCTCCCTGGCCAAGGAGCTGCAGCTGTACAGCCTCGCCGTGCCTACCGAGAAGGAGGGTGCGACGACGACCAAGATCGTGCTCAACGTCCCGCAAGGGTTCTCGATCGACTCGTTCGTGCCGAGCCCCGGCTGGCACCGCGTCCTGCAGGAGACCGGCTCCGGCGAGGAGGCGGTGATCCAGAAGGTCACCTGGACCGGCGGATCCGTGCCGACGGAAGAGGACTCCCTCTTCCAGTTCCTCGCGCAGCCGTCTGACGCGAAGACGTACACGTTCACGGTCCAGCAGACCTACTCGGACGGCTCGATCGTCAACTGGGCCGGCTCGGAGTCGTCCGAGGATCCGGCGCCGACCATCGAGGCGAAGAGCTCGCTCGGCGGCGGCGGCACCCCGACGCTGACGATCGTCGCGCTGGTCCTGGGCGC
>Ga0187776_10001386_pt1 | contig 12113 bp, 10 predicted proteins | sample 0216_BV02_MP12_2_FD_132426 | JGI IMG/M metagenome (GOLD analysis project Ga0187776, IMG submission 132426) | Tropical peat soil microbial communities from peatlands in Department of Meta, Colombia - 0216_BV02_MP12_20_MG | ecosystem: Environmental > Terrestrial > Soil > Wetlands > Peat | place...
CCGCTGGGCGCGCTCATGGTCTCGGCCGAGGGCGCCTGCGCCGCCTACTACCACTACCGGAGGCACGCCGCCGGCGAATGAGATTCCCATGTCGGACCACGCCAAGAGCCTCGAGCTGAGTTGCCCGCTGCCCCTGCCGGCCAAGGACCAGGTGCTGCTCGGCCACGGCAGCGGCGGCAAGCTCAGCGCCGAACTGATCCGCGACATCTTCCTCCCCGCCTTCTCCAACCCCGTGCTGGCGCGCCTGGACGACCAGGCTATCGTCAGCGTCAACGGCTCGCGCCTGGCCTTCACCACAGATTCTTTCGTGGTCAAGCCGCTGTTCTTTCCCGGCGGCGACATCGGCTCGCTCGCCGTGCACGGCACCGTCAACGACCTGGCCATGGGCGGAGCGCAGCCGCTGTTCCTGAGCGCCGCCTTCATCCTGGAAGAAGGTCTGAGCCTGGAGGTGCTGAAGCGCGTGGTGGGCTCGTTGCACCGCGCCGCCGCCGCGGCCGGCGTCGAAGTGGTCACCGGCGACACCAAGGTGGTGGAGAAGGGAAGCGGCGACGGCCTGTTCATCAACACCTCGGGGATCGGCCTGGTGCCCGAGGGCCTGCAGCTTTCCGCCGACCAGGCCCGCTCCGGCGACCGCATCCTGCTCAGCGGGCCCATCGGCGACCACGGCATCGCTATCCTGGCGCAGCGCGAAGGCCTGGAGTTCGAGAGCACGGTGGAGAGCGACAGCGCGCCCCTGCATACGCTGGTGGCGGCCATGCTCGGCGCCTCGCGCGCGCTGCGCTGCCTGCGCGACCCCACCCGCGGCGGCCTTTCCAGCGCCACCAACGAGATCGCGCAGCAGTCGCGCGTGGGCATGGAGCTGGACGACGCCGCCATCCCGGTGCGCGAAGAGGTGCGCGGCGCCTGCGAGATGCTGGGCCTGGACCCGCTCTACGTCGCCAACGAGGGCAAGCTCATCGCCATCGTGGCGCCGGAGGCGGCGGAGGCGGTGCTCGACGCCATGCGCCGCCATCCTCTGGGCAGCCAGGCGCAGATCATCGGCACGGTGACCGCCGCGCATCCCGGCCTGGTCACCCTGCGCACCACCCTGGGCACCAGCCGCATCGTGGACATGCTGGCGGGCGACCAGTTGCCGCGCATCTGCTGAGCGAAGGAGGAACCATGGACCGCGTCCCGCTGGAGAAGAAGGTGCTGAGCGAAAACGATCGCGTGGCCGCCGAGCTGCGCGCCCGCTTCCACGAGCACGGCGTGCTCTGCCTGAACCTGATCTCTTCGCCGGGCTCGGGCAAGACCACCCTGCTGGAGCGCACGCTGGAGGGCTTCGCGCGCGGCGAGCGCGTGGCCGTGCTCACCGGCGACATCCAGACCGACCAGGACGCCGCCCGCCTGGCCCGTTTCGGCTTCCCCGTGCGCCAGATCTCCACCGGCGGCACCTGCCATCTCGACGCCCGCATGATCGCCCGCCATCTCGAGGGCTGGAACCTCGAGGACCTCGACCTGCTCTTCATCGAGAACGTGGGCAACCTGGTCTGCCCGGCCAGCTACGACCTGGGCGAAGACGCCAAGATCGTCGTCCTCAGCGTGGCCGAGGGCGAGGACAAGCCGCTCAAGTATCCCTCCATCTTCTTCAAGGCGGAACTGCTGGTGCTGAACAAGACCGACCTGCTGCCCTACGTGCCCTTCCGGGCGGAGGTGGCGCGCGACAACGCCCAGCGCATCCACCCCGGCATGGAGATCCTGGAGGTCTCGTGCGCCACCGGGCAGGGGCTGGACCAGTGGCGGCAGTGGTTGAAGCAACGGCAGCAGGCGGCGCGCCGGCACCTCACCGCGGCCGCCGGCTAGGTGTCTCATGGCGGTGCGTAGGGCCATCGAAGTCTCCGGCATCGTGCAAGGGGTGGGCTTCCGTCCCTACATCTACCGCCTGGCCAGCGAGCGCGGCCTGGCGGGCTGGGTGACCAATACCAGCGCCGGGGTCAGCATCGAGGTCCAGGGCGAACTCGAGGAGGTGGAGGACTTCGTCGCCCGCCTGCCCGCGGAGGCGCCGCCGCTGGCGCGCGTCACTGGAGTGCGGGTGCGCGAGCTGCCGCCCAACGGCGATCGCGGCTTCCAGATCGTGCTCAGTCGCGGCGGCGAAGCCATGCAGACGCTGATCTCCCCCGACGTCGCCCTGTGCGACGACTGCCGCCGCGAACTCTTCGATCCCCACGACCGCCGCTACAAGTATCCCTTCATCAACTGCACCAACTGTGGCCCGCGCTTCACCATCGTGCGCGGCATCCCCTACGACCGCCCGCGCACCTCCATGGCCGTCTTCCCCATGTGCGCGGCCTGCCAGGCGGAGTACGAGGACCCGCTTGACCGCCGCTTCCACGCCCAGCCCAACGCCTGCTGGCAGTGCGGGCCGCGCGTGGAATTGTGGGACACCTCGGGCAAGGCCGTCCCGAGGCGCGAGCCCATCGCCGAAGCGGTCAGCCGCCTGCGCGCCGGGAAGGTGGTCGCGGTCAAGGGTCTGGGCGGATTCCACCTCGCCTGCGACGCCACCAACGCCGCCGCGGTGGAGCGGCTGCGCGAGCGCAAGCGCCGCGTGGAGAAGCCTTTCGCCATCATGGCGCCCGACCTGGCCGCGATCGAGCGCTTCTGCGAGGTGGACGAAGCCGCACGCGCAGCCCTGGAGCGGGCGGAGCGGCCCATCGTGCTCCTGCCCAAGAAGCAGCCCTGCGCCATCGCCGACCAGGTGGCGCCCTTCAACCGTTACCTGGGCGTCTTTCTCCCCTACACCCCGCTGCACCACCTGCTCTTCGCCGAGGGAGGCTTCCCGGCGCTGGTGATGACCAGCGGCAACCTCAGCGAGGAGCCCATCGCCATCGACAACCGCGAGGCGGTGGCGCGCCTCGCCGGCCTGGCGGATGGCTTCCTGGTGCACAACCGCGACATCCTGCTGCGCTGCGACGATTCCGTGGTGCGCGTCTCGGACGGGCGCCTGCGCCAGATGCGCCGCTCCCGCGGCTCCGTCCCCGTGCCCGTCTTCCTGAAAGACGAACTGCCGCCCATCCTGGCCGTGGGCGGTGAGCTGAAGAACACCGTCTGCCTCACCCGCGGCCGCCACGCCTTTCTCAGCCAGCACATCGGCGACCTGGAGAACCTGGAGAGCTACCGCTTCTTCGAAGAAGCAGTCGAGCATCTGGAGCGCATCCTCGAGATCGAGCCCGCCGTCGTCGCCTACGACCTGCATCCCGACTACTTCTCGACCAAGTGGGCGCTCGAGCAGAAAGGCGTGCAGCTTGTGGGCGTGCAGCACCACCACGCCCACATCGCCAGTTGCATGGCGGAGAACCATCTCGAGGGCCCGGTGATCGGCTTCGCTCTCGACGGCACCGGCTACGGCGCGGACGGCCGGATCTGGGGCGGGGAAGTGCTGGTGGCCGACTACGCCGGCTTCGAGCGCGCCGCCCATCTCGCCTATGTGCCCCTGCCCGGAGGCGCCGCCGCCATCCGCGAGCCCTGGCGCATGGCCGTCAGCTACCTGGCCCACCACTTCGGCCGCGACTTCCTGCGGCTGCCGCTCGCCTTCGTCCGCGATCTGGACCCGCGCAAGACGGAGGTGGCGCTGCGCATGATGGAGCAGCAGGTCAATTCGCCGCTGACCTCCAGTTGCGGGCGGCTGTTCGACGCGGTGGCCGCGCTCGCCGGCCTGCGCCGCGAGGTCAACTACGAAGCCCAGGCCGCCATCGAACTGGAGATGGCCATGGAGGAAGCCGAGGCCGGCGACGCCAGCGCCTATCCCTTCGAGCTGCTGCCCCAGGGCGCAGGCTGGAGCATCGGCAGCGCTCCCCTCTTCGGCGCCCTGGTCGAGGACCTAAAGCATAACCGGCCTGTATCCAGCATCAGCCGGCGCTTTCATAATGGACTGGTTGAAGTCTTCCTGGAGCTGGCGCGGCGGCTGCGCCAGACCCGCGGGCTGGACCGGGTCTGCCTCTCCGGCGGCTCCTTCCAGAACCTTTACCTGCTGGAGCAGATGGACTCGCGGCTGGCGGCGGAGGGCTTCCAAGTGTTCACCCACAGCGAGGTTCCGGCGGGCGACGGCGGGCTCAGCCTGGGCCAGGCCCTGGTCGCCGCCCATCGCCCAGCCCGTCGCCCCTGACGCGCCCACGTTCGGGGGGGTCACCCCATGTTCCGAATCTGAAACACGATTTGCGGGCGTCACCCGCGCGTCTCCTGCCGTGCTAGCCTCCGCAAGATTGTGATGGATGGAGGCACGATGATCTGCAGAACCGGTTCCCGCTTGCCCAGCTTCCTCGCCAGTTTCCCCTTGGTAGTGATCTTGGCCGTGTCGGCCGGGCTCGGTCTCATCTCCGTACGAGCTTGCGCGCAGTCGCCAGCGGCTGGGCCGGGCCAGGCCTCCGGACGCAAAGCCGGGGCCGCTGCTACCGGGTCGCAACCCAGCGGACAGGCGGCCCCCACCGTCGACCCCGCCGAGAAACCGGCGCCGGAGGGGAAGGCCGCTGGCCTCGAGCTTCCCTTGTGCAGCCGGCAGGAGCAAGAGCGGTGCAGGAGGGCCGCGCCCGACTCACCGCAACGCTGGCTTTGCGACAACAGCATCGCGCTATCGTCGCCCTCGGCGGAATCGATCGCCAAGCAGATGAGTGGCCTGATCGACGACGTGAGCGTGCGGGCCGTGTGCAAGGACCTGCTTCTCATCCTGCCACCCCAGCTCCAGCCGCCGGCCAAAGGCACCAAGGCCAAGAACAGCCCCGCCGCCAAGGACGACCAGGAAGCCGCCCGCCAGCGGGCGGAGTCGGTCGCCCGCGTGCGCGATCTGATCGCCCTTCTCGACCAGCGCCCGACCACGGTGACGGGCAACCACGTCATCCAGCTCTACAACAACCGCGACGCCTCCGAGATCGCCAAGGCCGTGGATGGGATCTTCGGAGCGAACCAGCACGCCTCCAGCATCGGCAGCGACCAGCTGCTGATCACCGGGGTGCAGCCCCCCGACGAGCGCGCCATACACGAGATCCGCCGCTACGTTTCCCAACTCGATCTCCCGCGTCCCCAGGTCCTGCTCAACGTCTGGAGCCTGCAGTTGAGCGGGAAAAAGGCGGAAGACGTCGACGACTTCGCCTCCGGTTTCGAACAGGACGTCCAGCACTACAATCAGCAGCTCGAGCAAGCGCTGCAGCGCGCCTGGAATGATCTCAGCTCCTCCGTGAGCGAAAAGGGCTACTTCGACGGCGACTTCAGAAGCTACGTTTCGGAGCGCTACATTGCCTGTGATGTCCAGACAGGGGCAAGGCGCTACGCTACGGATTCAAGCGCGCAGACGGTGGAGCGCTGCCTGGATGATACGGAGCGTGCCCGCCTCAACGCCTGCGCCAGCGACCGCTACTGCCTTGGCTACAGCGAAGCCTTTTCCCAATCCAAGCCTACTTTAACAGGCCTGCTCTTCCGGCTGGCGGCCGCGTCCGACAACAGCTTCAAGGCTGCCGCGGATCGGGCGATCACGGCGATGGAGGGAGGAGACGTCGCCAAGGCTGCTGCTACGGCCGAAGCTCCCTGCAACCTGTCCAAGACCGGCCAATTATCCCTGCCGAAGTTCCACCAGGCGCTCTGCGAGCTGAGCGAGGAGCGCCGCCGCGCCCTGCGCGCCGCGCTGCTGGACTTCCTCTTCCACTACAAGTGGGCGGTCGAGTATCCGCATGATTTCGCCCCGTTCGACCTGCCCCGCAGCGCCAATGCCCTGGACAGCCAGTTGGCTCCCCTGGTAGACGCCTTCAACCAGGATGTGGCCGCACAACTAGATGCGCTCCGCAAGAAGGAAGAGTGCAAACTGAGGGAGAGCAAGCAGGCCGGCAAGCTCGACTTCATCTCGGGGGGAGTGATCCGCGTTGCCTCCCTCAGCGGCCAGCAGGCACAGGTGATCACCAAGACCCAGAGCGCCTTCGATGCCACGCCGCCTTTCACCTTCGCGGATTACCTGAAGGCGCTGCAGGCCAACAAGGACGTCAGCAGCGCCACTCCCGCCAACATCCTCTTCAAAAACATCACTCCCGCCGAAGCCGCCGCCCTGGCCGCGGCCCTCTCCGTGCAGAAGCCGGCCACCGCCCTGATCGGGCGCGGCCTGCAGTTGACGGTCACGCCCACCAGCCTCGCCACCGCTTCTTCCGCGGAGCTGAACGTCAAGCTCACCGCCAACGAAGACCCCTGCCCCAAGGTGATCTCGGATGCCGGCTCGAAGGACCTGCCGCTGAACCGCGTGGCCGAGCACACGGTCGAGGACGTGGTGCGGGTGGAGACTCTGAAGCTCTTCGAGATCTCGTCGTTCTCGGCCGAACTGGGCTACCAGAAACCCAAGTTCGTGGTCCCCATGGTGGGCGAGCTGCCCATCATTGGGCCCTTCTTCCGCTTTCGTCGCGGGATCGACACAAGTTTCCACCGGAGCTTTGCGGTGGTGACGGCCTTCGTCGCTCCCACCGCGCGCGACCTGGCCGATAGCATCCGCTTTGACTATGACCGGCAGGTCACTCACGACACGGACCCGGCTAACGGCCTGCCGCGCACCACCCTGCGACTGCTGAATTCCGCCTCCGACCTGCCCGTCGATCAGGTGCAGGCCTTCCACCGCGCCGAAGTGGAGTGCACGGCCCGGCAGTTCTCCGGGAATTCCGCCCGCACACAGTTCTGCGGGGAGTTCCAGGGCAATCACAGTTTCACGTGGTTCGAGATAGGAGCAAAGTAAGGTGCCCTTGTTTCCATGAGCCGGGCGCTGGAGACAAGGGCTACGGCCAGAGCTGGTTGAGGAGCGCGGCCAGGCGGGTGCCGGCGCGCGCCAGTTGCCGGTCAATCACTGGCTTGGCCTGCTGGAAATAGGCAGGACCGATGCTCTCCTGGAGGCCGAGCATCCGCCGTCCCACCTGGTCATCGTCGCTGCAGCGGGTTATGGGCCGCGGCGCTTCCGCCGTCACCGCGTGCGGCAGCTTCCCATAAGCCACGCGCACGGCTGCGTCGTGACTCTCCCACGCCCAGGCCTCCAGGTCGGCGGGCTGGCGCTTCCACGCTGCGCTGTCCCGGGCGAAGCGGTGGCGCAGCCGGCGGGCAAAGGCGGGGAGGGCCTCGGCTCCAAGCGAGCGTTCGACCAGCTCCGTGTCCCACACTCCGTGCAGGTTGGGGCGGTAGTTGTCGCGGGCCAGTTCCTCCGGAGTGCTGCCCACCGGCTGCGGCATCGCCCCGAAGAAGGTGACCGGAACGCAATTGCCCCCTTGGTCGTTGTTGGTGGTGGCGTGCAGGGGCTGGTGCAGGTCCCCCACCAGGTGGATGAGGAAGCGCAGCGCCTCCGCTTGCTCAGCCGTGCCCGCCTGCGGCGAGCGCAGCACCTCCAGTTGGCGGCGGATGGCCTGCACGACGCAGGCCCTCTCCGTCGGACAGAAGGGGTTCAGATCGCCGGAGGCCATGCCCAGAGGGATGTTGATGAAGTGCCAGGGGCCGGTTTCCGGCCGGTGCTCCCGGATGTCGTCGGCCCAGGTGGAGCTATCGACGAAGTCTCCCAAGCCGGGGTTGGGACAATAGCGCGCCAGGGCGGGATCGATGGGAGAGCGGGCCAGCAGTTCGGCGGCGCGCTGGCGGGCGTGAGGTCCCATCTGTTGCCAAGCCAGCAAGGCCACAGTCTCGTGTCCCCGGCAGCCCCAGCCGAACATCCGCAGTGGCAGCAGGAGCAAGACCAGGACCATGCCTAGGATTGCCCTTGTCCTCGTCATAGAACCGCTTGGCCATACTACGCCCGCGCCCGGCCGGGACCAAAGGGACTTGTACCTCGGCTCGTCCCATCGGCCGATGGCCGACGCGAACTTGGGTAATCTGGCCCTGCAACGCCGGCAGGAGGAGAATGCAGGCCATGGCGACACTCCCCAAGTCGCACCCCGAGACCTGGCCCCAGGAGCGCTCCGGCTACGAAGACCGGCGCACCGTGGCCTACGCCCCCGGCGACACCACCCGCATCCAGGTCTTCAGGAACTGGACCGCCTGGGAGGCCCGCGTGGGCAGCCTGGTCCTTGCCCTGGGCCTGATCTGGGCGCTGCGCCTGCTCGGCTCCAACCCCGGCAACCTGAGCGCCTTGTGGCTGACCTCAGGCCCGCGGGAGACCGCGGCGCTCGGCCTGCTGGCCTGGCTGCACGCCAAGTGGCAGCGCTCAGTCACCCTGCGCTGAGGGCTGAGGCTGCCGGCGGACCCGCTTCACCTCCTCCTCTCCTGCCGCGCGGTGATTGTCGGCGCGGCGGAGCAACTTTCTCCCCCATCCGGGTTGAATGGGAGCAAGAAGGCCCAAGGGGCCTCCGGATCGGAGGAGAGTCTATGACACGTCTTCGCAGCAGCCTTGCTCTGGGAGTGCTGGCTCTGGTGTTGGGAGCGGCGCCGGCGGCGCTGGCCCAGCCCAACGACATCCATCAGGATCGGCGCGATCTGCGCCACGACCGCCGCGACATCCGCAGCGATAGCCGCGACATCCGTCACGACCGGGCCGCGTTACGCCACGACCTGAGGACCGGCAACACCGCCGGGGCTGCCGCCCAGCGCGCCGACCTGCGCCGCGACCGCAGGGACCGGCGCTCGGATGTCCGCGACGTGCGCGCCGACCGCCGCGATCTGCGCCGCGATCGCCACGGCCGCTAAGACCGGGTCCGGTTCTGCTCACGGCCAGGGCCGGCTGGCGGCCCTGGCCGGTGCTGTTTTTTTCGGGAAGCGCATTCCAGGACTGGCGCGCGCCTCCGCCTCCGGCTACACTTTGCTCCGCATCCGCCCCGGAGGAACCGAACCCAGGTGAAGAGCCTCGTCCGTTCCCTGTCCCTGTCCGTGCTTTTTCTCTGCTTCAGCATCCCCAGCGCCCTGGCCGGAGGGCCGCCGCAGGCCTCCCCGAGCCGCGACGTTCTGGACGGCTCGCGGCAGATCCTGGTGGTCACGACCCGCGAGTGGAGCGCGGACCAGGGCCGGCTGGAGCGCTATGAGCGCAAGGCCCCGGGCCGGCCCTGGACCAGGGTCGGCCAGCCCTTCACCGTGACGGTGGGGAAGAACGGCCTGGGCTGGGGCCTGGGCGTAGTGGCGGCGCCGGCCCAGAGCGGCGATCCCATCAAGAAAGAAGGCGACGGCAAGGCCCCCGCGGGCCTCTTCCGGCTGGGCACCGCGTTTGGCTACTCTCCCGGGAAGTACCCGGGCTCGAAGATGCCTTACCTGCCGCTTACGTCGAGCGTCGAGTGCCCCGACGACCCCGCCTCGTCGCACTACAACACGCTGGTGGACCGCTCGCGAGCCAAGCCCGACTGGAACAGCTCCGAGCAGATGCTGCGTCCGGACACGCTCTATCAATGGGGCATCTTCGTGGAGCACAACACCGGCCCCGCGCGTCCGGGCGCCGGCTCCTGCATCTTCCTGCACATCTGGCGGGGCGAAGGGCGGCCCACCGTGGGCTGCACCGCCATGTCTCCCGAGCAGATGGAGGAGATGCTCTCCTGGCTCGATCCCGGCAAGAAGCCCCTGCTGGTGCAGTTGCCGGAGGCGGAATACCAGCGCCTGCAGGCCGCGTGGGGATTGCCGGCGCGCTAGCGGATTCAGGCCAGCGGGTACAGCTCCGCCAAGAGCGCGTAGGCGCGCCTGAGGTGGGGGATGACGATGCTGCCGCCCACCACCAGGGCCACGTTCAGCGACTCTTCCTGCTCGCCGCGGCTGGCCCCCAGCCGATAGGCCTGGATGATGTGGTAGTGGATGCAGTCGTCGCAGCGCAGCCCTGCCGAGACCACCAGCCCCATCAGTTCTTTGATCTTCGCAGGCAGCGCCCCGCCCTCCAGGTAGGTGTTGTGGTCGAGGTTGTAGTAGCGCTTGACCAGGAAATTGTCGGCGGCGGTGACGTGCGCGTTGAGCTTGCGACGCGTCTCCAGGAACTGCCGCGCCAGCGCGCTCTTGGCCGCGACTTCCTCTTCGCTGAAGGTGTACCGGGGCTCCTGCCGTTCCGGGCTCATGGGCGCAAGGGTATCAGAAAGCGCGAGGCCGCCGACATCCCTGCGGCTCAGCCGGCAGGGGCGAAACACGCCGGGTAGCGCCGCGCCCACGTCTTCTTCTCGCGGTAGGAGTGGGCCAGTTCCATGTAGATGCCCAGGTCGCGGTCCAGGTCCGATTGCGTCCCGTCGAAATAAAAGTTGCGGATGGGGATGCCGCCGTAGTCCCGGCTGAGCCGCGGGTAGATGCTCTCGCTCACGATCCCGTTCATGCAGGTGAAGGGGCTGATGTCGATGATGCCGTCGGCGCCGTGCTTGGCCAGGTAGGCGGCCTTGCCCACGCTCAGCACCATCTCGCCCAGCACCCCCGAGGCCGGCAGGTAGGGCCAGGCCAGCTCCAGGATCTCGCGGATGTCGTGCGGCTCTTCGTAGCCGGCGAAGTCGTCGCGGAAGGGGGCCAGCAGGGCGTGCTCATCGGCGCGCTGGATGCGCTTGCGCAGGTGCGCTCCCGCCATGGCCAGCGACAGCCGCCGCCCCCGCAGCCGCAGCTTGCGCATCTGGTCCTCGTTGGCGTAGCCGATCCACTCCGCGATGTCGCTCAGCCAGGCCTCGGCGCCGTAGCCTTCGAGCTTCCGGATCAGGTCGTCGTTGGAGAAATTGTTCAGCCGGCAGAAGATCTCGCCCACCACGCCGATGAGGGGCAGGTTGCGGTCGTACTGCGCGGGGACGCGGCGGAAGCGGTCACGCGCCCGCGCCATCGAATTCACCAGCGCGTGCAACTGGCAGGCGTTGTCCGCGCAACTGTGTTCGATGGTGCGGCAGAGGTCGTCGAGGCTCTCGCGGAAGGCGCGGTCGGCGGCGCCGGGCTGGGTCTCGTAGGGGCGGGTCTTGAGCAGGGCCTTGCGCAGGATGTCGGCGGTCACCAGCGCCCGCCAGGCGATGCGGGTGAAGGCGGTGGCCACGCTGCCCAGGTCGCCGTACCCGTTCTCGCTGGTGGGCGCCAGCACCTTCACCTCGCCGTAGCCGGCCTCGCGCAGGATCTTCTCCAGGAAGGGCGCGTACTGCCCGAAGCGGCAGGGCCCGCTGGCCGTGGCCATGAAGAAGACGGCGCGCTTGGGATCGAAGCCCGGCTGCTCCAGGATCCTGATGAAGTCCCCCACCGTCACCTTGGCGGGATAGCACTCATCGCCGCTGGTGAACTTGCCGCCCAGTTCGCGGGTGCGCTCGTCGGAGGGCGGGGTGGGATGCGCTTCGATGCCCAGCCAGCGGAAGGCGGCGGCGAAGGCCTCCACGCTGCCCTCCGCCATGGCGGGGATGTAGAGGACCTTGCCCGCCAGGGGATGGCCGGGGGCGAGCGCGCGTCTCACATGGCGATGTCGGCCGAGCATCGCAGGAATCCTTTCGAATCGAGATAGGCCTCGCAGCGAGTGATGAAGCCGGCGTCGTTGGAGTGCCCGTCGAACTGCAGGACCAGCGAGGGCTTGCCGGCGGCGTCGTGCAGGAACGACTTGATGTAGGAGTCGGGCCCGCACTTGAAGTTCGAGATGTAGACGAGGTGCAGGTGAGGATGGCGGCGCGCGATCTGTCCCGCCGCCAGGATGCGCCGCCCCGAGTTCCAGTACATGTTGGCGTTCACCGAGGAGATGTCTTCCTCGTCCACCGGCAGGAAATCCAGCGGCACCACGTTCACGCCGTAGAGGGCGCGCAGCTTGCGCGGGATGTCGCAGTTGAGGCTGCGGTCGTACATGTTGTAGGCGCGCCCGATGAGGATGATGGCGGGCTCGCCGCTCTCCTCCAGCCGGGCCAGCGCCTGCGCGCCCGCCTGCAGTTGCGCGTCCACGAAGGCCTGCTGGGCGGCGTAGGCGGCCTGCACGGCACGATCATTCTGCGGGCGCGCGATGCCCAGAGCGCGCCGCGCGAACTCTCCCAGCTCCTTCTGCACGTGCTTGCGCCCGAGCTGGAAGTGGACGGTGGGGCTCAGGAAGCGTCCCCGCGCCGCCTCCTCCAGTTGTGGCACCGAGCGCACCACGAAGGGCAGCGTCTGGTTCCAGGGACACAAGTGCGACTCGCCCGTGGCCGGGCTCTCGGCGTTGACCACGTTGGGCAGGAGCAGGAAGTCCAGCTTGCGCTCCAGCA
>Ga0187776_10001387_pt1 | contig 12108 bp, 14 predicted proteins | sample 0216_BV02_MP12_2_FD_132426 | JGI IMG/M metagenome (GOLD analysis project Ga0187776, IMG submission 132426) | Tropical peat soil microbial communities from peatlands in Department of Meta, Colombia - 0216_BV02_MP12_20_MG | ecosystem: Environmental > Terrestrial > Soil > Wetlands > Peat | place...
AGCCATTACCACCAGCATAGAGCTATCTATTCCTTTTTTTGTTCAATAACGATCGATAACATGATTTTATCTCTCTACTATTGGATAAAAAGAGGCAACTCTTTTCATTACTACCTTAAGTCTGAAACTATAAGAGAACCAATGAACATTCTATCTGCTGAAGGCATTTTATGAGTAAACACAAACAAGCCAGAAACCGATCTACTTTGCCTAAAGCGCCACCGGTGCATGAGGAACCTATAAGTGGGATAGAGCCTCGAAAATTAGTTTGCCAAATATGCGGAAAAACCTTTAACACACACAACCAAATTTCAAGGCATGTGGAGCATATGCATGGAAACCCAGAAAAAACCCACATCGGTCCCCATGTTGGATAGTTGGTGCTCCGGCCGGGATTCGGACCCGGGTCTTCGGCTCGAAAGGCCGGAATACTTGACCGGACTATACTACCGGAGCGCTTTGCTTAGAAGCATCAAGCAGAATGCTTTTTCAGTCGAATAAACCTTACCCTTTGAGAGCTTTGCCTTCAGCTAGCTTGGGCTTTTTTGCCTGTTTTTTTGGGCGTGAATAAAAATGCTGTTATCTGCTCAACAAGCTTGCCCTGGTCTTTCATTATTTTCTCTAGTTCTTCTACTCTTTTCTCTATGTCGTTTGATATGATTTTTCCTTCTATGCGATTTGCGGAGCGGAACATTAGAAGCATTTTGAATACCTCGGAGATGGCTTTTTCCTGCTCGTCAGTGGATGCTGGTTTTATCCCGGCAATTACTGACAATAAGTCTATGTAATGTTCCTTAATTTTCAATTCAGCGTTCACTGATGGATCGTATGGAAATGCAATGCTTAGGGGCGTTTTCTTGGCTAGTTCGGCTGCGGTTGGAAAACGAATTATGATGTCTCCTCTTATCCATGACGCAACAAACTCGCTTACAAATTTACGAATATCTTTTTCATCAAAAAGCGTTATCGGTGCTGCGCTTGGTTCATTTTTTCTTTTAATCCTTACGCTTATGATTTTCTTGTCTTGAGAGTTGTTTTCCAATGTCTTCCCTTCCACAGCTACATATTTTCTTTTCTGTTTTTCTTGTTAGGTATTACTGCTATTTAAGAAAAAGCTCTAAAAAGAGATTTTTGCCGCTGAAGGAATTTTGCCCAAGATCTTGGCCGTGGCTTTCTCGACCTTCTCGCGGTCAGCTGCCTCCGTGTAAACTCGCAGTATATTCATGAAGCCTTTGAGCGTTTCAAAAATCTTTGAGATATCACTTAGCCTTTGCAGCGTCTTTTCACCCGCTTGGCTTCTAGTAAAAACAGGAATTTCCATGTTCTCCATGAGAACCGCATGATGATAAGGTACAGATGGTACTGTGGGCACATCAATTATCACTGAGTCAATATTGACGCCTGCTTCCTTTGCGATCTCGCTTTGCATTTGCCGTCTGTATGTTTCTCTGCCAAAAATATTTGATATCATCGTGTCCTTTTCGTAAAAGGTTCGCTCATAAGCGCACTTTAGCATTCTACGTTTCTCCAAGTTGCCAATTATTCCTTTGGATGCTTTACATCCCTTAAGAGCTGTCCAGACAGTGTAGTCATCAAGCGCTAAATACTCGCCAGGCGTTTTGAAAGACGTCAACCCTAATTCATCATTCGCTTTTTCCATGGCATTAGCGAGCATGATCTGAGCTGCTCTGCCAACACGGTGGAAGTAGATGCTTTTAAAAGACTCTATTCTTGCGATCATGAACACTTCAAGCGCTGACAATGCTCCCAGTTCGACGGCTAAGTTTTCGCCCAAAACATCAAGCGCATGTATTAAACGAAAAACGTCAATGAAACCGTATTCTGCGCCTGTATGATACGTATCTCGGACGATGAAGTCTTGTTTGTCAACATCTATGCCGCTGCTTATTATTTGGTCAATAAATGCAGTGCTTGGTTTATGCAGTTTGCCAACGGCGAGTTTGCCAACTTCTTGAGGCTTGTAACCCATTCTTGACAATTTATCGCCTACTTCGCTTTTCTCAACGATCCATGATGTGATGTCTTCATGTGTTTTTTCTAATTCCTTAATCAATAACTGTTCAAAAACATGCGAGAAAGGGCCATGTCCAACGTCATGAAGTAGTGCTGCTATCCTACACATGTCCACTTCCTCATCGGTGACCAGAGATGAAATGTGGGGATTTTCCAAGACTTTACCCGCCAAATACATTACGCCAACGCAATGCTCGAAGCGAGTGTGGTTTGCGCCTGGGTAAACGTACTCTGAACCTGCAAGTTGCCGTAAACGTCTTAGCCTCTGCATCGGGTAGGAATCAACAATGTCTCTTTCTTCTCCACTAATGTACACATATCCGTGCACTGGATCTTTTATTTCTCCCCAGTAAGCCTTGGTCACAAGCAAGCCTCGCAACTTGTTAAGCTATATTTATCTAGCTTCCTATAATGTCTAACGCTGAATAGCTTGGATGGTAAACATGAGTAAGAAGGGTGTTTTCATCTGCATCGAAGGCTTGGACGGAAGTGGAAAAACGACACAGGCGAAAATACTAACCGAAAGACTCTCCAAAAGCCACAACGCCTTCTACACTTCCGAACCAAGTCATGGCAAAATCGGAATTTTCATTCGCGAATCCTGCCTATATGAGGATAAACGTTTACCATCAGCTTCGGAAGCCTTACTCTTTGCTGCTGATCGTGTAGAGCACGTTGAAAATGAAATAAAACCCGCTTTGGCCGAGGGAAAGCTGGTAATCTGCGATCGCTATGTTTACTCGTCTCTAGCCTATCAAGGCAGCGCAGGACTCAGTATAGCTTGGATAAAAAGCATTAATCGATTTGCATTGAGACCTGATTTCTCCATATTTATCGACGTATCACCAGAACGTGTGCTTGAGCGCTTGCGAAGAAAAAGGTCGGTTATGGAAACGTTTGAAACGCAGCAAAAAGTGAGAGAGGTTTACCTAAAGTTCGTTGAGAAGGGTGAACTTGTCAGAATTGATGGTGATAACGACAAGGAGATAGTTGCTAACGCGTTGCATTCTAAGCTTTTGAGTTTGCTTGAAACCACTAGGCAACCTGGAAAATAAAAAAACTTGGGGCTAGTCCTCTCTCCATTTGAAGAGTCTTACTGCCAATGCGAAAAATACGGCTGTTATGATTAAGACGACTGCAAGGTCAATTAGTGCGCCCTGGACGTTTCCATATACCATGACGTTGTTTAAGCCCTCAACAATGTAGAATAATGGAAGTATGTGGGCAAAGTTTTGCAAGTATTGTGGCATTATGGCAATCGGGAAGAATGTGCCTGCAAGAAACATCATTGGAAACGTTACTATGTTGCCGATTACGCCTGCTGTCTCTGGGTTCTTTGTGACTGTTCCAACAAGCATGCCTAATGAGGCGAAAAGCATTGGACCAAATACTAGGAATGGTATAAGCCAAACACTTAACGTAACATGAGCGCCAAAAGCCAAGATCCCTACTGCTACCATGAGGGCAAAGCTGGCAAAGGTCAGAACTATATACCATAGTACTTTGGAAGCTAGCCACTCATTCTTTGTGAGAGGAGTTAGTGATAGTTGCTTGAATAGTTTGGTCTTTTTGTATTCTGAGGATATGTTAACCAGTGAGAACATTGGGCTAACAAGTATGGAAAAACCAATCAAGCCTGGAATAAGGAAGTCTACATACTTGGTCTGCTGAGTATTAACGGTTGCAGATGTTACGCCTATAACTGCTGTACCGTTGAATCTTTTCAGGTTAAAGTAGTTTGTATAGCCGTTGACAGTTCCACTTACAATTCCGCTGGTGCTCGAAGCGGGATTACCATAAACTGTTAGATTTACTTGATTGCCCTTCAAGTAATCAGTGGAGAAATTCGCCGGAACTATAATACCATCAGATGACGAATGCGCGGCTAAGTAGTTTGGGAAGTCTTCTGACGCATTTATTGTTATAACTCTGATTGTGGTTGAACCGTTTAGAGCGGTCAAAAACTGTGAAGCAATGTTCGCTTGAGGTGGCGCGTTAGTATCAAGGTTTTGAGTGTAAACGTTAATTGTTCCTGTGGTTCCCGAGGAAAAGATTGCGCCGAAGATCAAAATAAGAATAACTGGGAATATCAAACCGAAAAATAATCCAAATCTATTTCTTAGGTAACCTCGACTGAAGACTTTAAAATCTGCAAAAGTTCTTCTTGCACTAGACATCTTTAACTTTTCCCCGCATTTTCATATTTATCCGTTAGTTCTCCTTGTTCGTTTACTCTCCCACTAATGAGCTTAACAAATACATCGTCCAAACTATCACGTCTTGTCTGAATGTCTCCCCAGTCCATTTTTGATTGTTCAGCCGCCGCCAAAGCTGCAAGTGCATCTATTTTCTGTTTAAGCGGCATGCTTATGACTCCTTTGAGCCTATCATAATCGACTTGCAATTCAGTATTTGCCCTAATATAATCAGCCAATTGCTCGGAACCATGAATTTCAAGCCTTTCTCCAGAACCATGTTGCTCAATGATTTCATCTGATGTACCCATCGCAACTATGTGTCCATGGTCCATTATGGCTACTCTGTCGGACAATTGCTGTGCTTCGTCCAAGTAGTGAGTAGTCAAAATGATTGTTTTTCCCTTTGCTTTCAAACCGCGTATTACTTCCCAAATTGCCCTTCGAGCGTTAGGATCTAGTCCGGTAGTAGGTTCATCAAGGAATAGAAGTTCAGGTGTATTGACAAGTGAAAGAGCAAGTCCAGTTTTCTGTTTCTGGCCTCCCGAGAGATTATCAAAATTAGTTTTAGCCGAATCTTCCAACAAAACTTCTTTTAAGATTACGTCAGGATCAACTTTAACACCGAAGAGATCAGCGTAATATATTATCGCCTCTCTCGGCCTTGTTTTTTCAAAAAAATTGAATTCCTGTGGTATTACCCCAATCCTTTTGTGGAGTTCATAACCGTTTTTCCATGGATCTAAGCCTAGAACTTTCGCTTGGCCTCCATCCTGTTGGCGTAACCCTTCCAAAATTTCTATAGTAGTAGTTTTGCCGGCGCCGTTTGGTCCTAAAAGACCGAATACTTCGCCTTCTTTAACTGTGAAAGAGATGTCGTCTACAGCTTTCAAGCTTCCGTAACACTTTTTGAGGGAAGAAACCTCAATAGGATTCAATTGCTTAACCTCCGTTTATTTTCTAAGGCTTTTGTTTGAAGATCTTTTTTGTTTTAGCCAATTGGTGCGTCTTAGAAATATAAGTTTTGGTTATAGAATTAGTAGATCTGCGTCTTCTTTTCTCTTTTGGGAGCTATTGGTTTGCTTTTTTCAGAATTTTCCTGTTCGAGATTTCGTTGGTTTTGAGTGAAATAAATTCTGTTAAATCTCTGGGAGAAATGTATCTTGGTCCCCTTTCATGGAAAATTTGGATTTCAAAAAGTCCTCGACTGAATAAGGTTCTAAGAAGATAATAATCAAACTTTAATGCAGTCTTTTTGTCTGCCTTTTCTTTGTAATACCTTATAGCGCAGAAAAAATCAATTATGTTCAGTTGCTCTTTTGCCATTAGGTCTAATGCATTTTTTGCTTCTTTTTCGTCAATGTAACTGAAACCTTCTGCGTCAGCCAAGCCAAATTCAAAAATCAACTTACATTCTGGAATTGTGGGAATGGCAACCTCTTCAAAGCTAAATTCCCTTCCGTTTGCTACAAGAAGAACTTGGATTAGCCTTTGCTGGAGTTGCTTGCTGGAGATATTAGAATTAAAAGTTTCAACCAAGTGAATGTTTGGTGGGAAATTTTGGTAAGTGCCAATCGTCACGCTTTTCATGGTTAGGTTTTCTTCATTTTTTGTACTTTTTCCAGGCTGTCTAGAAGCTCAGATAACGCTTTTGTAAGTTTCTGGAGTTCTTCTACATCTTCGGTTTTCTCAATTTTTTGTTGTATGTCAAGTATTTTTGTTTGCAATGTTGCTTCCAGCTTATCGTATGGTGTGCTAGAAGGTGGCTTGGCTGGTTCTTCTTCGCCTTCTTTAACTATTACGACTTTCTTTTCATCTTTGGCACACCATAACGTGCCGTCCTGCAATCTGAAAAGCGGAGATGAACAGACAGGACATGACAAGTCGGTTAAGGTAGCGCCATGCATAAGTAGATCAGCCATGCGCTTAATATCTGAGTTATCTTTCTTTTCCTGCACCAGAACCCCAAAGTAAATACGTATCAATACTTATATAACTTGGTTACTTCGAGAATTGCGTGGGGTAGTGTTCATTCATGGTTCGAAAGAAAAAAGCTGAAGAATACGAAGCAAAAATTAAGCAAGCGTTAGCAGTACTTGGAGAGGTCTCAGAAGACAGTACGACGCCTAGAAACATTAGACGATCAGCAAAAGACGCCATGAACTCTCTTCAAAGCCCTGAATATACCCCTGCAGTACGCGCCTCAAACGCTGTCTCGCTGCTTGACGAAATACTTCAAGACCCAAACATGCCGCCTTACACGCGCGTCAAACTTTGGAACGTTATGAGCTTCATTGAAGCCATAAAAGACTAGCACCGCTTTTAGGAAAACGGCAGTTTGCTAGCTTGACTTGATGTTATTTTAATTGTTTTGCAAGCCTCTTTTCTTCTTTGTACGAGTAAGCGCAGTGAGTGCAGCAGAACGCTGTCTCTATACCATCAATGACTTCCCGATAGCCGCCTTCATAGACTTTGCAACCGCAGTGGGCGCAGACGTAAATGCTTGGTTCAATGGCGATTGATACTAGCTCGGCAAAACGTTTGAAAAGTATTGCGCACAATTCCCTTCCTGCTTGTGTGAGTTCAAAAATTTTTCTTTTTTTTTCGCCGACTGGTTTTATTGTGTGTGTAACTAAGCCTTTCTGTTCTAGTTGCTGGAGAAAAGGGTAGACTAGGCTTGGGCTGACTTCTTTTTTGACTCTTTTTTTGAACCTGCTGATGATACTGTAGCCATGTGTGGGTCCTTCGTAGAGTATGGTGAGTATGTAAAAGCGTGAGAAGTCAGAGATCAATTCGTCCATATTGTCTGATTGGTTACCCGTCATGCTTTTTCTTCAAGACATACTGGTTTCGTTTGGCTATAAATGTTCTGAAGATATATCTAAAAAATAGCTAAGTGATGTGCGTAAAATATCATTTTCTTAGGGCTTTAAGCATGCACTAACAGATATATGTCACCTGTTGCATAGCATTCTGGGTTCCAAAGAGAGAGTGCCTATGAAGTATGACGTAATTATCGTGGGTGCAGGTCCGGCAGGCATCTTTTCAGCGCTTGAACTAACAGAGAAAACAAACTTGAATGTTCTCATTCTGGACAGAGGACCAGATATTGATAAACGTAAGTGTCCATCCAGCCGTGGTTTCGAATGCGTGCATTGTGAACCTTGCTCAGTTCTTTCAGGCTGGGGTGGAGCAGGCGCTTATAGTGATGGAAAACTTACACTATCGACAGAAGTTGGTGGTTGGCTAAACCAGTATGTCTCAACTAAAGAGCTCCAGGCTCTTGTAAAATATGTAGACAGTATCTACCTCCAATTCGGAGCAAGCGAGCGCGTCTACGGAATTGAGAACGAAAAAGTAGATGAAATAGAACGCCAAGCCTCACTTGCCGGTCTAAAGCTTATCAAACAAGAAGTTCGTCACATGGGCACGGAAAAATGCCTAGAGACTCTGCAGCGAATGCAAAAAGAACTCGACGGCAAAATCACATTCCGACCAAAAACAGACGTTAAAGGCCTTGTCACCGAGAATCATCTGATTCAAGGAGTCGAAACTGTAGGCGGAGAAAAAATCTACGGAAAGTACGTCATAATAGCTCCCGGGAGAAGTGGGGCAGAATGGCTCCAAACCGAAGCGCAGGTCAGAGGGTTAAAAACCGTGAACAATCCAGTAGACATTGGTGTACGAGTTGAACTTTTAGCCTCAGTCATGGAGAACCTGACCACGGAGCTTTATGAGCCAAAGTTGGTTTACTATTCTCGACTTTTCGACGATCAAGTCAGAACTTTCTGTGTTTCACCTTACGGAGAAGTTACTACAGAATCATACGATGGTGTCTTAACTGTTAATGGTGGAAGCTACGCGGAAAGAAAGACTGATAATACAAATTTCGCAATTCTGGTCAGTACATCATTTACGGAACCTTTCAAGGAACCAATTGCCTACGGAAAATATGTTGCTCGCCTTTCAAACTTGCTGAGCGGAGGCGTCATGGTTCAGCGTCTGGGCGATCTCAACCATGGTCGTCGTTCAACACCAGAAAGGCTATCTCATAGCGTTGTTACTCCTACGCTAAAGAGCGCAACGCCTGGCGATTTGAGCTTTGTTTTACCATATCGTTATTTAACAGACATTCGAGAGATGCTTCAAGCATTAGACCATATTGCACCAGGAGTCGCCTCCCCTGAAACGCTTCTATACGGTGTAGAAGTCAAGTTTTACTCCTCACACTTGCAACTAAACAATTCCCTTGAAACCAAAATTCAAAACATGTTCACAGTGGGCGATGGCGCAGGCGTAACACGCGGGCTAATTCAAGCCTCAGCCTCAGGAGTAATCGTAGCAAGGGAAATACTAAAACGTGAACATTTGAAGGCATAAGCATGGATACTGTTGCTCAAGAAATCAGGTGTAGCCATTGTGGCGCTCCGGTAGAGTTTAAACCCGGGGAAATTGTTGCGACTTGCAAATACTGTGGCTTCACAACCGTAATCGAAACGGGACAAGCATTCACATTTGAGCACTCGCTCATTCTCAACGAGTTTGATCAAAAAAGTATCGATGAACCAATTTTTGCTTGGATGCGAGGCGGATTTTTGAAGCCAGGTGACCTTGCCAAGAAATCAAAACTTGTCGAAAAGGATCTGGTTTATCTGCCTTTTTGGGTAGTTAATGCGGAAGCTAAGAGCGCTTACAAGGGCATATTTGAACGCATATCCCCGGCTATTGTCAAGGAGGGTACAATTTCCAAAGAGTATGAATGGTTGGTGTTGGCGCGAGACGCTTCCGATTTTCCTACTCGCGAATATGAAGTACCTTTGGAAGGCAAGATTCCTTATGATTTTCGCAAAATCGAAGCCTTTGCCAAGTTACTTAACAGTGAAATTGATCGCGATCATGCCTTGGAACTTGCTAAGCAACAGATCGAGGATCACCATCGTTTCCTTCTTCAGCAGGACGTCGATAAGATTATTGAGATAAAGACGGACGTCACGCTTAAACAGATGGTCTATCTACATGCGCCTATATGGTTTATCAAATATGAGTACAAAGGCAAGATTTACCAGATTCTATTTGAAGGAACAGGCGGAACTGCTTTAAAAGGCGACATACCGCCTGCAGGATTCTAAGCTTGATTTGCGTGAATAAACTTTAAAAGCGACTCCATATAATCAACGAATATTAAAAATGGCGGATATGGGAAAATGAGCGAGAAAAATGATGTATATCCAGAAGTAAAAAGTCAAATGCGTCTCTCAGAGCGCATTGCAGCTTTCCTTCCAGGATTTAGAGGTTACAAAGAGAAGGAACTGCGTCGTGAAAGCGACAAGCTGATTAGGAATCACCTGTATCTAAAACTTTCAATGTCTAAGAACGATCTAAGAGAGATTTCCCAAAAGTTGGCAGACCGACGCTACTTCGATGTTATGACTGATATGGATCGTCTGTTAGCTAAGATGGACCGCATTGTTGAGAAGGTTAATCATGCGTCATATGGCTACAGCGGCTTTTTTGATGCTGTAAAAGTTAAGGAAGAAAATCTTGACCGTATGATAGATTTCGACAACAAGCTTATTGATGATGTGAACGCTTTGACTTCTGAAATTGATAGTTTCAAAGCAGATCTGGCCAGCGGCAATACTTCAAACCTTAAGATACATGTTCAAAATGTCATTGATAAGGTTGAAAGCTTGGAAGATACGTTTGATAAGCGTGGAGAAGTAATCTTAGGAGCAGTGAGTTAAAATGCCGCAAGTAATTGAATGGGTAAACGCTGGCCCAGACGACATTATCTACAAGTATCCAAACGAGGATATCACTTGGGGCGCTCAACTTGTTGTGCATGAGTACGAAATGGCAGTATTCTTTAGGGACGGCAAAGCTTATGACGTTTTCAACGCTGGCAGACACACTCTGACAACCTTGAATCTTCCTTTGCTCACAAGTTTGCTCACACGACTGGCGGGATTTGGTGGTAACAAGCCGTTTAAGGCGATGGTTATCTATATCAGCACTAAAGTCTTCAACGGTAAATGGGGAACACGTGCACAAACCACTGAGTTGGCTCCACTTCAAGTATTCGGGCAGTTCCTATTCAAAGTCGAAGACGCCTCACTATTCGTCAACGAGGTTGTCGGCGGACAAAACGCATTCACTACAGAAGATGTCAACAACTTTCTGAGAGGGTTCCTTAATGAAAAGATAATCGCAGAGCTTTCACACTACGACTTGGTCACAGTCTTCACTAGACTTCAAGAGACGTCAATAATTGTTAAAAACTCTGTATTGGACTACTTCAAACGCTTGGGTATCGAACTAACTGACTTACGGTTTGAGGGCATCGACACTACTCCTGAATACCGTGAACGGCTGTTTTGGCTTAAAACTGGAGGAACTCCTGCTGACACAGTCTTACGCATGGAAACTGTGAAGAGTGCTGCACAATCACTTGGACAATCTGGTGGTGGCGCGGGAGCTTTGGGAACAGGCATGGTGCTTATCCCCCAAATTATGACTCCCCAGGGTCAAACACAAGCACCCACAGCAGCACTGGTAATTTGTCCCAAATGTGGTGCCCATGTGCCAGCAACATCTAAGTTCTGTCCTGAATGCGGAACCTCTCTTACGCCTCCTTCAGCGGCTACAATTAACTGCCCTAAATGTGGACACTCAATTCCTGCAAGTTCAAAGTTCTGCCCTAATTGCGGTCAACAAATCTCATAAGAAGGCAAAGAAATGTCTGAAAGTAGGAGGCAACTGCTTTCAATAGGCGTTCTCTTCGTGGTTGTAGTAGTTGCAATCCTTCTCTATGCAGCAAAAGTGTTCGCCGATTGGCTGAACATTTTCCCAACAATATTCATCCTTTTTGGAATATGGCTACTAATTCTCGCTGTCCTCAGAGCTCAAACCCCGCAGAAATATGAACGCTCGCCATTCGGAACGTTGGAAATGGGCATACTTCTCATGGCCTTAGGTGGCGCTTGGTTGCTCTTTAGAACAGGCGTTCTGTACTCGATAGCTTTGCTTTTGCTTGTGCTGGGACTTATAGCCATCATCGCAGCCTTGAGACGAAAGAACCCTTGAGCCATTTTTGGGCTCTAAACATTTTTCTATTGGAATAAACAGTCACAATTGAGAAGGATTATGTTATGAGCGATGTGACCATTGGACGCGGCACATGGTATGACATGATGGCCAAGAAGGTTCTCGATAGAGAAAGTCAACTAGGAAGGAGCACGGACAAAATTAGAACTGAGATGGGTCTCGGTGCTTCAGGTTTTCCTCACATCGGCAGCCTCGGTGATGCTGCGCGCTCATATGCAGTTACCCTTGCCATAAGAAACTTGGGTCTTAATTCTGAGTTGGTCGCTTACTGCGACGACAAAGATGGATTACGCAAAGTGCCTGCCGGCTTGCCAAAGGATTTGGAGAAGTATCTGGGATACCCAGTATCTAGTATACCAGATCCGTTTGGTTGCCATGAAAGCTATGGCAAACACATGAGCTCTCTTCTTCTGGAGTCTTTAGACAAGTGTGGAATCGAGTATGTCTATTTTTCTGCTAAAGAAGTTTACGAGAAGGGCTTGCTGCTAGATGAAATCAGAACAATCCTTACCAATGCAAAGAAAGTAGGTGAAATTGTAAAAGACGAGGTCGGTCAGGAAACCTACACTGAAGTTCTGCCCTTTTTTCCAGTATGCGGCAACTGCGGGCGCATCTATACTACCCGAGCCTACAAGTTTGACCCAAAAACTGACAAAGTATACTACAAATGCGAGGGTTTGGAGATTCGTGGCAAACTTATTGAAGGCTGCGGTCATGAAGGCAAAGCGGATATTACGAAAGGTGAAGGAAAACTAACTTGGAAAGGCGAATTCGC
>Ga0187776_10001388_pt1 | contig 12102 bp, 8 predicted proteins | sample 0216_BV02_MP12_2_FD_132426 | JGI IMG/M metagenome (GOLD analysis project Ga0187776, IMG submission 132426) | Tropical peat soil microbial communities from peatlands in Department of Meta, Colombia - 0216_BV02_MP12_20_MG | ecosystem: Environmental > Terrestrial > Soil > Wetlands > Peat | place...
ACGGTTTTGCCGGACACGGCTACGCCGCCCGGATCATTCTGAGAGGTTGGTAGCCCCGTTGGCGGAAGCTGCAAGCTCAGGCTCGGCTGGCCCAATACTACGGAAGCGAACTCTCCGGTTGTGATTGGCGGCTCGAAAATCAGGGTGCGATTGTTTTGGTCGGGGACCACGACGTTACCTGCTCCATCCACTTTAACGTCCAAGGGATGGCAGATTGTGCCTCCGTTGACCGCTGTTCCGCCGCCGCTGGGCGGTGGTCCGCAGTCGTTTAGGTTGATCATGATGAAATTGTTGTTGCCGAGCACCGCGAACGCGTCTTCGCCGCTAGAAGCGGGAGGAGAGAAAATCATGATTCGGGAATTGCCAGAGTCGGCCACGTACAGGTTGTCTGATCCGTCGACCGAGAGACCGGAAGGGCTGCTCAGGCTTGACGGGCTTGGAGGGAACTGGGTATTGCTCAGCAGGTTCGGCTGCCCGATTGCCAAGTTTGCCGGCATCCCCGTGCGGAATGAGGGACTGGGATTGAACATCATCACGCGAGAGTTGTTCACATCGCTCACAAAAAGATTTCCTTTTGAGTCAAAGGCGAGCCCGCTCGGAGAGCACATTCCCACAGCGGTGGGAGGCGTGCATACGAAGCTGTTGAAATTCGGCTGGCCGAGGACCAGGGTAGCCGCCATCCCAGTCGAGAACGGAGGCTGGAATTCGAGCACGCGATTGTTCTTTGCGTCCGATACCCACAGATTACCCTGATGATCGAAGGCGAGATACCGAGGACCGCATATGCTTGTCGGGCTTGGGGTACAAGCTCCGCTGGCCGCAAAACTCGGTTGACCAATCACCAGCGCCGCCTGCTGGCCGATCCGGAAAGAGGAGGTAAACTCGAGCACGCGATTATTGCCAGCGTCCGCTACCCAAAGATTGCCGTTAGCATCAAGAGCAGCTCCAATCGGGCCACAGAGCGTGGCGCCGCTCAAGCCTCCAGAGTTACATTCCGTCGGCCCGAACGCGGACTGGCCTATCACCACTAGCGCGGGGTCGCCGTTTTTCGGCGGAGCCTGGTATCCCAGCATGCGATTATTCTTGGTGTCTGCCACCCACAACAGAACTTGTGCATTGCCAGGTTGGCTACTACCGGAAGTGGACGTATGGCACCCCACTCCTAGCGCACCCAACAGCAACGCTAGCGAGAGCCAACCGGCCGCCGCCAGCAAGCTCCGATATACGCCTTTAGCCAACTTCGCCTGGTGGAACGACATCGTTCCTAACCTCCCCTGCACCGCTTCGCGCCGCCCGGCGGATTCTGCAGGGCCAAGAAAGTATGACACGAACAGTATTAGAAAAACCTGCCCGGACCTCTCGCCCGGGCATGTACTGACGATTGGTTCGGCGGTTCAGAATGTGCTGAATTTCTCCTGATTTCGTCGCATGATTTTAGGTCTGGTACTTCAATGCGCCAGAACAGGAGGGTGGGCGGATCTGCACGCCTACTGTCTGTGAAAAACGAGGATTGGAACCACATGGGGTTGCACCCGACCGTGACACTGACTGACCAGAGAGGTTCGAATCCGAAGGATGAGCCCCCGAAGCCGCTGAAATGCTGCTACATCGATCGACGTACGGAATTCTTTTCCCTGCTCAGCAAGAAGCTAGGCAGCGACTTTGTTCTCGTTCCAGTGAGGCGCGGTTCTGCTGGGGACCGTGAGCAGCTTGCCAACTGCGACGTGATCATCATCTCGTTTCCCGCTCGCAGCCATCCCTCGTTTCCGTCCAGCCTGAGTCAACTACAACAGCTCGTAAGCAATCCACAGGTGGCGCCGATCGTCGCCCTTCTCGCCTCTCCCGATCGCGAGGTCATGCACTTGGCGCTCGCGAACGGCGCCTATGACCAGTTTGTGGAAAATGGACCGCTGGATGAACTACGGGTGGTCCTGCGGCGAGCCGCTCGGTATCGTGAGCTGATGCTCGAGTTAGACCGACTGCGGGCTTCGCCGGCAAGACTCAGCGACTTCGAATCCGTGGTAGGCACCGATCCCCGGATGCGAGAGATTCTGGAGTTTGCCCGCAAAGTGGCGCAGACCGATACGACGGTACTGATCACAGGGGAAAGTGGCACAGGGAAGGAGCTCATGGCGCGAGCCCTTCACCAGAACAGCCCCCGCAAAGCGCATTCGCTCGTGGCGGTGGCTTGCTCTTCGCTGCCCGAGACGCTCATTGAATCCGAACTATTCGGGCACGAAAAGGGAGCCTTCACAGGAGCTATCGCCACACGCCCCGGCAGGTTTGAAGCGGTGGGACGAGGGACCATCTTTCTGGACGAGGTCGGCGACAGTGCGCCGACGCTGCAAGTTAAGCTGCTGCGGGTATTGCAGGAGAGGACCTTCGAACGACTGGGCAGCAATAAGCCGCGAGCCATGGAGGCACGAATCATCTGCGCCACCAATCGCAATCTGAAGGAGCTAGTGGCCGCCGGGACCTTTCGTCTCGACCTCTACTATCGCCTGAATACCGTGGAGATCCAACTGCCGCCTTTGCGGGAGCGGCAGCGGGACATCTCCCTGCTGGCACACACGTTTCTGCACACCTATGCAACCCGCCATAAGCGCCCGGTGGCACGGATCTCCCATGCTGCCATATGCGCTCTCGAGGAACACAGCTGGCCGGGAAACGTCCGCGAACTGGAGAACGTGATCGAGCGTGCCGTCGTGGTCTGCGATCGGGCAGAAATCGGCATACAAGATCTGCCCTCGGAATTAACAGGCCACGCAGGCGAGTCCCAACCCACTACCTTCGAGGAAGAAGTTCGCGAGTTCAAACGCCGCTTGATCGCCCGGGCCCTGGAGGCGAACGGCAATAACAAAATGAGAGCTGCATTATCGTTGAAAATGCCTCGCTCCTCACTGCACCGTCTCATTGGGGAGCTGAACATTTCCGACCTTGGTCCGCAGGACGAACCCGAAACTACGGACATTCCTGACCCGACCATTCAGTAACCGCATCTGGGAATGCTGTGTGTCGTGGGTTCTCGCTGCCTCCTCACTCGGACCAGTTGGTATCGGCCTTTGGTTACTTTGCGCAGATTGCTGGTTGTACGAAGATGTACGCAGGCAAACGCGACCAAAAGGGACGTATGTCAACGGCTACGGTAGCCATCTTAGCGACGGATGCTTTCGAACGCGACAACTTGCAGAGTCTCATTGACACGGGATTTGCCGCTACCAACCTGGCGCACACCGTCGCTGGTTTTGATCGGCTGCCCATGGGCAGCGGAGACGAAATTATCCACAAGCTGCAGGAGATCAAGCCGCGGGTGGTCCTACTCAGTATTTCTCCCCGCTCCTGCGCGCTGGGTCTGAGGGCCGTTCAACTAGTGCGCCAGAAGCTCCCCAACAGTGCAGTGTTTGTCCTCGGGGACACCAGCCAGGGCCAGCTCATCGTGGAAGCCATGCGGGCGGGAGCAACCGAGTTCTTGGAGTCTTCTCCCACCACGGAGATGCTGCTCGAAGGGTTCGCCCGGTTGCCCGCAGAGCCAATCGCGGAACCAGACGATCCCAACGAGGGAAGAATTATCACCGTAGCCAATGCCAAAGGCGGTTGCGGCGCGACCACGGTTGCGGTAAACCTCGCCGTCGCTCTCCAGGAGGAGCGCGGCAGCACGGCGGTGGTAGATTTGGCACCCATCGGCCATGCCGCTCTTCACCTAAATGTCCGCCCCCGGTTTGGGCTCCTCAATGTGCTAGAGAACCTGCACCGGGTAGATCGCTCTCTGCTGGAAGGCCTGATGACGCACTGTCCGAGCGGCGTACACCTACTGGCAGGAACGGAAACGCCCACGGAGATTGGCACCTCGGAGGAACACATCCGGCGGCTTTTTCAAGTCCTAGCGACATACTATCGCTTCGTGGTGGTCGATGCTTCTTCCAGGCTGGATCCCATCGTCCGCATGGCCTGTGATCTCTCCCACACTGTGCTGCTGGTAGCGGAGGCGGGGACGGTAGCTTTGTTGTGGAGCGCCTCCCGGGTCCGCAATTACCTGACCGGTGGCAAGCCGTCTGATGACAGAGTGTGCCTCGTCCTTAACCGTTTTCGGGACACACTCGAGTTCAGCGAGGCTGACGCCGAGGCGGCCTGTGACGCCAAACTGCTGGCCAGGATCCCGAGCCAAGGGCCGGCGGTGGGAGAATCAGTGGACAAGGGTCTTCCCGTTGCCCTGCAAGAGAATTCCGAGGTCGGCCGCGCTTTTCGAGAGCTGGCTGCGGTCCTGGCTAACTTGCGAAAATTACCCACTGGGAAAGGTGTGCTCCTAAATGGCTGAGTTTTCTCTAGCGGACAGTGCCGGCGGTATCGCGATTGCCAGCAAGAAGGCTACGATTGCAGACATCATGCGCTAGTTTGCCGATCCGAAATATTGTTCAACTCTGCACCGTTCATCCTGGCGCAAGTCTTTCCTAGGTTGTCCAGCGGCAAGGCCACGTATACTCGTACTCCAGGAGATCAGGCTTCCCATGGCTTTGTCTTCACGGCGGCTCTTTGTCGTGATTGTGTGGTTTGGGCTTTTGATCCTTCCGGTGCACGAGATCGTGGATCCGGACTATTGGTGGCACCTGCGCACTGGGCAGCAAATCCTGCAACGTGGATCCTTGCCGCACACCGATATCTATTCCTTTACCAGCGCCGGAAAAACATGGATAGCACACGAGTGGCTATCTGAAGTTGTCATGTACTCGATCTATCGGATCGCGGACCATGCCGGGCTGATCCTGATGTTCGCATTGGTGGTTGCAATTGCCTTCGGAATCGCCTACCGGCGATGTCAGGGTAAACCGTTTGTGGCAGGCTTTGCGGTTCTGTTGGGAGGTCTCGCCAGCATGCCCACTTTGGGCGCGCGCCCTCAGATGTTCACCGTGTTGTTCACCAGCATCTTCCTAGCTGCACTGGGAAATTATCAGCACGGCGGTGGTGCGCGAAAACTATGGTGGCTGGTGCCGGCGATGCTCTTATGGGCCAATCTTCACGGGGGCTTCGTTGTCGGTCTCTTGCTAATCGTCCTCACCTGCGTCGGGCTGGCACTCGATGAGCACAGCCACGGTGCGAACGCAGGAGTCATCCTGCGTGTACTGCGCCCTCTGCTGTATGTTCTCTGCGCGTGCACGGCGGTGGTCACGATCAATCCTAATGGCATCCGACTCTATGCACATCCCTTCGCCACGATCCGGTCTTCCGCCTCGAACCTCTACATCACGGAATGGGCTTCTCCTGATTTTCACAAGCTGGCGTTCCAAGCCCTAGCGGTGCTGATGCTGTGCACCTCCGGCATTCTGGCACTATCCCCGAAGCGCTCGCGAGTGAGCGACCTGCTGTTACTCCTGGTTACCGGCTATGCCGCGTTGCGTTCAGGACGTCACATCCCCTTGTTCGCCCTGGTGGCCATCCCTGTACTGTCCGAACATGCCCTTGAATGGTTGGCCAGCCACCGGAAAAGTGCATGGCTCAACCAGGCCGAGCGGCCGGTCGCGAGCGCTAAGACCGTGCTCAACACAGCGTTACTTATGCTGCTTGTGGTGGGCTTTGCTTTCCGCATTGGGAAGGCGCTGACGGACCAGCAGGCGCATGAGTCGGAAAGATGGCCGCTCGCGGCCGTCCAATTTATGCAATCCCACGCACTGCCGCCCGAGCTCTACAACAACTACGACTGGGGCGGATATCTCATCTGGAAGTTGTATCCGCAATATCGCGTCTCAATCGACGGGCGTGCTGACGTGCACGGTGACGCATTGGTGGCGGAATCGATCGAGGCTTACAAGGGCATCGGCGGTTGGGAAGGTTTCCTGACCCGGCACTCGATCCGCACAGTGCTCGTGGGACCGGATGCGCCCTTGGCAAGTCTCCTGCAGGAACGCTGCGACTGGGACAAAGTCTACACTGATACACATGCGGTGATTTTTGTGAAGCGGGAAAACACTTCCAGGGTCTCCGCGTGCGTTAGCCAGGTGTCCTGAGCGGCGGTCAGTTCAACCTAGGCGGCAAATCACCCCGCGTAATCATGCGCCGTTATTCTGGCCGGCTTTGGCATCGTGGGCAATCTCGGGCGGGTCCGCTTCGCCCTTCAAACTTCGCGTCGCTGGCACATCACCTGATACTGCGCACCGATCGGTAGCGCAGAGAGATGTGGCTCCAAGAACCGGAGCCCTCGAAGCAATCTTGGGAAAATAAACATGAACTGGGTGTGTACAATGCTGAATCCAACGTCGCGCAACAGTCGAGATGTCTGGAATGCCGAGAGGCACACTGCGTCGCGATCGAATGCGATACGCGACATCACTAATCGCGTGCCTGGATTCCACGGATTATTTTCCCACATTGCGAAAATGCCGCCCGCCCTGAGCCGGTGGTACACGAACTCAGCAGCTGCTTGGCGTTGCGGGACGGGGATGTGATGGAATACGCCGTTGCAGTACACCAGGTCAAAACTGAAATCGGCGGGAAGACGATCAAGCGTCGTGAAATACCTTGTAGGGGAGCCAAAGGTCTCCCCCGCAAACTGCACCGACTTCTGCGAAGCATCCACCCCTACATAGAGCTCGGCTCCTAAGATTTGTTGGAGCAAGACCGAGGTGCTGCCGGTCCCGCATCCGAAATCGAGTACTCTCGCAGGCCTTTCACCCAGCTCGTGCAGGCATTTCGCCACCCAGCGGATGCGCCCTTCGGCGAAGTAGTCTTTGCTCTCCCCGGAGATGCGAACCCCCCGCTCCAGTTCTTGGTCATAGTTGCGGGCGAAATTGTCGAACGCGGCCGGAGCGCTCATTTCCTTCCCATTCCCAAAAGGCTCAGGAAAAAGCTGGCGAAGATAGTTTGCACCCCTAACGTCAGTGCCAGTGCTGACGGGATCACCACGCGCAGGGTATGGCTGTAATCCAAATGGCCGAATTCTGCCACACCCCAGGTGTGCACGGCGAAGACAGACCCGGCTGAGCCGACCGCCAGCAAAAGAAAGCCGATTCCCAGGCCAACTTCCAGAGTAATGTTGCGGAAAGCCTTGTTGAGCCGAGAATCGGGCGGAAGCAGACCTTCAGAAATGGCGAATAACTTAGAGAAAGTCGCAAAGGCAATGGCCTGGAAGCCCAGCAGGACGGCCACGGCAGCATACAGCAGCGTATGTGCGTCGAAGGTAACATGCCCCACGGTCCTCGGACCTGCCATGAGCACAACGCCCACGACAGTGCCGAGGAGCATTAGCAAAAAGCCGGGATACAAGAACAGCCACCGCGGACTGTAGAGAAGAAAAAATCGCAGAGTGCGCCAGCCATCGCGCCAAGTACGCAAATGCGGGGGGCGACTGCGGCCGTCGGGCGCCAGCGTCGTCGGGACCTCGCTGATGCGCATTCCCAGCAACGTAGCCTTGACCACCATTTCAGTGGCGAACTCCATGCCGGTGGCGCGCAGTTCCATGCGCTCGTAGGCCTTTTTCGTGAATCCCCTCATACCGCAATAAAGATCGCCGGAGGGACAGCGAAAAAAAAGGCGTCCCAGCCACGTGAGGCCCGGATTTCCCAGATATCTATGCAGCGTAGGCATGGCGTTCGGCTGGATGCCGCCCCAGAAGCGATTGCCCAATACCACGTCATGGCCTTTGCGCAACTCTTCAACAAAAACCGGAATCTGGGTGAAATCGTAGCTGTCGTCGGAGTCGCCCATGACGATGTACTCGCCACGCGCACTAGCGATTCCGCCCATCAATGCCGCACCGTACCCCCGGCGCTCGACGTGGATGACACGGGCGCCGCTGGCTGCAGCGATCTGTTGCGATCCGTCGGAGCTGCCGTTGTCCGCAACGATGACTTCTCCGTCGATGCCGCTGTCTTGGAACGTGGCTCGCGCCTTGCTGACACAGGTCGCAACGGTTTCGCCCTCGTTCAAACACGGCATGACCACCGAGACTTCCGGCTGCACCGAGCGCGGAATTGTAATTAGCTGCTTGGTCTTATCTAATAACAAACTCTTCACGACCGGAGCCACCCTCTGTAGCCGCTATACGATGCCTCGGCTATTATCTTTCTTCTCGGACAATCTGCTGCTGGTCCACTCCCCATTTCAGAACTTCAGGCTGCCGTTTATTTCCCCAGCGTTTAATCTGCGAACACACAAGTCGGTGTTGCCTTGTCCACACGAGTAAATCTGATACAAAGGAAGGTCGCTAACGCGTACCAAATACTGGCCTGCCTGAAGAGCCTTCGAGTCCGAGTCGCTTGACACGACCACACCGTTGTGAGGGGTTGCACGCACCCGAAAGTACCCGCTGGGGGCTTCGTAATTTGCATAGCTGAAACAATGGCCGATACACGCTCTATCCACCATGTGTGCGCTTTGAATACGAGCTCTTGGGAGGGAAACCAATGCCAGGACCCGTTGCTCAGGTGGCAACTGCCGCACCAGCTGGGTCACGCTATCCTCTACCCTGTTGAGCTCACGGTGATCGACATACAGGCACGCGAAAAAGCTCAAGGCTAACAACCCGAATGCATACCGGTGGAACTTGGTGGGTGTGGCAGTTCCACATACGCAACAGACCAGCACTGCGGTGGTGATAGACATTCTCGTAATCTGCAAAGTAAGTGGGTTGCTGTAGCCAGGGAAGAGAACGCCATCGGGAAGGAGAAAGGTTACGGCCCCGGCAAGCAGCGTCAGTTGAACTGGAATAGAGAATGCGGAGCGCAATCCCTTCCGCACTTCCTGCATGTAGAGCGTTCCCCAGAGAAATAACAGGTAGATCCCCAAGATCACATAGTGGGTTCCATATACAATAAGTTGATCTGCTCCGGTTATTCGGGCGAGCTGCTGCCACGACCACTGACTCGGAAGTTGGATTAAGAAGTACCTTAGGAAATATAGAAGTACAACAGAAATCGCAAAGAATACGAGCTGCCCCCTGAAGGGAATCACGCGTGCTATCCAGGTATATCCTGCAGTGGCCAAGCACCAAAGCACTGGCAATGGGTGAGCCGTCCAGGCCAGTGCCAGGAGGGGAAGGGCAAAGAGTGCATATCTCGGAGAACTTCGCCAGAAGAATGCCAATGCAAAGAACGAGAGCCCGAGGGATATGTAGAAATTGAAGAAACCCATCTGAAAGACATAGCCGTACGCTAGCATGGCAAAACAGGGAGCAATGGACCACGGGCGCTTAGTTGTTACTGTGAACAAAAGGGTCAGGCCGCCCCAAAAAAAGATCAGCACCGCAAAGGCAACTGCCACTCTCTCGGCAACCTGTGCTCCGAAATGGACAAACAGCCATTCCAAGGAAAGATCAAATAAGATGTTGTTCCACTGGTGAGCAATCCACAAACCATGGACCTGTCCATGCCGTATCAGTTGTGTTAGCCAGACGTTATATAGGTGACTGGAAAGATCGCCCGCTTGGATTCGCCCCTGCCAGAAACAGGGAACTAGAACGAGGACGCTGGCGCCTAAGAACAGGACGAAATTGGAGCTACCCAGAGTACGAAGTCTGCTCCACCGCTGGCTTCCTGCCGGTGACGCAGACTTCGCGCCATTCTGGAACACGACAGGGCTTTGGGTATCGCAGTTCGCACTTGGAAGCATTTCGCTCCAACTTCCGTGCTCCCGGGCGGAGCCGTCTGGATGGCTGACGAGTTCGGCTCTCAAATCCCGGGAATCTTGCTTTGTATTGCTACACATCTTCCGACCCAGATCCAGCAACTCCTTATACCCCGTGTAATAAAGACGGAGTTGGCTTTTGGAGTGCAGCCGCTTCAGAACGAATTTGTCCAACTCCCGTCTGATTTTGCCAATGCAGTGGGCCGCTGGTACTCTTCGAATACAGGAAACCAAACAGTGCTATCGATACGGTAATGGAAAACAGCGCGACTATCGGCGCGAGCCGACTGTTTTGCACGACTCGGATCAACAGGGGGAAGCTGTAGGTAAGATAGAGCAGCAGCGCAAAGACACGGTTATGCTCTGCTTGTAAGCCGACCCACCAATCTACCAGCAGCATCAGCGCGGGAGCCAACACTACAAGGTCGTAGAAGAACAAATGCGGGTCCACAAGTACAGTCGCAAGCAGCAAGGCCGAAAAGCGCAGTGGCAGCAGGCTGGCTGACTTCCAGATACGCAGGCAGAGAAGGAAAACGATGAGCGCCGTTGCGAGGTACAGCCAGAAGGCCAGGGTCGACGCCGGTAGCAGCATCTTCCAGAACGGCCGTAACGAGTGCATGAGGTATTCCTTCGGCTTGTAAATCGCACTGTTCAAATGCCACCAAGCAAGAAGAAAATCGAAGGCAATTAATTTTCTATACCACCAGCACGCTAGGGTATATTGCCCAACCCCTGTAACTAGCGCCCCAGCCACGACGCGCCACGCGCGCGTCAGCACGAAGATACCTGCTGCTACCAAGCCCAGTTGGGGCTTGTATGCCAGCACGCCGATCGCGAGGCCTGCCGCGAAGAGGCGGTTGCTTCGGAGGCAGTAGAAAGCCAAGGTGAAGGCAGCCAGCGCGATGGCGGTCGTTTGGCCGCATAGGATAAGGATCAGCAGGCCGGGAAATGCCGCCCCTGCCAACGCGACTGTAACGCGATACCTGCGCAGATTAGGACAAGCAAGCCACAGCATGTAGCAGCACAGGGCATACCCGGCACACGTAATCAGCGTCCATAGTAATTCCGCATGCGGGTAGGCCATCCGTGCAAACAAGGAGAACAGCACCGAGACTTGCGGTGGCACTATAGGCTGGCAGGAAAGGTTCCGGGACTCGGGCAGCAGCTCGTGCGCGAAGGCCGTCTGCCCGGCGAAGTCATAGAGAAGCTTAGGGTTACGCTGGAGAGCGACGGCACCTTGTACGTAAAACTGGAAGAAGTCGCTGAATTCCTGACCGTGACCAATACGTGCCTGCACAGCCATGGTATGCAGCAGATTGATCCAAATGAAAACCGCCAACACTCCCGCCTCCACTTGGATGCGACGTATCGTAAGCGGCGGTATGAAGTTCATGTTACCCGCCTCGGCAATTTGGATTTCCGCTGCACCCACTTTTTGTGGCGCTTGTTTGTACGGAAGTGGAATAGGGGGATACCGTACTTGCCACGTTGCTCGTCGCGCACGGTGCGGAGTAAGCGCGTTTTCCTTCGCTTGGCGGGTGAGACCGGTGCAGACGTGGGGCAATGACGCCTACCATTTCTTGATATTGGCGGTATTCCGGGAACTCCGTTTGCAGCACTGATTCTTCGAAGTGCACTCTTACCGCGGTTAGCGAAAACCAAACTAGCAGGGTGACCCCCAGCATCAAACTCGAGTGCGCCAGCCACAGCCCCACATACTGAACCAGGTAACCGGCATAGATGGGATGTCGCGCTAGGCGATAAGGACCTGAGGTGACCAAGAAGCGCGCCTGCGCGACCAAGCTGATGGAACGGCGCAGGCTCCACACCGTCCACAATCCTAGCAGCGACCCCGCAACCCATAGCCCGGCGCCTAACTCTTGCATCCACTGGATAGACGACAGCTCCAACCAACGGGGATGCCACCTCCCCGCCCATATAAGGAACAGAGGAAGGATAAAGGTTCCGCTATAGGCGGCGGCGCGGGGCAGGAAGCCGGGGGCGATGCGTCGTAACGGTTGGCGACTTAGGAACGCCACTGCGATGATCAATTCATGGAGAAACGAGGGTAGCATCCACACGCCGATTTGGGGTGACTGGACGACGATGCGGACCGCCACCGACAGGTAGAACAAAAAGCCCACCCAGTTGGACAGCCGCTCAATTTGCGACCCCGCTCTCTCAGTCCGAGACACCGTCATGGCTGAAATCCAATCCATCGCACACTTACCCTGTGACGCCGCTTGCCTATTTGCACTAAGCGTGCCAGTGGTCGGCGTCATGGGGTGACGACGATTAGGCGCGCTAAATTCTTTGGTTCAGAGAAGATCGGAGGTTTGGCGGGAAGCCAGACGGCGCACGCGATTGGATGTTGTCTCATGTGCTGACACTTCCGCTCGCGAAGTGTCTCAAATGCGGACACTAAGCATCCGTGGGTTTTTTTCACCAATCACGTAAGTACATGAAAAAACATTCTTTAACCATTTATGG
>Ga0187776_10001391_pt1 | contig 12097 bp, 15 predicted proteins | sample 0216_BV02_MP12_2_FD_132426 | JGI IMG/M metagenome (GOLD analysis project Ga0187776, IMG submission 132426) | Tropical peat soil microbial communities from peatlands in Department of Meta, Colombia - 0216_BV02_MP12_20_MG | ecosystem: Environmental > Terrestrial > Soil > Wetlands > Peat | place...
AGCTCGAACTTCTGGGCACTTGCTTGGCATGCCTAGAGCGTCCCATCTTCCTATCATCTACGCATTACGTATCGATTCATATAAGCTTTCTATTTTTCTAACGCGTCTCTTAGAATCTGGGGTCAAGATTCTTGCCATCTTTTTAAAGTCTTCGGGATAACTTTCATCATATTTGAATATCTCTTTCTCAACCATCGCATTCTCTGTTTTGAGTGCAAATTCTAAAGCAGATGACAGACTAATCTTGCTACCCTCATTGAGTCTCTTCAAGAATCTTTTAATGTTTCCAATCTCCTCTTGAACGTCTTCTCTAGCCAAAGGTCTGTCTTGAAATAACATGTACTTATCTTTATAAAGAGAGATAAAAGTGTCCACCATCAGCGCATGACTATTCTCCTCAATAGATATCTCGTGCCAAAAGTCATGCTGCTCCGGGAAAATTGCTGCGAACTTTCCATAAACCGCATACAATAGCTCTTCGTTGTCACGCATGTCGCCCAAGATCTTTAGGACTCTCTCGTCATCCTTCATGGTTCACCTCTCCATATTGTGGTGCGACCCAACTTTCAAGCCTCGCCTGTGCGAGCACCTGCATTAACGAGAATTGAGGGCGTGGAGCGGACATGCTGCCGGGGGGGCGGCCATCCCCGGCCGACTCAAGACCGGCCGATCCAACGCACCCAAAGGCGAGCCGCGAAGCCCGCCTGACCCCCGCCTACCGCGGGGTTGAATCACAAAAGATCGGGGACACACAAGCTCCCGAAGATTAAAGCACAGTGAGAATCAACGTCCCAAAAGTTTTATTCGAGGGCGGGCCACTACGTCGCAAAATCTATAGATGCGTGGCCGTCCCTGCTCGCCCCTGCCCTGGTCGAAGTCCATCCGGACGTCCCCCATTTCGCCCACCGCTGACTCGAACATGAGAGCCATATTCTCATAACCGTTCCCCCCTTCCCTCACTCTCAAGCTCCGAGTGTGACCGCGCTCCTCCTGCCGGTCGTTGCTTTTCCACCCGTTGATGTTTATCATCCCCTACAGCATAAAGGGCACGAAATCAGGAGGGTCACAACATGTGGAGGAACATGCTGATCGGCATGTTTGCTGCCTTGCTTGCTGGCTGTGCGGCTGTGCAGCCCCCCGTACCTCCGCCACCTCAGGTCCAGGGAAAACCGCCGACTGTCCTGGATACTTACGCTGCCGGGATAATTAGGCCGGGAGAGAACTGGTTGATCTTCCTCCGGGCCGAGGATCCTGATGGCGATATGAAGAGCATCGCCGCCGTGCTCTGGCAGGCAGGCGTGGGCTACTATCCAACGCAAAACAATATGCTCAGGGCAGAGGACGCCAGGCAATTCTCGGGCTACCTTGCCATGATGACGCCGACCGGGTTCGATCTCAACTGGGATCAGTTCGAGCTTACATTGATCGTGCGGGACAGCCAGGGAAATCGCAGCCAACCGGTCAAGCTGCCGCTCACCTTCGACATGGGGGCGGCACCGCAGGAAATCCCGGAGAAGTGGCAGGAGGCCGCCGAACGCCGTATTGCCATGCTTATGTTCAATATAGTGAGCTCCTCGTTTTATAACAGCAGGGGGCGTGGATGGATGTGGCGTTAGGTCCAGGTGTCCATCCGGCATCGCCTACCCGGATAGGGTGGAAAGGGAGTTCCATTGCGGTCGCAAGATGTGGAACAGGATTCGAGAAGCCCCATGCCTTGCACCCCGCGCGGATGTGCTCCAGGCTAGTTCGCCTGAATCCGAAACAAGTTCGTGTAAACCGGCTGACCAAAGCTGATGCGATAGGTACCGGGCACGGCCGCCGTATCCGCATGATTATATCCAATCGTCTGCCAGAGGTACTGGTACCCTTCGCCGGGCTTCAACATCCGAAATGTAGTCACATTCGCGACAGCGTAGAGCTCAATATGCCGCCAGTGCGCGTCCTCCGTTTGAATCTCGATGGTCGCGAAGCCCCCATCGACATGAGTCCGATCCACAATGGCCTGCGGGGCGTCAGCTACGTTGGTCACTGTGATCCATACGATCTCTCCCTGCGTGTACACGGCCTTGTCGGTCACGTAAGTGAGGGGACCTGCCTGCTCCTGCGCTGCGGCATAGGCATCCACGGCCTTCATGACCAATGGGATCCCCGAAGTAAGGCCCAGGCCCAGAAACACCCAGGATGCCGTCGCTTTCAACCAAGCCATGCATGCCCCGCCGGTCCAAGTCGGCAAATGACGTCGCCGTGACAATCAATTCTTTCCTGTTGATACGTACATCGCTTGTTCAGCCGGTCCTCTTACCCTCTTCCTCGGTTTCGACTCAGCCTCGGCCTGTGCCTGAAGCCTCTTCCTGGTTGCTCGAGTCGTCGCACAAAGCAGCGACGTCAATACTCGAGTCTGGCCCCATTTCATCCACTTGTGGGCGCGATGCATGATCTGCCACACGTGGCCTGGGATATGGCGTCTCTTCGCTTTCGGCATCCATGCGCCTTGCGAAAAACGCTCGTTCTAGCCCTAAAGACGTCAGGATTGCCCCACGATAGCCCCCCTTCACACACGCTCTTCCTCACCTCAATTGGCTATCTTGGCCCGACCCGCATGTACCCGAGCTAGATCATTCTGTACCCCCGGAGAGGACGGTGGAAAACACCGCCCGGTCGACGTTACCCCCCGACATCACGACCGCGATCCGGCGGCCGGCCATGAGAGATTTTTCTTTGGCCGCCGCGGCAACGGCTGCGGCTCCCGCCCCTTCGCTGACGTTGTGGGTGCATTCGAAAATCATGCGCATGGCCGCGGCGAGTTCGTCATCTGTGACCTGAATGATTCTCTCCACGCCTCTCCAGATCGTCTCCAGCGCTGCTGGTTCCGGCGTGCGACAGGCCAGGCCGTCGGCGAGCTTCGTGCTGACAGGATGCTCGACCACCCGCCGCGCCTCGAAAGAGTGAGCATAGGCAGGGGCCTGCGCCGATACGACGCCGACTATCGAGGTTTTCAATCCCAGTGCATCCCGAGCGGCGATCATCCCGCAGATACCGGAACCGAGCCCGATCGGCACATACGCGATGTCGATGTCGAGGACGGTTTGAAAAAGCTCCAAGCTGTATGTGCCGACACCGGCAACGAGCAGAGGGTGGAAAGCAGGCACCATGTGGAGGTCCCGTTCGCGCGCCACGAGTTCCGCGTACTCCCGAGCCGACTGGAAGTCTTCACCGTGCTCGATCAGCTTGACCCCCAGTGCGCCCATGGCAGCGTTTTTTGCCGGGCTGTTGCCGTGAGGGACGACCACGGTAGCGGGAATGCCGTACCGACGTGCGGCAAAGCCAACCGACTGACCGTGATTGCCGCGGGTCGCCGTGATCACCCCCGTCGGTCTCCGAGCAGACTTGGCGAGATGATCAAAATACACCAACCCACCGCGAATCTTGAACGCCCCGACTGGAGTGTGGTTCTCGTGCTTGACCCAGACCTCCGCTCCGATCTGTTCGCAAAGCAACGGCCAGCAGTACTGCGGGGTCGGCAGAATGACGGCATGAACGATACGTGAAGCCGCTTCTAAATCGGTAAGTTTCGGTTGCACGGCAATCTCTCCCACGGTTGAAGTCCTCTACTACAACTTTAAGCGGCCCGCAATAAGCCGCACCGGAAATGCCACTCCAAGTTAAAGCCGTGCCTATCCGGTTCTCAGTTCAGCCTCTCTTGGGAAAAATTCATCCATCTTACCCTTCACCTCATCAAGCCACCGCCCTCTTTGGAGCTCGGTGCTCGTAACAATTATGTTGAACGTTCGACGGTAGAAATTCTTGACTCCACAAAGACCGAAGATGCAATTTCTCCAGATTGTGTCCAGTGGGTCGCCAAAGACGTTTTTTTCTCTTTCTGTTTCAGTATTCGACGTATTGAATACTATCGCCGCTTTCGCTCTTATTAATCCCTTAGGTATTCCTTCGCCGGAATCGCCTTCATCGAACCGATATGCCACACCGGGACGGAAGATACGGTCGACCCAGCCCTTAAGGATCGCGGGTGGCTGACCCCACCAGTTTGGATGGACAATGACGATGCCATCAGCCGACAGCAGCTCCTCACCGTGCTTCCGAACCAGTGCGGGGACAAGCCCATCCTCTGGGATCTCCTCCTTTGGGAGGAACGGATCGAATCCCTCCGCGCAGAGATCATGAAAGAGGACGGTGTGCCCGTTCTTACCGAGTGTTTCGCATCCCGCGGAGGCGATGGCGTGATTAAAGCTCTTAGGATCGGGATGTGCCAGGATCACGAGTACCTTCATCTTCTCCTCGCGCCACGACGCGGCTGGGTGACCGCCAAAAAAGCGCAGCGGCTTTGCCGGCGTCCCCTCCGACCCGTCGCCCCTTGCCGCCTATAAGCGGCGCGGGCTCTAGGCATGCGGGGGAGGAATCGTTGGGCAGAGCTGCGTTTAATCTAAACCGACGGCGCGATATTTTGGTTCATGCGGAAGAGGTTGCTCGGGTCGTACTTCTTCTTCACCTGAACCAGCCTCTCGTAGTTTGGCCCATAAGCCGCCGCCACGCGGTCGGATTCTTCCTCAGTGAGGAAGTTCACGTAGACGCCTCCTGTAGCGTACGGCGCAGCAGCCTTGAAAAACTCTCGAGACCAGGCAATGCACCGCTTATCCTCGTCTGGCTTCTCCCACCGGCCGTGCACATTCATGACAAACTTCACGTCCCGGTGGCTATAGGCGGTGGCGTCCGGCCGCACCCTGCTGGCCTGCCCGCCGAGGAGACCGAGGAAGATCTCGCAATGGGGGGAAGGGAGCTTGCCCGCGTACGCGATCATCGCGTCGAGGGCGCCGTCGCTCAGTTTCGTGAAGTTGTGCGATTTCCAGTAATTCCGCGCTCCGGGCGTAAGAAGCGGGTCGAAGGTCTGCTGCCAGGCCCTGTAGAGCTGGGGGCCAATGTGTTCGCCGTTAGGCTTTCCGAAGCTGCGGAGCGGTTCGATCAACTGTTTGCCTTCCTCGATCTTCCCGGCGTAGAAGACGGCTAGGACGACAATCTCCTTGCCGTGAACGTCCTTGGGAAGGAACGGGAGCGGCGGCGCTTGGCGCAGCACGACCCAGACGTTCAGGTCATCGGGCATCTTGTCCACGAAATCCCGATACCTCGTGAGAACCGTCTTCGCCCCCTCGAACGGGAACACGATCAACCCGCTCAGCACCTCAGGTCCGACCGGATGGAGCTGAAACTCGAACAGAGTCACGACGCCGAAGTTTCCGCCGCCGCCACGAATCGCCCAAAACAGGTCTGGATGCTCCTCCTCGCTTGCCGCCACTCGCTCGCCTTCTGCGGTGATGACTTCCGCAGACACCAGGTTGTCCACGGACAACCCGTGCTTCCGCGTCAGCCAACCGAAGCCCCCGCCCAGCGTGAGGCCGGCAACGCCCGTGGTTGAGTTGATCCCCAGGGGGGTGGCAAGCCCGAACGCCTGCGCCTCATGATCGAAGTCCCGAAGCGTGGCGCCGGGTTCGACGTAGGCACGCCGGGTTTTCGGATTGACACGAACCGATCTCATGGCGGAAAGGTCGATCATCAAACCCCCGTCGCAGACGGCATTCCCGGCGATATTGTGACCACCCCCGCGCACGGACACCAACAGATCAAGCTCCCGGGCGAGTGCCACCGAGTGCATGACGTCCGCGACGCCGGCGCACCGCACAATCATGGCGGGCCGTCGGTCAACCATGGCATTCCAAATTCTGCGGGCCGCTTCAAAACCGGGGTCGGTTGGGACCAACACTTCACCCCTCACCTTCGACTTGAACTCGTCGATCACTTTCCTCTGTATGCTGACCATAGTACACCTCCTTTCTCAAAGTCTATGCTCCACCAGGCGGCCCAACGACCCGGACCGGAGCGAGCGTTGCCTCCCCCGGGACTTGTCGGCCCCTTCCGCCCATCTTCGGCCGCCTACCCTGCTCGCCATCTCTTGAGCTTCGGGATCACATCGGCCATCAGCGCTCTCGCCTGCGGCTCTGGCATTATTTCTTGTTGTGCCGTAATGCTTGCGCATTTGTCGATCATCTCATTCATGCTTATGTCAGGTTCCGTGAATGCCCCGTCTTGAAAACAGTAGTGGCAGTAGTCGTTGATTCTGAATCCATCGGCAGCAGCGCCGAAGTCCTCCGGCGTCTCAAGTGGCATGCCACAGCTCTGACAATATGGTCCTTTGGGCTCTTCGCCGGACATGATTCACCTCCCTCTCCCCTGGCCGAACGGAGGAACGGATCGCCGGCAGGGATCGGACCGAGCAAAGCTTCGGTCGAGTCGCGAATGCCAAGATATCCGGCCAGCGCCGCTGCGGTCGCACCGGCTGGGGGATGATGGGGGTCAACTTGAGAGACCGCCTCCCGTGGCATCACTCGCTCTCGCATTCCCATTCCGAAGCACGACGATACGCTGAAGTATACCGGCAAGCCATCACATCGAGAAGACCGCGGCGCTACTTGATCGGGATAGGGGAAAGCTTCGCGGCCACTCCCCTCCCACGCTACCGTAACTACGAATCACGTATGCGACGGTTCGGCGGACTGAGTGGGAGGGGTACCTCTCGACCCGGTGCGGCGGCCCCAGCGCCGAAGACACCTTTTGCCCTCAAAAATGCACGTATTCCCCCGTCCTGGCCTCCTCGCCGGCAGCATCATGACCAATCGTAAACGCTTGGCCTGGCCCGCCCCCTACCCTCTTCACACCCGGCGGTCCTGACGTTTCAGCAACCGGGAAGTTTGCGCTATAATGCGACGAGATCCTTGCACTATCAGGAGAGTTCCGGGTTGCTGCGAAAGGAGGTCAGCATTGAAAGGAGCCTTCAAAACCATTGCCTCCATGTTTCATCAAGCCGACCCGAAAGCCAATTTCGCCTTTGAGTTTTGGGATGGTGAGCGGGTCTGCTACGGCGACCCTTCGAGGCCCGGTGCCGTGACGCTGCGGCTTAAGTCACCCGAGACTGCGAAACAAATCATAGCCAATGGCTTCCTGGGATTCGGGGAAGCCTATATGGATGGTAGCGCGGAACTGGAAGGCGACCTGCAGGCGCTGATGCGTCTTGGTCTTCGCATCGGGTTTGATCGAACTCCCCCGTCACCCCGGCAGAAGCTTAGTCTTTGGCTGCTTCGAATGGCTACGCGGAACACCACCTGCCGCGCCGCCGACAACATCTGCCACCACTATGATCGCGGCGAAGACTTCTATGTCCTCTACCTAGACCCGACCATGACTTACTCCTGTGCCTACTTCCGGAGCCCCGACGACTCGTTGGAGCAGGCCCAGCGCCAGAAATACGAGCATATTGCCCGCAAGCTTCTGCTCAAACCGGGTGAAAGGCTGTTGGACATCGGCTGCGGTTGGGGAGGGATGCTCATCTACGCGGTCCAAAACTACGGAGTGACGGCTGTTGGCAACACTATCTCGCGCTCGCAGTATGAATATGCCCGTCGCACGGTGAAGGAGCTGGAGCTGGAGGACCGAATCGAAGTGGTGTGCGAGGATTACCGCAACCTCACAGGGAAATTCGACAAAATCGTTTCCATCGGCATGTTTGAGCACGTGGGGAAAAAATTCATCCGGGTTTTCATGCAGAAGGTGAGCCGGCTCCTCGAGAAGGGAGGATTGGGGTTGCTGCACACCATCGGGAAGGATGCGCCCTCCGCCAGTGACCCTTGGGTCTGGAAGTATATTTTCCCGGGAGGTTATCTGCCTACGCCCGATGAAATCCTCCGGGAAATGGGCAAAGTTGGGTTCTCCGTCCTTGATTTGGAGAATCTGCGGCTACACTACGCCCGCACTTTGGATCTATGGATCGAGAATTATGAACGCAATGTCGAGAAAGTGCACCGGATGTTCGGTGATGCCTTCGTTCGCATGTGGCGCTTGTATCTCCATCTTTCTTCAGCGGGCTTCAAATATGGCGAGTCGCGCTTATACCAGGTGCTCTTTTCCCATGGCTTGAACAACGAGTTGCCCCTGACTCGCGATCATGTCCACGTCCAGGGGCCGGTCTGAAAACGCCCCTCACGTCGGTCGTCTCGTGAGAACGACTCGAGCTGTTGAACCCGCATGTTCTTCAAGCAGCGGGCACCCCACGATGGGGGAGCGCGAATAACGACTCTGCGACCCCGAAAGCTCGCAGCATATTCGGGTCTCAGGATACGTGGATGTGTTTACCCATGACGAGCAATACGAGAACGACAAGCACAAGGACGAGCAAAATGATAACGGCCGCCTCGAAGCCATCTCCAGCCGGCACGAGGGCATCTAACTGGGTGGCGAGGCTGTGGAGTTCTGTGTCGGAGAGTTGATCAAGTCTGGCCTTAATTTCGTCGTCCGTGTAACCTAAATCTTTGAGCCTTTCCTTCACCGCCTTTTGCTCAAGAGCCTTTTCTATCGTCGCCATGGCCTCCTGCCGGGAAATGGGCGAAGAAGACTGAACAGATTGATCAGATGGGATGAAAGAGGCTTCGACTCTTGGGACCAGGCTAACCAAGCCCATTACAACTACGAGCGTCACAGCGATCCGGCGAACCAAGGGCTCTTTCATGAAGATTTTCATTGGCGACTTCCTTTCCGTCCGCGAACAGTTAAAGACTCTGTCGCGCGTACCAGCGGTACCATCAAGGCGAATTCACGTAGAAAGATTGAGTATAGTCGCCGTCATTCTACCCAGCCGTTTGGACGCAGTCAACCTGCACAACGGCACACGAGCCTTTCCGAGGCGGATCTGGAGACCTCCTCGTCCCGAACCGTCAAAGAATGAGGTGAGAGAGCCTCCAAGCCGCTCTTACTGTGGCTCCACCACGAAGGGAGAGGAAGTTAGTTATGATGAGAACAGCTAACCCTCATGTGAATGCCGAAAATCGCGAACTGGCCCTTGCGCAGTCATCCTACTCCATGCCGCTCTCGCCGACGCCTTCGGAAACGGTTTATCTTCCAAATCCCAACACCCCACGAGTCTCCCCGATTCCACCAATGTCCGGACGCCGCGCCCTTTCACTCACCCGCAGCAGGCTTCCTGGCGTGTTATCCCTCTCCTCGCTCCCGCTATCGCTGCGTCCTCCGAAAACCTTTCTTCTCGACCTTCAAAAGGTCATTATTGGCCCAAAAATGAGCGCACTTTTCGATGAAGTTTGACTTCATCTCAATCACTTACCTGGGCCTGACCTCAACTCAGAATGCCATTATGGCCCAAACGTCAATTGATAAGCCACGTAATATGAGGCGTTGTTGGGGCCTGAGAAGTCTCTACCAGCGGAAATCAGCAAATGATGCAGGTCGCTGAAATTGATAATGGCACCCACATTGAAACCAGTGCTGCTATCACCACCCTCTTCACTTGCCGTTTGGTGGAAGACCTCGGCACCCAAACTCAAGTGTTCTGACATTTCGCGTTCTACTTCCCACCCGAAAAACCAATAATTCTTATTGTCGTGCCCGGGATTGATCCAATAGCCTCCGCCCCCGTATGTTTTCCAAGGTTCCCAACTCTTTTGGAGCCATAACGGCAGAAAGGTCTGAACCTCTCCGGTCCCTAATCCCTTGTCTTCATCGCCGGTAGGAAGTAAGACAATTGGAAAGGTCGCCACCTGCGGACGCAAATCGGTTTCCTGAATAAAGCGAAACTTAACTCCTAGTTCGGTGTCGCTATAACCATAATGCGAAGGTCCGCCTTTTGGTCTTACGTACTCCAATGGCGCGATCAGATGGAGCTGCACATTGGGATAGATGCCGTAGTTAATCTCGACATGGGGCGCAGTGATCGCAGTATTGTCCGGGTCGAAGCTGCCCTGTGAGGCGAGATATACCTCCCAATGTTTATACTCTACCGGTTCCGGATCGTCCGTCCGAAAAGGCGGACCGGCGAACGCCGAAACAGTTGCCCAGAAGTAGACCAAATTGGCAATAAGGAGTCCGGCCAAGATACCTGCTACCTTCTTTTTTCTGGGGTGAGACGTACGCATACTTCCTCCTTACGTTTCCGGCAACACATGACATCTGCTCCATGCCTGTTTGGCGGGCGCTTTCCGGACGTCCCCGTCCGCACTCATGTCTTCCAAATGTCAATATTTCCCGAGCGGACCTCTGTCTTGGTATTCCACTCCCTCAACTTGCTTCCTCGTCGCTTTCGTACGAGATGAACTCCAGTAGGGAGCCATCTGGGTCGCGAAAGTAGAGGCTCGTACCATGACCGCGTGAGCCGAAGCGTGGGACAGGCCCAACTTCCACTTGAATGCGATGCTTCTCCAGATGAGCAAGTGCAGTCCGGATCGGCCCGGGCCAGATAAAGCACAAGTCGCTGCCGCCCGGCATTACCGGAAGTTTTGCGACCGGCGTGCCATGCACGCCCGGGCCGTGACAATTGAGTTGCGTTTCACCAAAGCGATATGACCACCCGGCCCCCACTTTCACCAGCTCCGCCCCCATCACATCACGGTAAAACCCGTTGGAGCGATCCCAATCCGAGACATGGATCACGCAATGATCCAGCATGATCTGCACCATGTGCGGTACCTCCAGGCTCAGGGAGATGATCCCCACAGAGCACCCTGGTCCCTATTTAAGGGCAGGACCTGGCAGCCCCATAGGGCCGTGGATAGACAGCGACAAGGTCGCACGCGTTCACCTGGCGGGCTGACATTCGCCTGAACCGTCACATGCACAACGCGAGAACGCCGGACAGCATGCGGACAACAGGACGCCGGTTAGACGACTTATGCGTCCGGAACCTCCATCTCTCCCTCGCATACAAGGACGCAGGACCCACCGACGCGGACAGCCACGATCTTACCATTTCTCTTGTCCGCTTCGATCTCCAGAATGCTGGGGCGGCCCATCTCGAAGCCCTGTTCCACCACCCAGCGGAGCGTCCCGCCTTCGGTCGAATCGCGAATGCCAAGATACCCGGCCAACGCCGCTGCGGCCGCACCGGTCGCCGGGTCCTCCTCGATCCCCATCGCGGGCGCAAACATCCTCGCCCGAATGTGCGAGCCCTCCAACTCAGGGTCCAGAGCAAAGCAGTAGAGGTGCGGCGCCCAAAATTCCGATAGCAGGTCTTTCCACGCCCTGACCTCGAGGCGCGCTCGTCCTAACGCCCCGCGGTTACGCAGCACGACAAACAGGAATGGAATGCCGCACGAGGCTGCCCGGGGGGACCAAGGTTCTCCGGCAAGGTCCGTTGGCTCCAAGGAGAGGACGGCAGCAAGCTCAGCAGGTGGTGGAGGCTCCGGACCGAAGTGAGGTAGCTGCGCCGCCGTGAGCTGCGCGGCGACCGGGCGCCCTCCCGAGGCGCGCACCGACACGCGCACCGGCCCTACCCCCTCTTCGAATACGACCGACGTAACTTCCCTCGAGAGATCGATGTCTCCGATCGCGGCTAGGACATGGGCTGTACCGATCGTTGGGTGTCCGGCAAAGGGCAGTTCCGTCTTGGGAGTGAAGATGCGCAGGCGCCGAAAATGTTCCGGGTTTTCAGAAGGGAGAACGAATGCGGTCTCTGACAAGTTGAACTCCCGCGCGATCTGCTGCATCTGGGACGCGGAGAGCCCCTGGGCGTGCGGAAATACGGCAAGCTGATTGCCGCCGAAGATTCGGTCCGTGAACACGTCTGCCGTATAGAAGCGATAGCGCATTCCGCCTCGTTTCTCTCAACGACACCGTCTGTCGGCTTCTAACCCGGGCGACCAGATGCGAGCGCTGCACCCCGGCGACACCGTTGCATACCGTTTCACTATTTAACAAGCGGGGGCGCGGCCACCGTCATGCCATGACGCCGGAAGACGTCCGTCATCTTCGCGCGGTCGGGAGGGCCGCCGGCGGCGGCACCGATCACTTCGGCAGCTTCGCGGAAGTACGCGGGACCCATTATCGCGGGGGTTATGACGGCGAGCTGTTTCACATCCTCGCTGCCGACGTTATCGAAGCGGTGCACCGCGCCTCGGGGGATGCACAGCGCCTGTCCGGGACCAACCTCGATGGGTGTGCCGTCAACCGTCCAGGTAAGGACGCCCTCGATACCGTAGAGGATCTCCTCGTAGGCGTCGTTCTTGTGGGCCGGCGCCGCCAGCTTCTGCCC
>Ga0187776_10001393_pt1 | contig 12081 bp, 9 predicted proteins | sample 0216_BV02_MP12_2_FD_132426 | JGI IMG/M metagenome (GOLD analysis project Ga0187776, IMG submission 132426) | Tropical peat soil microbial communities from peatlands in Department of Meta, Colombia - 0216_BV02_MP12_20_MG | ecosystem: Environmental > Terrestrial > Soil > Wetlands > Peat | place...
CGTTGATTCAGGATAGTGGCAAGTGCCTTGGCAAGGCCGGTCGCCTTGTCGGGAGGAGGTGCTGAGGGTCCCCCCCGCTCCGTTTCCTTAAGGAGTTTCTCGGATACTTTCAGGAGTGCCGGACCCGAGAGGCAGGCGATGATTTCCTCCTCAATCTCGGCTTCCTGGATTTCGTTGGTTTCGGCCAGCTCAGTGTTCAGCAACACAGGGTAGATGACGTCGGCATACTGGACCGGCCGGGCCACATCCTGAATGATCTGCCGCCTTACCTTCTTCAAGTCTTCTTTGCTGAGATCGACGAAGAAGGGAATCATCTTGAAATCTTTTCGGAGGCGTGAGAGGGCGATCCGGGCGCGCCAAGGGATGTTCCGTTTCGTGCCGAGGAGTTCTTCTTTGTAGATATAGGAGATGTTGAAGATTCCTCTTTCTCTCAACGTCCGGCTGAAACGCTCCTTATCGCTCTGATCACGAGTTTCGACAAAGGTCGGCTCGCCCATGACGTCGACGAAACTGGTGAATTCGTCCCGAGTCATGGCGTTTTTTAGGGTAAGGCTGATGAGCTCCTTGTTTTCCAAGAATTTAACGAACTTGGGGAGATACATCTCCGCCATGCCCCGAGCCATGATGGAGGTGAGGTACCGGGGCTCGGGCAAGATCCCTTCGATGAGGATGTTCAACCCCTTGGGATCGTCCCGAACGAAAAGGGCGAGCTCGTCTTTCGTGGTGAAGAGCTTCTGAAACTCGTCGTAGAGTCCGACCTTGGCGCTTCTTGCCTGCGGGTGGTTCGGCGTGTAGTACCCGGTGCGGAGGAAGGCCTGGATGAGAGCGAGGAGAAACTGGGCAAGACGAGCCGTGGTCTCCTCATGAGGATCGTTTGTCCTGGACAGTGTACCGGTCCTCGTTGCTGGATGTGACCCGTCTGTCATGGCAATTCGCCGATGGCCGCGAAAGAGAAGGTGAAGCCTTCTCCTTTTCTTGCCATCTCCGTTGCAACGTCTTCACTTCGCCCGCCCGCTGCCGTGCGTGGCGCTCGCGTGCTGCATGCCCACTCCGGGAAGGGCACCAAGGCTCGGTCCATCCATTAGTGGCTTGTATGTTACACAGCAATAGACGTGCCAAAGGGACTTGTTTCTGCCCGGTTGAAGATCCAGTCGGTTGTGCGGGTGGCGCTCGTCGCCGTTACCGCTCGCTTACGGCGCAGGCTCGGCGTGTGATGGGACCAAGGGGAGGAGGACAGGGCTCTTCTTCCCGTTTCGCCGTTGACGCGAAACGCGGGACGCGTGAGGCAAGTTGACATTTGCCGACACGGTTCCTCTAGCAGCAGACGCCAAAGAGCATGAAGCAGAGGGCAAACAGACACGAGAAGATTGGGACACGGATGAACACGGATTCTTCTCACGCAAAGGCGCAAAGGTCGCAAAGTCAGCGGACCCTGATGGAGCCGAATGAGCAAGCTCCTTCTTCACCATCAGAGCCCGCCCCATGCCTCTCCTGCCACTTCCCTTTCGAAGACTTCACGAGTTACTTTCTGTCCCTTGGCGTACTTGGCGGTCTTGGCGAGAAACTCTTCTCACGCAAAGACGCAAAGGGCAGCTGCTCTTGCGAGACACGAAGAGAACATTGGGATGCGGGTTTCGCGGAGCGAAGCTCGCAGATGCCAGAGATTGCTCGCAGCAGATGCGGGGCCGTATTGTATGCTCGTAACACGGCGCTCTTCAATAATGAAGCGCGAGCCAGATGGTCTTCTGGTCCGGGTCGGTCCACTCCACCCGGTGACGGCGACGGGCGGGAATGAGCACACAGTCTCCCGGGCGCATCACTCGCACGCTCGACTCGCCTTCAAAGAGGAGCCCCGCGCTTCCGGAGAGAAGCGCCACCCACTCGTTTGTCTCTTGATCGTACCACTGACCCGCCGGAGTGGCCTGGCCGGTGGAGACGATTCGTTCCAGACGAAACTGGTCGGTCTCGATGAGCGTCTCGAAGTTCTCCTCCCGTGTCGGCTCCGCGTCAGTGAGAAAAAGGTTGACTACGTCCATCTCGCGTCCCGCCCGTCGATCCTACTGTCTCGCGCCGCACCGAAGCCTTCCGGCAGCCTGCTAGGCCAGGACCCGTCCGGCCTCCCGCATGAGCCTGCCGATGGCGATCCTCTGGGGACATCGCTCCTCGGCCGGCGAGTAATCCACCCGGTCGAGACGGCTCCGCATCTCTGTCGGCAGTTCCGCAAAGAGCGCCCTCGCGCGATCGCGATCGCCATAGTCATGGTAGTACATGAGGTAGCGCATCACATCGCCCACGGGGACAGGGGTAGAGAGCGCGGTCTGGCAGAGCCGGGTGCAGCCGGCGCAGTAACCGGAGGCGGTGTCGAGGGCGTAGCGCTGGAGCAGAGCCCGCTCTTCGGCGGAGAGGCTTGTCCTATCCATTGCTGCGGCCACGTTCGCCATGAGGATGGTGATATTCGGCATCTGGGAGCAGATGCTTGCGATCTTCGGGTTTTCCCACACCGCTTTGAGCTTGGCCTGCCTGTCGGTGAATCCCTTCTGGAGGAACCTTCCTGCCAGCTTGATCTCCGCCTCACTCTCGGTCCGCACCTGGCCGCCTCCCTGGGTCTTCATGGCGGTGAGGCCGATGCCCGCGGCGGCGCAGGCATCCACCGCCTGCCTCATCTTGTCGCTCTGCATGAGCCGGTAGTTATAGGCCATCATGATCCCGTCGATCCAGCCCAGCTTGGCGGCTCCGAGCAGGCACTCCTCCATGTTGCTGTGGGCACTGAACCCGAAGAACCTGAGCTTCCCCACGGCCTTCATCTTCTCCGCCCAGGTTTTCATCTCATCGCTCATCTCGCGGATGCTGCTGATGCCGTGGAGGAAGTAGAGGTCGATGTAGGTAGTGTTCATCCTCTCCAGGGAGCGGTTCAAGAGTCTCGTCATCCCGTCGGGATCGTTGGGGTTGGCCTTAGTGACCAGGAACACCTTCTTCCGCGCGTCAGGGTTTTTCGTGAAGAAGGCGCCGATGCCCTTCTCGCTGTTACCGCCCTCATAGCTGGTCGCGGTGTCCCAGTAGGTCACGCCCCACTGGAGCGCCTGATGGAGGATGATCTGATTCGAGGGGACGTCGAACATGCCGCCCACCCCCAACGTAGAAACCGCGACCCCGGTCTTGCCGAAGGCGCGGGTGGGGACAAGGAGCCCCTCCTTGTCGCTCTTCGGAGCCGCATGGGCGACCCTCTCGGCAACCGCGGGCAACAGCGACCCCGCACCGAGGATACCTGCCGCTCTCAAGAACTGTCGTCGTGAACAACGAACGCCGTCATTCGCCATAGTCACCTACCTCCTCTCTCTCCTCATTCGCCAAGGCGTAAGGCTTGGCGACAAGTGCCGAAAAAGCCAAGCAGGTTGCTGAAAAACTCTCTTTCATGATGTGGGAGGAGACTGCCACGTGAGCCGGGCTGGTCGGTGAAGCAAGGCGCATCCGGAGCCTCCTCTTAGCTCCTTGGCCTTCGGGAACGCCTCCCGGACTCTCCACCATCATAAGGCACGAGGGGCCGGACTCCCCCTGTACTATCAATACTGCGACTATGCAGCCTTGCCGAATAGACTGCCCGGGCTCGAACCACAACCCGCCCCAATACGTGGTGAGCCCCCGTCGAGGAGTTTTTCAGCAACCTGCTGGACTGCCGCTAAAGCATCAGGGATCGTCTCCTGCTCCTGGACTCGTTCTCGGCGGTTACCCGGATTGCCCTCCTGCCGCTCACCGGGCACTCGTGTTCGCAGATGCCGCAGCCGATACAGAGTATGGGATCCACGTAGGGCCGCTGGAGCCGGACCTGGATCGCGACCCGACTGCCGGCCGCCGGCGGTCGCTCCCAGGGAGCATTCTGAGAGATGGTCACTGACTCGGGCGTATTGTCCGTGATTCTCCTCGGCGCCTCCCCCTTCCCGTCGAGAAGGGTGCAGTAGTAGTCGCCGCTTGCGAGCCGCCCTGCGGGGAGCGATTCTCCTCTCACGACGACGGTGGACCGCTCCGCCCGCTCGACCACCAGGATTCCGTTTCTTACCGTATTGAACTGCTCGCGGGTGAAGATCGCCTTCGGGCTCACCGGGCAATTCTCCTGGCAGACGATGCAGGGCCTGTCCATGGCCCAGGGCAGGCACCGGCCCTGGTCCACAAAGGCCGTTCCCAGCCGTACGGGGCCCGCCGCCCTGAACTCCTTTCGCCCCAGTTTTTCATCCAGGCTGATCGGCCGGATGGCCGCGGTGGGGCACATGTGGCTGCAGGCGACGCAATTGAGCTGACAACCGCTCGTGCCGATCCGGAAGTTGAGCATGGGCGTCCAGAGCCCCTCGAGTCCTCCCTCCATGCCGGCCGGATGGATGATATTGGTGGGGCAGGTCCGCATGCACTGGCCGCACTTGATGCAGCGCCTCAGGAACTCCGGCTCGGCCAGGGCCCCAGGAGGTCGAATGAGGGCCGCGTTCCAGTTCGACCCGAGGAGACCGCTCAGGCGAACCATGGGGACGGCGGCCGCGCCTGAAACAAGCGCCAGGAGCACACCGCGACGAGTCATGTCCGGTGAGGCACGTTCGCCGGTCGCGGAGGGTGCGGTGCGGTAGCCCATGAGATCATGCCGGCAGGAATCAACGCAGTTCAGGCAGAGGACGCATTCGCTGATCCGGATCTCGGCAGTGGGCTCACAGGCCCCTTCGCACGCCGCTTCACAGAGGCGGCAGTCCTTGCACTCGCCCGTCGTGCGGCCGATGCGCCAGAGGGCAAACCGCCCGAGCACGCCCAGGAGAGCCCCGAGCGGACAGATGAATCGACAGTAGAACCGCGGCACCCGAAGGTTGAGGAACATGGCGACGAGGAAGACCGTGCCGATGAGCCAGCCTCCCTCGTAGTGCCGCAGGCCCGCGGCTTGGGTCCGGATGAGCGGCAGGAGCGCCAGGTTCACGGAACGCTGAACGAGAGGAATCGGGTCGAGCAGCCCGGTCTGAAGGGAGGTGACGAGCACCCTCTCGGCCGGGAGGATAAAGCCGAGTCCGACCCAGACCCCGAGAAAAGCCGGAAGGACAAGCAGGTATCGGCGCGGGACCCGGGCGCCTCTGAATAGCGCAACCGCAGCGAGGCCCAGGAGCAGAGCGGCCGCGCCGGGAAAGAAGAGGATGGGCTTGTCGGAGGGGAACCGCACCACGGCAAGGATGAGGCTTCCGGCCGCGGCGGTAAGGAGGAAGGTGAGCAGGTAGTACTTTATGCCCTGGCCCCGATGGTACCGGTTCAGGGCTACGCGGGCCGCCAGAGGCTTCCCTCGCTTTCCGAGGAAGCCGACGAGGTGGTGAATCGTCCCGAAGGGACAGACCCAGCTACAGAAGAACCTGCCGAGGACGATTGTAAGAACCACGGTCGCCAGGGCCCAGAGGAGGCCCCGGTAGAGCGTCTGGGTCGTCAGGACGGTCCCCAGCGCGACCAGTGGATCCAACTCGAGCAGCCAGGTCACCGGCCAGCCTCTGAGCTGCCACCAGGCCACGCCGAGGGTGCTTGCGAAGCAGAACCAGAGAAGGAGCAAAAGGAAGAACCCCTGGCTTATGCGTCGTACCGTGACGATTCTCATGGAAGTCGCCGTACCGCGTGTCTAGCCGGCTGTTGAAAAACGTTCCTCGTGAGCGTGGGCGCGGCAGGGCAATCTGTTCGGCAAATCTGCATAGTCGCATCGTTGATAGTGTAGGGAGAAGCCCGGCCATTTTCCGGGGTCGCGGTGCAAAGCTCGGGAGCCCTTGCTTACATACCGGAGAAAGTGGTGGCTCCGGATGCGCTTTGCCTCGCAGATCACCCTGCCGCCGCGAGGCGAGGGTCGGTAAGTGGATCGGCCCTGCCGGATAATTTTAGGCATTTTCAGCACTTCAGGTCACCCGGCCTCCCGTGACGCCCGCCTCCGTCGCCAGGAGGAGGGTTTCTCAACCGTCTGCTACGTCACATTCAGACGTGCGGGGCGGAGTGATTCAAAGTCCGCGGTGCCGAGCCCGGCAGCGGCCGCCCTGGTGATGAAGGGAAGATCGGCCGCGGTCAGGCCGAGGAGCGTCGCGCCGCAAGCATCGGCAGCCACCTGATCGGTGCTGACGATCATCGTGTTCGTCTGCTTGAGGTCGGCAAGAGAGCCGCCCGTAGGTCCATTGGTCATCATGGTAGTGGTGCCGTCCAGCACGACCAGGGTGGGGCGAACCATCACCGCCAGCTCTTTGATGATCGTATGGATCTCCTGGTGAAAGATGTTTCGCCGCCCGCCGAGGAGCCCGTACCAGTTCTTCATCGTCATGGAGGCCCCGCTCCTCTGGTGGTTCTTCACCGGCGTCATGCCGATGACCTTGGTGATTCCCTGGAACGGTCCCCAAAGGATCGGCCAGTTCCGAAGAAGGGTGGTCCCGGGGACCGTGGTCGTACGGAACGACGCCTCCGCCGGCAGGACGACCTTGGCGCCCGCCGACCTCGCCGCCTCGGCGATGCCGGTCAGGCTAAAGCAGCTCAGGGGGTCATTGATGGGGCTGTCGGTGACCGTCACGGAGGCTGCCCCGACCTTGAAGCAGAGACGCGCCATCTCGGCAACGAGATCCGGGCTCGTGGTCGCCGAGAGCATGGGCGGAGCGGCAAAAGCGGCGTTCACCTTGAGGAGCACCCGGTCGCCCTTCTTGATAAAGGTCTCCATGCCGCCCAAGGCCTCGATGGCGCGCCCGACCGTTTCCCTCCGGTCGGAGCCGGTGACGATAGCCATCCTCCGGCCGAGATCGGGGAGGGAAAAATCAGGCAACCCCGCCGAGGCGGCGTCGCCCTCCTCCTCTCCCCGCCGCGGCCCCGCTCCGTCGAAGAGCCGGAGGCTCAGCGACCCGGCAGCGGCAACCGATATGCCGGCCTTCACGGCCCGCCGCAGAAAATCCCTCCGATTCATGCTCTCCTTCACGTGCCGCTCCCGGACAACTTGTGTTTGAGCAATCGCGCCAGCTCCTCCGCCGCCTCTCTCTTCTCCGCCCCATGGACCCCGGCCAGAACCCGCCCCTGGCTGAAGACCACCTCATAGGTCCCGAAGAGGTCCACCAGCCGCACGCCGGCAAGTCCGGAGTCCGGTTTCATCTCTTTCCCGCCGTTCTGCAAAAGGAAGCGGTGGTATGCTGCCGCGAGCTCGGCAGCTTCGGTGGCGCTGCCGCGCTGAGAAAGAAAAACGGTAACGTCCATCGCGCCCAGCCCGTACCTGGCCGTGTACACCGAGTTCAGACGGTCGAAGCCGAAGGCATCCGCGGCAAGAAGAGAGATGGTCTCCCGCTTGAGGTGCTCCGCCGGAAAGAGGGCCAGCTCGCCCAGTCCTTCCCGGTTCACTTTCACCTTCTCCACCAAGCCCCGGCCGAAGGCCGGAAGGATCTCAGGCGCACCCTTACCGACTGCCGGGGCGATCACCTCCAGGTAGTACTCACCGTGCACGAGGAAGAGCGCGTCGTCGGTCCGGTAGGCGAAGTCGCCGAGATCGACGGTCTGCCCTTCCTCCCGGCGCTGCACGCTGTACACGGCAAAGGCGTTCCGACTCGACCCCATGTCGTAGAGGAAAACCTCCAGCCACTCCTGCGGGTTCCCTGTCTGTGCAAACCGCTGGGTCACGAGCCGGACAAACCCGGCAGAGAGATAGAGCTCAGCCTTGCCGTCGATCTTCTCAGAAAGGGTATCAGGCCCAAAAGTCTCCGATCTTGAGAGCGCGACCAGGCCCTCCGGGGCAATGGCGCTAAGGCTCACCCCGGAGACCCCGGACGCGGCTGCCGGAGACGAGCTTTCGGCCTGGAGAGCGCCCGGCGTGAGGACCGCCGCATTATAGCGAGACTGGGCAAAGAAGACGCCGCCGGCAATGACCGCAAGGACAAGGAGAATGGCATAGCCGACGGTGGTCTCAGTCTTACCGGGGGTTCGACCCATGTAGATTCAGCGTCCTCTTGAAGGAGAGAAAGGAGGTACTGCCCTCCCGCTGGCCGGAAGTCTAACCGGCAAGATGCCTTTTGACTACCAGGATGCTGAAACACTCCTCGACCGGAGGTCACCATGTACAGGTTTGCACGGGAGACCTGAGCCGGGCCGGTCCGTTCGGCAAGGATGCGTAGTCGCGCCATGAATAAGGTTGTGGTGGTCCGGCCCGCCTGCAGAGCGGTGGTGCAAGGTTCGGCAGACCTTCCGACAGGCCAGAGAGTTGAGAGGAGGCTCCAGATGCACCTTGCTTCACCGACCAGCCCGGCTCACGTGGCAGTCTCGTCCGACAGCATGAAAAAGAGTCTTCCAGCAGCCTGCTGGTCTCTCAATGGGCCGCACCGGGAGGAGCCGCTGCCTTACCCTGGCGAAAGAGCAGGGTCAGGGGGATCACGGCGGCGGTCATGCACGCCAGGATCCAAAAGGTGTCGTTGAACGCCAGCATGTTGGCCTGGCGGCCCAGCTCGCGGTAGACGAGAGCGAGTGCGGTATGGGAACTGGCCATGTCCGCGTGATACGTCCGGAGCCACTGGAGGATCTGCTCGAACCGTATCTGGAATGCGGCATTGTACGGGGTTATCCGTTCAACGAGGAAGGTTTGATGAACCTGCGCCCTTTGGGAAAGCAGGGTGGTGCTCAAGGCCACCCCGACGCTGCCGCCGAGGTTGCGGAGAAGGTTGAAGATGCCGGACGCGTTTCCTGTCGCCTCTTTCGGAATAGTCATAAACGTGGCCGTGGCCAGGGGCACGAAGAAGAGACCCAAGCCGAAGCCCTGGAGCAGGCGCGGCGTGGCAATGGCGAGGAAGCCGGCCTCCAGATTGAATCTCGACATCAGCCAGATGGTCGAGGCCAGAACCGTGAGTCCCATGGCGAGCAGGTTTCGCGGGTTTACCCCTCTCCGCATCAGGACACCGGCGATCGGCATGATCATGAAGCTGGCCACCCCGCCGGGGCCGAGGACGAGACCCGCCCAGAATGCCGTGTAGTTCATCAGGTTCTGGGCGTAGAGAGGCAGCAGCACGAAGCTGCCGAACATGCAGCCGAAACCGGTGAACATGCAGACGTTCCCGGCAAAGAAATTCCGGTCCCGGAACACCCGGAGATTGACGACGGGATGTTCGGTGCGTAGCTCGACGATGATAAAAAGGACGAGCGACAGCACTGCCATGGCACTCAACATCACGATGAAGCTCGAATTGAACCAGTCCTCGCGCTCCCCCTTGTCCAGAACAATCTGAAGTGAACCGAGACCCACCGTGAGCAGAAATAGGCCCCAGGTGTCTATGTGAATGCGCTTCCGTCGGATGTACTCCGGATCGAAGACAAAGAGCATCGCCAGGGCCACGGCCACAGCTCCGATGGGAAGGTTGATATAGAACACCCAACGCCAGGTGAGGGTGTCGGTGATCCAACCGCCCAGCACCGGTCCGATGACGGGGGCCATGACCACTCCCATGCCGAAGACGGCCATCGCCAGCCCGTGCTCCGCAACAGGGAAGGTCTCGAACAGAATCGCCTGGGAGAGGGGCTGCAGTCCGCCGCCTCCCAGTCCCTGGAAGATGCGGGCGATAATAAGGACGGGCAAGGTGGGAGCCGACCCGCAGGCTATCGAGCTGATCGTGAAGGTGATGATGGAAAAGAGCAGGTACCGCTTCCGGCCAAAGACGCTCGCTAGCCAGCCGGTGATCGGGATGATGATGGCGTTGGATACCAAGTACGAGGTGAGAACCCAGGTAACCTCGTCAAGGCCTGCATTGAGGCTGCCCTGGATGTGAGGGAGGGAGACGTTGACGACGCTCGTGTCCATGACCTCGATGAAGGTGGGCAAGATCACGGCCATGGCCACGACCCACTTGTTCACCACCCGCTGCTTCGGTGCGTCCGTCATAGCGTCATGGTTTCGTGATCTGAGGCACCAGGACTGCGCCGCTACGGTTCCTGGTGTTGACGGTCACGAGAAGGGAGGCCCCCACCCGCAAGGGATACTGGGGCGGCGGGGGGGCGTCCAGCACGATCTTCACCGGGACCCGCTGTACCACCTTGATCCAGTTGCCGGTAGCGTTTTCCGGCGGCAGGAGAGAGAAGGCGGCCCCGGTTCCGGCGCGGATGCCAACGACCTTCCCGCGGTAGGTGTAACCCGAGTACGTGTCCGCCTCGATGGTCACCGGCTGACCGATACGAATGTTCTCGAGCTGGGTCTCCTTGAAATTTGCCTCAATATAGGCCTCTCGGAGAGGAACCACGGCCATGAGGGGCTGTCCGGGCTGGACCCGATCCCCCACCTGGACGTTTTTCTGGGCGATGTAGCCCGCAATGGAGGCGACGACGGTGCAGTATGAGAGGTTGAGCCTGGCCGCCTCCAGGGCCCCCGCGGCCTCCTGCCGCTGCCCCTCCAGAGCGGCAAGCTTGTACGCCTGGGCCTCCACCCGATAGCGGTCGCTCTTTGTCCCCCGGAGCTGCGCCTGGGCCCGTTCCACCTCCTGATCGCTGGCTGCTATTGAGGCCTTGACCCCCGCCATTTCCGCATCGATAGCATTCAACTCCTCCTTGGTCTTCACCAGAAGCGTGTGAGCGTTATCCCGCTGCTGCTCGGAAGCGGCGCCGCTTTGGAACAGGGCGTCAAAGCGGCGGAAGTCCCGTTCCGCTTTATCCGCGTCTGCCTGCGCCGCAACGCGCCTCCTCTCGAGCTGCTCAAAACGAAACTGGTTTTCTTGCCTCTTATCCCGGGCCCCCTGGAGGGCGTTGGTTCCGGCCTGGATCTGGGCGGCAGTCTGCGTATCGGTCGGCGAAATAGTAACGGCCTGGGCCTTGACCTCCCCTTCATACCTGGCCAGGGCTCCCTGGGCCTGCTCGACCAAGGCCTGGTAGTCGCGGGGATCGAGTTCGAGAAGAACCTGGCCGGCTGCAACCGGCTGGTCGTTCTCAGCGTGAACGCGGAGCACAGTGCCCGGCACCCGGCTGCTGATGCGGGCACTGTCCGCGACAATGTAGGCGTCATCTGTACTTTCCCGATAATGACCAAAGAGCGCCCAGTAGAGGAGCCAAATCGCAGCACAGACGGCGACGATCACACCTACCAACAAGAGCTTCTGATTGCGTCGCTGGTTGTTGGACTTGAACGGAGTCTTCTCCATTGCCTCTCCCACCGTTGCAGCGTTCAATCCCGGCGCCTTCTTTCCTTGACTCAAGGAGTGCCGAGGACGGCCCGTTGGTCTTCGCCCAACCGTCCGGATTTCGTCTCGCCACCATCCTCATTCAGAACCGATAAATTTGGCATTCAAACAACGTTCAGGCAAGTTTGCAACCGAAAAGGGGGCACGTCGTTCGCGAAGAGTCCCGGCCGGTCTCCTGGTGGCACAGGAGATATGCTGCACCTTCGGCCTGATTTCCTGTCCCCGGGCGGGACGATTAGACCTCGCCGACGATGATCTCCTCCAGAGACCGTTTGGGCACATGGTGCACGCCTTCCCCGTCCCGCCAGTACCGGATGTCGCCGTCAGGCCCGACGGGGTCAAGAACCACTCTCTCTTTAGGCTTCCCAAGGGCGATCACGAGGAGAATCTCGAGGTGCTCAGGGATGATCAGGGCGCTCCGCAACTCATCCCGCCTGATCGAACCGATGATGCACCCGCCCAGTCCTTTCTCCACGGCTCCGAGGAGAATGCTCTGGCAGGCGATGCCGTGGTCACACCCGAAGGATGGCGAAATCCGCGTGTTTCCAAGGACGACGATGTACGCGGACGGGCGCTCCCCTTCCCCCGGGCCCGGCCAGTCTTTCAGGTAGGCGGCCCAGGTAAGGGTCCGAAAGATCTTGCCGTTGGTGCCGGGGTCTGTTGAAAGGAAGAAGTTCAGCGGCTGCCGGTTTCCCCCCGATGCCGAGAGCCGCGCCAGATCGAGGAGCTCTCGAAGCGTCTCGAGGTCGATCTGCACGCCCTGGTGGAATCGCCGGTAGCTCCTGTTCCTCTGCACCAGTTCGCGGATCATGATCATCTCCTTGTGTGCCCCGAGCGGATCAATCTCCTCCCCGGACCACCGAAGGAGGCAGTATTACACAGGCATCGGTCCACGGCAAGGTATCGGAGGTCGACGTTC
>Ga0187776_10001394_pt1 | contig 12071 bp, 14 predicted proteins | sample 0216_BV02_MP12_2_FD_132426 | JGI IMG/M metagenome (GOLD analysis project Ga0187776, IMG submission 132426) | Tropical peat soil microbial communities from peatlands in Department of Meta, Colombia - 0216_BV02_MP12_20_MG | ecosystem: Environmental > Terrestrial > Soil > Wetlands > Peat | place...
TTCCTTGTATCTTGAATCTACGTGATGCATATGCTTCTCATCACCAATCAGGACGTGACAGACCGCCGCTTCCTTGGTCCGTTGAGACCGTGGTTTAGCATGGATCGTCACGTCCTTCCTCCCGAGAGCTCGGACGGTTGCCCGGGGTCGGTGGAACCCGCATCGTGTGCAAGGTCGAGCCAGCAGGGGAGGCTATCCCTCAGAAGGAGGATGCATGGAGGCTGCCCCTGTGTATATTGGGATTGATGTCTCGAAGGCCCAGTTGGACATCGCGGAACGTCCCTCGGGTGAGCGCGCCGTGGTGCCTCACACCGAGGAAAGTATTACCACCCTCGTGGAGCGGCTGCGCCGCCATCAGCCTGCGCGTCTCGTCCTCGAGGCCACGGGCGGCCTGGAAGTCCCGCTGGCCAGCGCATTAGCGGTTGCGGGGATTCCCGTCGCCGTGGTCAACCCTCGGCAGGTGCGCGATTTTGCCAAAGCCACCGGCCAGCTGGCTAAAACGGATGCGATCGATGCGCAGACCTTGGCCCGGTTTGCCGAAGCGGTCCGGCCGGCCCCACGCCCGCTGCCGGATGAAGCCACGCAGGCCTTCAGTGCGCTGCTGACACGGCGGCGACAACTGATGGAGATGCTCGTGGCGGAGCAGAACCGACTGCAGCGGGCCCCGCGCCCGATCCAGCGACAGATTCAGATCCACGTGACTTGGTTGAAGAAGCAGCTGGCGGCCCTGGATGAAGACTTGACCCAGCGGATCCAGGCCACGCCAATCTGGCACGAGCGGGAGGACCTGCTGCGCAGCGTGCCAGGCATCGGGCCTGTCGTGAGCCGGACTCTGCTCGCGGAGTTGCCGGAGTTGGGCATGTTGTCGCACAAGCAGATCGCCGCGTTGGTGGGGGTGGCACCATTGAACCGAGACAGCGGGACCTTTCGAGGTCGACGGATGATCTGGGGCGGCCGCGCGGTCGTCCGCGGCGTCCTCTACATGAGCGCCTTGGTGGCGGCGCGACACAACCCGGTCATCAAAGCCTTCTATCGACGACTGCGCGCGGCGGGCAAGGCACCGAAAGTGGCACTCGTGGCCTGCATGCACAAGCTGCTGACGATTCTCAACGCCATGGTCAAACAGCGAACCCCGTGGCGTTTGTCAGCTCAGGGCACTTGACAATCAAGACGGTTGCTAAACCGCGGGTCGGCGGTTTATAAACCTGTAAGAACTTCAGTTCGTAGGTCTGCGAATTTTCCCCTTCCAACGCTGTCCCGCCGCGGTCCATTCACTGGCTGATGGATCAGGTTTGAATGATCGTGGTCACCACGTACAACTTGCGAGTCGTCTCTTTCGGAAGGAGGGGACATCCATGAGCGAGAGTTTACTGATACTTAATTGTGTCCTAATGGGAATTTTGCGGTGAGCACGTAGGGTGGCGGCCACGGAATTCGGATGGTCGGCGACATCGTGAATGGGCAAGAGTCGATTCTTCTCCTCGCGGGAAACGACTCAGTGACGCGAGCGATCCAGCTGGTGTTCGACCGAGCCGGCTATCGGACGATTGTGTCCCGAACAGCAGTCGCGCTCCCCTCGGAGAGTTGGGCGCGTGTCCCTTCCTTGATCGTGATCGACCGTCCCTTAACAAACCCCGACCCATTGTCTCAGCATGACGTGTTACGAGATCTTCCGATTGTCGCGATTTACCAGCGGGTCCTCGATGACGATGAAAACACGAGCATCCACGATCGTGAGCATCGCGACCATGGGGCGAGTTCCCACCACATCCATCGACAATTAGTCGCGCAAGTTCGCGCACTCCTTCGGAGACCAGCCCGACAGGAGTCTGTGGCTCGTCAGTACACGATCGGAGGGCTGCACGTGAACCTCGAGACACACGACGTCAGGGTGAATGGCATGCCCCTCGCATTAACACGCACAGAATTCTGTATCCTCCGGTGTTTACTCGAAGCAGCAGGCCGCGTGGTCTCCCGGCAGGATCTGCTCAGCCGGGTGTGGAGTCACGGGCAGGCACGCAGGGCGCACGTGGTCGACGTCCACATGCATCATCTTCGAAGCAAAATCGAAGCAAAACCGTCCCGTCCCCGATATCTTGTCACGGTCAGGGGGGTCGGCTATAAACTGCGCGTCCGGTCGTAAGCCGTGTTTGGTCGAGGTGCTGTTGATGGTGTTCTTCTGCCACGTGTGTAACCGGACTCGGTATCGGTTCCCTACGGAGGTGACCACAACGCTCAGGCCAGAAGAGCAAAATCTCAGGCATCCACTCGTGCCATCATAGGGAGCTCAGCAGGTGGATTCACTGTCGGTGCTCATTCTGGTGGTGATCCTCGCCCTCCTTTTCGATTTTTCAAACGGATGGCATGACGCCGCCAATGCGATCGCGACCGTGGTCTCGACTCAGGTGCTCTCACCCGGTCGAGCGGTGCTCCTCGCGGGTGTGCTCAATGTGGCTGGGGCGTATGTGTCGACCGCAGTCGCCAAAACGGTGGGCGGAGAAATTGTGGACCCAGTAGCGATCAATCAAAGTGCCGTCGGGGCTGCCTTGATCGGGGCGCTGAGCTGGAATTTGCTCACCCTGTTCTGGGGGTTGCCCACGAGTTCTTCCCATGCGCTGTTGGGCGGGATGGTTGGTGCCGCCTTCGCCCAAGGAGGGTTGGTCGCTATCAAATTGACCGGATTACTGACGGTCCTGCAAGCCCTCCTGCTATCACCGATTCTCGGATTCCTCGTGGGCTATTGTTTTCTGGTCTTTATCTTTTGGCTCGCGCGCCGTGCGCAGCGAGGCCGAGCAAATCTCGCCTTTCGCCGATTACAGTTGGTGTCCTCCAGCTTAATGGCATTTAGCCATGGCTCAAATGATGCCCAGAAAGTCATGGGGATCATTACCCTTGCCCTGGTGTCCGGCGGCCTGTTGGATCGGGTTGAAGTGCCCACGTGGGTCATTGCGTGCTGCGCGCTCGCAATGGGACTCGGCACCTTGACCGGAGGCTGGCGGATCATTCGCACGCTGGGGATGCGGATCGCCAAACTGGAACCGGTCTCCGGGTTTGCCGCTGAGACTTCGGCGGCCCTAATTCTGCTCGGGACCGCGAACTATGGCTTGCCCGTGAGCACCACACATACGATTGCCTCATCCATCATGGGGGTTGGGTCGGTCCGTCGCTTCTCCGCGGTGCGGTGGAGCGTTACCATGCAGATTGCGTCTGCCTGGGTCTTCACCCTACCGACCGCAGCGATGGTCGCGTATCTGGTGAACCCGCTCTTTCAGCTGTTGCAGTGACGGGAGCAATGGAGGTTTGAGTCGAGGTGAAGTATCGAACCTTAATGCTGTGGGCTTTGGGATTCTCTCGGAATGGTCGGCGTGTTCGCTAAATTCGAGAGAAGCCTGATCGTCGAACGTGTCCGTGCAGGAGTACAGCGAGCGAGAGCAGAAGACATGGTGTGAGGTCGGCTACAGGTCAGCACACCAACGGCAGACCACCCTTGGATCGTTTCTTTTATCGTACATTACCTGCCAGCAGTCCCGCTGGCCCTGTCCATTGTGACCAGAAGTTAACCAGGACTTAACGACCTATTGAAGATTGATTGTGGTCAATCCGATCATAATCTCTGGCAGAGGCCGCAGGGTTCACGATTCGGTTCCATCATGCAAAATCGGCGTTTGTCAACATTCAATTCCCATCACCAAACAACCACTGCAACACCTACCCGGCCTGCTGCGTATTGGTTTCAGGACGAGACCATGTCTCGTGAAGTTCTGGTGAATGTGCGCCTGAAGAACGGCGAGCTGACCGTGTGGTTGTTCGGCCGCGACATCCCAGTTGCCGAGCTGAACGGTCACTGGCGGGGTCCGCTCCCACTCTTCTATGAACCACACAGCGAGAATATGGTTCGGTTGTAGATTCATTCGTGGATGAATCCCGACTCATGATGGATCAGAAACAACTCGAACACCTCGTCCTGCAGGTTCGATGGCAAGATAACGGGATCTACCGTGGGAAAAGCCTTTGTCAGGCGTGCTTGATGGAAAAGGGCGCCATCGCAATTCCCGAAGATCAACTAACATTTGATCAGGTCTGGCACCAATGGGCGACCTTGCTCAAACGAGACCGATGCGTGGTGTGCGGAGAATTAAAAGAAACGATGATCTTACCGGCACGTGAGGACAGCACCACAAGGCATGCTATCAGATAAGTGAACCACCTATATACTAGGAGGTCGTAACTGTGGAGACTGACTTCACCCCAGGTGCCCCGGTCGTCTGGGTGACGGTTGCCGATGTTCGAAACTCACGAAGGCTGTGGACGTATACGTTGACTGCAGACAAACCTGGTAGCTTGAAGAATGGGACCCCACGTGATCGTCCAATGCCGACGGACAAGCTCTGTCACTCCTATGCCGAACTCTGCGTGTGGTTGTACACGTATGGGTGTGCGCCCCCACCTCCAGACTACTTCACGCCCACCCATGAGGAGATGGATGAAGGAATCGAGTCGATCCTTCGTCGGGTGATGCCCTCACGGTATTACCGGCCGATTTAATTCAAGCTCTCCAAACTCATAAAATAAATAATAGGGCCTCGAAACAGTGGATCAACCAGCCCACCTTGTTGTATGTGGCGAGGGATAGAATTAACCGAAATTTGAAGATTTCTAAATCTTCATCTTACGATCAAGGAAGATAGTAATTCTCCCTTTGATACGACCCTGCATCCAGGTATGAACTATTTGGAAGTCTCCAAAGTCTTCACAAGACATAGGATCACAGTTTTTCTGGGAAAAGAATAAGGAAGTGGTCATGAGGATTCTCAGATTTCTCAGCGTCCTGTTTCTACTTCTCTTGGTGTCCTGCCGGCCCTCCACCGAACAGTTCCTGCTGGCTGCGAGACAAGGCGAGGTCGATCAAATTCAACGGCTGCTCGACCGCGGTCTTTCAATTGGCGTTACTGATCGGGACGGGCGGACTGCCTTGCACGTTGCAGCTCGGTGGGGAAGGGATGAGGTGGTAACGGTGCTCCTCGAGCGGGGCGCTCCCATCGAAGCCACCGACCTGGAAGGACGGACCCCCCTACACATTGCCGCAAAAGAAAACCAGGAAACAGCCACGAAGTTGCTCCTCGACCATGGAGCGCAACTCGGTGCAATCGATCGCTATGGGTCCACACCCCTCCATGTTGCCGCCGAATGGAATGCCAGCAATTCCGCCCGAATCCTCATCGCCCATGGATCAGCGGTCAATGCTATCGATAAGGAAGGGCTGACCCCACTTCACGTCGCAGCCGCATGGGGTGCTGCGCCGGTAGCGACCCTTCTGCTCGACGCAGGGGCGCGGATCGATGCCGCTGGAAACCAGGGGCAGATGCCGCTGCACCTGACCGGCAAATGGTCCAGACGACTCTTCGAAACTGCCAGCGAGCATTTGGGAGTGGCCCGGTTGCTGCTCGACCGTGGTGCCCCTGTTCAAGCGGTCACGCATGACGGCGTCACGACTCTTCACATTGCCTCACAGGAAGGTGATGCCGAGTTGGTCGGGCTCCTCCTCGATCGAGGGGCGTCCATCAACGGGAAGACCAGTCAAGGACTGACACCACTCCACGAAGCCGTCGTCCACAATCAAGTCGGTGTCGCCCGGATCTTACTCGACCGAGGGGCGAACATTGAGCTCCCCGACAACGGAATGAAGGTTCCCCTCCATCTTGCTGCCGAGCTCGGACAGGAAAACATAGTTCGCTTTCTCCTGGGTAAAGGCGCATCGGTACGCGCCGTCGACGCGGAAGGGCGCACACCGTTACATGTGTCATCCGGACGGGGCCACGAGATCGTTACCCGGCTGCTTCTAGAACGAGGCGCAGCTGTCAATGCCGTAGATAATAAGCACTGGACGCCGCTGCATCTTGCCGCATTCCACGGTCGCGATTCCGTTGTGAAGCTGCTCTTAGACCGTGGAGCCCAAGTTAATGCTGTCGATGCCCAAGGTGTCACGCCACTCCACGCAGCCTCGTATTACGGGTATGAGGGAATTGCACAGTTGTTGATTCAGCGTGGTGCTGCGACCGACCTGGTCGATGACCGAGGATACACACCGGTCCACTACGCCAAACACCAAACGAGTAACATCGCTGACAGCCTACCAATGGCAGGGACGGTTCCTGTCGCGTCCGCGAGCCGGATGGGGCAGGCTCGCCTGCATTTGCCGCTCATCAAAATCGACGGGTCCAGTACGGTCTATCCCATTTCTGAGCTGGTTGCCGAGCGCTACGGACAAGCCACTGGCGGTTCCCTCCGCGTGACCGTGGGCATTTCCGGCACGGGAGGCGGATTTCAAAAGTTCTGTCGTGGGGAAATCGAGATTCAGGATGCCTCTCGTCCCATTACCACATCAGAATTGGAACTGTGCCAGGCCAACAACATCCAGTTTTTTGAATTGCCGATCGGCTACGATGCCCTTTCTGTGGTTGTCAGCACAAACAACGCCTGGGTGGAATCCATCACGCTCGCAGAACTCAAAACTATGTGGGAACCAGCCGCTCACATGAAAATCACGCTCTGGAATCAAATTCGACGCGATTGGCCGGCCCTTCCGCTCCGCCTTTTCGGGGCCGGTCCCGATTCAGGCAGTTTCGACTACTTCACCGAAGCCGTGGTCGGACAGGTGAAGGCGAGTCGAGCAGATTATACCGCTAGTGAGGATGATAACGTCTTGGTCGATGCGATCGCAGACAGTCGCCATGCTCTGGGGTACGTTCCGTTCGCCTATCTCGAACCTAATCGGCGGCGTCTGAAAGCAGTGGCCATTGACGCGGGGAAGGGACCGGTCCTTCCCGCAAGAGAAACGATCATCTCTGGACAGTATCAGCCCCTATCGCGGCCAATCTTTATCTATGTGAATCAACGGGCTGCTGTCGATAGCGGGGTAAGGCGGTTTGTGGAGTATTATCTGGCGGTGGCACCCCGGGCCGTCGAGCAGGCTCAGTATGTTCCGTTCCGTGACGAGGCCTACGCCTCAATCCTGTCGCAATTTCAGAAGGGGCGACCCGGGACCGTGTTCGGAGGAAGATCGCCGATCGGTATGACTATTGAGCAGTTTCTCTCGCTCCAGGCAGGCACCTGACAGACCTCTACGGCCGACCGAGCGTATCCTGTTCGCCACATAGAATCATGAGGCCTATCGATCTCGATGCCCGTCGTGTTTAGTTCGCAGAGGTGCCGTCCGTCCTCCCGCGGACTCTCTCTCGCTTGCCGCCACGAAAGGTCTGGTTCTTCTCCTCTGGCCGTGGCCCTCGGTCGTGGATCGGCGCTTTTCGGTTCCGCGGGTTCTTCGTGGACTCCTCCGGCTTCTTGGGTTTGTCCATGTGATCCCACTTGAGTGCTTACGCTCAACACGAAATCTCACGCAAGTCGAACGCTCGGAGCGGACCGCGAACGGTCACAGGCCAGCGGTTTCGAAGGATACGGCCTGGTTGCTGCATGCACGTGATGCGGCTCACAGCCCGCTTCTCTGAGGGCATCGCTCCAACGAGCCCAATACACACCAAACCAGTCATACCGTTTGATGCCTGTCTCCGATTCGAAGTCGGGTTTCCGCAGGGGAGTGCCGCCGTTGGCCTGTGTGGTGCGTTTGATTTCCTGGAGAATGTACAACTTGGTCATAGAGATTCACTCCTATGGTTGTACGCTCCTTATCAGGAGGGGGGCGAATCCTATTCCTTTTTGTGTTGATCTGCAACTACTTTCTGCTCCCACCTTGGGAGGAGCTCTGTCATAGAGCTAGGATCCAGCTAAATAAATTTGTAATTAGCGATTTATGAAACCGCGTTCACGACCATCTTCGAACCCATTCAAACGAACTCAGGCTCATTCTCGCCAAGATGTGCACGAGACCAGAACGTTGGCTCAGTGAAGTTCGAAGAAGTGAGGAATGAGGGGGGGCGAGCAGAATTTGAGCCCAACAACTCACGTTGCCCGTCTCATAGATCTAGAGCAGGCGTTGTGGTGGGACGCCTACACTGACGTTGATTCAAGGTTCTGCAAGTGTTCCGCCACGATCACGGCTGGGATTACAAGACTGTCCGTTCTAATAGGCAGCTCTTCACGAAAAGCCTCCAGGATCTTCCCGGAGCGTCCATCGATATAGACCTTGACGCGTCCGCCGGAAGTCAGGAGCTTCATCCTCCATACCGCTTGTTCATTCTTCACTTTGAGCTTCGCATCGATTACCGTTCCTTCAATGCTGGTGAGCACCGCTCTGACCGCTTGCTCGATCGAAACGGAACACGCGTCCACTAATGCAGCTTTTTTCTTGGCTTTAATGAGTCGATCAAGCTTCTGCTTCATCGCGTCTCTCCTTTCGCAGTCAGCTGTGCTGAATGCGGAGAAAATCTCTTGTATGCGAACACGTAAGAATTCGACTGAGGATCCCAATTCGATGGACTGACAAGAACGAAGTCTAGCGTCTTGGCTCGGGCAGTTCCACAGGAAAGTGGTCGCCCCCGTTTTTGATATTGGTGCAAGGGGAGGCGACATGTGGCCTGATCCCTAAGATCGCTAAATCGCTTCAGTTTTTTGTCGACAGGTCGGAAACCTGCCTTAGCTTGCGAGGCGGTCTGCCACATACCGTTCAGGATCGATGAGTTCGGAGATATTTAACTTCGATTCCAATGACTTCTGGGTTCTATTTCCACCACACGATGCCACACCATAATAAATAAAAGTGGCCTATGCAGCCTGTTGGCGGACTCAGATCTACTCTGTGCTGCTTTTTGTGCCACTCCTCTGCATCAACGCATGGAATCGATAGAATCTATGGAATCAATAGAACCGGTTGAAGTTCGCGAAACGAAAAAGAAAGCGGGAAACTGTCGCTCCATCACGCCCCTGTGCGAATCTATCTCTTCGAGCTTTTAAGGCGAGGGCCCTGGGTTCGAGTCCCAGGCGGCTCACCACTTTGGACAATAGATAGAGCTTTCAAAACGACCCTCAGACTTTTTCCGCCACCCTAGTCGTTCTACACGCCGTGTTCAAAAACCTCTCTCATAGTCGAGAGCAGAAAAATCGATTTTCCCATGGCTTTGACGTATCCTTCCGCCTGTTCCACAAATAAAGGGCAGTACTATATGGCTCTGCCTAGGCTACTAAAAAGTACGAACAAAGCCGGCCGAACATTACATCCCAAGAACGGTGCGCAAGGAACATGCTATCCGTGGGAAACTAACTTCGGCGAAATTAGCTGGACGCTGGAGGCAACTTTACTGACCTTGCCCCCTAAACGTGTCCAGATCCTCTGTAAGGGTTGAGCCCGCTTGACCCGCCATGCGATCTGCCTGACTTATATTGAAGGTGTAGAACTACAGGGCGCAGATCACGCGTAAGTCGTCTCCAAAAGGTGTTGGTTCCATGTTACCGACGCCTCTCCCGATGGGTGGCAATCGATAAAGCAAAGCAGACAGGACCTCGCCCCCTTCAACGGGTGCAGATCCTCTGATAGGGTCTGGCCCGTCACACAATCGACCGACTCGCATGAAGGATGGGACTACGACAGAGGACAGGTCACAACTACAGGGGAGAGGTCAATCTCGGCTCGCCCATATGGGCGCCGTCCTGGGCTATCCTTCTAACAAATCCCAATCAATCGTCTTCTTTCCTTTTATGGTAAGTCAGAGTACCGAATCGCTACCCCGACAGTGACCGTATTCATGAACAGTGAGCCGTCGCCGGGGTAAGCCCAGCCCGCGTAAGGTCCGTACCCACCCCAGAGCGGATCGTACCCACCCCAATACGGCGCATACCCCCATCCCCCGGGCCCGTAGTGACCGTATCCCCAGTATCGAGGTCCATAGTAGGGAGAATAATAGCGCCCCCATGGTCTGGCTGCGGAAGGTCCCCAGCGTCCCCGCATCCCTCCCCAATGGCCGCCTCCTCCATGACCTCCACCGTGGCCACCGCCTCCGCCACGGATCAGAATGATTTTGACATCGCCATCGAAGATCGCATCATGGGCGGCAGAAGGTACAACATCCGACTTGAGCCCGAGGTCACCCTTCGGGACTGACTGGTTGGGGGGACGGCTTTGCCCAATTCCCTGAGTGCTTGGGGGCAGTGCCGGTATCTCCGGGTCAGAGAACACGACGGCATCTGCTCCGAGTGTGGCCGCCTTCTCAAGAATTTTCTGTCGCTTGGACGCGACACTCAGCCAGACGCTGTCGACGCTTAAATCCGCAATCTGAGTGTGCGGACGGGTGGGCTCGTGTTCAAGTACTTCCACATCGCGGACCGAGATCTTGGGAGGAAACGTCTCGCCCGTGAGCATTAGTATGTCGACACTCGTACAACCTGGAAGACTAAAGGCAAACAGGAGCACGGACAGGATAAGCCATCCCACGTCTTGGCATCGAGTACATCTCATCCGCGATGGCTCCTAATGCAGATACTGTTCCATCACTTGAGCTTCAACCCGAACGTACTTATCTTCAAGACCGTGTCGCTGTTGGCGAAGATCCGCCAGGGCCGCCTGGTACTGCTGGAGCTGCGTCGTCCACTGGGCCAACAGCTGAGGCTTTTTCTCAGGAGTCTCCAGCACCTGATGCAACTGTTCTTTCGTAAAGAGGAGATGCTCGCGTTGAAGCATCCACTGCTTTTGGTGGAGTTGCCACCCGGCAAGGTCCAGCTGACGAAGTTCCTGGAGGGCTGGATCAAAGGTGTCTGGAATTTGTTTCAGTGCGATCATCTGTTTGCCAAGTCTGTCGATATTCGTGTTCAGCTGAACGATGCGGTTATCCAGCGTCTCGAGTATCACTGCCAGCTCGCTACTTTCCTGATGGATAGTCGCCTCATGACTGGCACAACTGACCATGAGGAGGAGTAGAGAGCTAAGGATGATGCCGGTTATTGCTTGCTTCATGGATATCGCCTCCATCTATCGAATCTTACCGAGGGCCTCTGTGATCACTGAATCGTCTGCAGTGTATTTCCCCGTGTGATGACTTGGATGCACTATTATACTGAAACGGAGATCCTTACATCTCGTCCGTCGTTTTCACCACTCGTGGAAAAGGTTTTAGTTCATGAGCAGTCGCTATCTCCTCATCGGCGCGAGCTAGGACCCTGCGAAGGGCGTAGGTGCCACCCTGGCGCCGATTGACCCAAAACCCAAAAATAGACCAAGGGGAGCTTGAGAAACGGCCAGCTTGAGATCTGCAAAATGCGGTGCAGAGAGCTATAGATACAGTGAGGGTCACTCAGAGTGGGGGAGGTGCATCCACAGTGACTCCCCCCGCTTTTTTGTGCCATTTTTGTGTCAGAAAATATCACAAACGATAAGAAGGAATGGAATACAACAGAATGAATAGAATGCTCGATCCTCTCGGAACCTTGAAGAAAATGGGGAAACCATTGCAGTAGCGAGCACCTTTAAAGACCGATCAATCGAACTTTTAAGGGGAGGGCTCTGGGTTCGAGTCCCAGGCGGCTCACCACCTACCGTGGTATGTTTACCGACAAGGCTTTTGCCATCATCGCGGCGAACCTTGACGGGAATGCGAGGGATGATCTAAAGTGAAATGCTTCCATTTGGAGAGCTTCGTATGGCCGAGGCCGGCACCGTACATCATTCCAAACCGATCACGCTGTTGAATCCTAAGCCCGTCGAGCCCGTCATGACCCAACTCGTCGCTGGGTTGGAACGGATTGGGCTTGCCATGAAAAGTCGGACCTGGCGGCGCGAGGGGCGATCGGGTCTTGGGCCATTACAGCGGCAAGTCTTGGCTGTTCTGCAGTCTCAGCCGAAGCATGTTGCCCAAGTCTCACAGATTGCGGAGGAATTGGCCGTGAGGCTCCCAACCGCGTCGGAAGCCGTGGCAACTCTTGAACGGAAGCGGCTGGTTCGTCGTCGACGCTCGAAGAGCGATGGGCGCGTCGTGACGGTCGAACTTTCTGCGAAGGGACTACGTGCCGGTTCGGGAAACCCACAGAAACCTAGTGCGCTCATCACGGCCACGGCAACGCTGTCACCGCGGGAACAAGCATCCATGCTCACGGGCTTGATCAAGCTCATCAAGTCTCTTCAGGATCAA
>Ga0187776_10001395_pt1 | contig 12063 bp, 9 predicted proteins | sample 0216_BV02_MP12_2_FD_132426 | JGI IMG/M metagenome (GOLD analysis project Ga0187776, IMG submission 132426) | Tropical peat soil microbial communities from peatlands in Department of Meta, Colombia - 0216_BV02_MP12_20_MG | ecosystem: Environmental > Terrestrial > Soil > Wetlands > Peat | place...
CGTGCTTATCCCTGCATTCGCGCTTCTCCTGATCGCCACGACTTACCTCTGGCGTGCCAACACGCGACTCGACCGCGAAATCGCGGACCTGCGCGCGTCGTTGCAGGAACAGCAGAAGCAGCTCGACTACGCACGCAACGTCGCCCATCTGTTCGAAGCGAAAGACACCATCACCGTGTCGCTCGCGCCCATGCCGGGCATGCCCAACGGCGCCGTCAAAGTCATGTACAACCAGAAAATGGGCGAGCTGATGTACGACGGCTGGATCGAGCCGCCCCCGCAAGACAAAAGCTACCAACTCTGGGTTGTGCCAATGCAGGGCCAGCCGATCAGCGTGGGAGTAATCAATCCGGCCACAAGCGATACGGCTCACTGGCTGACCAGGGTGCCTGAAGGCATCCCGCCGAAAGCCTTCGCCATTACTATGGAACCTGCAGGAGGCATGGCGCAGCCGACCGGCCCGATGGTGCTCATGGGGCCCGCTTCGTAGACTAGGCGGTAAAAGAGCTCGCCTCCGGATACTCGTTCGAACTGTTACATTTCCCTTATTCTTGATCCTCGATTTCACGTCCATTCAAGGTTTAACCGGTACGGGGAGGAGCATATGGGGAAGGCGGAAACATTGCCCGGTCAAGGCCCCGGGTCGCCAAAAGTCGGCGTTACGCATCTAACTAAGTGGAACTCCGCACAAAGCTTCCGGAGCGGGCGTCTCAAGCCTGGCGAAGGAGGCAAGAAAATGATTGGAATGAGTTTTGGGGGTTTTCTAGTACTGTTGATTTTGGGTCTTATCGCAACGATTGTGATGCACTCCATCATCCGCTACCGGGTGTTGGGTGGTGTTGATGGTTTCGTTGCAAAGTGGATCGCCGGCTGGGTCGGGGGCTGGCTCGGCTCACCCGTGCTCGGTCACTGGTGGTTTCAGATCCAGAATATCTATGTAGTTCCTGCATTGGTGGGAGCGTTCATCGGGGCCTTTTTGTGTGTAGCGTTTCTGAAAGCGAGCGCGCTCTCCACCACTATGGTCACAAGAGAGAAGTCTGCCGGTACCACAGCTATTCCCGAGATGCTGAGGAAAGCTGGCTAAGCTAGCGGCTGCGGCGTTCGGTCCGGGTTGTGCGGAACATGCCACGGTGAGAACAGGCAGTTGCCCTCTTTTTTTTCAATTTGACCACTAGAAGCCCGGGGCCTTGAGCGCTGTCGTGTCTTAGTTTCTCTTAAAACCCAGGCATATCGAGAGCTGCATCATGTGCTTGCCGAGGGCGGGATGCGGTCGGCGAGCATATACGGGCGGAGTACCTCCGGGATCAGGATGGAGCCGTCCGCCTGCTGGTAATTCTCCACGAGTGCAATCCACGTCCGCCCCACAGCGAGGCCGGAACCGTTGAGGGTGTGCACGAACTCTGACTTCTGAGCCTTGCCGGCACTCTTCGGCTTGAATCGAATTCCGGCGCGGCGGGCCTGAAAGGCTTCGCAATTCGAGCACGAAGAAATTTCCATGAACTCGTTCGCCGAGGGCAGCCACACTTCGATGTCGTAGGTTTTTGCGGAAGCAAAGCCCATGTCCGCGGTGCAGAGCAGGGCGACGCGGTAATGCAGGCCGAGGCGCTGGAGAATTGTTTCGGCGTTGCGGACCAGCGTCTCAAGCTCGTCGTAGCTTTGCTCGGGGCGAGTGAACTTAAACATCTCGACTTTCTGGAACTGGTGCTGCCGCTTGATGCCGCGCGTGTCTTTCCCCGCTGCGCCGGCTTCGGCGCGAAAACAGGCGGTCCAAGCGCAGACGCGGATGGGCAGGGCGTCGCCATCGAGCGTCTCGTCGCGGTAGAGGCTGGTCAGTTCCACTTCACTCGTCGGGGTGAGCCAGAAATCGGTGCCTTCGATGCGGAACATCTCGTTCGCAAATTTCGGGAGCTGGCCCACGCCGGTGAGCGAGGCGGTGTTGACAAGGAACGGCGGCAGGACTTCAGTGTAGCCGTGCTCGCGCGTGTGCAGATCGAGGAAAAAATTCGCGAGGGCGCGTTCCAAACGCGCGCCAAGTCCTTTATAAACCGCAAAACGCGCTCCGGTCATTTTCACGGCGGATTCGAAATCGAGGATGCCGGCACGCTCGCCGATTTCCCAGTGCGGGCGCGGCGTGAAATCGAATTTGGGCGGCGTCCCCCAGCGGCGGACCTCGACGTTGTCCGCTGCGCTCCTGCCGCGCGGGACGCTCGGGTCGGGAATATTCGGCACGAGGAGCAGAAACTGGCGTAACTGCTCGTCGAGCGCGCTGATGCGCTCGTCGGAGCGCTTGATTTCCTCTGAGACTTCCTTCATGCGCCCCAGAATGGAGGAAGCATCCTGGCCGGCCTTTTTCAGGCGCGCGATTTCGTCGCTGGCCTTGTTGCGCTCGGCTTTCAGGCGTTCGGCAGAGGTGATGAGCTGGCGGCGTTCGGTGTCGATGGCGCGAAACGGCGCCAGATCGAGCGTGATGCCGCGGTCGCGCGCCATCTGCTCGATGACGTCGAGATGTTCGCGGACGTAAGCCAGGTCCAGCATAAGCGAATGAGAATACCTGAAAGCGGTGACTAGTGGCGAGTGGCTAGTGACGGCAGGGATGAAACGCTTTGCCCGGTCGAATCACTACCTATTGAGAAACTCCAATTCCACCAGCTTCGTGGAATTACGTGTACACTCGGCTCAACGCTACCCGGCCCTGAGAAAGTCCAGCGAGGCTGAAAATGAACTGGCTCGCACGCACGTTCGCCCTCACGATGGCCCTCCTCCTCTGCTCCTTGTCTGCAATCGTGCGCGCCCAGACTGCCGAAGGGGCAGGCAGTCCTGCGGATAAAGCCGAGCAGGCCGAGAAAGAGCGCCTGGATAGCCATTGGAAGGCGTGGTGCGAACCAGCGTTTGAGAAATCGCGCCACGGCGTTAGCGGGCATATTCTGCTGACGGGTCCACCGTCCGGCTATTACTTCAAAGTTGGCAAGGCAATTACGTCGGTCCTGGCGGACGGCCGGCGGTCGGTGGATCCAGAGTTGCTCGAGATCAAGGCTGTCTCGACCGACCAGACGAGCTGCAATCTGCTCGGCCTGGAAACGGGTCACGCGCAATTCGCGCTAGTCCAGAGCGACGTGGCTCACGATGCGTGGTTTGGCCATCCCCCCATTCGCACCGTGCCCGCGACGGACATCAGCCTGGTCGCGCCGTTGTATGTGGAGGCTGTGCACATCGTTGTCCGGCCGCACCTGAATCTGGCGCAACTTTCGGACTTGCGCGGACGGCGAGTCTGGCTCGGCATCGAAAACAGCCTTACGGTCCTTACCGCGCGTCGTGTTCTGGATGCCGCCGGCCTGACCACGGAGCAAATCGATGCTCTCAACGGGTGCCCGCGGGGAAATCGCTGCCCGGAAGACTCGATCGGCCGTTGGAGCACCGCCCAGGCGCTGAAATCTCTGGAGAATCTCAACCTGGACGCCATGTTTCAGGTGGGCGCCGTTCCGTTCGACAATTTGCGCGACCAGATTGTGCCTTCCGAAACCGATGGGCAGTTACTGGACCTGGAACGCAACAAGAAACCGTGCGCCGCAATTCAACAGGCGCGTGTGAACGACCCCGGCTTGCGTGACCACGAGCTGCATTTGTTCAGCCTGGACTTGAATCTGGTGGACCGGCTCGTGCGCGACGGCAGCTACATCGAGCAACTGATCCCCTCCGACGCCTATTGCCAGGAAAATACCGCCCTTACGGTCGGTGTCCGCGCGCTGCTGCTGACCAACCGCCCAGCCTCGGATCGCCTGGTTCATCAGCTCGCGGCCGCTATTCTTGCGAACCAGTACGCCATCGAAAGAAATCTCCGGGAACAGATGGAAGTCGAGCAAAAAAATCATGGAGACGCCATCACGGGCGTGCCCTCCAGACTGGCATTGCTGCGCGTGCCCAGTCCGGAGACTTTGCTGGTGCGCTACCACCCCACGATCAAGAACAACGGAGACTATTTCCACCCGTGGATGAATTTTCTGAAGAGGACGGCGCCGGCCATCGCCGCCGGGCTGCTGATTCTCTTCCTGGTGCTCTACCGCTGGAGAAGGGTGCTGGGGCCCTGGGTGGTAAGGCATGGTGAATGGCCGGCCGGACTGGCGGGACTGGGTATCTTGTGGGTGAGCATCGCGCTGGTGGTGAAGCATTACGAAGGAAACGTCAATGAGGATTTCAGCTCGGTGAGCGCCGCGATGATCACCACGCTCAAATGCGTCCTGCGCCTGGCAGACGGGCCGGTAACACGAGACAGCCTTTACTGGTGGTCCCTCTCGAAATATGCCGCCGGTGCGATCTTCGTCGGCGCGCTGGTGCCGATGTTTCGCCAATCGGTGCTGCCCCGCGTCTCGGCTGCCTTGAAAAATTGGCTTCTCGGACTGGGACAGCAGCAGGCCGCGCCTCCTGCGCCCCAAGCGGTTGAGAAAAATGCTGCGCCGGCGACGGATCCTGCCACTCCGCCTCATCCAGCTCCGTCGCACTGACCCTCACCGCCGCGGATCGCATCTCACGCTCGCAAAACCAGGTCTTGTCAGATTGTGCTCAGGCATTTTGAATGCGCGTGGCAGCGGGCAGCGAAACCGTCTAAGCTGAAAGATTCACGGCGACGGAGAGCCGACTCGATGCAGATAACCAGAGAGCCGCGCGGGGGCCGCGGCGTGGATACAGGCGGGACGGAGGTGCTTGGGACGCTCGCGGTGGCGCCGCCGAAGCCGGAAGAGTTCGGCTTTTTGAAATTCCGGGTGGAAGGCGAAGTCGCGCGGCTCACGCTCGACCGTCCCGAACACAATCTGCTGAACGAGCGCATGCTGGCGGAAGTGGCGGCAGGAATCAACGCCGTCGGCGAGCAGAGCGGCATCAAGCTGATCCTGCTCGACTCCGCGCAGAAAGCTTTTTGCGGCGGCATCGAAGTGGGCGAGTACACGCAGCGCCGCGTGTTCCAGTTGCTCGACGCGTTTCACGTGGCATTTTCGGCGATGCTGGACACGTCGAAGCCGCTTCTGGTGGTGGTGAATGGGCCGGCATTCGGCGGCGGCGCGGAGTTGGCGGCGCTGGGCGACCTGGTCATCGCCACGCCGAAGGCGCGGTTTGCGCAGCCGGAAATCAAGCTGGGAGTTTTTCCGCCGCTCGCGGCCGCGATTCTTCCCTACATCCTGGGGCCGAAGCTGGCGCTCGAACAGGTGCTGACCGGCGAGGTGATGACGGCCGAGCGGGCGCACGAACTGGGGTTGGTCAACTGGGTGGTGCCGGAAAACGAGTTGCAAAGCAAAGTGGACGAGATCGTCGCCAAAGTGTGCGCGCAATCAGGGCCGGTGCTGACCATGGCGAAAAAAGCCATCATCGGCAGCATGGGGCTGCCGCTGCGCGAGGGCGTGCGCAATTCGATGAAAGTTTTCCTGAACGAACTTGCCGACCTGGAAGACTCGCAGGAAGGTTTGCGCGCGCTGGTCGAAAAACGCGCGCCGAAGTGGAAGAACCGCTAGGCGAACTCCGCTTTGTTGACACTGCGCGCACCGCAGCTTACACTCCCCAAGAACAATTCAACCGGCACGGAGAGATCGGAAGGCCGTGAAAATCGGCCACGGTCCCGCCACTGTGATCGGCCGGCGCCGCCACTGGAGCGGCCCACGGCCGAAAGTCAGGAACGACCCCGTGCAGGTGGAAGCCGGCGCTCTTCGCGAGAGAGAGTGCGGCCAGAAGCCTCGTTCATTTCGCGAGGCTTTTTTGTTGTGGGGAGCGGGAGGCAGGATTGCGGCGCGCCGGACGGAGAAAATTCTTTGCCATGGCCGCGATGAGCGCACTTGCAATGGCGTTCGGTGCGCCGCGTATCGCTGCCGCGCAAAATGAAGCGGCGCACTCACCGAAGGCGGCACCCGGCAAAACGGTCACGGATGAAACCGGCAGGCGCGTCGCGGTTCCGCCGGAAGTGAAGCGCATCGTCACTCTCGCGCCGGACCTGACGGAGACGGTTTACGCGCTCGGGCTCGGCGAGCGCCTGGTAGGCGACACCGAAGTATGCGACACGCCGGCGGCGGCGAAATCGAAGCCGCACGTGGGCACGCCGGTGAGCCCGAACCTGGAAAGCATCGTGGCGCTGCATCCCGACCTCGTGCTGGCGACGACTTCGATCAACCGGCGTGAGACGGTGGACGCTCTGCGGCATCTCGGCATCGCCGTGTATTCGACCGACCCGCACACGGTGCAGGGCATGCTCGATTCGCTCGCGCATATTGCGGAGCTCACTGGCGCGGCTGAGCCGGGAACGACGCTGGTGGCCGGCTTGCGCGCGCGGCTCGATGCGCTGCATGCGCGTCTGGCGGACTTGCCGCTGGTGCACGTGCTGTTTGTTATCTGGGAGGATCCGCTGATCACCATCGGGCAGAACACGTTCGTGGCCGACGCGCTGCGCTGGGCGGGCGCAGAATCGGTGATCGTGTCGAACCAGAACTGGCCGCGCGTGGGGCTGGAAGTCGTGCTGGAGCTGCAACCAGATTACATCGTGCTCACCAGCGACCATCAGAAAGCGGAAGGCACCGAGAGCGGCGATTTGAAGAAGCGCCCGGGATGGAAAGATTTGCGCGCGGTGGAAGTGGGGCACGTGGTGGTGATCAGTGAAGGAGTGGATCGGCCCGCGCCTGGGCTGGTGGATGCGATCGAGGAGTTGGCGCATGTGCTGCATCCGGAAGCTTTCAAAGAGAAAAAAGAAAATGGAAAAGTGAAAGTGGAAAACAGCCCGTGGGCCAATACCACGGCAAGATGCTCCAGCGAGGCACCCGCGTGCGCCCTCTGACGCCCCAGCGGATCGTGGCCATTTGCGGCCTCCTCGGCGCGGTGCTGTTCGTGGTGGTGGTGTTCTCGCTGCGCATGGGCGCTTATCCGATTTCGCTGCGCGATATTGTGATGACGCTGTTTCGCGGCGCCATCGGGCGACGGGACGAAATTCCGTCGGACTTCTGGCTGGTGGTTTTCGGCTTGCGGTTGCCGCGCATCGCGCTTGGTATTCTGGTCGGCGGCGCGCTGGCGACAGCCGGCGCAGGATTTCAGGCGCTGTTGCGGAATCCACTGGCGGATCCCTATGTCCTCGGTCTTTCGAGCGGGGCGGCGCTCGGCGCGATGCTGAGCCTGATGGTGGCGCCGCACACGGCGGGCGTGATCCAGGCGGGCGCGTTTGTGGGCGCCGTGGCCACCACTGCGACGGTCTATTTTCTCGGGCGGCGAGGCGGGCAGCTCGACAGTCCCACGCTGCTTCTGGCAGGAATTATTTCGGCGTCGTTCTTATCGGCAGCCATCATGTTTCTGGGAACCACGCTCAGCGGGCGCGACCAGCGCGGCATGGCGTTCTGGCTGATGGGCGACCTGGCCACGCCGCCAACGGTGGATCTCAAGTGGCTGTACTTCGTGCTGCTGGTCACTCTGGGCTCGATTTACACGACGTCGTCGGACCTCAATTTGATTTTGACCGGCGAGCAGGAAGCCAGGCACCTGGGAGTGAACGTGCACCGCGTAAAGCTCGTCGTGTATGTTGCGGGTTCGCTGCTCACGGGACTGGCGGTTTCGGTGGGCGGCGCGATTGGCTACGTCGGCTTGCTCGTCCCGCACATGATGCGCCTGCTCTTCGGCACGGATTACCGACTGCTGATTCCGACTTCCGCAATCGGCGGCGGAATCATCATCGTGCTGGCTGACACGCTGGCACGAACCGTGGTGGCGCCGACGGAATTGCCGGTGGGCGCAATGACGGCGCTTGCCGGCGCGCCGGTATTTATCTACTTGATGAGGCGAAGAGTTCGATGAGCCCTGGCGTACCCAACGGAACTGCGCTCGAACCGCGGCCAGTGCCGTTCGCCGCGAATCCGAATCTGCGCCTCCGCGTCGAGCAAGCCAGCTATGCCTACGCGGCCACGGACCGTTCCGCTCCGAAATTCACGCTTGGGCCGGCATCGTTCGAAGCGCAACAGCGCGAGCTGCTGGCCATCCTCGGGCCCAACGCCAGCGGAAAATCCACGCTGCTGAAATTGCTGGCCGGCGTGCTGAAGCCGCTTTCCGGCCGCATCGAAGTGGACGGCGCCGAAGTGGGCGATCTCGACATGCGCGTGCGGGCCCGGCGGATTGCGCTGGTGCAGCAGGAAAGCGAATTGTTGTTTCCGCTGCGCGTGTGGGAATACGTGCTGCAAGGCCGCTATCCCTACGGTCGGCGGCTGCGGTTCGAATCCGCCGAAGATTGTCTGCTGGCGGGCAACGCGCTCGCCCAAGTGGGCGCCGATGAGCTGCGCGACCGCTGGATGGACCGGCTCTCTGGCGGCGAAAAGCAGCGCGTGATTCTGGCGCGGGCGCTGGCGCAGCAGCCGGCGCTTCTGCTGCTCGACGAGCCCACGCAACACCTCGACATCGGCGGAAAAGTGGAATTGCTTCGGCGACTGCGGCGGCTGGCGGATGAAAACCGCTACGCGGTTATCGTCGTGACGCACGAATTGAATCTGGCCGCGGAATTCTCCGACCGCATCGTCCTGCTGCACAAAGGCAAGAGCCTGAAAATCGGGACCCCCGCGGAAGTGTACGAACGCGATCTGCTCGAAGAGGTGTTCGAAGCGCCGCTCGAAGTGGAAATGCGAGTGAGCGGCCGCCCGCGCGTGATTTTGCGGGGCAATCACTAGACGAAGTTTTTCAGCGGGGCGCGCACTCCGGCGCCCCGTCCACAATCACCGGAGACTCCGCGCACGGGAAGACGGTGAAAAACCGTCGCCGCCGCGCGACTGTAAGGCGGAAACATTTCGGCGCCCGCCACTGTCTCGCCAGCGAATCACCCGATTCGTTGGCGGGATGGGAAGGCCGCGCCGCTGCCCACGAATTCCCGGGCAAGCCGCCAAAGCCAGGAGACCGGCGGAGTCTCAATCCTGAAAGGCCGCTTGCCGCGCCTTTCCGGACAACCTTCAGCTCCCGCGCGAGAGGGAGAGGAGGACAAAATGAGACCGCAACTCCTTCCGGCCGTCGTCGCCGGAATTCTGCTCGGAACAATTTTTGCCATTCCCGCACTTGCCGCACCGGCAGCCACTCAGTCACAAACCAACTCCACAATCCGCGGGACACTCTCCGACCCGAGCGGCGCCGCCGTTGTGGGCGCTCTGGTCGAAGCTCTTCCTACTGATTCCCCGGGGCAAGCTATCCGGATAAAGAGCGGGCCCGAGGGGAAATTTTCACTTGACCTTCCTCCAGGGAGGTATCGGCTGCGCGTCCGGCATTCAGCGTTCGCTCCGGTCGAACAGGAATTTTCCATCGCCGGAGGTGAAGCGCGAGAGTGGGATATCCGCCTGGTGCTTGCGGAAATGTCCGCCTCCGTGGTTGTCACCGCTTCAGCGGAGCCCGCGCTGGCAAGCTCGACTCCGGTCCCGGTGGATGTAATCACCGCGAAGGATATTCGCGAGCAGGAACGGATCTGGATGGCGCCCATGCTTGCAACGGCCCCGGGAATCAACCTCGGCCAGACAGGAGCTTACGGCGGCCTCGCTTCGCTATTCGTGGACGGCGGAAATTCCAATTTCACGAAAGTGCTGGTGGACGGCGCGCCGGTCAACATACCCGGCGGCTTCATCGACTTCTCGAACTTCACGCTCGAAAGCGTGGACAAGATTGAAATCGTGCACGGCGCTTCGAGCGCTCTCTACGGGTCGGACGCCATGACCGGCGTAGTGCAAATCTTTACGCATCGCGGCTCGACCACGACGCCACAGCTGACGCTCGAAGGCGATGGCGGCACGTTCGAATCGGGCCACGGGGGGGCGCAACTGAGCGGCCTGCTTAGTGCATTCGACTATTCGGCGTACGCCGGATATTCTTCCACAAATGGCCAGGGTGCAAACGACGCTTTCCGCGACACGACCCTTTCAGGAAATTTTGGCTGGCGCTTTTCCGCTACCGACACGCTGCGGGCGACGGTGCGCAGCAATGCCAGCATCGCGGAGCTTCCCGGCCAGACGGCGCTCGGTGCGCCAACGCCCGGAGCCGGGAATGATCTCAACGATATTTCTGCAAACTTGCGGTGGGAGTTCTCGACCGGAGACCACTGGCAGCATCACTTCGATGGATTCGAATCGCGGAATCAGGATTTGAGCATTTCGTCCTTCGGCCCATTTCTCACCAAATACAACCGTGCGGGTGGCGAGGCACAATCGGCCTACATCTTCCCGAAAGGCGGCGTCACGGCCGGATACATGTTCGAAGAGGAGACTGGCCCGGCGCCCACGCGGCAGAATCAGGCGGGGTACGTCGAAGCGCGGTATCAATTCGGAAAGCGGCTGACGGCGATTGCCGGCGGGCGCGCCGAAGCAAACGGAGCCTTCGGGACGCGCGTGGTCCCGCGCGTGGGTGGCTCCTACATGCTTCACGAAGGGCAAGGATTCTGGGGCGGGACGCGCCTCCGCGCATCCTATGGGCTAGGTATTAAGGAACCAGAAATGCTGCCGGCGGGTTGCGGCCCGGATTTGAAGCCCGAGCGCAGCAACACGTTCAATGCCGGCGCGGATCAATTTTTCGGCGCGGACCGTCTCCACTTCTCGGTCAACTATTTCCGCAACGATTTCCATGACATTGTCAGCTTCGCATTCGTGCAAACGCCCAACTGCCCCGCGTTCGGCGGAAGCTTTTTCAACACGGACAGAGCCTGGGCGCACGGCGGCAGCATATCGTTTGAAGGCCGGGCTACCCGCTGGCTCCGCATCGAAGGAAACTACACCTACGACGATACGCGCGTAGTGCGCGCCGGACCGCAAGAGACGGATCCTTCGATGATCGTCGGCAGCCGTCTCTTTCGCCGCCCGCTCCATTCCGCGAACCTGATGGCCAACGCGCATTTCCAGAGAATGAATTGGAATTTTGCCGGCACCTACGTCGGCCGCCGCGCGGATAGCGATTTTCTGAGCACTTTGGTCAACGGTGTCTGCCAGCCCGGTCCCGGAAGCCCGTGCATCACCAGCAATCCAGGCTACGTCCGCTGGGACCTGGCGAACAGCTACGATCTCGGGCACGGCTTTACGACGCTGGCGCGCGTTGAAAATCTGTTCAACAATCATTACCAGGATGTGGTGGGATTCCCGGCGCTGCGGCTCAACTGGCGGCTGGGAATGCGTTACGTCTGGGGCCGCGAATGAGGACGGATTGAAAATCGCGGAGTCCGACTTCCTGAAGGCTCATGAGGATTGTTGGACGGCGAGGCGGGCGCCGGAGTTCTCCGTGGTCAACGTGCATGCGACGGAGATTCCCGAGCCGGCCGCGAAAATCTATCCTCATCTCCGCTTACGTGGGCTGCTCACTCCCGGGCCTTTTTGGAGATTCCTTGTAGGTCTTCGTTTCGGCATCGGCAAGATCTTCGGCTGGGACCGCGGCATCGCGCATAATCGGCCGCAAGGATTCGAACCGGGACAATATTTTGCCTTCTTCCACGTCAAATATGTTGATGCGCCGCGCGAAGTGGGCATGGAGGTCGAAAACCGGCTCACGCGCGCGGTGATGTCTTGGGTCCTGGAGGAGAACGCTGAAGGAACGACCATATTCAATGTCACCTGCGCGAATTTCAAGGGCCGGCGGGGTCGGCTCTACTGGTGTGTCATCCGCCCCTTTCACGACGGGCTGATCGAAGATTCGCTCCGGATGTTGCGCCGGCGTGTTGCAGTAGAAATAGACTGATAATCGCTCCAAATTGGCGTGGCGTATCTGCCCGGATGGGCGGGTTGGAGTAGCGCGGCGGATGATATAATTTCAGGCTTCCCATGACTCGAACTGTAGACGAGACACCGCGTATTCCCGCGGACGTGCTGTCGCGCTACGAGGCCGTGATCGGCCTCGAGGTGCACGCGCAGCTCAAGACGCAGACGAAGGCGTTTTGTGGCTGCTCGACGCGCTTTGGCGACGCGCCGAACACGAATACGTGTCCTGTGTGCCTGGGACTGCCGGGGGCGCTGCCGGTGCTGAACCGCCGCGCGGTGGAACTGGCCGTAAGGGCGTCGCTGGCGCTGAATGCGAAAATTCACGAACGCTCGCGGTTCGAGCGCAAAA